>Ga0164290_1000896_pt1 | contig 67671 bp, 57 predicted proteins | sample Micstemetagenome_FD_108782 | JGI IMG/M metagenome (GOLD analysis project Ga0164290, IMG submission 108782) | Contaminated culture microbial community from soil near Moab, Utah, USA - Microcoleus steenstrupii SON62 (Illumina Assembly) | ecosystem: Environmental > Terrestrial > Soil > Soil crust...
CAGCACAACGCCAACCCTCGGCCCTTCGTGTGGACCAAGCCCGCAGCCGAGATCCTCGACAAAGTCCGCCGCGCACGAGCCGCACTCAATAAGGACCCAACTGCGTGAGACACTACACTAGCGAATCTAATGTGGAAGAGCATTGCGAATTAACCAAGCCATGGACAGGTACGCTTGTTGCGTTACAATTTCGGTTGGACCGACAACTCGACCTTGGCCCGATATACGAGTCCATGCCATCACCTAGCACTGCGTTTGGAGATTTTGGCGAAATGAGTGTCTTCGATGACTGATTCTACGGTTTTTGTGCTGAAGCTTTACGCCACCGACTTTGTCACTCGTGATATCGGCAAACTCCTGCGAGAAAAGTTGCTGCAACTGGAATTGGCAACTGACTCCGACCATCGGATTGTGATTGATGGGGACGGAGTATCAATTATGACTCCGAGTTTTGTTGATGAATTCTTTGGCAGGACCGCTGCCCTGATGGGAATTGAGAAATTTCGCAGGCGATTTAAGATTTCTGGAATCGAAGGTGACACAAAGGTACTGGTTAATAGCGTTGTTCGCAACCGGCTTATTTTAGAATCGATGAGGACCAAACAGTAGATTGTAGATTTAATCCCATGCTCAACGTGGTAACCCCTGGAACGAGACACTCAGCATCGTGATAAAGCCTACGAGCCTGCGCGGCGTTTTGATCGCCTGTTTCAAACACTGAATTGCTGTGCCTCACCGAGACGTGACATATCATCCACGCCCGCATCACATCTGGTCCGGCGATGCTTTCCGGTAAGCCGATTATCGCCGGGACGTGGATCGGTGTCGCCGTGGTCTGGGAATTGGGGGAGCGGGAGCCACGTGGGATGACATTCTGCGGGAGCGTCCCCTCTGACCGTCGTTAATCTATGCCCTACCCGCGGGGTGGTTGCTCGTGGCCGAAAGCCTGACTGCAAAAGTGTTTCGGACTTCTAGGCCGGTTTGGGTGCCTGGTCTATTGGCCTGTCAGGGTCGGCTGACTGCGGGAAAACTGGCTGGCCCTGAACGCTGCGGAACTTCCGATTCACCAGCGGGGCCGCTTGTGGTAGAGTACAGGTCTCCCCAAGTGGGTTAGCCCGTTGGCTGCTCACAGTGTGCATGAGGTCTGTATGGTTCGCCAGAAATCCAAACTCGAAGACGCCGCCCGTGCCGCAGCGGAACCCAAAAAACCGGGCACTCAGGACGGCTTCCGTGAGACGGTCGAATCGGTCGTGGTGGCGTTTGTGCTGGCGTTTCTGTTCCGCACCTTCATTGCGGAAGCCTTCGTGATTCCGACGGGGTCGATGGCCCCGACACTGTTCGGCCGGCATAAAGATGTGGTGTGCTCGCAATGTGGCGTGGCTTACGAAGTGGGTGCCAGTTGCGAGATGTCGGACGATGGTGCTCTGCTGAACTGGCGATTATCGCGGGCGGAGTGTCCCAATTGCCGATTTGTCACCAACGCCCACGACCTGCTGGCGTTCAAGGGCGACCGCATTCTGGTGAACAAGTTTCCTTACGAATTGGGTCAGCCGGAACGCTGGGATGTGTGCGTCTTCAAGTATCCCGAAGACCCCGAGCGGAATTACATCAAGCGGTTGATCGGCCTGCCGGGTGAATCGATCCGCATCAATCGCGGCGATGTCTACGCCCGCCCGGAAGGGAAATCGGAATTCGCGATCTTGCGGAAAGCGGACCCCGAGAAGCAGCGGGCCATTCAGATTCTCGTCGCGGATGACCTGCACCCGCCGCGCAAACTGCTGGAGAGTGGGTGGCCCGAGCGCTGGGGGGGCATGCAGACCAGTCAGGCTTCGGGAACGATCGACGGCTGGGAAGATGCGACGGCGGGCATCACCAGCGACCCTCAAGAGCGAACCTACACTCTCGATGGCAAATCCGATACATGGCTGCGGTATCGCAATTATGTTCCGAACAATCTCGACTGGAAAAGCGTGGAGGAGGGCTTGCCGACCACTCCGAATCCACGCCCGGAACTCATCACCGATTACTATGGCTACAACTCGTTTGACGCCTTTCGCCGACCACACCCCGATCCCAGTGTGTTCTGGGTCGGCGACCTGACGATCAGCGGCCGCATGCATGTGCGGTCGATCGATGATCCGAAAGCGTCGGTCACTTTTGAATTGGTGGAAGGTGTCCGCCGGTATCGCTGCGAGATCGAACTCGCGACCGGCAAGGCCACGTTCAGCCATACCAACGAACTCAACCCCGAGGGGGAACCGATTGTCCTCGGCACCGGCAACACGTACATTCGCCCGCCCGGTCGTTTTGATTTTGTCTTCGCGAATGTGGATGACCGGTTGTGTCTGTGGATCAACAATCGCCTGATTCCGTTCGGCAAAGTGGCGGAATACCAGGCCCCGGCGTTACCCGACCCGCAAGATGGCGACTTGATGCCCGTGGGTCTGACCGCCCGTGGTGCCCAGGTGGAGTTCGGCCGGCTGGTGGTGCAACGCGACATCTACTATCAGTCCTATGCTGAGGCCAACGACGACCCCAGTCCAGGGAGTAACCCGCTCTCTTCCGGAGAGTTCAATCCGTCACTTGAGCGTCCTTTGCAAGACGCTTTGAGTCATCCTGCGGATTATGCGCGGCTGTATCGCGAGAACCTGGGGCCCATCGAGTTTCACGCGCTGGCAGAAGGCGAGTACTTCGTGATGGGTGATAACAGCCCTCAAAGCCAGGACAGCCGGTTGTGGCCGAATGGCCGTCAGGCGATCAATCGTCATGCCGTTCCCCGCAATGCGTTCGTCGGCAAGGCGTTCGCGATTTACTGGCCGCATGGCATTCCGTTTCTGAACGGGGGCCAGGGGTTTGGCATCGTGTCTCATTCGCGGGCGAATGCCCAGGTCGAGAACTATCCGGCTTACACCTTTCCGTTTTACCCGCAGTTCGGACGACTGCTGAAACGGATTCGTTAACCGGCACACTGCCAGCCGACAAACTATCGAGTCAGGGAGGACTCACGATGTCGCTACTCGAATGCATTGGTCTGGTGAAACAGTACCCCCGACGTGCCAAGCGGGCCGTCGATGGCGTCAACTTTCATGTCGAGACCGGCGAAATCGTCGGTCTGCTTGGCCCCAACGGTGCCGGTAAAACCACCAGCTTCCGTATGACCTGTGGCCTGGTCGCGCCGACTCAAGGTCGCGTGATGTTCAATGGCGTCGATGTCACCCGCTGGCCACTCTATCGCCGGGCTCAGCAGGGCATGGGTTACCTGCCGCAAGATGAAAGCATCTTCGTCAAGCTGTCGGTGGAACAGAACATCATTGCGATTCTGGAGTTTCTGCCGCTGTCGTACAAAGACCGCACGCACCGGCTGAATCATCTGCTCGATCAGTTTGGCCTCGCTGACAAACGCAAGCAAGTGGCGAGCACGCTCTCTGGTGGTGAACGCCGACGGCTCGAGATCGCCCGTTGCCTGGCGAGCAAGCCCAAGTTGATTTTGCTCGATGAACCCTTCACGGGGATCGACCCGGTCACCATTCACAGTATTCAAGACATCATCGCCGACCTGCGAAATCAGGGCATTTCGATTCTGCTCACCGACCACCGCGAACGCGAAACGCTGACGATTACCGACCGCAGCTACATCGTCTTCGCCGGCCGTATTCTGTGCAGTGGCGACGCGGAGGCGGTGCTCACGCATCCCGATGCCCAGCAGTTCTACTTCGGGAAACGCTTCGATGCCGGGTCGATCATTGAAAGCAAGGGCGCTTTCCAGTCGACGTACAGCGAAGGCGAAGCAGGAAATAAGCGGGCGGCGTAGCTGCAAATCCGAAACTCGAAGCACGAAATCCGAACATTCTGCCTTTTCGGATTTCGACATTCGGATTTCGGATTTCTCTGATTGTCTCACGCAATCAGCGCGTCCACCACATTGCCATGCACATCGGTCAGGCGGAAGTCGCGACCGGCGAAGCGGTAGGTCAGCCGCTCGTGATCGAAGCCGAGCAGTCGCAGAATCGTCGCATGCAGGTCATGCACGGCGACTTTGTTTTCGATGGCCTGGAAACCGAATTCGTCGGTCGCACCGTACACCTGCCCGCCTTTCACGCCGCCACCGGCCATCCACACCGTGAAGCCCCAGTGGTTGTGATCGCGGCCATTGATCTTCCCGGCGTTCGCTCCGGCTTGTGGCAGTTCGACAGTCGGTGTGCGACCGAACTCACCGCCCCAGAGGATCAGCGTTTCATCGAGCAGGCCGCGTTGCTTGAGATCTTTGATCAACGCACCGAGCGGTTGATCGATGTCCTTCGCTAACCGGCGGTGATTGACTTCGATGTCGTCGTGGTTATCCCACGGCTGGCCATCACCATGCCACAGTTGGACATACCGCACGCCGCGTTCGACCAGTCGCCGTGCAACGAGCATCTGCCGGGCATGCACGCCGCTGCCATACATCTCGTGGATGTGCTTGGGCTCCTGCTGAATGTCGAACGCATCCGTCGCTTCCATCTGCATCCGGTAAGCCAGCTCGAACGAATGGATGCGCGATTCGAGCGCCGGGTCTTGATTCCGGGCCTCGGCATGGCGGCGGTTGAGCATCTGCAATAAATCCACCTGCTGGCGCTGTTCCGGCCGGGGCACGAAATCGTTGCGGATGTTCTCGATCAGCTTCTCGATCTCGGTGTTCTTCGTGTTGATGTACGTGCCCTGGAATACGCCCGGCAGAAACGCCGAACGCCAGTTCTGTGGCCCGGTGATCGGCAACCCACCCGGCACCATGCTGATGAAGCCCGGCAGATTCTGATTGTCGGTCCCCAGACCATACGTCACCCACGAACCGACACACGGCCGCACCAATGTGGAATCGCCGCAGTTCATCAGCATCAGGCTGGGTTCATGATTCGGCACCTGGGCATACATGGACCGGACGACGGCGATATCGTCGACGCACTGCCCGACGTGATCAAAAATCTCGCTGACTTCGATACCGCTTTCACCATACTTCTTGAACTTGTACGGGGAAGGCAACGCCGCGCCGGTCTTGCGTTCGGTGCGCAGGTTCTCGTTGGGCAGCATCTGCCCGGCGTACTTGGCGAGTGCCGGTTTCGGGTCGAACGTATCGACATGCGAGGGCCCGCCGTTGCAGAAAACGTGAATGACGTGCTTGGCCTTTGCCGGAAAGTGCGGCTGCCGAGGCAGCATCGGCGAGGTCGCCGCATCGGCCGATGTCGAGAGGCCATAGGTATCCGCGAGGACACTGGCTAAGGCGAGCGTCCCCAACCCCGTCCCACTGCGGGCGAGAAAATCGCGTCGCGACAACGGCAGAGGTTCGTAGTGCTGGCAGCCCAGGTGAGTCATGGCAGGCTCTCAATCCGGCGGGAGGAACAGGCGGGTGAACACGTCCATTATGCCGCGCGAACCAGCAATTTGTCACGGGAAAACCGGTGATGTCCAGCGATCAGAGCGATTCGCGACCATCATCGGATCGTCGGAGTGAACACGGGAAATTCACGGGATTCTGGCCACAAAATGCACAAGATTCACAAAACAACTCAACACGAACTTTTTGTGTCATTTGTGCTTTTTGTGGCTGAAGACGCATTTCATCTGCGAGCAGCGCTCGGCATGCGCCTCGCGGCTAACGAGGGGATGTTATTCCCATTCGATGGTGCTCGGGGGTTTCGAGCTGATGTCGTAGACCACGCGGTTGACGCCGCGGACTTCGTTGATGATGCGTGTGGAGACCTTCTGCAGCACCGGATAGGGCATCGGGTACCAGTCGGCGGTCATGAAGTCGTCGGTGGTCACCGCTCGCACGGCGATCACGTCTTCATAGGTCCGGCCATCGCCCATCACGCCCACCGATTGCACCGGCAGCAGCACCGCGAACGCCTGTTGAATCTCGCGGTACAAACCCGCCTTGCGGAGTTCTTCCAGCACGATGGCATCCGCCTCACGCAACTTGTCCAATCGCGTGGAATCAATCGCTCCCAGACACCGCACGGCGAGACCAGGTCCGGGGAACGGATGCCGCCAGATCAGTTCTTCGCTGAGTCCCAGTTCCAGACCCATGCGGCGGACTTCGTCCTTAAAGAGATCACGCAAGGGTTCGATCAGCTCAAAGCCGAGTTCTTCCGGCAAGCCGCCGACGTTGTGGTGATGCTTGATGGTCGCGGCGGGGCCATCGGCATGACCGCCCGACTCAATCACATCGGGATACAACGTCCCCTGAGCGAGGAACCGGGCATCATTGATCGACTCGGCTTCCTTACGGAAGACTTCGATGAAGACGCGGCCGATGATCTTCCGCTTCTGCTGCGGATCGGAGACGCCGTGCAGTTCCTTCAGGAACCGCTCGCTGGCATCGACCACATGCAGGTCGGTCTTGAAGTGGTTCTGAAAGCGGTCGCGAACCTTGTCTGACTCGCCTTTTCGCAAGCACCCGTTGTCCACGAAGATGCACGACAGTTGCGAGCCGATCGCCTTGTAGAGCAGTGCAGCGGTCACGGAGGAATCGACGCCGCCGGACAAGCCGCAAATGACACGGGAATTGCCGACGCGGGCCTTGATGGCGGCGACTTCGCGTTCGATGAGCGAACTCATCCGCCAGGTGCCCCGACAACCGCAAATCTGCTTTACGAAGTTTTCGAGCAGTTGCGTGCCGAATTGCGTGTGCGTCACTTCGGGATGGAACTGCAACCCATAGACCGGCTGTGACTGATGCTTCACAGCGGCGATGGGGCAGGTGTCGGTCTTGGCGAGCGAGATGAATTCCTCGCTGATGGTTTCCACCTGATCGCCGTGGCTCATCCACACGGTTGAGGTTGCGGGAAGATTGGCGAACAGACCATCCGCCGCATTGGCATGCAACTCGGTTCGTCCGAATTCGCGTTTGGCTCCGGGCTTCACCGCACCGCCACGCACTTCGCAGGCGACCTGCATACCGTAGCAAATTCCCAGAATCGGAATGCCCAGTTTGAAGATTTCTGGGTCGGGCTTGGGAGCTTTCTCGCCATACACGCTCGCCGGGCCGCCCGAGAGAATCAGCCCTTTGGGGTTGAGTTCGCGAATGCGCTCGGCTGTCAGATCGTGCCGAACCAGTTGGCAGAAGACATGCCGATCGCGCACGCGGCGGGCAATGAGTTGTGCCGTCTGCGAGCCAAAATCCAGGACGAGAATCAACTCTTCCTGCTGGGGATCAACAACGTGAAGGTCTCCCTGTGCGGGAGCCGAGGAAGACGCATCTGCAGTCATACGTTACAGCCATTGGCACGCCACGGAGTGAACCGCGGCAAAGTCGTAAACCGTAAGTTTACCACGGCCGACGCTCGGCGTAAAACGTCGGGGACAGCCGGGAAACGAGTTTAAGGTGTGAGTTGCGGACCCAGTCGGTAAACTACGCATCAGCCGCGCCGCATATCTTTCCACCATTCACCGCCGGAGTCTCTTTCTATGACGTCCCCCGGATTGTCCCGTCGCGGATTTCTCGCCACTTCGGTTTCCGCTACCGTCGTCGCTGCGACAGCCCGCTCGACGATCACTTTGGCCGACGACCGTCCCCCGGTGACGGCTCCCCGGGCCACGTCGTTTGATCAGCGTGTCGAACCGAACTGGGACGAACGGCTGAGCATTTCCGTGGGCCCAAAAGATGCTGATATCGTCGGCACCAGCCACAAAGCGGTGCAGGCGGCGGTTGATTACGTCGCGAACCTCGGCGGTGGGACGGTGCAACTTCAACCAGGGAAGTATGTCTTTCGCGGCGCGGTCCATCTGCAATCGCATGTGCGGTTATTGGGCAGCGGCGATGACACATTCATCACGAAGATTCCGTCACACAGCAGCAAACTCGCTGCCGATTCTGACTGGTACGACCAGGAACTCACCTTCGCGCCGGGTCATGGGTTTCAGGTGGGCGACAGCATCTGCCTGCGGGCGAAGAATGCGCACTATGGCAATCCGGAAGTGCTCAAGCGACGGCTGATTGCCCGTTCCGGTGACCGCTTCAAAATCGATCAGCCCCTCAAAGAGAATTTCTGGGAGCTGGGGGCCCCAACCGTCCATGCCCTGTTCCCGCTGCTGACCGGCGAAGAGATCGAAGACATCGCCATTCAGAAATTGACCCTTGATGGCGATCGCGCGAACAATGAAAACCTGGATGGTAACTACGCGGGCTGCATCTTCCTGCAGGATTGCCGCGATATCACCATCCGGAATGTGGCCGCGCAGAACTACAACGGCGACGGCATCAGTTGGCAGATCTGTCACGATGTGGTCGTGGAAGACTGCCGCAGCACTAACCATGCGGGCTTGGGTTTGCATCCCGGTTCGGGTTCACAACGCCCGCTGATCCGACGGAATACACTCCGCGGCAACCACATTGGCATCTTCTTCTGCTGGGGCGTGAAGTATGGCTTGGCGGAGGAGAACATTTGCGACGGCAACCGCTATGGCATTTCGATGGGGCATCGCGATACCGACAACCTTGTCCGTCAGAACCGCGTGATCAATAGTGGCGAAGTCGGTTTGATCTTCCGTCCCGAACGTGGGCCATCGTTCTGTGCCCATCGCAATGTGATCGAACAGAACACATTCGTGAACAACGGCGGTGAGACCGCTGCCACCATCGATGTGCAAGGCGGCACCGAAGCGGTCATCATCCGTGGCAACACCCTCGAAGAGACCCGCAGCCCAGCCGAACGTATTGGTATTCGCCTCGGTGAACTGACGAAAGAGATTCAACTCGCCGAGAATACCGTCAGCGGGTTCGCGAAGGACGTTGTGCGGATGGGATAGTCAACTGGTGTGGTTCACTCGTGTTGATACGACAAATCAATCATGCCTGTGTTGACTGATGTTAATTGCCAACAGCCGCTGCGATGCTCGCTGTAATTGTCATCCCGATTGTGTCGCAGATCATCGTGATTCCCCAAAATACGATCGACCATATGAGGGTCAGCCCTCCTTTTATTCCCCGTGACCGAAAAAGATAAATCGGGAAGCCCAGGAGAAAGATCAAGATGAGCGTGAGCCGCATGAATCGACCAAGGCGAAAATTCCGCTCTTGGGCATCGACATGACACCAATAGACGCACAGACACAGCCAGGGCAGGCTGATCATTAATTCAATCGCGAGATCGTCCTCTGTCAGCAAGCCCGAGATTGCGCCGATGATGGTCGACCAGATCAGCAGCCACACCAGAATGCGTTGTTTCTTGGCGGCATAATCCTGCGAAGGTTGAAGCGGTGCTGCGACGGAAATTTGGATCGGTTCAATGTCCATGATTCCGTTTTGAATCCCTAGTGACGATCAAATCCATTTAGCATCCAGATTCGCGTTCCACTTTCAGAACCCGGTTCAGGTATTCCTGGGCGAGCTATATGCGGTTATTGCCTGCCGGAAGACGATGCTTTGCGGGGTCGTTGGTCGCTCACCCTGCGAGAAACGCTTCCAGGCGATCGATCCCTGCTTGCAGCAGTTCGATGTTCGTCGCGAATGACAGCCGCACATAGCCGGGGGCACCGAAAGCGTCACCGGTCACCAGGGCGACATGGGCTTCTTCGAGCAGTGCCGTGCAGAAGTCGGTCGCGTTAGTAACCACGCGACCGCCACCGAGTTTCTTGCCGAACGACTTTTCGACATTGAAGAAGACGTAGAACGCTCCGCCCGGTTCCGCGAAGGTGACGCCGAACTTGCTCCGCATAGCGTTAAACCGTCCGACGACATAGTCACGGCGCTTCTCGAATTCGACGCGCATGGCTTCGACGCTCTCTTGCGGTCCATCGATCGCCGCGACGGAAGCGTACTGGCTGATGCTGCAAGGGTTCGAGGTTTCCTGGCTTTGCAGGTTGTCCATCGCCTTGATGACGCTCACCGGGCCGATGGTCCAACCAATCCGCCAACCGGTCATCGCGTAAGCCTTGCTGACTCCGCTGACGAGAATCGTGCGGGCCGCGACTTCCGGACCAAAGCTGGCGAAACTGCGGAACTGCGTATCGCCGTAAATCAGTTTTTCATAGATCTCATCGGATAAGACGGGAATGTTCTTCTCGACGGCGACCTTGGCCAAGGCTTCCAACTGTGCGGGGGTGTAAGCCGCCCCGGTGGGGTTGCAGGGGTTGTTGAGCATCATCAGTTTGGTGCGCGGCGTGACCGCTGCCGCGAACTGCTCTGCCGATAATGTGAAGCCGCTGGCTTCGGTGGTGGGGACCAGCACGGCCGTCGCCCCGGTCAGTTCGACCAGCGCGCTGTAACTGACCCAGTAGGGCGTGGGGATGATGACTTCATCGCCGGGACCACATAAAGAGGTGATCACGTTATGGATCGAGTGCTTGGCTCCACACGAGATGAGCACTTGATTGGGCGCGAACTTCAGACCGTAGTCACGCTCATAGAGCCGGCAGACCGCTTGCTTCAGTTCAAGGATCCCGCCCGACGCCGTGTAATGCGTGTGACCAGCGTCCATCGCGGCGACAGCCGCCTCACGAATATGTTGTGGCGTGTTGAAGTCGGGCTCTCCCAGGGTGAAGTCGTACACTTTGATGCCCTGGCTTTTGAGATCTTTCGCTTTCGCGGCGGCGGCAATCGTGGCGGACGGCTTCAGAGTTTGACACGCGGGCGACAAGCGGAACTCAAGAGGCATGAGACGATCAACTTTCTGATGCGGCATAGAAGACGTAAGTGCGGCCTGCTTCGTGAGGATCGATTCGAGATGTGCGAATGGATCGTGGACCGTATGCGCCATTGTCTGTCGTGACAGAGGAGACCGTCAAGCGCGGGGTTCACTCCACTTAGAAGATGCGCTCGCCTTGGGGATGACTGATGCGTCATACCGCATCAAGGAGTTTAGATTTGAAGACTCTGGTGGTCACCGAGCGGCTGCAATTTTCCCTGCGATTACGACCTAAATGCGTCATTTCGCATGATTTGTCAAACCCCTGCGGTTTGACTTGCCGATCAACTCGGTGCCTTAAGCCTGATCGTTTCGATCGGCATATTCGATCCAGTTTGACCTGGTCAAAGACTGGACGAAATGGCACATGTCTATCAAGCCAAGCGCTGCATGCAGAGCACTTACGGCTGCGGTCGGGCATCGACAGAGGAAGACTTAGAGCGGAGTGCCTGACGGCAAAACGTTATTTTTCAGAGATTTCCGCTTGACTCGATTTCCGAAAGCCGATATTTCTGGTGTGGGGATTCTGGCAGTAAGTCCGCCGAAGGTGAGACGTGTGTGCTGTCCAGGATCGCGAATGAGTTGTCTTTCTTCGCCGGGTGCCAGAGAAAGACAACAGGGACTAGGAACAGGGTGCCCAACTCTCCCTGTGTAGGAGCCACGGACATGGCTGTAGAAGCGAAGAAGACTACCACTGCCAAGAAGCCCGCAGCCGCTAAGGCTGCCAAGCCTGCCGCCAAAGCGACGAAGTCGCCCAAAGCGAAGCCGGCTGCTGCCAAGAAGCCCGCTGCTCCCAAGGCGAAGCCGGCGGCCAAAGCGACGAAGTCGCCCAAGGCCAAGCCTGCCGCTGCGAAGAAGCCGGCCGCTCCCAAGGCCAAGCCCGCTGCGAAGCCGGCTGCCGCCAAGGCTGAGTAACTCTCAGCGATAACTGATGTTATGAGAAATTGATCCAGGCCGAGCCGCGTTGCTCGGCCTGTGTCTTTTCTGTCGCCCGATCCGGTCATCGGTATTCGATGGCCCGGCGACCTGTGCGTCTCTCAGCCGCGAATTGAGACCAATTTCCACCCCGGCTGCATTGAGATTGCCGAGCGCGGCTGCTACATTACCGGACTCAAATTTCGGCAGGCAGCGACCTCGGTTGGCTGCCTTACCTGGCATTCTTGTGTGAAGTTGCTGTTGTTATGGCCAAGTCACTCGAACATAAGCGCGATATCAAGCTCGAACTCGCAGCAAAAATGAAGCGGTTGGCGAAGGTTGCCGGCAGCATTCCCAAGCGGAAGACTTGGGAGTTCCACGCCCGCAAGTTCACGAACCAGGCCAAGGCCATCGATCAAGTGCTGGTCTTCGAGGCGAAAACCAAGGCCGCGGCTGAATAATCCGCCCGTCGTTGCTCAATGAGTCGCTGTCGACGGGTTTTTCTTACGGTAAACCCGTCCAGTACTTGGCTTTCGGATGTCTTGGGGATATCCCGCCTGTGGGCATCCAAAACCTGCATGCACGCCCTGATCATGATCTCGCGTGGTCTCTCGGCGTGACCTATTATATTCGCCGGGCCGCCAGAACGAGCAATTTAAGATCAGCGGCCAATTCTCTGGCCCTGGACTCTGATCTCCGGACTCTTCACTGGCCCTCGTCTCCGCATGGCATCATGACGCGATAGCCATGACAGGCCGGGCCGCGAACCTGGCCCAGCTGCGAGTCTCTGAAGGGTGGTCGCATTTTTCTGAGTTGAGGATGCTGGTGCGGAGATTGCTGACGATTTCGCAATATACGCTGACTTTGCGGGCGATTTGAGTCGTTTTTCAACGAAGAATCGCGACTTCCTGACTATGCACGATCTGAGTGAAGAACTCGTGTCAAGTGCAATCCCGAATCTGCCGATCATCTCACGCAGACGGTTTGCATCGGTGCCACTCGGCTTACGCCGAATCAGGGTCCTACGGAAGTCCCTGAGGTTTCTCGATGTAACGCCGTCGGGGGGTTAGGACAATTCGGAACTCTCGCCTATGAGCCGGGACGCTCTGCTACGAGGAGCCGGACCGGTCTTATCTCCCCACCGAAGGTGCGCTCTTGGATCGGAGCGTCTCTTCGACCGACCCCGTTACCGTACCCAGCAACTGAAGCGGTCACATAACAGCATCACCCGGTGTTGTTCCGTCCCAACGATGATTGGCCCCGCGTGACCGAGGCGGCCGTGCCTGAGACCCAGCGGGCTAGGACAGCCGCGCGACGTACATGTACGAGGGGTGATGATCCGGAGGGTCGCGACGCCCTTCAGAGCGACAACACATAGGTGATTGGAGAGCCCGCAATGAGGACGATCTTCACGACTGGTCAGGTCGCAAAGATCTGTAAAGTTGCACCGCGTACCGTGAGCAAATGGTTTGACTCCGGCCGGTTGCGTGGATACCGCATCCCAGGATCGCAGGACCGCCGCATTCCCCGCGAGCACCTGATTCGATTCCTGAAAGAGCATGGCATGCCCCTCGGCGAACTCGAAGACGAAGCGATGGGCAAACTGCTCCTCGTCGGCGTCGAGACCGTGGTCCGCGGCCAACTGCTCGACCTGATGCCGCCCGAAGACTACAAAATCGAAACCGCGAACAGCGGCTTTGAAGCGGGGATTCAAGCAGAATCTCTGCATCCCGATTGCATCGTGATCGATTTCGGCATGGGCCGCACCGAAGCGATGATGATCGCGCAGAATCTGCGTAAGAATGGCGACTATGCCGATGCCGTGCTGGTGGCCCTCTTAAGCGACGACGACACCGCCAGCGGGTTTGACCGCTCGGTGTTCAATGAAACGTTCCGTAAACCGTTCGACGCAGCGTTGCTCGCCGAACGGATTCGCACGCTCGTGGGCCGCAAGAAGCAGCTTGCCTGATCCGAGCGTCGCGACGAGACTGCTCCGCCAGGGACGGGACGCGAGCAGGCTCTTCGGATCACCTCTCGATAGCCGAGGCGAATTTTCGCCTCGGCTATCGGTGTTTGTGGAGTTAGCTGGATGGGTTACTATGCTCGGGTTGTGCAGGCCGTCGAGAGCTCGTACTGTTTCTCTGGGATTGTCTCAGGGCTCTGAGTTTCTGGGTAGACCATGCCGCAAGTATCCTCACTTACCATTTGCAGATGCCAATACCAATTTGTGACCTGCATGACGCTACTGATTACCGCAATCCAAGTCCATGATGCGATTGCGGACGAAAAAGACGATTGGACAAATCGGCTCATCACACATGTGCATGAGGTGTTGGCAGAAGAGCAACTCGAACAACACCGTCGGAGCTACTATTTGAGTCTCACGTGTTCGACACTTGGACGCTTGGGGCGGGTTCAGCAAGCCATCGAGTTAGCAACGCGGTATGGTGAGCCAAAACAACAGAATTCCTGCCTGGTTTTGATTGCAGCAGCGCTATCAGAAAGTGATTATCTGGCGGAAGCACTTGAGACCACAGATCGTCTTGGCAAACCCTATAAGCAGCGGGCAATGGTACTGGTTATCGCCCGGCAAGCTCAACGGGGCGATCATGCTGATGCCATCGAACTGCTTGGACGGGTGGCTGATGAGAGTCAGCAGCAAGATACGCTGATGTTGATTGCAGAGGCACAGATGAGGCAGGGAAAGTTCAATGACGCGGCACAACTGATCAAACAAGTGGAAGACGACGCACAGCGAATTCGTCTGGAAGCCGAAATGAGCCGCTATCGAGACAAACCACTACCCGGTGATGCAGACTATGAAGAACGCACGCTTGCAATTTGCCGGAAGGCGATGCCGAACCTGACCTTAGAAGTGGATGACCAGAATTTCATCCGCGGGCGATGCAAGGCGGAAGTGGCTCTGCACGCCAGTGAGCTTGCAGCTTTCGAGAGCGTCATGAAAACGCTGGAAAACATCTCGGAGACTTGGGATGGTGGAAAGAAGTTCTTCGCAAAGACGCAAATCCTGGGACTCTATGTTCGCTCAAACGATCTCGCAAACGCTCGACGGGTTAGCGAAGTTATCCTTTCAAATGAGCTGACTTCAATGGACGCAGTGGATGCCCTATCTCACGCATTCGCAAATGATGAATTCTTCAGAGACGTTGTAAAAGCGATTCCTCATGACGACCTGATGGTGTGGATGGAAAAACTTATTGCAGCAGATGATTCCAGTCAGAATGACAATACCGTCATGGTTGGCAGAATTGCGGGAGCGATTTGCAATACTTCAGGGATGGAGCATTCCCAGTCGGTTTACAAGTTGTGTAAAACTTCTCGACAACGCCTGCGCATCTGCGTGGATGTTTTAGACGCCTATGCGAAGCAGTAACACAACAAGTGACTGGGTTTGACCCACGGGAGCCCCCGGCAAACATCGGCAGGGTGGCACTGGCGGGAAGGGGTTGTAATGGGCGTGTGCCACTGGCTCTGCCAGTGTCTGCATCCAAACTTGAATGCTTGGCACCGACTGGAGATGTCGACTATCCTGGCCATCCACCTGTGAATCTTCGACGGACGTCAATCGGCACTGGCGGAGCCCGTGGCACACAAGAGGCACGTTTTTCTTTTGTCTGTGCCAACCTGCCGTTTCTGGCTCTCGTCTCTCGACCGGCCAAAGCATCCACTCAGTATAAACAAAGCGATGGCTCTGCGAGCCTGCCTTACTGATCTTGACTTCTGAAACCCCGGCTTGGCAGAATTCAGGAATGTGATCGACAGAATTGCCACAAGAGATAGGCAGAAACGTCATTCTGTCGATCCCTGTGTTCTGCCATAATTCTGTCTCACTCACACGTCGTGAGGTCCAGAATGAGATGTCGTGGCTTGGCCCTGCTGCTGGTGCTCTCTGCGCTCACGACTTTGGCTGCCGAGCGGCCCGTCCAGAATCCCACGCCCGCGTCGATCGCGCGGCAGCGCTTCAATCAGGTGTTGGTCAAGGTGATCATGCCGGTCACCGAGCGCACGCCGATGCAGGAGGGCCCCGTCGTCGAGTCCTGGGTGGCAGCGCAACTTAAAGAGCAAGGCGAGTCCGGGTATTTCGCTGTCACAGACTGGGTGCCGGTTTGTGACGGACTGCATGCGGACGATGACGTCGACAATCGCGTTTGGAGTGGTCAGCTTGTCGGCAAGAAGTCGGGGAACTTTTGCCCTGTCGAGGGAGACCTTCCTGAACGCAAGGACGGCCGCGTGGTGGTTCTCATTGGTGGCTGGGATCCCGGCGGAGGACACGCGGCGCAGGTCACGCTGGTAGATGAGCCAGGCACTCGAGCCGTGGAACCGGTGCTGCCTTATTCTGGCAGCGGAAAAGGACAGGCGATTCCGGATGAAAAGCCACTGGCTTATGTGGCCATCCTGATTGTGCCGCCCCCTCAAGTGAGTCTTCAGTCACACCGCCCTGACGAATAGGTAGAACCCTGCGACGAACCGTTGACGCCGATGACGCGGATTGTGAAGTCATAGAGAAATGGGACGGGCTCTCACCGGCCTGCCTGAAACTTGAATTGATCGAAATCGCAGTCAGGAGCCTGCCTTACGGTACTCAACTACCGAGTTCATAAGACGTGGTGATTTCTCCACGTCATAAACAAAGTGCTCCCGGTCGGTGTCGACCGGGAGCACTCGCGGTTTTATCGTGGAAGTTTGGAGGGTCGGCTGAGATTACTTGCCGCTCGATGGCGTATCGCCCAGCGTGTCGCTGCCTGCGGAGAGGGCCGCTGCCCAGTCTCCCTGGTTGATCAGGCTCAGGCTGGGCTTTTCAAAGACGAAGAATTGCCCGGCGAACTGACCGCTGGTGTAAATGTCCCACTGGAATTTGCGAGTAGAAACCGACACGCCCTGGTTGAAGACGAAGCCCTTGACGCGGCTCGATTCACAACCGGTTTGCACGCCGAAGACTTTTCCCGACCGCAGAATGTCGAGGTCCATGCCGTCGCAGAAACCGACGAAGACGATGTCGAACGGTTGGCCGATTTCCGCACTGTCGGCGGCTTGCGGCTGGCTCTGCATGGAGAGCACGGCAGCCAGGGTGAGCGCGCCTGCCATCAACACGGGAGATAACACTTTGAACATCTTCGCTTCCTCAACTCGGGGCCCGAATTCACAGCCACATTGGCCATGACGGGCTCAGCATTATGGCCCCTAAACTCACCGTCAACCGTTAAAACCCGTCAAACCTGCCGAGCCCCAAACTTCCCAGATTTCCCCATCAAGACATTCCCTAGTCGTATTGGTGTCGTTGCTGATATGGGGCTGCGGAGCACACGAACCACTCGCCTGTCCTATACCAATTGTCGTCCCTGGTGACGAGAACTGCCACGGACTGCCTGGATGACACCAGACCCTGACTCGAAATCGATCTGCCCAAGCCCTCGGACGGCCACGGACGCGATCCGTGACAACCCGCATTGTGATCGACGGAAAGTCTGGTAGAATCGTGGGATTGGGCAGTTCGTGCTGCCGCGTAGACCCCTCGCCTAGCTGGTTCCCTGCGGATGCGGTTTCGTACGCCATCCAACTCATCGCACTCTCTCGACCCCCGGTTGCAACGCCGGATGTTGGGTTACGTGGGAATTGCGGCTGTGTGTCTGATCGGGTTGCAGCTATGGCCCGGAAATGGTCCCGGGGGAAAACCGGCCGATCCCGCTGCGGTCACTCATCCCGATCAACTCGATTTTGAAGTGCGGGAACCGCTGGATAACACGCTGAGCCCGGACGAGTTTCGATCGTTTCCCGACGCGTTGCCCAACGAGCAGACCCGTGAGCGTGAAACCCGCTTGCAGTCTGCCATTCGAGATGGCACACGCATCGACCCCAACCTGCTCGCTGAGGTGAAAGACAACACCCTGGGCATCCGCCGGGTGGAAGCCGACGCGTTCTACGAAGTGCTCGATCAGGCACGGCAAACCCCCCTGGAACGCCTGGAACGAGCCTCGCCAGCCGGTGTGCAGTACCTCAACATCATGACCGATCCCACGTTGTACCGCGGTCATCCGGTGACGTTGGTCGGCGACATGTGGCGACTGTACGAGTTTCCTGCCAATGAAAACATTTATGGCATCGAAACTCTGTATGAAGCCTGGATCTTCACGGCCGATTCGGGCACGCACCCCGCGCGCATCGTTTGTTCATCGATCGATCCCGCGCTTAAGCCGAGTGATTCCCAGCGTACACCGGTGAAGGTGACAGGCTTTTTTTTCAAGCGGGAAGGGTACGACACTCTCGGTGGTTTGCATGTGGCTCCGACGATCCTGGCGGGTCGGCTGCAGCCGTATCGTTCTCCCAATGCTCCGCCGCCGGCCGACGGTATTGTCTCGGTGATGTTGACCGTCGTCGTCGGTATTGGGTTGATACTGACGACGACGCTGCTGTCGTTCGCGGTCAGTGATCGCCGCACGCCGCGCAGCACGAAACGGTTGCCGCAACTTTCCACAGAGGCGGCCGACCAACTGGCGCAGTTAGATGTCCGCAGTGTCAGCGAGCAATTGCGGGAACTGGAAGAGCAGGAACGCTGGGCCGCCTGGTCGCAAGAGACCGGCATGACGGCTCGCCCGCAGGAACAGAATGGGCACCCGGACGCGGCGGTCCCCGAACTCCCCACGCCCTTGCCGCCCACCCGCGCGCCGCGTTCGACGTCCTTGGAATGACACCCGCGGACAAGCTCCGTGGGCCTGCTCATCCGGCGTGGAGCAGATGTTGGAGTGCCTCCAGCAAGAGATCGATCTCGGCTGTTGTCGTGTAAAGGTGACACGAGACGCGGATGTGCCGTCGCCCATGCCAGTCGACAACGGGAATCTCGATGCGAAATTTTTCCCAAAGTTGTTGAGTCCAGGGATCCCACGAATTGGGTGACGACCGCAAACTGGGCCCCTCGGGCAACGGCACGGTGATCATGTTGCCATACCACTGCGCGTCGTCGGGAACCAGCGATTGCGTACCACACAGGGCTTCTATGCGCTGGCGAGCCTGTCGCGCCAATTGGTGACCGTAATCACGAAAAGTCTGCATACTAATCGATTCGAGGAACTCGATCGCCGCGGGTACCGCGAGAAACCCCGCGGGGTCACGGGTTCCCAGCCAGTTCCATTCATCCTGCCAGCGCGCGGGGCGACCCGTAAGGCTCTTTCCCCAACTGAGCACGGGCGGTGTCAGTTTGTGCTGCCAGCGGCGATCGACGTATAGAAACCCGGTTCCCAGCGGGGCACTCAACCATTTGTGCAGACTGGCACAGTAGAATGCCGGCTGCATGGATTTCAGCGAGACCTCACGCATGGCGATTGCATGTGGCCCATCGATGCAAACCGGTATGCCCAACTCTTGCGCCCGCGCACAGAGGGCTTCCACAGGGAACACAATCGCCGTGGGAGACGTCACATGGCTGATCACAATCAAGCGAGTCTTGGGGGTGACCGCGGCGAACAACGGTTCCAGCACATCGTCCACCGTCGCCAGCGGAACGGGGATTGTGGCACACACCACGCGGGCCTGTTGACGGTCGCACACGCGCTGCCAGATGCGGCGAACCGAACCATATTCATGGTCATTCAGCAGCACTTCATCGCCGGGAGAGAGTGGAAACGATTCCGCGACGGCATTCATGGCCACCGTCGCATTGTCGACGAAAACCAGATCGCGAGGATTTGCATCAATCAGTTGGCCCAATCGGGCGATTGCTGCATCCAGCGCCGGTTCCATCTGCCGGAGAAAGAAGTCCATCGGTTGTGAGGCCAGACGCTGCGACCAGGCTTCCCGTGCCGCGAAAACAGACCGGGGAGTCGGGCCGAAGGAACCATGGTTGAGATAAATCACATCGTCTGACAGAGACCATAGAGATCGATCGCACGGGGGACAATCAGGCAGAGACATACACCACCGTTTCAACAGGGACCATTGATCCGTCGGCTGTGAACAGACTACAGCGACTTCACGATGATGCCCGTCATGTCATCGCGTGGCAATGGCTGACGGCTGAAGGCATGGGCAATCGCAAACAATTCTTCCAGAATCAGCCGGGCTGACAGATGCCGCCGCATCAATATGGTGCGGCAGACGCGCTCATGTCCGAAGAGTTCTCGTTCTGGTGACAGCGTTTCATGCAGCCCGTCGGTCGACATCAACAGCAGATCACCTGCCGCAAGCAGAATCGGAGGTGACATCGTGAAGGCGGCGTCTCGAAAGATCCCCAGGACCATGCCGGTACTGGGCAGGCGCTGCACCTGGCCATCGGCGCGAATGATGGTCGCGTCGTGTCCGGCCCCGACATAGCGGACAAAGCCCGTGATCGGATCCAGTTCCGCGAGCAGCAATGTGACGAACGAACCTTCCGGAACATCGTCGTGCAAGAGCCGGTTCAGCGCGTACACTGTCTCATGCAGCGGTAACGATTCTTTCAACAGCATCCGCAGCATGGCCCGGGTTTCCACCATTTCCAAGGCGGGTGCCAGCCCGTGCCCGCTGACATCGGCGACGCAGAAGACCACGTTGCCATTGGGTCTTAAGATGTAATCAAAGTAATCGCCACAAAGATGCGAGGCCGCCAGCACTTTGCCGTGAATGTCGAAGCCTTCAACCTTGAGGTCGCCCACGGGAAACAGGCGACGCTGAACCTCCTGCGCCAGTCGCAGTTCCTCGGTGGTGCGCTGCAACCAGACTCGATCGGAAATGTCCGTTGAGATCCCCGCGACCGAGACGGTTTCGCCCTCGGCATCGAACAGCGGAAACTTCACGGAGACATAATTGTGCAGTCCATCGGCATGGGGAGCGACCTCTTCAATTTTCAGCGGTAACCGCGATTCCAGCACGCGGCGGTCATTCCGCTGGAACTCCGTGGCGAGGACTTCGGGAAAGAGATCAAAATCGGTTTTGCCCGCGACGTCATTCTGCGAGACATGAAACAACCGCGCGAACTCACGGTTCACAAATTCATAGCGGCCGTCGCGGTCTTTCACGTAGATGAGAGCCGATGTGTTATCCAGGATGGCACGCTCACGCTGTTCGAGCAGCTTGAGTTGCTGCTCCATCTGTACGCGATCGGTCACATCCCGGGCCGAGGCGAAGACCAACCCTTCATCGACGAGGGCTCGGGCCGTCCATTCAAACCAGGTATACACGCCATGGACATCGCGATATCGGTTGCGGAAGGCGACGACGTTCTGGCCCGAGGTCAGCAGCGACATTTTGTCTTGAGTTGCGGCGATATCATCGGGATGAATGAAATCCAGGAAGGGCTGCCCCGTGAGTTCTGCATGGCTGTATCCCAAGCGGCGGGTAAACATCGGGTTGATCGTGCGGAAGTAACCGCGTAAATCGGCGATGCAAAACAGATCCAGGGAATCCTCAAAGAAGCGCGCCGCTTGCAGAGATGGCAAGGTCTGGTCTGTCGCGGAGACGATGACCACGAACTGAATAGGCCGCGTGGCATCGGCCCAGCCACCGAACCAGGTGGCAAAGGCCGGTGCTTGAAAGGACGGATCCTGCAGAGGAATTGGACACAACCGCGGCAGAATGGCCCGGATGGCCAACGGAGACATGCTGATAAACTGCTGCACGTCGTTCAGCCACTGGCAGTAGTGCTCCGCGTGATTAGGCACGGGGAGTTTCGCGAAAAACGACTTGATGGCGGCATTGGCATACAGCAGTTGACCATCATGATTCAGCACGACCAGTGGTAGTGGAACAGGTTTCCACAACCGTTCCACCGCATCGTTCAGAGGTCGACGTCGAGGGGCTGGCGAGGCAGTGTGGCGCTTGCGGGATTGCACGGGCCGCTGCACACCCTGGGCCCTGTGCAGAAATCGCAATCGTTGAAAATTAAAGGCATTGACCATCGTGTCGTCCCTAGCCCGAGGACGAGGCGGCGATCTAAATTGAGAGCGCGTCAGTCTCTCAAGCTAACAACTCGACGGTCGATCTTCGAGGAGGAAATTCCTCATCCTGGTGTAAGAGTGCAAAATCTCTCTGCTGCACCTGAAGAGGTTGTCATTAGGGGAAACGCTAGGGAAACGTAGTGGTTTCCGAAGTTTTCTCAGACGGTCTCTCGTAGTCTTCCTGTCAACCCGCGAGCAGTTGCTGCTCCAGATTCGCGACGATTTCCTGGAACGACCAGGTTTGCGATGCGACACGCAGGGTCTCGTTGTCTGCGAGCCATTTCTGCACTTTACGCTCGGCAGACATCACCGTGCTATGATTGCGGCCGCCAAAGTGCTGGCCGATTTCGCTGTAGGCGGCCTGGGTATGTTTGCGTGCCAGAAACATGGCCAGCATGCGGGGTTGTGCCACGGTACGTACGCGACTGTCAGACTTCAGGTCTTTCGCTTTCACGCCAAACACTTGACAGATCACACGCTCAATATCGGCGAGTCGCAAGACGCGCATGCAGTCCCGTTCCAGATCGGTCAAAATCTGGCGGGCAATGGTCGCGGTGACCTTCTGCTGCGTCATCGCGTAATACGTTTGCAGACAGTTCAGGGCCCCTTCGAGTTCCCGCACGTTGCCGGTGAATTTCTCGGCGACATACCGCAGCGCTTCCGGAGCGATTTCGGCGTCATGCCGCGCGGCCTTGCGCTGCAGGATCTGCTGCCGGGTTTCGCCATCCGGAGTTTCCAGTCGGCAGATGAGCCCCGCCTGAAACCGCGAGACCAGGTCTTCATTCAGCTTGGTCAACAAGCGTGGATGACGATTTGTGGTCACAATCACCTGTCGACCATGATCGACCAGTTCACACAGGGTGTGCAGGAACTCTTCCTGAAAGACTCGCTTCGATTCAAAGAACTCAACGTCATCCATCAACAGCACATCGACGCCGCGAAACTTGTGGCGAAAGCTCGGCAGCGTGCGCTCTGCCAGCGCCTGCGTGAAGTAGTTTGAGAAAGCTTCGGCGGTCAGCAACGCCACCTGCAAATGCGGCTGGGTTTTGCGCAGCTGGCGGCAGACCCCTTCCAGCAGATGCGTTTTCCCGGTTCCCACGGGACCATAAATCACCAGCGGATTGAACTGCGCTGCGGGTTGCTGTGCCACCGATCGGCAGGCGGTCAAAGCGAACTCGGTGATGGCGTTCGACTGAAAATCAGCGAGATCGGCAAGCCGCCGCTGTCGTGCTGCGGGGAGACTTCCCGAGGTTGCAGACGGTGCCGACCGGGATGGTGACGCCTGCATGGCACGACTGGCCGGGCGGTGACCTGCCGTAGCCTGGGCCAGAACCGTTGCCGGCCGCGCATGGGTCGGCATCCCCGGTTGAAGCGCGAGCGCGGCATCGACCAGCAGCACGACTTCACCAGCTGGTCCCAGCAACTGCTGGGCAATGGTTTGCAGTTCGCGGCGGAACTGCTTCTGCACGCAACTGACGAGGAACGGACTCCCCACGATCAGCTTGAGGTGCGAGCCCTCGAACTCAATGCGCGTCTTGTCTTCAAACCATAAGGCAAAGGAACGATCCCCCAGGCGGGTGCGTAACTCTGCCAGTACGGTTTCCTCACGAGGATCGTGAGGTGCGTCTGTTGTCTGATTGGGAACGACCGCTGACGATGGGCGGTCGGAATCCAATGGCGTCATGCCGGGCTGCATCTTGCTACCCCCCCACTCCCGCCCCACCACGCACCATGACCCTGCACGAATGGCCTTACGGCAATTCGCTGGCGTGACACATGGTCACCAGGCAAGCTCAAATCGTGCGTTGTGAAACGTCAGGACCGGATAATCATCGTGACCCAGCTCTCACCCCAGGTCACGCGGAAGTTTCAACGTGAAGGCACGATCCTAGCTCCCCGGGCCGGGGTGTCAAACCATCTCTCTTCACAAAAAATTCCACGGCCGAAGAGGCGTCTTAACAATTGACGAAAGTCCTAGAAACGCTGTGGATTGCCAAAAAAATATCCGGGCTGGTTGACAACGCGAAAGGTGGGCCTGCTGTTAAGAACCTGTCGATGACTTCCCCGCCCGCGACCCCGATGGACGAAAGCACGCCCGGCGACGCGCCAACTCCGCGAACCCGAATTCTGCGTAAAGGTCGTTCGCATAATTGTTTCCAGCATCGACCGCCAAAAAAATCGCCGCCCGTCCCAGATCACGCGCTGTCGATAACGCCCGCTGTAACACCGCCCGGCCCAATCCCTGGCCACGAAAATTCGGAGCCACGCCGAAGTACACCAGCTCGACGGCGTCTTGGCTGGCATGCTCGCTGAGCAACAAGAGCGCCGCGTCTTGCCCCGCTCGTGTGAAGATCTGCCAATGGTCTGCCGCGAACTCGCCCGACAGTTTGTGACTTGCCAGCGCTTCCTCTCCGGTACGCATGCCTTCGAGCACACGGCAATCGAGCGAGTCCTGATAGGTCGCTTCGATCAGTCGGGCAAATCGAGCATGCGTGGCGGACGAATACGATTCCGCTGACCACGCCGGTTCTGACACCTCGAGCCAGGGTTCCGTAAACGTTCGCGCGAGGAAAAAGAGTTCCGTCTGCCAGACGAATCCGAAGGGTTTTAATGTCTCGGCAAGATGGTCTTCACTGGCATCGAGCAGCACTTGCCCTAACCGCGAACCATCGGTATCGAGCGTGTGGCAAATGTCGTCCCAGCACGCCTGTTCGATGCGCGCGTGCATGGTGCCCGCGTTGTGGTCGATGACCGGTGGCCAGACCAGCGTGATGCCGTCGGGTTGCAGCATGGTCAATGCTATGCCCACGGGTTGGCCATGAAACCAGGCCTGTCTCAACCCGGTCAGACTCAATGTTCCCGCGGCGACGGCAGCCAGCGTGGCTGTGCGTCGCTGCAATTGTTCTTCCGGGGGAAAGGGGCTGAGCAACTGCATCAAGGCGGTGGGCCAGTCGCGCGGTTCGACAGCACGGATTTCGATCTCCCCGTGACGTGCCCGGTCACCTGTCATGTCGGATCGTCTTTCTGAAAAGCGGATTTCACATCATTCCAGCGGAAAGCGAAAAGCTGAGAGCGGAAAGCCAGAGACAGGAAAACTGTGGATGGATTGCGGTTTTCCCCTGTGGCTTTCCGCAATCACAGGGACTCCCTATAAAAACAGGAGCTGAGAAGCTGCGGGAGTTCGCCGGAGCCAGGTTTGTGCCGCCGGTTCCAATCACTCATGCCACAAATAGGCAATTAACGCTTCGGCCTGCTGGTAGTCAGGCATCACAATGCTGGCCCCGGCCTCGATCAAGATCGGACATTTTGATTCATCGGTGATACCGCTGCGATGCGTTTCGTCACAGGCCACCGCGATGGCGAGGCCTCCCTGCTGTGCCACGCCCCGCGTCTCGACAATTCCGTCCCCAAATCCGAGCAGCCTATCGCCCGACGATTGATGTCGCCGCAGCAGGTCGGCAATCACTTGTTCCTTCGCAAAATCGCGAGATTCTGCACCGGGGGCAAAAATGCGACCCTCAAAGAAATGGGCGATGCCCAGCAATTCCGATTCTTCGCGCACGAACTCGATTTCCGTCCCGCTCGCCAACGTCAGTTCGACACCGCGTGCGACCAGCGCTGCGAGCAGCGCATGTGTTCCGGGCACGGTCAGGTCGGCCTGTGTGCATTCGGACGCTGCCAGACGCCCCTTGCGCTCGGTGATCCGCTGGCCCAACCGCTTGAGATATTCCTGATGGTAAACGCTGGCTGGTTCGGGCGTGGCACCACGCATGCGGAGTTCTTCCGCGAAGCGTTCCATCTGGTAAATCGTCGGCGCTCCATTGAGCGAGAGGACATAGTCGCGGATCAGCTGGCGGAGCTGCTCGACCGATTCTTCCGGTCGACGTCGCGTCCCGAGATCTTCAAACATCATGTCGACCATCAGGTCGGTCCAGCCGCCACGGATCAGGCTGAGCGTGCCATCAAAATCGAACACCGCGAATTGAGGCGGCCGATGACGATCGAACGAGCGGATCAGTTCAATCCGCGTCCCGGGCAAAAAACTTCGTGACACAGGAATTCCTCTGAAAGCCCAGGGGAAGGCGTTCCCCGGGCTTCTCGTTTACAGCGCGTACAACTCCGAAAACTTCGCCGTCAGTTGCCGCATCAGCGGGGCATGAGACAACGGTTTCCCCGTGACCACTTCGACCAATCGCCCGGCGGGATAGCGCTTTCCGTGAGCATGAATCTTCGTGTTCAACCACTCTTTGAGCGGCCGGAAGTCGCCCGCCGCGAACAGCGAATTCAGATCGCCCAATTCGGTACTTGCGGTCTCGAAGAACTGGGCGGCATACATGTTCCCGAGCGCATACGTGGGGAAATAACCGAACAGTCCCGCACTCCAGTGAATGTCCTGCAAACAGCCGTTGGCGTCATTCTCCGGCGTGAGGGCAAAGAACCGCTGGAAGGTTTCGTTCCACGCTGTGGGGACGTCTTCGGCTTCGAGTTCGCCACTCAGCAGTTTCTGCTCCAGCTCAAACCGCAGCATGATGTGCAGGTTGTAAGTGGCTTCATCAGCTTCGACACGAATGAACGACGGCCGCACATCGTTGACGGCAAAATAAAACTGATCCAGCGATGCGTGACCCAACGCCGTGGGATACGCCTGCTGTGCCGACGGATAGAAGAACTGCCAGAAGGAGCGACTGCGTCCGACAAAGTTCTCCCACATTCGCGATTGCGATTCGTGAATGCCCAGCGAACAGGGCTGGCCCACGCCGAGGCCCATCTGATCAGTGCGCAAGCCTTGTTCATACATGCCGTGTCCCGCTTCATGCAGGACGCCAAAAAACGCCGAGTTGAAATGGTGATCATGAAACCGCGTGGTCAACCGGCAATCACCCGGACCAAAGCCGCTGCAAAAGGGGTGTGCCGATTCATCAATCCGCCCACGTTCCATGTCAAAGCCAATGCGGCGGGCGGCGGCATCGACAAACACCTTCTGCGCAGCCACCGGGTAATGCCGCTCGACAATTTCAGCCGCAGGTTGTTGGGAAGAGGCTTGAATCGCGGCGACCAGCGGCACCAGGGCATCACGCAGCGGAGCAAAGACTTCGGCAATGCGGGCTGCTGTCATGCCGGGTTCATAGTCATCCAGCAAGGCATCGTAGGCCACACCCGAAGGAACTGCGTGGGCGGCGGCTTCTTCTCGCTTGAGCGCGATCATCTGCTTCAGCCACGGTAGAAACTTACCGAACTCGGAGTCCTTCCGTGCGGCAATCCAGGCCTGTTGCGACAGCGACGTCGTCCGCGACAGTTCTTCGACCAGTCGTTTCGGCAACTTGGTCGACCGATCATAATTCCGCTTCGCTTCACGGACATTGACCGCGACATCGCCATCGGGGTCACCCAGGTCACTGCTCTGCAACTCGGCGAGCAGTTCACCGATGCGCGGGGCCACTCGGCGTTCATGTGTCAGCCCGGCCAGCAACGCCAGTTGATTCGCCCGATGCTCTGAACCACCCGACGGCATGTAAGTCTGCTCATCCCAACTCAGGACGCTGCCGCTGGTGTTCAGCAGTTCCACCTCTCGCAGCAAGTGTGCTAGTTCGTTGTACGCGGTGTCCATCGCAGGCATGAGGCATCCATAGGCAAATACAGCAGAGGCTCTTCAGCGTAAGCCTCTGTCGAAATCAGGAATTTGACGGGATCGTAGCGGATTTCCGGGGGGATCTCCATTTCGCCCGAGAAGATCCGCCGCAACGTGATCGGTCGGAAACAACGAGCTTTACGCGGCCGACATATGCGAGTAGATTGATGCATGCGTTCGGTCCAGCCGTCGAGCAACATAAGGTCTGGTTCCGATGTTCTCAGTCTCTCCGCAAGCCTCAAGTCCTCACGCCTTTACCAATTTTCACGGCCGCACGCGTGAAGGGGTCACGGTGTCGGGCCGTCGCAGCATGCTCAAAGCCGGTCTGGCAGGCCTGGCCGGGCTGTCATTGCCACGGCTTCTGGAACAGCGAGCCACGGCCGCGAATGGGGCTACCTCACGCCAGAAAAGTGTCATCCTCATCTGGATGACCGGCGGCCCGAGTCATATCGATACGCTCGACCCCAAACCCTCCGCCCCGATTGAAGTGCGTGGCCCGTTCGGCGTGATTCCCACCGCCTTACCTGGCGTTCAGATCTGCGAGTTTCTGCCGAAATATGCCGCGCTGATGGACAAACTGACGGTCATCCGCTCGGTCGATTGCCGGAACTCGAACCATGAGCCGAACATGGTGATGCAGACGGCCAATCTGGCCGCCGAACCGCGGACCAATCGAGAGGCGGACAAGTTTCCGGCGCTCGCCTCGATCATCAGCCGCGAGCGTCAACAGGCGGAGCGCGATTTGCCTCCCTATGTCGTGTTGAATATGAAGTCTCGCAGTCATGTGGCCTGGGGCGGCTACCTTGGCAAATCCTATGATCCGTTTCTGGGCAACGATGTCAGCAAGCTGTTCCAGTTGCCGGGCGGGCTCTCGACCGAACGACTTTATACCCGACAGGCACTCCATGAGCAGTTAGACCGGATGCGACGGGATCTCGATCTGGGCGGTTCGATGGCCGCCGCTGACCGTTACAGCCAGCAGGCGGTCGATATGTTGCTGGGCCAGAAAGCCCGACAGGCTTTCGATCTGACCCTGGAATCGGCGGAGGCCCATGCGCTTTATGGCAAGCACGAATGGAGCCAGCAGGTGCTGTTAGCCCGGCGGTTGGTCGAAGCCGGTGTCAGCTTTGTGACGATCGATCTCAGTAACCACGGTGCTTCGGGGACTTGGGATACCCACGGCGACAACATTCCCCCCTATGGCGGCATCTGGAATGGACTGCGGCCGCTGTTGCCGGTTTTCGATCATCTCTACACCACGTTGATTCACGATCTTGAACAACGGGCCTTGCTCGATGACACCCTGGTGATTGCGATGGGCGAGTTCGGCCGCACACCCAAAATCGGCACGCAAGGGAGCAGCGATGGTCGCGATCACTGGCCGATTGTGATGTCGATGACTCTGGCTGGCGGCGGGTATCGGCATGGCCAGGTGATTGGAGCCACCGAGCGAGATGGCGGTCAAATCAAGGAACGCCCTGTGACGCCGGGTGATCTCGCGGCGACGATCTTCCATCACATGGGCGTGCCGCGTGACATCACTTATTCTGACAACCGCGGTCGCCCACGTTTCGTAATCGAATCTGGTTCGCCCTTGATCGAATTGACGGGCTGAACCGTTCTTTGGCTTTACCGCTGTGATGGCGGCCCATCGATGCTATGATTCTGTCAGCGATCTCCCGAGGGGTGGGAGTGTCGCGCACCATGTCGGGGATTCCCATGCAACGCCTGTTCTGCTGTGTCGTGCTGATTGGTTCTGGAACGCTGGTGGCCTCGGCCGATGATTGGCCGCAATGGATGGGGCCGGGGCGTGACAACGTCTGGCGCGAGTCGGGGATTGTGGAAAAGTTCCCGGCCGATGGCCCCAAGGTGCTCTGGAAGAAGCCCGTGGCCGGCGGTTATGCCGGACCCGCGATCGCCGGCGGCAAGGTATTCGTCACCGACTATGTGACGGAAGCCAACGTCAAAATCGACAATTTCAGCCGCAATTCTTCGTCGGGTAATGAGCGCGTGTTGTGCCTCGATGAAGCCACAGGCGACCAGCTCTGGAAGTACGAATACCCGGTCACTTACACCATTTCCTATCCCGCCGGGCCGCGCTGTACGCCCACGGTCGATGGCGACCGTGTTTACACGCTGGGTGCCGAAGGCCATCTCATCTGTTTCCAGGTGGCCGATGGCAAACTTCTGTGGTCGAAAGACCTGAAGAAAGACTACCAGTGCAAGGCGGCCCTGTGGGGTTATGCCAGCCATCCGCTGATTGATGGCGACAAACTCATCTGCGTGGTGGGCACCAACGTCGCCCATGTCGCCGCGTTTGATAAAGTGACGGGCAAGGAACTCTGGAAGACCGGTTCTGCGCCAGAGCAGGGCTACTCGCCGCCCACCATCATCGAAGCCGCCGGGCAACGTCAACTGGTGCTGCTCAAGCCAAACGGTGTCTACGCCGTGAATCCCGAAACGGGCAAGCTGTTGTGGGAGACCCCCTACGGTGCCGACAATGGGTCGATCATCATGTCCCCCATCAAGGTGGGCGAGTACCTCTTCATCGGCGGCTATCAGGAAAAAAATCTGTTGCTGAAGCTGAAGTCGGACACACCCGGCGTCGAGGTTGTGTTCCGCGATAAGCCCCGCAGTGGCATGTCGCCCATCAATGTGCAGCCGTTTGTCGCCGATGGGTTGATTTACGGCTTCCATGAAAAGGGCGACCTGCGGGCCGTCGAAGTTCCCAGCGGCAAGATCGTTTGGCGGACCCCGCAACCGGTCGGAGAACGTCCGCAGGGTTCCGCGACGGCGTTCATCGTGCAACAGGGCGAGCGTTACTTCCTGTTCACGGAGACGGGACATCTCGTCATCGGCAAGCTGAGTCCGGAAGGCTTCACCGAAATCGATCGCACCAAGCTGATTGAGCCGAGCAACTTTGCCTTCGGTCGCGATGTCGTCTGGTGTGCCCCGGCGTATGCTAATCAGAAGGTCTTCGTGCGGAACGATCACGAGATCGTGGCGGTCTCGCTGGCGAAGTGATGGTGCATCGCAGCACTCCGCGAAATCACTCCTGCAAAAGGCATTGGGCCACAAAAAGCACAGAAGTCGCAAAATTGAAGATCTCGTTCAGGTCTTCTTTTTGCGCTGTTTGTGCCTTTTGTGGCCAAAAAGTGTTCTCCTGGGATATCACGGGTCAACCAGCTCCAGATCGGGGATTTGACCGAACGCGATGCGTGTGCTGGAAGAACCTTCGTGGCCGTGCATCCCGCCGAAGTAGACCGACTGATTGCCAAAACGGGCATTCAGAGAGTCCATCGCCGTTGATAACGCCCGCCGTTTGCGGTCTTCTTCGATCAGCGACGGCGCCGTGTTCTGGTCGGCGACGATGTCCTGCAAGGTGACGCCGACTTTGAGGGGACGACCAGCCGGGCGCCGCACCCAGAGATCGCCCGTCGTTTGCAACAGGGTGAGCGTATCCTGACACAACGGCACCGCCGCGGCTTTGTGCCAGTGATCGCCGCCGAGGTACGACACCGCCACATCGACCTTGCGGGTCCAATAACCCGTTTGTCGCAGACGACTTGCGGCTTTGTGAACCAGTCGCATCAACACCGCCCGTGCCCCCGGTTCATTGCGGTGCTCGGGCGGCAGCACATGGGAATGGCCCAGCGAGCGATGGTGTGTGGGCGGGGCAGAGACATCCTCGCCCCGCAGCAACCGATACCACGCGTGGCCAATCACCGTGCTGCCCCACAACCGATACATCTCCGTCGCGGTGAGATCACACAATTGTTCGACCGTGGTCAGTCCGGCGGCATGAAACCGTTGCTCCATGCGGCGACCAATGCCGGGAAAGTCGCGCAGTTGCAGGGAGTACAGGCGGTCGGGCAAGTCGGCGGGATGAATCACGGTCAACCCGTCGGGTTTCTGGCAGTCCGACGCCAGTTTGGCCAGCATCCGGTTGGGTCCGACTCCCACGGAACACCGCAGTGACTGCCCTACCTGTTCCCGAATCGCCCGCTTGATCGCCTGACCGAGAGCCACCGCTTGATCTTCCTCCTGATCGATCCCGCGCAAGCGGCAGACCATTTCATCGATGGAGAGCACGGCGGTAACCGGCAGACAGCTTTCCACCGCCTGCACGATCTGATGATGGAGCTGGATGTACTTTTCGGGGCGGGCTTCGACCACGATCAGTCCCGGGCACATCTGCCGGGCATCGCGCACCGATGTGCCCGTTTTTACGCCATAGCGTTTTGCCTCGTAACTGGCTGCTATACAACAGGTTGTGTCCGCTCTCAAAGGCGCGACCGCAACGGGTCGCCCCTGCAATTCCGGCCGCAGGTGCTGCTCAGCCGAGGCGAAGTAGGAATTCATGTCGACGAACAGGTATCGCAAGAGCATGGGACGAGCTCACAGGAGTGGTGTGTGGCTGTATGTATCGTAGGTTCATGCGAACAGTATTCAAGTGAATATTGGTAGAATCTCGCGTTTACAGATATTCACCTGATCAACCTGCGTCTGATTCCATGCCACTCAAGGGTTGTGGATGGCCGACCGATGAGGTATCTATGCCTGTTGATGCATTTGCAGGTCTCTCCCGCCCGAATGTCCTTCCCGCCGAGTGCTCACCATGCGGAACCGCTGTTCGTCTTCGCCGTGGCCGCATCCTCCTGTCTCACGCCGCAGTCTGTTGCAGGTGGGTATGTCGTCGGCAGTGGGGTTATCGGCACTGCATGCCAGTCCCCTGACCGCGGCCGCGGATCGCCCGGCACCGCGAGCCAAGTCGGTCGTGCTGGTTTTTCTGACCGGGGCGGCAAGCCACCACGACACATTTGATATGAAGCCCGACGCACCGGCTGAAATCCGGGGCGAGTTCCAGCCGATTGCGACTTCGGTTCCTGGTTTGCAGGTGTGCGAACATTTACCGAAGCTCGCGCAGCTGGCCGATCGGTATACCGTGCTGCGGACGCTGTCGCACAATGACAACAACCATCTGATGTCGACGCACCATGTGCTGACGGGCACCAAACAGCCGGGCGGGTTCTTCGATAAAATCGCCTCACGCGACGACTGGCCCTGCTATGCCGCCGGTTGTGAGTTTCTGCAACCGCGAGCCGATGGCATTCCGAGTGGCGTGAATCTGCCGACGTTTCTGATGTCGAGCCCGCTCACCTGGCCGGGTCAGCATGCGGGCTTTCTCGGCGCGAAGTACGATCCGTGGCAAATTACCGGGGAGACGCACAAGCCTGATTTCAAAGTACAGAATCTCACGCTGCCCCAGGGGCTCGATGTGGCCCGGCTGGGGCATCGACAATCGTTGCTCGAGGAACTCAATCGTCAGCAAAGGCGGTTGGAAGAAGGGACCGAGTCGCGGCGGCTTAAGGCCAATCAGCAACTCGCCTTTTCGATGCTGACTTCCAGCCGATTGTCGCAGGCCTTTGAATTGCAGCGCGAATCGACCGCCGTCCGTGAAGAGTATGGCATGCATCAAACCGGGCAATCGCTGCTGCTCGCGCGGCGACTCGTCGAGGTGGGTGTGCCCATCGTGCAGGTGAATATTGGCCCGGTACAGAACTGGGACAGCCATGCACAGGTCTTCAAAACGTTGAAAGATCGGTTGCTGCCGCCGCTGGATCAAGGTGTCTCGGCGTTACTTTCGGATCTGGATCGCTCGGGTCGACTGCAGGACACGCTGGTGATCATGCTGGGAGAATTCGGTCGCACGCCAAAGATCAACAACGATGCCGGTCGCGATCACTGGGGCCATTGCTTCTTCGCGTTGATGGCCGGTGCGGGGGTGCAACGGGGTCAAGTCATTGGGCAGTCGGACAAGGACGGTGCCTTCCCGTTGACTCAGGCCTATGCGCCGGACGATCTCGGAGCGACCGTCTACCAGGCACTGGGCATCGAACCGCATGCCATCGTCCGCGACCGCTTGAATCGCCCGGTGCAACTCAACCACGGCACACCAATCTCCGCGATCTACGGTGCGTGAACATGCTTGGCAGAGTGCAGAGTGCCAAGTGTCTTAGCCCCCGGTGAGTCACCGGGGGCCGAGCGCTCCGTTGGACGACAATCATGTATCGGCCCCCCGTCAATAACGGGGGGCAAAGACCGGCGGTTGGGCGGTTACTTGCGGCCCAGAACCCGCGACACGCTGCGCTGTACCGTCGTGGCTGTCTTGGCGAAGGCACTGGTCTTCACGATCTGGAAAATCTCGCCATCGATATCGAGGATGAAGAGATTGCCCGAAGCATCCTCGGCGAATGAGGTGACCCCGCCGATGCTGCCCGCATCGGGCTGGAAGTCGGCTGTCCAGTCGGTGAGATCGCTGAAGGTGCTGCCATTGCGAGTGAGCGACCAGACTTTCTGTTTCACATAGTCAGCAAAGAAATACTTGCCCTGCAATTCGGGCAGCGGTCCCCGGTAGACATAGCCCCCGGTGACCGAATTCCCCTGAAACTGACCGTTACCGTGAGAGTAATCGTACAGCGGATTCACATTGCCAGGGGGTGTCGGTCCACCGATGCCCGGCGTGGGGTTGGCGATGCTGCCCTCCCGCAGTCGCCAGCCATAGTTTTCGCCCCCCATGCTGGATGTGAGCTGGAAATTCACCTCTTCGCGGGCGTCTTGACCGACGTCGGCAATCCAGAGGTCTCCGGTCTGACGGTCGAAGCTGTTCCGCCAGGGGTTGCGCAGGCCGTATGCCCAGATTTCATCATCACCGGGGATGCCGACAAACGGATTGTTGGCGGGAATGACATAGTTTTTGTTGGGATCGAGGGGGAAGTCGTCGCCCTGGGGGAAGATTTTCAGAATCTTACCGAGCAGGTTGTCATCGATATCTTGCGCATTGCCCGTACCCAGCGTGTGACCAGTGTCATCGTCGTTGCCGCCGCCGCCATCTCCGACACTGATGTAAAGCTGGGCGTCATCGCGGTTGTTGAAACCGAGCCAGCCCCCGTTGTGATTGGCCTGGGGTTGCGGGATACGCAGCAGTAACCGGGCGGATGCGGGGTCGGCGACATCGGGATTGCCGGTTTGCACATGATATTCGACGATGTTCGAGGCCCCATCGGTCGCGGTGTAGTTCACATAAAACAGGCCGTTGTCGGCGAAGTCGGGATGAAAGGCGAGCCCCAGCAATCCCTGTTCACTCACCGTGCTCACCAGAGAACGGAGATCGAGGAACGAACTCCGGGCCCCGCTGCTCAAATTGAGCAACCAGATGCGGCCCCCCTTTTCCACCACGAACAGTCGCCCCACATCGGCTTTGGGAGCGGTGGCAAACACGGGTTGTGTGAACCCCGTGGCGACGCGGGTGGTGGTGATGCAACTGGGTAAGGTGATGGGGGCCAGTGCCGCCAGCACGAGGACCAGCGAATACGATCGGACCTGCATCGTTCCCATCCCTTAACTGGAACACCAGGAAGCGTACCCAGAATTCCATGCCTAGCTTCCCGGGGGAAGCGGTCGTTTGCACCACTCCTCGTCAACATAGTTCGGTGGCGAGCGAGAAGCGAGAGGCGGCCCTCCAATTTTCACCCAGACACGACCAACCGGGTCTGATTGTTCAGTATGTCGCGAACAGCACACGTCGCCTATCGGATGGATGTGCGAGCTGAGGTCGGCAGGCGGACGGTAAACGTCGTACCCTGGTCAAGCACACTGGCGACAGCGATGGTTCCGTCATGCCTCTGGACGATGGCCTCGCAGATGCTGAGACCCAGGCCGTTGCCGCGGGGCATGCCCATGCGCGATCGCGCCCGATCGACCTGGTAAAAGCGCTCGAACACGCGGGGCAGTTCTTCGGCGGCGATGCCGATACCTGAATCCGAGATGACAAACTCGACCAGTTCCAGCTCGGGCACCTTTTGAACCCGCATACGGACCTGTCCGTGCGCGGGCGTAAACTTGATGGCGTTATCAATCAGGTTGGTGATGACCTGCCGCAACTGCTGACGATCTCCCAGAACCTGCGTGGGTTCGTGGATCTCGCTGCTCAACGTCACACTGCGTTCTTCCGCCACCGGGCCAAACATTTCTTCAGCCCGGCGAACAATTTCGGAAAGGTCCAGCAGCGTATGTGCAGGACGTTGTGCCTCAGATTCGCTTTCGGCCAGTTGCAGCAGTTGGTTCACCAGTTGGCTGAGATGCCGGCATTCATCATCGATGGAATAGAGCAGTTCCTGGTACTCTTCTGGTGTCCGGGCTTTGCCGAGGGCGACTTCCACCGAACTCAGAATGGCGGCCAGCGGCGAGCGCAGCTCATGAGCCGCGTTCGCCACGAAATCGCGATGTTCGCGCAGATGTGCCGCGATCTGATCGAGAAAGTGATTGATCTTGGCGGCGAGTTGGTCGAGTTCATCGCCGACGCCTCGCACTTCCAGACGTTCATCGAGACGGCTGGGTCGCAGGCGTTCTGTGGTATGGATCAGTCGTTGTAACGGCCGGATGGCGCGTTCCGACAGAAACGCGCCTCCCAGCGGGGCGAGCAGGAAGATCGCCACTGCGACGGGGACGGCAATGCGCGTGAATTTCGTGACGTCATCCTGCACGAACTGCGTCGGCATTCCGACCTGCACGTGATAGCTGGGGCGGCGCGGATGATTCAACGTCCGTTCCACGCAGCGATGCGTGTCAGACACCCACACGCGATGGTCACCCAATGTCAGCGCCAATTTCGAGGGGGGATTATTCGGGGCGTTGCTGCTGGCCCACAGGGTTTCGTGGCGACTGGGCGACAACCATTGGATATACCATTTGCGATCGGCGTGACCGGCGGCCTTCTGCTGCATCTCGGCGATAATCTGGGCCTGATCGGGATGCCAGCGCTCGATCGCCAGCAGCAGTTCCTTGGCTTCGTCATTCAGGACGACATCGGCTTCCGTCAGCAGATAGAACCGCAGGCCTTCACGGACGAAGAGCAGGGCCCCGGTGACGGCGATCAGAACGACCAGCGTGTTCCACAGCATCAACCGCAGACGCAACGTCCGGAAGGTTCTACTCAGGTACTGAAGGAATCGCATAACCACGGCCTCGCACGGTCTGAATCGCGGAGCTTTCGCGACCACGATCCAGTTTGCCACGCAGCCGGTTCATATGCACCTCAATGACGTTGGTAGTGCCGTCCCAGTTGAAGCCCCACACATGCTCGCACAGCATTTTACGCGTCACCACCTGGCCAGCATAGCGCAGCAGCAGTTCCAGCAGGCTGAATTCAATCGGCGTCAGATCGATATCGACACCCTGCCGGGTGACACGGCGTGACGTCAGGTCGAGGGCAATGTCTCCCACTTTCAGCAGCGGGGTCGGGCGAGTTTGCGTGCGACGGACGACCGCGTGCATGCGGGCCATCAATTCCGCGAAGTCAAACGGTTTGACGATGTAATCGTCGGCCCCGTGGTTCAATCCCTGAATCCGATCGTTCAAACCGCCCAAGGCCGTCAGCATGATCACGGGGCACAACACGCCTCGCGAGCGGATTTCCCGGAGCACCTCTTGCCCGGTGCGCTGGGGCAGCATCTGGTCGAGCACGATCACATCGGCCTGTTGCCGCAGGGCTTCCGCCGTTCCCTCGATGCCGTCCTGCACCCAGTCGCAGCGATGCCCGGCTTCCGTGAGACCTTTCACCAGCGTCTTCCCGATGACGGGGTCATCTTCGATCACCAGAATTTGCATGGTTGTGCTCGTGCCAGTTCCAGGGCGGAGTATTGCGCTGGGGGAATTCTAGCGTCCCGTCGGCGGATGATGCGATTTTTTCCTGTGTTTTGCGTGAGGCTCGACACGCTTGCTCTCAGGGGCCCAGTGTTTGATACTACTTTTTTCTACCCGAGAGGACTTCGATCCGTGTTATCTCGCCTATGGTTGGTCCGTTATGGAACTGTGCCTGAAGTCGCTCGTTTTGCGAGTTCCGCGGACCTGGAACTGTCGCGGCAGCAAACCGTGGTCGTCCAGACACACCGGGGTCTGCAATTAGGAATGGTCCTGGAGCGAGTCAAAACCCAGGCCGAACCTGCAACGGAATCGGATTTTACTGTCATCCGGGTCGCCACACCGGAGGACTTCGCCTCGGCCGACGTTTGGCGCGAACGCGCGGAAACCGACTTCCCGCAGTGGTTGGCCCGCATTGCCGAGTGGGAATTGGAACTGGAACTGATCGATGTGGAATGGACACTCGATGGTTTGAAGCAGATTTTGTATGTGTTGACGGAACGTGGCCCCGCCACCACCAATCTGGCATTGCAGGCGGCGGCGGCTGGTTTGGGAATCATCGAAGTCCAGCCCGTTTCCGCGGAAGGCCTGGTGACGCTGCCCAGCGCCGGTGGTTGTGGTACCGGTGGCTGCGGCTGCCACGACTGATGTCTCTCTTTCCTCTCGGAACTCGCGCGAATGTCGATCTCGACTTGTGAAACACTGCGGTCTCAACTGTCGGCTGGCGGTCATCAACAACTGCTGGAAGGCCTGGTGAGCGAACTCCGCGAACGGCAAGATTATCACAAGCTGTTCGATGCCCTGTGCCTGCGCAAAAAGCAGGAAATGCAGTTGCCGCTCGGTAAACCGACGTCGCTCGAAGACGTCCCGCACGACCGCCGCGAAGAGTTTGAGCGGGCCTATATGGAAGCGGCTCGCGAGGTCGGCCAATTGCTGCTGGGTGCGGGCAAACTGACTCAGGCGCATCTCTATTTTCATGCGATCCGCGAGCCCCAACCGGTTCGCGATGCGTTGGAAGCCTTTCCGTTGCCCCGCGAATCGACTCCGGAATCGGAAGAGTTGATCGAACTGGCGCTCTACAAAGGGGTGCATCCCGTGAAGGGCGTGCAGATCATGCTTGCCACGCATGGGACCTGCAGCACCATCACGGCGCTGGACCAGGGTTTCGCCCGCCTCAGCCCGGAAGATCGGGCCCAGTGTGCCGCGGCGATGGTGCGGACGCTGCATGCCGATTTGTTTTCGAATGTGCAGCGTGAAGTGCAGCAGCGGATGCCGTTTGCACCGCCGATGAAGTCGCTGCGGGAACTGATCACCGGCCGCGATTGGCTGTTTGATGACAACAACTACCACATTGATGTGTCGCATCTGAATGCGACGACGCGGTTTGCCCGTTCGTTGTCGCCCGGCGTGCCCGAGTTGTCGTTGGCGCGAGATCTGGCAGAGTATGGGTCGCATCTGTCGCCGCAGTTTCAGTATGCCGGCGAGCCACCGTTTCAAGAGTACTATCCCGCCCATATTCAGTTCTTCAATTTTCTGCTCAACGATCACACCGACGCGGCTTTGGAATACTTCCGCCGTCAGTTGCAGAAGGAACCCGATGCCCAGGATCAGGCGATGATTGCCTATGTCCTGGTCGATCTGCTCGTGCGGGCTGACCGCTTCAGTGATGCCCTGCCGATCGCGGAGGAACATCTGCTCTCGGGAGATGACGAGTTCTCGGCGGCGTTCGCGGAGTTATGCGAGAAAGCGGGCCGGTTCGATGTGCTGGAGCGCACCGCGGAAGCCCGAGGCGACCTCGTCACCTTCACCGCCGCGCTCTTGCAGTCGAAGTGAGTCACCCCACTGATGACCACCGACGACACGTATCAACGCACGAACAAAGTGGCCTGGAATCGCCTCTCGGAAGGGAGTCCGTTTTCGCACATTGCGACCGACGAGGAATGCCGTGATCCGCTGGGAACGCTGGATGGTCGCGGGTGGCTGCCGAAGTCGGTGACGGGGCTCGACGTGCTGTGTCTTGCCGCCGCGGGTGGCTGGCAATCGATCTTGTATGCCGTCGCGGGTGCGCGGGTCACGGTGGTCGATCTCAGCCCAGGCATGTTGCAGCTCGACCGGCGGGAAGCCGAGAAACGGGGCCTGAGCGTGCGGACCATCGAGACGAGCATGGACAGTATGGCCATGCTCGCCGATGGGATTTTTGATATCGTCCATCAACCGGTCAGTACGTGTTATATCCCCGATATCGCCGCGGTTTACCGCGAGATTGCGCGCGTGACCAAACCCGGGGGGTTGTACATCAGCCAGCACAAACAACCCACCAGCTTACAGGTGACTCATCGCGATCTGCGCGACCGATATGTCATCGGGCTGGAATACTATCGCAACGAGGCCTTACCCGAAGTCCGCGATCGCTCGTATCGCGAAACGGGAACCACAGAGTATCTGCATCGCTGGGATCAACTGGTCGGGGAACTCTGTCGCTCGGGGTTCGTGATCGAAGACTTGCGGGAACCGTATCGCGCGAACCCCGAAGCCGTGCCGGGCCACTTTGGTCACCGGGGACGCTTCATTCCCCCCTATGTGCGCATGAAAGCGCGACGCAGCGCCACGCCAAGCCACGCAGCGGCCGCGCCGGGTATCTGGATACCCCGGTGACCGTGGATCTGCGATCCGTGGCGGCTTCCAACGTCAACATGGGCCGGCTGTCCGAGTCGGGGTTTGCGTGTTGTACCAGTCATGCCACGGTTGAGGCCCGCCCATCGCGAGCAGCCGCGAAATCTGCCGGTGCAATTAGACCAGCCCGTCCAGCATGAAATCGCCTCAGGTCACGTGCAATTGGGGACTTATGCACGACCGTTACAAGCCGATCACGGATGACCGGCAGATCAGAATCGGCAGGAATTGCATGTATGTCCCGCACATGGCGAACCGATTGTAAGTCATGCACGAACGCTGTGACCGCTGTCGCAAGTGAGACCCCTGCAACAAGGGAATCCGCTACGACAGGCCACGGCAGTCGCAGTTCTCGGGATGAAGGGGTGGCACGCACATGGCGACGATTTCAAACTGGAAATGGCTTGTCTTACCAGTCACGCTGCTGGTGATTTCGGGTTGCTCGGCAACCCGATTCGGGAAATCCAAAGACTGCGGCGGTGCGTCGGTTTATCCATCGGAACCCTGCTATGAATGCATGCAGGGCGCAACGTCAGCCCCGCTGACGGTGCCTCAAATGCAACCGGCACCGTTGCCGACAATGGAACCCATCCCCGTGCCTCCCGGTGCTGACGACACGCTGGCCCCGCCACCGCCCCCTGCGGAAGCCCGCATTCATGCCCAACCGCTGCGTCGCATCAGTGCCACCAGTCGCGATATGTACGACTCGATGAACAACAACATTCGAGCGATGTTTTCTCGCTAGATTCCGTTAAATTCGATGCCCACTGAACCACATCAGAATATCTGGGAACAGATGAACGGGGCTTCCATGCAGACACTCTGAAAGACGACTCCCCCCTGCCTCGTTGGCAGCGTCTGTTCCCGCGAGCCGGCCGGATGGTTTCATCCGGCCGGCTTGTGTTTTTCATGACCGTAAGTATTTCCACCGCGGGTTGTCTGAATCGCTGAGCAACTGGGGGGCTTGCGTAGTCTGTGCGGCGTCAGGTTGCGCATCCGTGGCGCAGAATCTGAAAAACTCGGCTGCCGGTGCATGCTCACTTGTCTGCAACCGACGATATAATCCGCCACTGGTGAACGGGGTGCGGCGCTCCCGTTCCGCATGGCTGACGCAGACCATCGGGCGATGACCGCCCGATGTGAATCGCTGCTGAAACCTTCGCTGAGGATGCGATGACGCAGTACATTGTTCCCCCGTCTTTGTTGGGTTGGTGGTCCTCGAATGGGTCACCTCTGGCTCTGGACCCCCAGTCGATCGCGGCGGCCATTCAGGCGATTGAACAACCGCTTTATATCGTCAATACCACGCAAGGCTATGCCTTGGGCATGGGAGGCAGCGGGTCGATCGGACCCGAAGCGACCACGGACCAGGCCTATCCCATTGTCGGGTTTGTCGCACCCACACCGGCCGAACATCTCGGTGACATTACCTTCTGTCTCGATCATGGCATTCGCTATCCGTATGCCTCTGGCGGTATGGCGGCGGGCATTGGTTCGGCCGATATCGTCGAAGAGATGGCCCGGGCAGGCATGCTCGGCATCTTCGGATCGGCGGGTTTGAGCCTGCAACGCGTCGAGCAGGCCATCGATCGCATTCAGCAAAACATTCCGGGCTTGCCGTACGGCTTCAACCTGATTCACAGCCCGCACGATGCCAGCCTGGAAAAGGGCGTGGTGGAACTCTATATCCAACGCGGCGTGACACTGGCCGAGGCCTCCGCCTTCCTGGATATGACGATTAACGTCGTGCGGTTCCGGACGCATGGCATTCATCGCGGACCCAATGGGGAAATTGTCACACCCAACCGCATCATGTGCAAAGTCTCGCGAACCGAGGTGGCTTCCAAGTTCTTCGCCCCGCCGCCTGCCAAAATGCTGTCGGAACTGGTGCGCACGGGCTTACTGACACAAGAGCAGGCCCAACTGGCCGAGCACATTCCCATCGCCCAGGATTTGACGGCCGAGGCCGATTCCGGTGGACATACCGATAACCGTCCCGCGGTCACGCTGATTCCGACCATGCTGCAACTGCGCGACAAAGCCATGGCGCAGTATCAGTTCGCGCAACCACTGCGCGTGGGTGCGGCCGGGGGGATCTCCACTCCCGCTTCCGTGGCGGCGGCGTTTGCCATGGGGGCGGGCTATGCACTCGTGGGGTCGATCAACCAGGCCTGTATCGAATCGGGCACGTGCGACGAAGTTCGCAAGATGCTCGCCGCCGCTGAGGAAGCCGATACGACCATGTGTCCCGCGGCCGACATGTTTGAAATGGGCGTGAAGGTGCAGGTGCTGAAGCGGGGCACCATGTTCGCGATGCGGGCCAGCAAGCTGTACGAGATTTATCGCGACTGCAAGAGCATTGAAGACATTCCGGCTGCCGAGCGGGCGAGCATCGAGAAGACGATGTTCAAGACCACGCTGGACGATGTCTGGAATCAGACCGTGTCGTTCTTCCAGCAGCGCGATCCGTCTCAAGTTGCCAAGGGAGAGAAAGATCCCAAGCACAAAATGTCGCTGATTTTCCGCTGGTACCTCGGTCAGGCTTCACGCTGGGCGAACCAGGGAATTCCCGACCGTCGCCTCGATTACCAGATCTGGTGCGGTCCCGCGATGGGGGCCTTCAACAACTGGACCAAGGGGAGCTTCCTGGAGCAGCCCGAGAACCGGCGGGTCGGCGTCGTCGGCTATAACATGCTGTACGGTGGCGCGGTGATGACACGCATTCAATCGCTGCGCAGCCAGGGTTTCCCAGTGCCAGCGGAAGCCCTGCTGGTCCCGCCCCGTGAACAGGCCGATGTGATGCAACGTCTCGGCATCGGCTGAGAATTTGAACGCAAATTGAAGAACAGGAAGCCCAGGGAATGCATTCCCTGGGTTTCTTACCTTCATTCACTTCGCAGCGCTCCGCGATGCTTCGATCTCTTGTGTCATCTCGACGAGTTGATCGAGCAGTTTTACTGAGGCGTCGCGCTCCAGCTTGCTGGTTCCCAGCCAGGTCTCGTAGCCTCCCAGGTCATGGTGCCGCGGCGTGGGCAGATACCCGAAGTAGCCGTGGTTCAGTTCGACCATGAAAGCCTGCTTCAAAGGACTTCGCTCACGAAACTCCATGCCGATCTCGCAGAAGACTTCGCAGGGCATGGTGCCGATGGCCACATCGCCGAGCGCAAGAACCTGCACGGGAACCGTCGTTGTTTCAGGATACTCGGCCAACTTCAAGGCACGATCGGCATACACGCGCGGCAGATTGACTTTGCCAGAGTCATCGGGAGTTGCGAGGGTTTCTTTTGCCCAGGCGAGTTGTTCGGCGGTGGGATGCCGCCACTTCAGAACCGGCTCGCGATAGCGGGCCGCGAGACGAATGTTCGACTGATACGTCAGTGTTGCCAGGGTGGCATGCACTTTCGTGGCGACATCATTGGCGACATAGCGCATCTGCTCATAGGCAGGTTTACTCGGCCGGGGAGTGCGAAAATTGATGTTGTTGATGTCGCCGCTGGTGCCGTTCGCCATGATCGCGACGAACTCCGGATCGCGATCGGTCACGCCCAGCAACTGCGTTAACTTCTGGCAGAACAGGGCGAAATAATCGGCCGAGACATGCCCGGGTCCGACGCCCCCCACATAATGCAAGGAGTACGCGGCGAAAATGGCGATCGGTGAACCAGAGGGTTCACGAAACGCAATGATCGAAACAATCGGGTCGATCGGTCCCACAGGTTCCACCAGATTGGGACTCCCTCCCGGCGGATTCATCTTCGCCAGGTCGATGCCCCCAAACGGATTCGCAGGCATGGTGCCCGGCCGCATCGACCAGCGGCGATTGTTCAGATGCTCGGGAATATCGACGGTACCGAAGGCCATTTCCGCGGGGCGCAGCGTGTTGTTGGCACGCACCACGCCGTCCGCGATCCGGCGCGCCACGAACTGCTGGTACTCCGTCAACGGATCTTGGGGATCACCTGCGTTGGCTCCCATCGCGCTCACGGCGGAATGGGTATGCGTCGCAGAGATCAGCACGTTCTCGCGGGGAATGCCAGTCGCTTCGGTGATCAAACGGCGGGCTTCATCGCTGAGATGACGATGCAACCCCAGCAGGTCGCAGGTCACCAAGGCGAGTTTGGTGTGGCCGTCGTCGACCACAATGCAACGGGCATGCAGTTCATCGTGAATATGCTGGGATGGGATGGGGGCAAAGCCGCCCACGATGGGTCCGCCCAGCGAAGGCGTGATGTTGCTGGTCGCCGCTCCCGCTCGAAATGCGACCTTTTGTTCGTCGGCGCTCCAGGTATCTGATGACAGCCCGACGAGACAAAGCATCGCCAGCGAATAGCGGACAGCAGACATTCAGCATCTCCCAGTGACCAGTGACAGTGAACCCGTGATTGCGACCAACAACGATGCGAGAGGTCATAGTGACCAACTGGCGGGCTTCCATCAAGTCTTGTTGATTTGTGGGTGGTTGTGAACGAAAGTCACCAATGCCTGTTGATCACGATGGATCCGCGGATTGACAGCGGATCTCGGTGAAACTCCGCGAGGAGATGCGTCTGTCGACGGTCATGCGTTCAGGGCCATGGGTGTTCAACTGCCGGGACTGGGGAGTGGATCACCAGATGTGCGCGTCGCCCCGGAGAGGGGAATCCCCCGAGACGGAACGTTGTGCAACAGGGGTCAGTCGTGAGCGTTCGCATCGTGGTCAATGCGGTTCACGTTGTTCGGTGGTTTTTCCGCCAGTCACTTCAGGGGTGTTCACTGTGTGAACTGTCTGATTGATCTGGAATACACCTCTAACTTACGAAATACAGAGGGAGATCTGTTGCAATTGGAGGCGTGCGGGAGAAAGATAAACCAACTGCGATGTTTTCGGGTGCGCCTGCGAGGCAATACCCGAAAAGCCCTCCGATTATTTCCGCGAAGTTTGCGTGATTTCCATAAAATCCGCGCCTGCTGGTTGATAGCTTGCCTGTTACTGCGTTTGAGATGAGCCTGCCTGTTTTTCGCCAAAGTTCCTCACAGAATCGCCAAAAAACGGGACGCACATTTTCGGTGCTCATGAGGTTCATGAGTTATGGTTCAGCAACGATGTTCGTTGCTGCGGGCTGATCGTTTGTCTGTACCACGTCCAACCCAAGGAGAGTCTGTGAATCGAAGCTTGCGAAACCGTGCCGCCTTTACGCTCATCGAGCTGCTGGTGGTGATTGCGATTATTGCCATTCTGATTGCGTTACTGCTGCCCGCTGTGCAGCAGGCCCGGGAAGCGGCTCGCCGCACGCAATGCAAGAACAACATGAAACAACTTGGGTTAGCGCTCCACAATTATCACGACAACTTCCTCACCTTCCCCCCGGGCGTGATTTCCAGCACAACGGCCGGCGCTCCGTACCAGGGCTGGGGCTGGAATGCCATGATCCTGCCCTATATGGATCAGGGTCCGCTGTACAACCTGATCAACTTCAGTGGCACGATGCAACAGGCCACAGTCGCTAACGGCCCGGCGAGCACCATCATCGGTGCCCTGCGATGTCCGTCTGATGTCGGTGCCGAACGGATCGCCTTCTTCGATGTGGTCCCCACCGTCGGTGGCACCGCGGTCGTCGTGCAGAACCAAGTGGGGCGCACGAATTATCCCGGTGTCGTGGGCTGGTGGAACAACGCCGGCGTCCCCACGGGCCTGAACGGCACAACTCTCCCCACGACTCAGCTCTATCGCGGGATCTTCGGCCTGAATTCCCGAGCCGGGATTCGTGATATGACCGACGGCACCAGCAACGCCATCGTCGTGGGTGAACGTTATACCCCCAATGCCACGGGTCAGGCGACTCCGTTGCAACCCGTCGGTCATACCGCCTGGATCGGCTCCGGTGGCGCAATCAATGACAACGCGGCCCCGGCGACGGTGCTGGGTGATACCGCCGTGGCCTTGACTGCGGTCAATGCCGCGACGGCTCCGTTTACCCCGGCGGGCTATCGCATCAACGGCAACAACACGGGTGCCGTGGCTCGTGGCCAGACCTCGGGCTTCGGGTCTCTGCACACCGGTGGTTGTCACTACCTGCTGGGTGACGGCACCGTCCGCTTCATCAGCGAAAATATCGACTCGACCGTGTATCGGAATCTCGGCACCGTCAACGATGGAAACACCATCGGCGAGTTCTAGTCCGGAGGCATGTCCGCAGTCGTATGACCATTGATGAAAGCGGGAGACTTCCCAACGAAGTCTCCCGCTTTTTCTTTGGCGGCATTACCACCACAGCCACCACTGACGCTGCACCGTGTGCCACAGATCGCGCAGCCAGACATAGCCGACAGAACGCGGGCCACATTGGATTTTGGGCAGGACGCTGGCACCAGGTCGTAAATCGTCGGGGGGTGTCTCTGTCAAATCGATCAGCACGCGGACGGTTTGATCGCCCCGTTCATCGATATCGGTCACTCGGGCGAGTTCACGAACTGTGCCGGCATAATCCCTGCCAGAGTCGGTGACCGAAGCGATGCGGACGGCGAGCCCCGCTGGTTGCCGCTGCTGCGCGGATCGCAGTTCGTTGAGATCCCGCTCCCGCACCCGCGCCTCGATGATCCACGGCCCCGCGACATTGCCCACGGTCAGCAGCACCTGCCCCCGTTCGACGGGACGCCCTTGCAGACTGGTGACAGGATCCCAGCTTAAGACCTGTCCCTCCAGGGGGCTGGTCACCTGGCTGGAGAGCCGCTGGGCCTCCAGCAGCGCTTGCTGCAGGGTGAGTGATTGCAGACGCTGTTGAAGTTCCGCTTCTTCCGCGGCGAGTTGCTGGGCTTGTGTCGCCGCATCATTCCCCGTGGCCAGGGCACTGATGCGGGCCGCCTGCAACACGCTCAGCCGGGCTTGAATGGTGGCCAGTTCTCCCGAGACGCGCGTCGACTCCAACTCGGCGGCGGGATCGCGAATGACCAATAGCAGTTGGCCGGCGGTCACCGTGCTGCCATGTTGAACGAGAACTTCCGAGATCACTCCAGAGACTGGTGCAAAGACATCCCGACGCTGGGCCGGCAGAACCTCGCCCGATGCCGCGATTTGCAGTTCCATCGGCACGACGGCCAAGCTGATGCCGCCCGCCAGAACCGCTGCGACAGCCACTCCTGTCAGGCCTCGCTGCGGCCACCAGCGTCGTCGACCGTCGCGCCATAGACGGGTTCCGAGGCTCAGCTCAGATTCTGTGATCGCCAGCCAGGGTGCCGTGGCGACATGCTGCAGCCAGTGACAGCGCTGTTCCCAACTGGTGCTATCGTTCACCGCGTCAAAATGCTCGGCGATTACCGCGCCGGCAAGCTCGCCGCGCGAAGAACCGAGGGGGATCACGCTGACCGCCCGGGTCGCAGAAAGATCGGTCTGCAAGTTGTTCCACGCGGCAGGGGTTTCAGTACCGGCGTGCCAGAAGCAGACCTGCGTATCTCGGCAGGTTCGCGCCAGGTGTTCCAGCCCGCGGACGGTGCTCGACCGTGCATCCAGAACATCGACCCCGCTGACCGAGACCACACGACAATGATGCCCGGTGATCCTCACGACACTTACACGGTCGGCTCCCAGCAGCACGCGACCATCATGCGTGATGTGGTCTGCCAGGTGTTGTGTGCTGGCACAGGAGTTCGCGGTCGCGAGAAACCGATCCCAATGCAGTGACTGGGTATGTTCTCGGCGGAGTTGCCGCAGTTCCTGTTGAACCAGGAAGTCGCCCGTGAGTTCGGCGGAGGCTGCAAGGTAAGGCAAAAGAATCGACTGAGAGAGCTGAAACAGGTCGGCTTCCCACGTGGCCAGCAAAATTCCGACCGATTGGCCGCCTTGCCGAATGCGGCAGACGGCTCGTGCCCTGTTCCCGGTGGTATCGCGCAGGCGGCTGACCTGGGGTTCCGCGTGCTCCCAGGCGGGCTTCAGAAAGTCTGGGGGTTGATCAGTCACGACGGTGATCGTTTGCCCCGCTTCCGATTCCACGGACAAAGCGAGGTTCGTCCAGCGGTCGGCGGTACTCCGCAGCCAGAACTCCGCGGAATCGGCCCGTGCGGTATGCACGGTGATTGTCAGCCACTGTCGCAAAAACTGACCGGGGTCGATGTCGCTCGGCAGCAGCAACGCCAGTTCATCGAGCTTGCGTTCCAGCAAGCCCGCGGGAAACCCTGCCAGTGATGAGGTAGTGCCTGCCATGCCCGAACTTTGCCGTGAGACTCGAATCTGCAAGCCAGATCACGCATGACTATATCAGTAATCGAATTCTGGTGAGCATGCGGAGCCCAGGCGGCCACGGGCCGGGCGATGATGTGGGCTCTAGAAGCCCCCTATTCATCCTATCTGCTCAGTGACTCAGCAGCCTGCCTGTGGATGTGTTCACGTGTGGGGAACTCGTCTTGCTAGTAGGGCATGGTCACCATTACAACCCCGCTCCAAGTTCAAAGGAGTCGGGGTGGAGTTTCACTTCAAACCACTGGGAAAAAGCTGTGCAACGACCGGTGCGCCCCTGCAACCGGGGAGTTGGTGTCACAGCGTTGTGGTCGAGCGAAATGGGCAACAGCAGCGGCTGGATTACTCGGAAGCCGGGTGGTCGGGTGCCCCTGCGGATGCCATCGGCCATTGGCGGTCGCAAGTCCCGCTGCCGAAGTCGCCCCACGAAGTGCGCATCGATCCCGAGGCGTTAATGCGCTACTTTGAACAACTGAGCGAAGAAGCCAGCCCCAGCCAGGAGCCGCAGCGTTATGTGGCTGCCCTGGTGCTGCTGAAGCAACGGCGACTGCGGTTGGAAGACGTGCAGACCGACGACGAGGGACGGTCGCAACTGATTCTCGAAGGCACGCACGGCGAAGGCCTGTTCCAGGTGACCGACCTGCAACTCGCCGATGCAGACGCCTCTCGCTGGCAAGCCGAATTGAAGACCCATTTGACGACGGAGTGGACGGCATGAATCCAGACTCGTGCAGCCATCGTCGATGCCATTCCCTTTCAGCCCGCAGACGGATGTTGTGCAGTTTCGTGCTGGTCGGGGTCGTGGCTTCGGGTTGCGCGGGGTTGCGAGGTCAACGGGATTCCAACTTCATGGGCGGCAAAACCGCCTGCGTGATGCCGAAAAATCCGACCGTGACCGATGTGGTCGATCATGTGAACATGAATGTGGCAAAGGTTCAGGGCTGGAGGTCCAGCAGCGTCAAGATTCGTGCCCAGTCGGTCCCCATCCCGTTGGATGGCATCATGGTGGTCGAAGGGAATCGTCGCTTGCGGCTGGAAGTGAAATCTCTGTTGACCAAAGAGATGGATCTCGGGTCGAACGACGAGCTGTTCTGGTTGTGGATGAAGCCCCGCGGCGAGATGCCTCCTGCCGTGTACTACGCCTCACACAACGATATGGCCGTGGCCCGCCAGCAACTTCCCATTCCGTTTGAACCCGAATGGCTCATGGAAGCCTTGGGCGTCGTGCCGTTGTCGGCCGAGCAGACCACGCTGGAAACACAGCCCGGGGTGGCCACATTGCGGCTGGTCTCGCATCATGACCTACCCGATGGCGGGCAGATCAAAAAAGTGATCGTCGTCAACAGTTGTGACGGCCATGTGATGGAACACAGCATGTATGACATGCACGACCAGCCGATCGTGCGTGTCATGCTGCAAGATTATCAGCGCGATAAGGCCACAGGTGCGTCGTTGCCGCACCATGTGCGCTTGCATTGGCCGCAGGCTGAGATGTCTTTGGCCATGGACCTGGGGCATATCGACGTCAACCCGCCGATGGTTCCCCCGACCGTGTGGGAGATGCCCCATGTGCCCGGCAGTGCGATGGTCAACCTGGGTGATCCACGCTATGGCCAGTACGTTGCGCGTCCGACGACTCCCGCCGGGCCTCCTGGCGTTTCGCGCACTTCCCGGCCCACACAGGTGGTGTCTGGCAGTTCCGAACTGGACGAGGACTATCTGATGCCACGGCGAGCCACCAGCGACCCGCCCGTAACGACCCCGCCAGCCAGTATTCAATGGGAAGAACCCGCGTTTGAGCCCGAGTTCGCCGCGCCTGCAACAGATGCGGTGGTGGACGATGAGCCCGCGGGCCGTGCCAGCGTGACGCTGTTACCGGAAACCACTCCGTTCTGATCGGAGATGGGCCCAGCGCACAAGTGATCGTCCGCGCGTGTACCAGGTTCGTGGCCGCCCGCCCGGTCGACGTGGCACATGGTGAGTTATTCTACCGACGTGGACCGACCAAAGAGGTCACGGCGTCCGCGAGCCATCGCAGGGGTTGCGTGATCTTCCAGCTCAGGGAGTTCCGTAATGCTACGAGTTGCGCATAGCTATCGAGCGAAGATTTGTCACCATACGTGGGATGCTCATAGACGCCCCAGTGCCATGCCATTTTGTGCGGGTGATTGGTGGCGGCCGCGATGATGTATTCGCCATTGGTGAGTGCGCGTTCCGAGCGAAACCCCGAGAAGTCGCCCGCCGTGCTGTGCAACTGATCGGTACAGGCCGCCGGTTCCTGCGGGACAATCAACGAGCCTGCCAAAGTGCGCTGGATGGACCATTCCACCTGTTGGAATTCTGTCTGTAACAGCGCGAGAAATTCATGGCGCGTCAGTTCGCGGAGATGATAGGGATTCGCGGGTTGACCAGCCGAGTAGACAGCCGGGTCTGGAGTCGAAATCAACAAGATGCCCTCGGGTCTCAGTACGCGGCGGAGTTCCCTCAAAAACTCTGGCTGCTCTCGCAGATGCTCGATGGTCTCAAAACTGATCGCCAGATCGATGGACTCGCCGGGTAGGGGAATCGAGCGGCAGTCTCCTACCAGGTATTGAAGATTGGGCCGCGGATAACGCTGCCGGGCATGCAATACGATCGATTCGTCAACGTCCACGCCCGTGACCTGACGCGCGACTTGAGCGAGCAAATGCGAACCGTAGCCTTCACCACAGGCTATATCCAGAACGTCTCGGCCCTGGGCCCAGGCCTGTGCGAGGGCATAGCGATGCAAATGTTCGACGACGATGCGGCCCGTCATCGAGGGGAGCAGTCGCTCGCCCGTCGGGGTCACGCCGCTAGCTGGTCGCGCGTGTGCTGGTGTTTCTCGGGGAGCCGGGGATGCTACGTTAGGTTCGTGCGTTGGCACCGTCGTCGGTGATGCAGGAGTTCGTGGCGCATGCGGAGTTGTCTGCTGTTCCACGACTCCGACAATGGTCATCGCGGCAGGGTAATCCCAGCCATGAATCTGGCAACGATCGAAGCCGGCACGCAGCACATGGCACCAGGCATCGGCACCAAATTCGGTATGCACCCGCATGTCGGCCGGGTTGGATGGGTTGCCGTGATAAGACGCCTTGAGATGCTGACGTGAACGTGTCAACCGGCCGACGATGAGCGGCACAGTAAAGGCACAGCGACCATTGTCTGCCAGGACGCGTTGGCATTCTTTCAAGGCGCGTGCAGGATCGGGAATGTGTTCCAGTGTGTCGGAGTGGATCACCAGATCAAAACTGGCGTCTGAAAAGGGGAGTTGCTGCAGATCGACCTCGGGGTAATCGACGCGGCAATATCGCGGAATTTTCGCCAGCCATTCGGAGAGCGTGCCCGCGCCATTCACTTCCAGAACCCGCAGAGATTGACCGACAGTGCTGGTGACAAAATCGTTGAACAGGCCCTCAAATTGAAATTCGGCCATGACCGCTGCCGCGAGCGAAATGCTGCGCCAACTGGAATGGCATGTTGCACAGTCGCGCCCCTGCTGACGGTCGATATACTCCACTTCCTCGGGCGATAATTCCCACTGACGGATCAGGTCGGCCCACAGGACTTTCCGATCGGTGTAGTGCTGAGATCCGCAGATGGCGCACGGGCGAGACATCGACATCGATACGCTTTCCAGTCAACGTTCTGAGGATTCGTGTAAGGGATCGTCCTGGATCCATTTCGGGCGCAGAATACTGTCGAAGCCGCGAACGTCCTGGACGGGGTAGCGACGTCCCATCCCCGTCAGGTTATGGAGTTCAAACGACAGCTCACCCATCGGCAGGCGATGGCTGACCTGCTGATACGCGATGCCGACTTCGAAGGCGATGTGATAGCGACCACTCGCCAAAGTCTGCTCGGGAATTCGCCAGACACGCGTGAGTCTCTGCGGAGACAAGGTCGAGGTCGGCCCCACTTCATGATCATCAAACAGCGTGTAAGCCAGTTCTGTTCCATAGCTGGAGAGCAGGCGAAATCCGAAAATCACGCGATCGACCGGCTGCAAAACGTTCAACACCGCCCCAATTTCCAGGGCCACGCCGGTATCCCACTGGTCGTCGGCCGCGCAGGGCTTCACCCAGGCCTGCAGCAACTGCAATAACTCATCTCCGCTCGGTCCGTGCCATTCCAGTCGGTTGACATCGCACTCCGTCTGGTACTTTGCCAGGACGCTCGAAATCGGACCATCCATCAACACCCCACCCGACTGAAGCAGGATGCCCCGTGTGCAGAACGCGTGCAGCGACGAAGTGTTGTGACTGACAAACAACACCGTGCGCCCGCTTTTGGCGGCATCGCTCAGCTTCCCCAGGCACTTCTTCTGAAACTCGGCATCCCCCACCGCGAGGACTTCGTCGATGACCAGTACCTCTGGTTCCAGATGTGCCGCGACGGCGAAGCCGAGCCGCACGTACATGCCGCTGCTGTAGCGTTTGACCGGGGTATCCAGGAACCGTTCCACTTCTGCAAAGGCCACGATTTCATCGAACCGGCGGCGTACATCGGCCCGACTCATGCCCAGAATGGCACCGTTGAGATAGATGTTTTCGCGACCGGTCAACTCGGGATGAAAGCCCGTACCGACTTCCAGCAGGCTGCCCACTCGACCACGGACCCGCACGCGGCCCGCTGTGGGTTCCGTGATGCGCGACAGGATTTTCAACAGCGTGCTTTTACCGGCCCCGTTGCGACCGATGATGCCCACGACCTCGCCTTCTCGCACTTCAAACGAAACATCTTTCAAGGCCCAGAAATCGGCCGGAGATTCCGCAGGGGTCTGGCGTGTGGTGGCCGATCGCCATAGCTTTCGCGGCAGACTCCACGCGGATCGTCCGAGGGCAGTCAGCGATTCCGACAGCCGATAGTATGGCTCGCGCGCGCCGATGCGGAATCGCTTGCTGACGTTCTCGACTTGTAGTACCAGGTCACTCATGGTTTCAGATGCGGTCCGCCAGAAATCGATCGACCCGGATGAAGTAGCGCAGACTGCACCACGTCAGCAGAAGTAGTCCCGCACAACTGATGCTCCATTCCAGGGCGGTCGGGCAGGGCGTGCCGAGGACCGACCACCGCAATCCTTCGAGCATGCCGGCGAGCGGGTTGACAAAAAACAGCCAGCGCCAGCCTGCGGGAATCAACGCATGGGTTTCATAGATGACCGGCGTGAGAAAGAACCCGATCTGCAACAAAAACGGAACGGCAAAACCCACATCTCGATACAAGGCGTTCAAGGCGGCCAACCCGGTGGCCGCGGTGACCGAGCACAGCAGAATCCCGAACAGCAATCCCGGAGCCAGCCAGGCTGTCCACGGGAGTGGCTGCCAATACCATAGCAGCAACAAGGCCAGCAGCGAGAGCGAGACCAGCAGATCCATCAACGGTGGCACCGTGGTACCGAGCGGCAGGCAGATGCGGGGAAAATAGACCTTGGTCACGAGGGACTGATTGGCCACCAGGCAAGCGGTTCCCGCGGCGACCGTGCCCGCAAACAGTTGCCAGCCCAAGAGCCCCACGAGCACTACCAGAGGGTAGGGGGCCTCACCGCTGGAAGGACGCGTTCCCAATAACCCGAACATGGCCATGAACACCAGCATCTGCGCGAGCGGCTGCAACACCGCCCAGGCGACGCCAATGAGGGTTTGGCGATAGCGAACCTGCAGGTCGCGCAGTCCAAAGATCCAGATCAACTCGCGATAGGCCCAGGCCTCGCGACAGAGCCGGGCAAAGGTGACTGCCCCACCGCCGAATTCCTGCCAGTCTGTGGGACGTGAGCGTAATGACTCACGCTGGGCAGGCAGTGGGGCTGACGGCATGGGACTCGGTATCACGTGACTTCGCGGAACAGGCTGTAGATTAATGCTGGTGACCGTCGCTGGACACGCTCGGATCGGCAGCAGGTCGGCCGCGATGCCAGCAGGACCTGGCCATCGCGGCCCATGCCGACGTCAAGCGTCATCATGAGCCTTAGGATCAGCGTGACACGATCACTCTGCGCCCATAGCATAGCCTGAGTCGCAACTCTCAACCCACAAACCTGTTGTGAATTTTTCGCGAAGGGTTGGCGAGCATTCAGTCAAATCGCAACCTGTCAAGACGCCCGGCACGATTGCGCTGGAGATTTACCGTTGAATGCGTTTCATGGCCCGGGGAAGCTCCAGTTCAAATTCCTTCTGCAACTCCTCGACGCTTTTGCCGAGGATCTGTTCAAACTCAGTAACGCGGTCGTTCGGACGATCGGTACTGAGGGGCTGCTTCCCGGAAAAGTGACGCACCAATTGATTGTACTGCGTGCGATATTTCGTCACGAGTAACCAGTGAATGCCCCAGGCCTGACCATACGCCTCCGCGGCCAGCACATCGCCCTGGAACGGTGCATCTTCGGCGATCACATCTTTCCAGGCGACACGGGTGGCCTTCAAGGCCAACGGACCATAGCGCTCACTCACCACGCGTGGCCCACTGCGGACCCGCTCGCCATCGCCTTCAAACCCCGTGGCGATCCCCTCATTAAACCAGGCTGGCACCGGGGCCAGACGCTGCAAAATCCCTCGATTGTAGACCTGCTGATGAACGGCTTCATGCAACGGCGTATCGAACGTCGCGCACTCCCGTAATCGAATCACTAACCGATTGGTCAGCAAACTATAGAACGCGGCGATGTTTTCCGCCGAGAGGCCTTGCTGTCCTGTCACCAACTCGGTGTAGGCATCGAACTGGCGATCCGATTCAAAAATCACCGCGACCAGCGGAAAGCGTGGGGGTGTCGTCTCCACGCGGGCCTGCTTGACGAACTGCAGAAACGAAGTCTGCATCCCCTTAAAAAATTCCGCCGCCTTCTTCAAGACTGCCTGCATCTGCTTCTGCGCGAGCGGTTCCGGCGGTGACGTCGTCGCGCGGACCAGCACGATCACGAAGGGTTTGTCGGTATGGATGACCAATCGCTCGGCACCGAATTCTTCCTGAATCTGGGCGACCATTTTCTCATAGCTGATCGGGACGGGATCAGGGCCCGCCTTGCGCTCGATCAACTGGGCCTCGGGAACCAGCATCAATTGACCATCCGCCAATTCCAGCCCATGCCCTTCCGCGCCCGAGCCGATATGCCTCGCGGTAATCTCCACTGCCTGCCCGGCGGCATCACGTATCAGAAAGGACTCCGCCTGAATGAGGTCCGGCGTCGCGCACAGCCATGCCATCGCTGCCAGGCACCACGGCCAGGTTGTCGAGCAGCGATTCGTCAAATTGGGGCACAGGCTCATCCCGTCAGCATGCCGCAAATCGAGCCGCATGTCGACAGAATAATCAGCCGCGCGGGGACATCGGCGATTTCAATCCAAGGAGAGCCAAGTGCTGAGTGCCAAGTGCTGAGTGCCAAGTGCTGAGTGCCAAGTGCTGAGTGCTGAGCGATCCGGGATGACTGCTTATGTCATCTGGTTCTGCTGGTTACTATGAATGGCTCTGGGCCAAATCTTCCCGTCAGCCTTTTTGAGCAATGTGCTGACTCTCGGATAGTACGGTTGGGGCAGATCGCCGCGCGTTCGTTCTCAGCGTCTTCGGGGTTGAGGTGCGGTAATGTTTTTTATGGCAATGGTTTGCGACGATACCCAGGGGGCATGGGAAATCGCTGGGTGAGGGACTATTGGAATGCTCCGGAGTCGATTTCGAGGTGTTCCTGGCTGCTGTTCGCCCACGAATCTCGCCGGACGGTTGACGATTGGCCGGTAAGTTGCCATCATGCCGGACTCTTTTGTGGCTCTACAGCAGGATCAGGGTGCGGGATCAACCGCACGGGAGTGTGTCGGATGGGTCGTTACACAGGTCCCAAGGGACGTGTGAATCGCCGTTTGGGTGCGATGGTTTTCGAGAACACCGGTGCGGTGAAAGCTCTCGAACGCCGGAATTCGCCCCCTGGTATGGCAGAACGTCGTCGGAAGCTGTCGGTGTACGGGGAAGCCCTCGCTGACAAGCAGAAGATCAAGTATTACTACGGCATTCGTGAAGCCCAGTTGCGCCGGTACTTTGGCATCGCCAAGGCCAAAAAGGGCAACACCGGCGACATCCTGATGGTGATGTGCGAATCGCGTTTAGATAACGTGATCCGTCGCGCGGGGTTCACCTCGACGCGGCCACAAGCCCGCCAGGGGATTGTGCATCGACATTTCCAGCTGAACGGAAAGACCGTCGACAAACCCTCGATGTTCGTGAAGCCGGGCGATGTGATCACCATCCGCAAGCGTCCAAACCTCCTGCGGATGTATCGCGATACCATTGACGGCGCGAATCGCCAACCCTGCGAATGGGTGCAGTTCGACGCCAAGGAATTGGAAGCCCGCGTGGTCGCCTTGCCGACCAGTACCGATGTTTCGCTCCCGATCGAACTGGGGCGTGTCGTGGCCTTCATGTCTCGGTAATTTCGTTCAACCCGGGTGTGCCCTTGGCATTCTCCCGGGTGGCGTGAAGTTGTGTATCAGCCGCGTCTGCGGTGGTTCTTACCGGCTCTGACAGCCGGTGACCACTGTTGTCACGCGGCTGCTTCGCTTACAATTCCGACAAATCGGCAACCAGGTCATTTCGCAGTCGGAATCCGCATATGTTTGACGGGCGCTTTCCCACCATCCTGCTGTTTGGCGCACCCGGAGCCGGCAAGGGGACTCAGGGCATCATCCTGGGGCATATTCCCGGCTTCTATCATCTTGCCTGCGGCGATGTCTTTCGCTCGCTGAACATCAATTCTCCAGAGGGACGCGAAATTTATCAGTACAGTTCGCGGGGCGAACTGGTTCCTGATGAGTTGACCGTGCGCGTCTGGAAGAAAGCCCTGCATGGCCAGATTGCGATCTCGCGGTACAAACCGCCCGATGAATTTCTGATTCTGGATGGCATCCCACGGAACGAACATCAGGCCAAAATCGTGGAGGACATCATCAACGTCCAGCACGTCATTCACCTGGTGTGTGCCGACGTGAATGCGATGGTCGACCGCATCAAACGCCGGTCCATTCGCGAAAATCGCGTGGACGACGCCAACGAGGAAGTGATTCGCAATCGCTTTGAAATCTATCAGGCCGAGTCCGAACCGGTCATCAAGTTCTACCCCCCGGAAATGGTGTCTCAGGTCGATGCCTTGCAGTCACCGGCGGAGGTGCTCAAATCGATTCTGGACATCCTCGTCCCGCTCCAGAATGCGTGGCTGGCGAGCCTCCCCGACGACCCGCTCCCGGGCTAACTCGCTGACGTGGGCAATTGTTCGTCCAGCCAGTTGAGAATCGTGGCGGCAGTTTCCGTCCAGTCCGATTCCTGCAGCAGTTCGTGGACATGGTCGGGATAAGTTAAGTAACGCGTCGATGGCTCGCCGCGCAGCTGGACAAATCGCGCGACAGCCCGCGGGTCGACCGTGCAATCCGCCAGGCCTTGCAGCACCAGCGTCGGGCAGTTCAGTCTGTCGAGGTCTGGCCACGCCTCCTGAATGGCCTGCTGCATGGCATAGAACCAGCGGACGGTCACGGAACGCTGCAACAGCGGGTCGGCCAGCCGCTTTTCCAGAAACCCAGGATCGCGCGTCATGTTTCTGGGGTTAATCCGTGTGCGAAAGCGCGTCTGCGGAGCGACATAGACCAGCACTTGGCCGAGCGCTCTCTTCCACCAGGCCACAGGATGCAGCAGCCCCAACAGCGGCGCTGTCAAAATCAAGGCTCGTGGTGGCTTTGTGACTTGCGCCAGGCGGACAGCCAGCAAGCCCCCAAAACTATGCCCCAGGAAGACGTCGGCTTGTCCACCAGGACAGAATCGCTCCTGGATTTCCTGCAGATCTTTGAGATACACATGATAGTCGGTGACATCTGTGCGAACGCCTCCCGAGCGGCCATGTCCGCGATGATCTGGCAGCACCACCAGCCACCCCGCCTGCTGAAACAGCGGCCGTAAATGATCGTAACGCCCTCCATGTTCGCAACCGCCATGAATCAGCAGCAGTGAACCGCGGATTTTGCCCGGTGGCCGCCAGATCCGAACGGCCAGCGCGACGCCGTCACGGACCCTCAGTTCGGTCAGTTCTTCATGCACATTCGATGCGGAGTCAGGCACGCTTAGTCCTTGACGGGCAGTTTCAGCACACGTTGCAGCGCTCCGTGCAGGTCTGCCGGAGAGATATCAGTCGCTACAATTTTTCCGGTTTGATCGATGAGCATCAGGCAGGGAATCAGCGTGACGCCGAACGCATCTTCCGCAGTCTTCCGGTCGAGAACAACCTGCCACGGTACGGGTTGTGTCTGGCGAAATGCTTCGATTTCGGCTGGTGTTTCATCAAAACTAATGCCCACCAGTTCGAGACCCAGCGGGTGGAACTCCGCATAGCGACGACGTAGCTGGGGAAATTCTTCAATGCAAGGCCGGCAATTTGTTGCCCAGAAATCGAGCAACACCACGCGCCCTTGCAGTTCACTCCACAAAATCGGGCTGCCGGTCAGGTCGGGCTGTGCCAGGGCCGGGGCCGCCTGACCGACCAATTTCAGGCGGGCGCGTCGTCGCTCGGCAAACTCTTTGAGTTCGGCATTCAGAAAGTAAGCCTCGCTCAATTGCTGGTAGGTGGCGTCTGCCAGAGGGACTTGTTGCCGCAGTTGCCAGGCGAGTGCGACCGATTGAGCCATGGCTCCGGCCGCGTTGGGCTGCCTCAGCCGCAAAGACCGTAAGTATTGACTCCAGGCGGAGGTTGCCAGGTCCACCTCGCCGCTCTGCGCCAGACCGATGGCCCTGACGGCCAGGGCCAGTTGCGTAGCTTCGGGGTTCGTTGCAACATCTTTTGGTGAAATGAGTTCGGCAACACTCAATGCCTCGGATTCCCAGCCCTGTTCCCGAGCCGTTTCCAGAATCCAAACTCGCGCGGCGACGGTATCAGCCGCATCGGGGTTTTTCAGAACCTCAGCGCGGATTGCCACGAATGTTTTCCACTTGTGCGAGGTGAGCAGATGGTGGAAGTTCGCTGGGGTGTCACCCTGGGACATTGTATTTTGCGCAAACACTTTGCCAGAAATGGGTTCCAGCAAGAGCAGCCCCAGCAGCAGACACGAGGGAATTGTCCGTCGACTGGCAGGATAAGCCGATCGAAAACGTCGATAGAGGGCTGGGACCGACATACGTGTGATTCTGCCTTTCTGCTGCGTCTCACGGGGGTTTGACCACGCTGAAATGCACTTCCCCGCGAAACAGGCAATTGCAGTTCACTACCCGCGGTAGTAAAGTAACAGAGTCTGTAGATTTCTGGCAGCCAGGAACGTTGTATCGTGAGCTGTGTACGCTGGTGAACCTCTGCCCGCCGGGTTCATCGCTTGGAATCGGCCTTGCGTGCTCTGATTGAGAGGGAGTTCGCCGTGAAATCCGTGCCATCGACCGCTGTTGACGAAACTGGTACGTCAGGTTTTCCGCTTCGATTTCGAGACATGTCGGCGTGGGGCCTCAGCCTGGGCTTGCACGTCGTCGCGCTGCTGTCGTTGTCACTGATTTACTTCGATATCGATCAGCATTTGACGACCGTCATCGATAGCGTCTTCGATGAAGTCGATCCCAATCAATTTAAGTTCGACGCCACTGCGATGGATCAGGTCGGCAACGACAGCTCGGTCAATAGCATGGCGGCGTCTCAGGAAGCGGCCACAGCTGTCGGCAAAAACCCCCAGGAAGAAATCCAGAGCCAGGTCGATGAAACCCTGGATGTGCAGGTTCCCACGCCCGATGACATTATCGAACCCGCCAAGGCGGAGATGCTGTCGCAGGTGCAAACCACCGGCGGGACCGAGTACACGGGGGGCGTTGAAGGGTCGATCGATCGCCTCTCTTTTGAAATTGCCAACTCGCTGAGAGAAAAGAAAACTCTCGTTGTCTGGCTGTTCGATGTCTCGCCCTCGCTCAGCGTTCGCCGTGAAAAAATCGCCGATCGCGTGGAGAATGTGTATGGGCAGTTGAACACGCTGAATGTCGGCTCGGACAAGGCATTGAAAACTGCGATCGGCGTCTTCGGCGAAAAGACGTCGATGATCACCGATGAACCACTCGATGAAGCCGCCGACGTCGTGAAAGCCGTCAAAAGCATCAAGTCTGAAGAGTCGGGCAAGGAAAATGTTTTCAGCGCGGTGCTCACCGCCACACAGCGCTACCTGGTGCATCGCACCAAGCAGAATCGGGCCATGATGGTCATCATCGTGACTGATGAGGCCGGAACGGATACCGACAAGCTGGAACAGGCCATTCAACTGACGAAACGCTACGGTATCAAATGCTTCTGCGTGGGCGATGCTGCCCCATTGGGCCGCCAGAAAGTCAAAGCCGAGTTCACGCTCGAAAACGGCGAGACGGTCATTGGCGTCATGGATCGTGGCCCGGAAAGTTATTACCAGGACCGGTTGGATCTGCCCTATTTTGGTGTCAACGGCGGTCATCTCGAGAACATTTCCTCTGGCTTCGGCCCCTATGCTCTCACCCGTTTGTGTGCGGAAACCAATGGCTTGTACCTCGTTTCCGATTCGGGGCCCAACTCGGGGGTCGATCCGATCGTGATGCGCAGTTATGCCCCGGATTACCGACCGATTCCCCTGATTGATAACGATATCCGCGGCAATGCGGCGAAACGCTCGCTGATTGAACTCTGCACCAAGGCCCAGTTGCAGCGGATTCCCGTCCCCACCACCTTCTTCCCTGCCGAGAACGACAATGTCCTGCGGGTCGCGGTCACCGAAGCCCAGAAACCCCTGGCTGAACTCGATTATCGACTGGATGAGCTACTCCGGGGGTTGCAGATGGGCGAGAAGGACCGCACGAAGATCACCGAGCCACGCTGGCGTGCCGTGTATGACCTGGCCGTCGGCCGCGTGCAGGCCATGAAGTCCCGCAGTTTCGGTTACAACATGATGCTCGCGGAAATGAAGTCGAGCCCGAAGAAATTTGAAACCGAAGGCAATAACAGTTGGCGACTGGTCCCCTCCAAGGAAATTACCTCTGGCCCGGCCACCAAAAAACTCGCCAAACAGGCAGAAGAGAATTTGAAGCGCGTGATCGATGAACACGCTGGCACGCCCTGGGCCAAACTGGCAGAACTTGAGTATCAAACACCGATGGGCTGGGAGTGGAAGGAAGGCAAGTACAATCCGCAACCCGCAGGCATGGGCAATGGCAAGGAAAAACAAGGCCCTCGGTTTGCGGAAGAAGTCGATCCGAAAACCGGCAAGAAAGTCAAAAAACTGATCAGCGGTCCCCCGCCAGAACGGGAAATTTAGCACCCTCCTGTCAGGCGACCGCTGGCCAGCCTGGTGCCTGTATCCGGCCAGTAACGAGCAAGGATGTTCGTGTTCGGGATTTTCATCGCAACTTGGTTTTGCTCCTCTCGACACTGACGGCAACCATTCATGAAATCGAAGAACTTCTCCGCGTTCGCGGTCTCGCTGGGGCTGCATGTGGTCGCCTTGCTGGCCTTGGGTCTCATCAAGTACCAGATCAATAATGGCGATGTGCAGGCCGTGCTCGACTCCGTCTTCTCGGAAGAACGCGTGCAGGAAGAGTTCGAGCAGGAAGTCGATGTCAGTACCGATGTCGCCGAGACGATGAACTTCATCGCCGGGTCGATCGCTCCCAACACCACAGCGGTCGGCGGAGGCACAGGGGCGGTCGCGGCACAAACGAAAATTGATCAATCCGAATCGCTTAAGGAACCCGATTTCACCTTCAAGGCGGGGGCCATCACCGTACCGGGCCTGAACATTCTGTCCAACGACCTGGGTTCGGGACAGGTCACGGGTGACATCGGACGCGTCGTCGAAGGCTACGGAGCCGCCCTCGGCCAGATCACACAAGAGCTGATCCGCCTGATGCGCGATGAAAAAGTCCTGGCCTGTTGGATGTTCGACGCGTCGGAGTCGATGGAAGACGACCGCCGGGAAATTCGCGACAACTTCCACAAGGTTTACGAGGAACTGGGGCTGGCGGCCAAGTCAGACGACAAGCTGCGTTACACCGAAGAACCGATTCTCACCTCAATTTTTGCCTTCAACACCAATGCCACCGAGCTCACTCAAAAGCCCACGTCTGACATCAAGCAGATTCGAACCGCGATCGACAAGATCACGAAAGATGAAGGGGGCGACGAAAACTTCTGCACCTCTGCGGCCTCCATCATCGCCAAGTATGGCCGCATGGCCGCCAGTCAAAAGCGAAAACTTGTCCTCATCATGGTTTCGGACGAATCAGGTGACGATGGCAGCAAGATCGAAGAAGCGGTCGAGTTGTGCAAGCGGGGCAAAGTCTCCACGTATTTTCTCGGACGCTATTCGGTGTTCGGCTTTCCTTATGCGCGGATGACCTGGAAAGATCCGAAATACGGTCTGACACACTGGTTACGCATCAAACGTGGCCCGGAGACGCCCTTTCCTGAAAGCCTGCAGTTTGATGGTCTGCATGAGCGCTGGGATGTCTATTCCAGTGGCTTCGGACCCTACGAACAGGTCCGACTCTGTCGCGAAACGGGGGGCATTTTCTTCCTGCTTCCCGGTGATGAAACCAATATTTCCGGGCGCGGTTCGCACCTCGAACGGAAGTATGAACTGCTGGATATGAAAGAATATCTCCCCGATCTCAGTGCCCGGGTCGTCTATCAGAAAGAGCGGGATTCCAACAAGTTTCGCAACGTGATTTTTCAGGTGATTCAGCGTGTGAATCCGTTTGTAGATAACCAGTTGCAAATGCGCGAGCACCATTTTCCGATGGAGCCCGAGGCCTTCGCCAAGGAAGGGGCCGCGAATTTTACGAAGGCGGTGCGGGCGCTGAAGCTCATGAACGAAGCGGTGGTCTTTCTCGAAACCGTCAAGCCCTTGCGAGACAAAGAAGAATCGCAGCGGTGGAGAGCCCACTACGATTTGAGCCACGCCCAACTGCTGGCTTACCGTGTACGCCTGTTCCAGTACATCCTGGTGCTCGATAAAATTCAGAAAGAAAAGCCCCAGCCCAAGGATAAGAAAAGCAATCAATGGCACTTTGTCCGCGTGCCCCAGATGCTCTCACCCGATCCCGCCCAAGTGAAACAGGCCGGCGTCGACTTGGACGAATTGAAAGCTCAGGAAGAACAGGCCCGCAAAGAATTCCAGGAAGTCATTAAGCTGCATCCGCGCACGCCGTGGGCCAACTTGGCCCAACAGGAACTCAACGTCGGTTTCGGCATGAGCTTCCGCGAGCACTACCACGACCCGAAATACGACCTTGTGGGCAAGGAAATCAAGCTTCCCAACCCGTAACTCGCCGCAGTATCGCGGTCCGATGGCCGCTCCATTGATGAAAGAGGATCTGCCATTCAGAGCTCCGCGACCACCCAGGTTTTATCCATGCCTACGTAGCAGGTCGCTGGGTTTTGAGGTCTTGCAAAACACCCGCCGGTCAATTAACATCCCTCAACCTTCCTCGATAGCTCAATTGGTAGAGCGAGCGGCTGTTAACCGCTAGGTTCTAGGTTCGAGCCCTAGTCGAGGAGCTACGTTTTTTCGGGTTGTGACTACCAACGCAACCCCAGGCCGAATCGAGAGTTACGAAACCCGCCGACGTTCGGCGGTGCGGCTGAATCGAGCGACTAATGTCCGTAGTCATACGGACAATCGCAAGAGGATTCCGCACCGTGTCACGTCGCAAGAACTCGATTCCGCAGTATCGCCTGCACAAATCTTCCGGGCAGGCAGTTTGCTACGTCGGCCGCAAAGAGGTCTATCTCGGGAAATTCGATTCTCCAGAGTCCCGACAGAAGTACGCGGAACTGATTGCGAACCTGAATCGGCCGGTCGAAGATGCCCCGAAAGCGGCTGCTCTTGTCAGCGTGAACGAAGTGGCTTTGTTCTTTGCCACTCACAAAGCTGGGCTGCTGAAGTATCTGAACCGCGACGGTTCGGCATCGGCGGAACAGGATTGCTACAAAGGCGTCCTGAAGATCCTCCGCGAATTGTTCGGAGAATCGCCCGCTGTCGAGTTCGGGCCGCTGGCACTTCGCATCTGTCGAGATGCGATGGTCGAACGGGCTTGGGCACGCTCCCACATTAACAAGCAATGCCAGCGACTCAGGCGGGTTTTCAAGTTTGCGGCCGGTTGGGAAATAATCCCCGGTTCCATCGTGCAGAACCTGAAGACGGTCGAACCGCTGATGCCTGGAGACTCCCAGGCACGCGAAACCTAGAAACGCCACGCGGTTCCCCTGGAGAACATCGAAGCCGCGAAGGGGCATCTCCGGCAGCGGAATCGCGACCTCGTCGATTTGCTGCTCCTGACGGCCGCACGCCCTGCCGAGGTATTATCCATCACCACGGCCATGATTCAGAGTCGCACGGAACGCGATGGTGTGTGGATTATCGAACTCGAACACCATAAGACCCAGCATTTCGGGCATCAAAGGCGGCTGTACCTCAATGCCCGGGCTCAAGAGATCATCGGCCGATATCTCGACCTCAGCAAAGCCGAAGCCCGGTTGTTTCCGATTCAGCGGAAGACGTTGGGGCAAGCCGTCAAAGATGCCTGCATCAAGGCCGCGGTTCCCATCTTCACGCCTCACTGGTTGAGGCATAGCGCGTTGACGTTGATTGCTGATTCGTCTGGTACCGAAAGCGCCCAGCGCGTGGCCGGTCACAGCACGCCCGCCATGACAATTCGCTACAGCACGAAAGCCGACAAGGCCGCGGCCGAAGCGGTCAAAAAACTCGGCTGACGGTCCCCGCTGAATCAAAATCGCGACAATTGATCAAATCTGTTTGACAACATTCGACGCGGTGTGTATTTGTATGTCGCGTGCGACGGCTGGTATGACACACGCCGACCTTCAACGTGATTTGCCCGCGGGAGTCGGGAAATTACCACTTGGGACGGTGCGCCATGCCTGATCAAACGGATTACGTCGAACTCACCAAAGCCGCAAGATTTTTTCCCGGCAATCCACATCGCAACTCTTTGAAACGATGGGCTTTGTCCGGGCTCAAGGTCCGCGGATCACTGGTCCGTCTGCGGGCAGTTCGGTCGGGTGGCGTGTGGTTCACCTGCGCGGCTTGGTGTGCCGAATTCCTTGAGGCAACCACGGCGGCTGCGATCGATCAGCCAACCGAAAAGCCCGACGCCGCTGCTGCGAAGCGGCGTTCTTCCGAAGCTGGCAAAGCGCTCGAGGCGTTGGGCTGCTGAATCTTCGACCGTCCGCACGTCGCGTGCGGTCTCTCACCGGGCCGAAGGGCCCACAACGAAAGGGGGGGCATCGTGCCCATTGCTGAAGAACTGGATCGTGGTCTGTCTGATTTGGGGCTGGTCGGTTTGCAACCGGCGGCGTTCATCGAACGAATGAACGAACTTCTCCCGCCCGAACAACAGATGCACCTGGAAGACTTGGAACTATTCGTTGCCCGTGGCTTCACTCTCGAGGCCGATGGCACGGTGTCGCTTCCAAAGCTCTTGGCCTGGCAGTGCCTGCAACTTCGTCAACGCAAGCCCCGCTGATTCTGCCACGAGGGGGCCCGGGCCGTGTGGCTCGGTCCCCTTCTGCTTTCCACCAATCAAAGGAACCTGAGATGCGTAGGACCGATATTTTATTCAATCTCCGCCGGTGCGATCTGGCCGAACTCACCCAGGAGCGGTTTGTCGAACGGCTCAATCTGGTCGGCGGCGGTGCAACGGTCACGGCTGGTGCTGTTGATCGTGCTGCCGATGCCGGTGTCGAGACAGATAACGCACTCGATGCTCTCGTCGGCACGCTTAATCTGCTGGCTGACAAAACTCCTGCGGAACTGGCTGTGATGCTCTCCACGACGGGCGTTGAGGTCTCAGAGCAAAACGTGCTGGATGCCATCGGTGTCGGACTGCCAGACACTGACGGCAGCGCCAATCTGCTGCAGGCGTGTGCCTGGCTGTTCGCGAACTTCCAAGCTCCAGAATGACGGGTCCTTCCTGGACGTTCGCGCTGTCGCGAGGCCGTGAACGTGTCGACAGAGGTGAATTTCTTGCACTGTTTCGGCTGGACTTCAAATTGAGCGGAATTCGCTGCCCGCTGTGCTCTGGCCGAATGAGGGTTGCGAGAACCCAGGCCGGCCGCGATTCGATTCTTAGGGTGCGGATCTGCGTTGGGCCCGGTTGCCACGGTCGACGGTTGACGGTCGAAATGGACGAGCGCGCTACATATGCGCCTCAGGACCAATTTCGCGCTAGATGTGCCGATGCCCTGATCGGAATCGCGGAAAAACTGCGGGATGGCCATTTCGGCTGAACCGGTCCCGGTGCCATTCTGGTGATGGCTCCACACGAAAGGAACACAATGGCCACCGATTCGATTTTGCCCACGGAACTCTCCGCGTCTCCGCGAATGCTTTTGACCGCTGCCGACATCGGCGGTCAATTGAACGTCCAGCCTCGCCTTGTCAGCCGTGCAATCGCTCGCGGCTGGCTGAAATCGACGTTGCCCCCAGGTGGCGAACCAAGGGTGTTCCCCTCCGATTTCAAAGCGTGGGCAGAACAAGGCTACAAGGGGCTGGAACTCGAGCCGCTACTCGGCCTGGCCGATTTTCTCAGCACGCCGGGCGATGGTTATATCGCTGGCTCGGTACTCGGCTTCCTCAAAGACGCGCTCGATTCGCGGCTTCCAAGCCAATCGCAAATGCAGCAATGGGCGGAAAGTGCTCCTGACCGGACCACGCGTCCGATGGAACTCAGCGGCCTTGATTCAGGAATGCGCACGCGGCTGCTGTCACCGGCACAGATTCCGGTAATGCGGGGCGAATCCGCACCATTGGTTATCGATGCGTGGGGCCGAAGCGAACTGCGTCACGCGGTGGAAATGGTCGTGCGATACCGCACCGATTTACCCGGTGGAACGCTGTTCGATCGGGTTTTCGGCGGTGGTCCCGGTCGCTTCCAATCGATCGTCGATGAGGCGTTTCAGGCGGTCCAGCAAGGCCGCATCGAGGCGAGCAAGTCTTATAAGGTTGTGGGTCGTGACGGAACTGAAAAGTTCGTGACGGCCGAACTGGAGATGCCGGTCTCCGCTGTCTGGCGCGAGCGTAGCAAATCAGCATGGGTTGACATCGCGCTCTGAAAACAGCCAGAGCGGCCGGGGTCCCTTTCTGCCCTGGCCGCTTGCCCCGTCCTGGAATCCGAGCCGGGGCGGGGCGCTTTTCTTTCCCCCTTCAAAGGTTCCCCCCGATGACTCCCATAGTTCTGATTCCGATTTCCTCGCGGTTCCGTAGCCAGTTGCCGAAGCCCATCACCAAACGCTTGGCCGAATGGGAGGCCGCGGCCGATGGGTTCAATGGCCGGTTGGGTTTGTTGGTCGATTCTGTCGCAGACGTCCGCAAATCGACTTTGACCGAAACCGAAGTCACCGCGGAGATCCAGACCGGCGGCTTACGTCGCGAAGCCTCTGCCCTGGCCGTGCTTGAGGGCGAACTTCGGACGCGGGCGGTCGAACTGATTGCTGCGTTGCAACCGTTCGCCCAGGGGGCGGTCAGCGAAGCTGCGACGATCGTGGCGAAAGTCCGCGAAGCCGTCCGCGGCGATTTGGTGAAAGCTGGCGTCGAACCGGGCGGGCTGAATGCCGGGCTGATCTTCAATTCACGCATGAAGGAAGCCGCCGCGCTGCTCACGGAGGCACGGGCGGTCGGTTCACAGTTCGGCGCGTGGCTCGAGGCCAATCGAGTCGCTCAACAGAAGCTCGATGACCAACTCGAGCGGTTGCGGAAAGCCGCGCTCGCCGGGGTTGTGTAATGGTCCCCCGGCTCACACTCAGGGAACGGCTGCAACTGGCGGCTTCGATTCTCTTCGCCGGGAAGATCCCCAATGCACGACCACGACGAAAGCGACGGCCAAGGCGACTCATCGAAGGCCGATCACTGCTGCCCGAACGGAAGCGACTGCACTTCGGATCGGGAACCGATGGACAAGCTGATTGAA
>Ga0164290_1000897_pt1 | contig 67596 bp, 68 predicted proteins | sample Micstemetagenome_FD_108782 | JGI IMG/M metagenome (GOLD analysis project Ga0164290, IMG submission 108782) | Contaminated culture microbial community from soil near Moab, Utah, USA - Microcoleus steenstrupii SON62 (Illumina Assembly) | ecosystem: Environmental > Terrestrial > Soil > Soil crust...
CCAGGCGGGTGGCCGGTGGCAGCCGGGGTGCCGGCAGCCGCCGTCGCGGGCGGCGAGGGCGAGGAAGAGCTTGCGGTCGATGAGTCGTTCGCCGCGGCCGAGGTCGAGCACCTCGGAGCCGGCAGCGGTGACGCGGTGCAGGACGATGTCGCACAGCCGTTCGCGCAGGGACGGGGCCAGGAGAATGTCGCCGGTGCCGGAGCGCGCCAGGCCGGGCAGGGTGTCGGGGGTGCAGCAGGTGTCGGTGTGGTCGGCGGCGAGGGCGTGGAGTTGGTCGGGGGTGGTGACGACCAGGCCGGTGGGCCGCTGCTGACCGCCGCTCACCTTCCCCGACAAGTACACCGCCGACAGGTCCACCAGCGCATCCGCCAACTGCTGGTCCGGGGTGCGAGCCTCGTCGGGCCCGTCCCCGGCCGTCGCGTGCATCGAGCGGAGGGCGGCGATCACCCGCTCCGCGTCCTCCGACACCAACAACCCGCTCGCACAGTGCATCCCCGGCTGGTCGACCGACGGCGCGAGCGTGAACGTCCGCAACCCCCGCAGCCGCGTGACGGTCTCCTCGGCCGTCTCAGTGCGGGCGGCGGCGAGCGCGTCGGCAGTGAGGCGCTGCGCCTGCTTGGGTGCCGCACCCAGCGCGGACTGCAACAGGTCAGCCGCGGCATCATCCGGCAGCGCCTGGTCGCCCAGCAATGCGGGGGCGAGCGCGCGGGCCGTGCCGGTCGACAGGAGACCGTCCGCGATCCGCTCGCCGATCTCGGGCACCGCCTCCAGGAGTTGGCCGAGGTCGTGTTGGCGTCGCATCTCGCCGTAGGCGGCACCGGTGTACTCGGCGAGGTACCCGGCGACGTCCTTCGCCGACGACGACCCCTGCCACACCTGCAGCTCCTCGGCGGCCACCACCAGCCGGGCGTGCACCGCCCGCAACGCCTCGACCAACGTCGTGGCCTGCAGCAGCCGCCGGGCGACGAACGTGGACCCGTGCGCAGCCCACGACACCTGGCCGAGCGCGCCGACGGCGTCGGCGATCGCCCCGAACGCCACCATGATCGCGGTCGGGTCGAGCTCCCCGTCCCCCGTCGGCTGCGGCTGGTTCGACATGCCGCACACGATACCGAACGGGTGTACGCCCCCCCACCCGGAACCGGCGCATCCGGAGGGTGGTTCCAGGAGCAGCAGGGGGTGAGGCAGCGCCCACCCCGAGGTGATCCCTCGGGGGGCCGGGTCCGTCGGCGTCCTGCGCCACACTGTGCCTCCCCGACGGCGCCGGCCGTCCACCGCAGGAGGAGGGTCCATGCGGATCTCCGTCGAGTTCCCGAGCGTCGCCGCACGCGAAGGCCCGGCGCGCCTGGTCGAGCTGGCGCGTGCGATCGACGCCGCGGGCTACGACGACCTCGCGATCTTCGACCACGTGGTCATGGGCCACCCGACGGAGCGCCGCCCGCCGCCGATCTACCCGCCCACCATGCCGATCCTCGAGGCGCTGACGACCCTCGCGTTCATCGCGGCGGTGACCGAGCGGATCGGGCTCTCGACGGAGGTGCTCGTCCTCCCCCAGCGACAGCCCGTCCTCGTCGCCAAGCAGGCGAGCACCATCGACACCCTCTCCGGCGGACGCCTGCGCCTCGGTGTCGGCGTCGGGTGGCAGGAGGCGGAGTACGAGGCGCTCGGCGAGGACTTCGCGACCCGCGGCAGCGCGATCGACCAGGCGATCCCGCTGCTGCGCGCCTGCTGGGGCGACGAGCGGATCGACCGGCTCGGCACGAGGTTCCGCGCCGAGGCGATCGCGATGGAGCCGAAGCCCCCGCAGGGCTCCTCGCTGCCGATCTGGGTCGGCGGCTCCGCACCCGCGGCCCTGCGTCGCGCCGGGCGGCTGGGCGACGGGTGGATGGCGGCGGTGGTCGGCGATCCCGCATCGACCCGCGCCTCGATCGACACCGTGCGCCGCCACGCAGCCGAGGCAGGGCGCGACCCGCACGCGATCGGCCTGCAGGCGATGCTCGCTCCCCCACCGCGCGACGCCGCCGGCGCCACCTTCTACGCCGACCACGACCGCGTCGCTCGACGGGCCGCCGAGATCCGCGACCTCGGGTTCGGGTGGATCGCGATCAACGCCACGGCGGTGTTCCAGGCGGGGGCCCGATCCGTCCCGGCGATGATCGAGGAGCTCGGCAGCCTCCACGCGCGCCTGCGCGAGGAGGTCGGGTGAGCGACGCGCATCCACGGTCGATGGCCGACCGGCTCGCGCTCGACGACGAGAGCGCCGACGCCTTCGTCAGCCGCGACCCGCCGGACCGCCGGCACGTGTTCGGCGGGCTGCTCGTGGCCCAGGCGCTGCGAGCCGCGGCGCAGACGGTCGACCCGGCACGCACGGCGCACTCGCTCCACGCCTCGTTCCTCGTCGCGGGCGCCGGCGGGGAGCGGGTCCGGTACGAGGTCGAGCGGACGCGCGACGGCGCGAGCTTCGCGACGCGCCGGGTCGTGGCCCGCCAGGCGCACGGGATCGTGCTCGTCCTCACCGCCGACTTCCACGACCTCGAGGCGGGGCTCGAGTACGAGGTGCCGCCGGCGGGGCCGGTCCCACCGCCGGACGGCCTCGGCCCGGGGCGCTACAGCTCGCCGTGGTTCGAGTCGCGTGACGTCCGGCCGGGCGCGAGCACCTCGCGCCTGCCGCACGCCCGGAGATCGTGGTTCCGACCGAGGGTGCCGCTGCCCGACGACCCGGCGCTGCACCTCCAGGCGCTCGCGTACCTGAGCGACCACGGCCCCACCCGAGCCGCGCGCGAGCCCCACGCCGACCTCGCGAGCGACGCCCGCCGGATGTCGGTGTCGCTCGACCACAGCGTCTGGTTCCACCGTCCCGTCGACGTCAACGGCTGGCTGCTCTCCGAGCTCGTGCCGGTCGCGACCGGTCGCGGGCGCGGCCTGTCGCTCGGGACGGTGCGGTCGGCGGACGGCCGCCTGGTGGCCACGGTCGCGCAGGAGGTGCTGCTGCGAACCCGCGAGTGAGGCGGTCGCGCTCCGACGGCGGCCGCGGACGCCGCCGGAGCTAGAACCGGCAGATGACCGAGCTCCTGCCCCTGTCGCCCGACGAGCTGCTGACGACCACGCGCGCCGTCCGCAAGCGACTCGACCTGACGCGCCCGGTCGAGCGGCACGTGGTCGAGGAGTGCATCGAGATCGCGGTGCAGGCGCCGTCCGGCTCGAACCGGCAGGCGTGGCACTGGGTCCCCGTCGACGACCCGGCGAAGAAGCGGGCGCTCGCGGACCTGTACGGCGAGGTGTTCGACGGCTACATGGTCGCACCCGCGAGCGCCAACTACGCCGAGGGGGACACCCGCGCCGAGCGACGTGACGCGGTCAGCGCGTCGGCGCGCTACCTGCGGGACCACTACCACGAGGTGCCGACGATCCTGGTCGTCTACAACGAGGGGCGCAGCGCCGACCTCGCCCCGGCCTCCCAGCCCGGCTACTGGGGGTCGGTGGTGCCGGCGGTGTGGAGCTTCATGCTCGCCCTCCGCGCCCGGGGCCTCGGGTCGGCGTGGACGACGATGACGTGCCGGCGCGAGGCCGAGGTGGCGGCGCTCCTCGGGGTGCCCGACGGGTACACGCAGGTCGGGATGTTCCCGGTCGCGTACACGATCGGGACGGACTTCAAGCCGGCCCCGCGGCTCGACACCGCGTCGGTGATCCACTGGGACGGGTGGTGAGCCGGCGCAGCGGCGCTCAGGGCGCAGCGCCCGGCGTCGCCTCCCCCGCCGAGCGGTAGGCGGCCTCGACGACGGCGAGCGCCGTCACGCCCACCTCCGCGCTCGCGACCGGTGTCGCTCCGGTCGCGCAGCACGCGGCGAAGTCCGCCATCTGCGCGCTGTACATCGGCAACGAGCAGTGCACGTAGCCGGCCGGCGGGGGCGTGCGCGCGTCGAACTGCGGCCAGATCCGCTCGTGGCCCGAGGTGCCGAACACCTCGGTGTCGGCCTCGACGCCGTCGAGGCGTGGCTGCCACCACCCGAACTCGACGACGCTGCGGGTGCCGTCGGACCAGTCGACGAGCACCACGCCGTCGTCGTCCACCTCGTAGTCCCCGTGGGCGGTGCCGATGGAGGCGACGACGCGTCGTGGCGTCGGGTCGCCGAGGAGGAACCGCGCCGTGTCGATGGCGTGGATCCCCATGTCGATCAGCGCGCCCCCACCGGCGAGCGCCGGATCGGTGAACCACCCGCCCGGTCCCCAGCCGGCGTGGATGCCGTAGCCCCTCGTCCGGACGGGTCGACCGACCGACCCGCCGGCGATGCGCGCCCGGGTCGCGAGCACCTCGTCGCGGTAGCGCCACATGTGGCCGACGAGCAGCGTCCGACCCGCCCGCGCCGCGGCGTGCTGCACCTCCCGCGCCTCGCCGACGGTGACGGCCATCGGCTTGTCGACGAGGACGTGCTTGCCCGCGGCGAGCGCCGCGAGCGCCTGGGGGTGGTGGAGCGAGTTCGGCGTGCCGATCACCACCGCGTCGACGTCCTCGGCGTCGATGGCGGCACGCCAGTCGTCGGTCGCGCGGGCGATCCCGTGCGCCGCGGCGAACCGCTCCGCCCGCGCCCGGTCGTGCCCCGCGACGACCGACACCACGAGCCCCTGGTCCGCGGCCGCGCGGGCGTGGATGTCGCCGATGAACCCGTACCCGAGGAGGGCGATCCGCAGCGGCCTCACCGACCGGCCGCCACGATGTCGCCGGCGTGGCACCGGATCCGCTCGACGGCGCGGGCGACGTCGAGGACGTCCTCGCGCGACCCGAGGAGCATCCGGTGCTGCAACCAGACCGTGGACGCTGCGGCGCGCTCCGCGACGGGGAGGTGGACGTCCGCGTACGCGCCGCGTGGCGCGCCCGCGCGCAGGCGGGGGCCGAAGTTCTCGTGCCGGAACAGCGCGAGGTCCGACAGCGACGGGTACGACACGCCCATCGGGATCCCCTCCGCCTTGAGGGCCGCTTCAAAGGCGCGGAGCTCCAGCCCGGCGAACTCGCTCGCGTCGTAGTGGAACACGTAGCAGTAGTTCCCCTGCGACCCCATCCTCGGATCGCGCCGCGGCGGGCGGATCCCCGGGATCTCGTCGAGCGCGGCGTTGAGCGCGACCGCGTTCTCGTTCCGCACCCGGTGCTGCTCCGGGAAGCGCCGGAGCTGCGCTCGCAGCACGGCGCCCTGCCACTCGGTCATCCGCAGGTTCGAGCCGTAGGTGGTGTGGTGGTAGAACCACTCGCCGGCGACGCGGCCGCAGTCCGCGTAGGCCCACGCGGCGGCGCGCAGCACGTCGTCGCTCGTGATCAGCACCCCGCCCTCGCCGGCGGTCATCAGCTTCGACCGCTGCATGGAGAAGCTGCCGAAGTCGCCCCACGACCCGACGCCACGGCCGCGCCACGTGGTGCCGTGCGCGTGCGCGCAGTCCTCGATCAGCCGCAGGCCGCGGCGGTCGCACAGGTCGACGAGGGCGTCCAGGTCGCACGCGGCGCCTGCGACGTGGACCGCCACGATCGCACGGGTGCGCGGCGTGACGGCGGCCTCCGCCGCGACCGGGTCGATGCACAACGTGTCGGCGTCGACGTCCACGAGCACCGGGGTGGCGTTGACCGCGAGCGCTGCGGTGGCGGATGCGACGAACGTCATCCCCGGCACCACCACCTCGTCGCCCTCGCCGATGTCGCACGCGGCGAGCGCCGCCTCGAGCGTGTGCGTGCCGTTCGTCAGCGCGAGGCCGTACCGGGCCCCGTGGTACGCGGCGAACTCGGCCGCCATGGTCGCGGCGACGTCGCCGTCGCCCTGCCACCAGCCGCCGTCGTCGAGCACGGCGAGCAGCCCCTCGCGCTCCGTGTCGTCCCACACGGGCCAGCGCGGGTAGCCCGCCGCGCGCACGGGGTCGCCCCCGAGGATCGCCGGCCGATCTGCGGCGGGGCTCACGCGACCTCCCGAGGTGCTGCAGGTCGGCGACCGCCGAGGGCGGCTCGGTCCGCGACGACGGTCACCGACGGGTGCCCGCGCAGCGCCGTCACGGGCACGTCCGGCGTGACCGGGCCGTCGATCGCGGCCCGCACGGCATCGGCCTTGCCCGGACCCGTCGCGATGAGGACGATGCGCCGCGCGCGCAGGATCGTGCCGATGCCCTGCGTGATCGCGCGCGCCGGCACCTCCTGCGTCGAGCCGAAGAAGCGTGCGTTGTCCCGTCGCGTGGCGTCGCTGAGCTCGACGACGTGGCTGGGCGCGTCGAACGGCGTCCCCGGCTCGTTGAACCCGATGTGGCCGTTGCGGCCGACGCCCAGCACCTGGAGGTCGACCCCGCCGAGGCGGGCGATCGTCGCGTCGTAACGCGCCGCCGCCGCGTCCGGGTCCGGGTCGTCGACGTCCGGTGCGACGACCGCGAGCCCGAGGGGCGCGCCGAGGGCGGCGAGGATCTCGCGCCGGTAGCGGCGCGGGTGGTCGGGCGGCAGGCCGACGTACTCGTCCAGGAGGCAGAGCACCGTGGGCGGCGCGAGGTCACGGCGCTCGACCAGTCGGCCGTAGGTCCCCGCGGGCGACGACCCCGTGGCCACGCCCAGCACGTCGGGGCGTGCGTGCGCGATCACATCGGCGGCCGTCGCTGCCGCCGCGCCCTCGTCGTCGACCTCGATCACCTCCACGCTCGGCTCCCGACCCGCAGCGCAGACCGGACGTCCTCGAGCGCCTCGTCGTCGATCACCAGCTCGTTCGCCACCGACCACCACAGCCCGTGCTCGGCCACGTATCCCCGGAGCAGCCGCAGCGTCGCCTCCACCTCGTCCCACGTGACCCCCAGCTCGGCCAGACCGGTGCGGGCGCCCGCCGCGTCCGCGATCCGCCGCGGCCGATCCGGATCGTTCCCCTGCAGCGTGCTCATCACCAGCACCCCCATCGTCACCAGCTCGCCGTGCATGATCGTCCGCCCGGTGAGCGCCTCGAAGGCGTAGGCGAAGAAGTGCTCGCTCCCCTCCTCGAAGCGGGCGTGGCCGAGCTCGTGGCACCGCCAGCCGATGTCCCGGTGGCACTCCATCAGCCGCCGGACGCCGTCGTCGTCGCCCGCTGCGAGGAGCGGCGCGAGGCCCTCGAGCTCGTCCAGGTACGCGAGCGACATCGCCGCGGCCTGCGCGTCCCACGGGTGGTCGCGCCCGAGCGCCGCGGCGAGCTCCCAGTCGTGGCGCGCCGTGTGGCACGACAGGACGTCGCCGATGCCGCCGCGCACGAGCGCCGGGTCGGCCGCAGCCATGAGGTCCAGGTCGACGAGCACCTGCTGCGCGACCGCGTCGCCCTCGTACCGGACCCCGCCCGCGTCGCGGAGGGCGACCATGCGCGTGAAGCACGCGTTCACCGACGGGAGTGACGGCACCTGGTGCAGCTCGATGCCGCGCCGCCAGTGGATCCACTTCGCGGTGTCCATCGCGGTGCCACCGCCCACGCCGACGATCGCGCCGGCGTCGGGCAGCGTCGCCACCAGGTGCTCGAGGTGCTCCCGCGTCAGGTCGCCGGCGTCCACCACCGCGAGCGGCGCCCTCGGCAACGTCGGCGCGACCACGGCCCACGGCTCGGGGTGGGCCACGACCAGGTAGTCCGGGAGCGAGGTCGCGAGCTCTGCCAGCAGCCCTCGCCCGTAGCGCGTCGGGAAGCCCCGCGCGTCGATCACGCGAGCCTCCGCCCGTGCTGCTCGAGCAGGGCCTCCATGCCGCCGAAGCGCACGACCCGGAACTCCTCCGCCGCGGCCAACCCGTGGCGCGCGCCGGTTCGTGCCGCGCCCGCACGCACCAGCTGCTCCGCCAAGGGCCGGACGTCTCCCGTCGCGAGCACCTCGTCGACGACCGGCAGCGACCACCCGCCCGTGCGCGCCTGCAGGCGGAGCTGGTTCGCCCAGTTCGTCAGCATCGTCCGGTGCGCGCAGGCGGCGTCGATCTTGCGGTCGAGCGTGTCGGCGATGTCGACCACGTCCGTGACCTCGCCGACGGGCCTGCCGAAGTACCAGCGCTCGAAGCAGCCGTGCGGTTCGAGCCCGTCGTCGATGTGCTCCGGATGGTGCAGGTCGAACTGGCTGGTCCAGAACGACTCGTCGGTCGCGCGCGCCACCACGACGTGGTCGAGGTTGTCCTCGCCGAAGCCGCTGTACGGGTCGAAGGTGACGAGGGCGTACGGGCGGTGGGTGCGCACCTGGCGGATGATCTGCTCGCGGAGCGCCACCTCGCTCGCGTCCCCCAGCGCGTCGGTGCGGTGCCCGAGCTCGACGACCTGGTGCACGCCCAGGATGCCGGCCGCGTCGGCGAGCTCGACCGCGTTCGCCGAGACCGTCGAGGCCACGTCCGACCCGACGGAGTCGTACGCGTCGTCGGTCGCCCGGACGAGGACGACGCGCCAGCCGCTCGCCGTCCACCGGGCGACCGTCCCGCCGAGGAACAACGTCGCGTCGTCCGCGTGCGCGACGACGACGAGGACGCACCGGCCGTCTCCCGGTCCGATGCCTCGCCCGTCGACCATCGCCCGGCACCCTACCGCGTCGGTCGGATTCGGTCAACGCTCTTGACCGAATGGGCGACCCGCCGTACAGTCCACCGTTGGGGGCAGCGGCCGCCACGGACGGAGGGGGACCGACGTGAGGACACCGGCGAGGACGACGCGGGCGCGACGGCGTGCAGCGGTGTTCGTGACGATCGCGTTCGGGATCGTGGCCGTGGCGTGCGGCGACGACGACGACGACGTCGCGAGCGGGACGACGGAGCAGGACGCGGGGGACGCGACCACGGCGCCCGCCGACGAGGCGACCACGACCGCGGGCGGCGCGGCCACGACCGGCGGCGGCGCGGCGACCACCTCGGCCGGCGGGTCCGGCGGCGACTGCGGCGAGGTCGGCGACGCGGGCGAGATCGACGTCTTCCTGATCCCGAGCCCCTCCAGCACCGCGATCCAGTCGTTCGTGCCGGCGTTCGAGGAGGCGACGTGCATCGCGGTCAACGTCTCGGAGACCCCGTACGGCGAGGCGCACCAGAAGCAGCTCCTCGCCTACCAGCAGGGCGACGGCCAGTACGACGTGGCGCAGTTCGACAACACCTTCCTCGCGCCGTTCGGCGCCGCCGGGGCGATGCTGCCGCTCGACGACTACCTGGCCGCGAGCGACGAGTACGACATCGACGACTTCGCCGAGGGGCAGCAGGAGTACGGCACCTACGAGGGCGAGACGCTCGGCCTCACGCTGTCGACCGAGCCCATGATCCAGTGGTACCGGACCGACATCTACGACGAGCTCGGGCTGGAGCCGGCGACGACGTGGGAGGAGTTCCGCGAGAACGCGCGAGCCGTGAAGGAGAGCGGGCGCGACGGCGTGCTGATGGGGTTCGGCCCGAACGTGTCGTGGTGGTGGATGACCCTGCTGTGGAGCTTCGGCGGCCAGCTGTACGACGCCGACCTGAACCCCACCGTGGACACGCCCGAGGCGGTCGAGGCCACGGAGTACCTCGTCTCGCTGCTGGAGCTCGCGCCGGAGGGCGCGATCACGGCCAACGGCGACGACGTCATGTTCAAGTTCCTCACGCAGGACATCGGCGCGATCATCCAGTACTCCGGCTACTACGGCTTCGTGAAGGACGAGTCCATCACGGAGTTCGGCGACGTCATCGGCACCGCGAAGATGCCGATGGGCGAGGTGGACATCACGCACCTCGCCGGCTGGAACATCGGCATCCCGGCCGACTCGACCGACCCCGACCTCGGGTGGCAGTTCCTCGAGTTCGTGCTCGGGAAGTCGAACGCGCCGGCCTACCTCGAGTCGGGCGCCGCGGCGATCGGTCGCACCTCCATCACCGAGGATCCCGCGCTCGTCGAGGAGAACCCGTACCTCGACCTGCTGAGCATCCCGTCGACGAGCCGCATCGAGCGCTACCCGCAGCTCAAGGTCTGGCCGGAGATGGACGTCGCGATCGTGCAGGCCATCACCGGCATCCTGTCCGGCCAGGTCGGGGTCGAAGAAGGGCTCGGTCAGCTCGACGACGAGCTCGGGCCGATCCTCGCCGCCGAGAACGGGTGACGGCCACCGTCCGATCGTCGGCCGCCACCGCCGCGGCACCGCACCTGGCGGTGCCGCGGCGGGCGCCCGCCGATCCGGCCCGCCTCGCGCGGCGCCGACGGCGCCGCGTCGCGCTGCTCACGCTCCCCTCGTGGCTGATGCTCGCCGCCCTGTTCGCGCTGCCGATCGGCGTGGGGGTCTACCTCTCGACGCGGAGCGACAAGATCGGTGGCTTCGTCCCCGGTCGCGGCGTCGGCCTCGACAACTACCGCCGCGACGTCTTCGACCAGGGGTTCGTCACCGCGCTGGTGACGACGGTGGTCATCACGCTGATCGGCCTGGCGATCCAGCTGCCGCTCGGCGTCGGCCTCGCCCTGGTGCTGCACCGCGACCTGCGCGGCACGCGCGTGTTCCGGACCGTGCTCCTCCTGCCGATGCTGCTGACGCCCGTCGCGGTCGGGCTGATGCGGTTCATGCTCGACACCGACCTCGGCGTGATCAACTGGCTGCTCGACTCGGTGGGGCTGGCGCGGATCGGCTGGCTCGGCGAGAAGTGGGCGGCGCGGGTCGCGATCGCGCTGGTCGACTCGTGGCAGAGCATCCCGTTCGTGATGCTGATGACGCTCGCGGCGCTCTCGACGCTGCCGGAGGCCCCCCACGAGGCCGCCCGCGTGGACGGCGCGACGACGTGGCGCGTCTTCCGCTTCGTGACGCTCCCGATGCTCCGCCCCGTGCTCTACGTGACGCTGATGATCCGCCTCGTCGACAGCCTCAAGATGTTCGACATCATCTTCATCCTGACCCGGGGCGCTCCCGGGCGGGCCACCGAGACCGTCGGGCTGCTCACCTACAACACCGGCTTCAACTTCCTGGAGACCGGTCGTGCGGCCGCGCTCGGCGTCGCCACGGCGGTCCTCACCATCCCGGTCTTCGTGCTCTGGCTGCGAGCGCAGCGGGCGTCGCGATGAGCGCCACCCGCGGGACGCGCGCCGGCAGGATCACGTCCTACGCGGTGCTCGCGATCGCGTCGGCCGTGGCGTTGTTCCCGCTGTTCTGGACCGTGTCGACCAGCATCAAGAGCCGACGCGACTCCTACGCCGTCCCGCCGCGCTTCGTCGACTTCGAGCCGACGGGGAAGAACTACCGCCAGCTGTTCGAGGACGACTCCTTCGCGCAGATCTACCGCAACACCGTGTTCGTGACCGGGGTGTCCACCGCCTGCTCGGTGCTGATCGGCACACTGGCGGCCTATGCCCTCGCCCGCCACCGCCGGTTCCCGGGCCGGCGCCCGTTCGAGGCGACGCTCATCCTCGTCCGCGCGCTGCCCGGCGTGGTCCTGATCGTGCCGATCTACCAGCTCGCGACGCGGCTGGACCTCTACGACGACCGGTGGGCCCTGGTGGCGATCTACGCGACGTTGAACCTCCCCTTCGCGATCTGGCTGATGACCGGCTTCATCGAGCAGATCCCGGTCGAGCTCGAGGAGAGCGCGCGCACCGACGGCGCGACCGGCCTGAAGACGTTCGCGTTCGTCATCCTGCCGCTCGCCGCGCCCGGCATCGTCGCCACGTCGATCTTCGTCGCGCTGCTCGCGTGGAACGAGTTCCTGATCCCGGTGCTGCTGGCCGGGCAGGGATCGAAGACGCTGCCGGTCTACATCAGCGGCTTCGTGTCGGCGCGCACCCTCGACTGGGGCCCGATGGCGGCCGCGAGCGCGCTCGCGATCGTGCCGATCGCCGTCTTCACGGCCCTGATCCAGCGCCGCCTCGTCGGCGGGCTCAGCTCGGGTGCGGTGAAGGGATGACGCGCAACGGCCCGGACGGGCCCACCGACCGGCACGAGCTCGTCCGCCGGGCGAACGTCGAGCACGTCTTCCGCACGATCGGCGAGCACGGTCCCATCAGCCGCAGCGAGCTGGTCGCGCTGACGGGCCTGTCGAAGCCGACCGTGCTCTCGCTCGTCGCGGCGCTCGAGGAGGAGGGCCTGATCCGGGGCGTCGCCGTGCCGTCGTCGGGTGCGGGGCGCACGCCCGTCGCGTACGAGCACAACCCGGCGGCCGCGCACGTGGTGGGCATCGACCTCGGCGGCACGAAGGTGCTGGCGGCGCTCGCCGACCTGGCCGGCAGGGTGCTCGCCGAGGTGGAGGTGCCCACGTCGACGGACGGCGGTGCCGCCGTGGTGCGCCAGCTCGCCGACCTCGCCCGCGGCCTCGCACGCCGTGCCGGGGTGCCGTGGCGCACGGTGGACGCGGTGTCCGTCGGGAGCCCGGGTGTCGCGGCGGTCGACGGGACGATGGACTTCGCGAGCAACGTGCCCGGCCTCGGCTCGACGCCGCTCGCCGCCGAGCTCTCCCGGTCGCTGCGCACGCCGGTCAGCGTCGACAACGACGTCAACATGGCCGCCGTCGGCGAGCTCGAGGTGGGCGTGGCGCAGAAGTGCCGCACGTTCGCCCTGCTCGCGATCGGGACCGGGGTCGGCCTCGGCCTGGTCGTCGACGGGCGGCTCGCGCGGGGAGCCCGCGGCGGAGCGGGCGAGATCGCCTTCTTCCCCATCGGCGGTGACCCGAGCACGAGCGACGCGAAGCGGCGCGGGACGTTCGAGATCGCCGTGTCCGGGTCGGGCGTCCAGGCGATGCTGCGCGACGAGCTCGCGGTGCGGACGTCGCCGCACCTGCGCCCCCGGAGCTCGGCCCGCAGCGTCTTCGCCGCCGCCGCGACGGGCGACCCCGTCGGCGTCGCCGTCGTGGAGCGCCACGCCGCGGTCATCGCCGAGGCGTTGCTCGCGCTGGCGTCGTTGATCGACCCCGAGATGGTGGTGCTCGGCGGCGGCATCGGCTCCAACCCCTACCTGCTCGAACCGCTGCGCGCGGCCGTCGACCGGATCGCGCCGTGGCCGGTGCGGATCGAGACCTCCGCGCTCGGCGCGAGGGCGGGCGTGATCGGGGCGATCCACCACGCCCGGCGGTCGCTGCCCGCGATCGAGTCCCACCGCGTCAGCGCTCGACTCCAGGAGGACCAGTGAGCACGGCCGTCATCGGTGAGCCGTTCCGGTGCGAGGAGCACGCGGCGGCGGACGTGCTCGCGGACCTCGGACCGGTCACGATCTGCGTGAACGACCCGCCCTGGTCGGCCTTCGCGGCGGACCTCGGGCGCGGCCACGCCGACGTGCGGCGCGTGATCCACGCCGGCGTGATGGAGCACGACCACCTGCGCGCCCTGGCCGCCGAGCCGGACGACGGGGAGGTGGTGGTGGGGTTCGGCGGCGGCACGGCGCTCGACACCGCCAAGTACGTCGCCTGGGAGCGAGGGGCGCCGCTCGTGCAGATCCCGACGATCACGAGCGTCGACGCCGGGTTCACGGACGCCATCGGCGTGCGCGTCGGCGGGCGCGTCCGCTACGTCGGCTCGATCGTGCCGCGCCTCGTGGTGGTGGACCTCCCGCTCGTCCGTGCCGCTCCGGCCCGGCTGAACCGGGCGGGCATCGGCGACGTCCTCTCGTGCCACACCGGCCTGCACGACTGGGCGCTCGCCGCCGCGGCCGGCGAGGGGCACCCCTGGGACGCGACGCTCGCCGCGCTCGGCGAGCAGCTCCTCGGCGAGCTCGAGGCGGCGATCGGCGACGTGCGGGAGGTGAGCGACGCCGGGGTGCGCTTCCTGACGGGCGCGTACCGCCGGATCGGCGCCGCCTGCGCGGCAGCCGGGCACAGCCGGTTCGAGGAGGGCAGCGAGCACTTCTGGGCGTACGCCTACGAGCACGCCACCGGCGCGCACCCCGTCCACGGCGAGATCATCTCATTCGCCGTCTGCGCGCTCGCCCACGTGCAGGGCAACGACCCGGAGCGCGCGCTCGACCTCGTGAGGCGCTCCGGCGCCCGGGCGCATCCCGCCGACCTCGGCATCACCCGTGACGACTTCGTCCGCACGCTGCTCGGGCTCTCGGCGTACGCGCGGGCCGAGGGGCTGGACGTCGGCGTCGCCGACCTGCGCCCCATCACGCCGGCACGGGCCGACGCGGCCTGGGCGTTCACGGACCGGCTCCCCCGGGTGCCGGAGGGCTGACGTGGCGGCGATCTCCTTCCACGGTGTCAGCAAGACGTTCGAGGACGGCACCGTCGCGGTCGACGACCTGGACCTCACCATCGAGGACGGCGAGTTCATGGTGCTCGTCGGACCGTCGGGGTGCGGCAAGACCACCTCCCTCCGCATGGCCGCCGGGCTGGAGGACCCGACCGCGGGCGAGATCGTCATCGGCGACCGCACCGTCAACGACCTGCCCTCGCGCGCCCGCGACGTCGCGATGGTGTTCCAGAACTACGCCCTGTACCCGCACATGGACGTGCTGGACAACCTCGGGTTCGGGCTCCGGATGCAGGGGGTCGCGAAGCGAGAGCGCCACGCGCGGGCGCGGGCGGCGGCCGAGGTGCTCGGGATCACCGACCTCCTCCGCCGGCGGCCGAAGCAGCTGTCGGGCGGGCAGCGCCAGCGGGTCGCGATGGGCCGGGCGATCGTCCGGGAGCCACAGGCGTTCCTCATGGACGAGCCGCTGTCGAACCTCGACGCGAAGCTGCGGGTGCAGATGCGGGCCGAGATCGCGCGCATCCAGCGGCGCCTCGGCACCACGACGATGTACGTCACCCACGACCAGGTCGAGGCGATGACCATGGCCGACCGCGTGGCGGTGATGCGTCGGGGCGTGCTCCAGCAGGTCGCCGCGCCCGCCGAGCTGTACGACCGCCCGGCGAACCTGTTCGTCGCCGGCTTCATCGGCAGCCCGCCCATCAACCTCTTCGCAGGGCGGCTCGCGGCCCACGGCGACGGCCTCGCGGTGACGTCCGGGTCGCTCACGCTGCCGGTGCCCGAGCGCGCCGGCATCCGCGGCTGGATCGATCGCGAGGTCGTGATCGGCATCCGCCCGGAGGACGTGGAGGACGCCCGGTTCGACACCGGGGCGCCGCCCGAACGGCGCGTGCGCCTCGAGGTCGAGCTCGTCGAGCAGCTCGGCAGCGACGTCCTCGTCCACGCGATCACCGACGCCCGGCCCGCGGGTGGGGACCAGATCGCCGAGGTGATGGAGCAACGACCGGCGCCGGACGCCTCCGGCACCCCGCTCGTGGCCCGCTGCAACGCGCGCAGCCGGCCGCGCCGCGGCTGCCCCATCGAGCTCACGGTCGACACGGACCGCGCGCTCCTCTTCGACGCGGTGAGCGGCGACGCCATCACCTGAGCCCGGCGGCGCGGCGCGCGCCCGCCCGGCAGTCGCCGGCCGCCCCGGTGCGGCCATGATGGCGTCGTGCGCTTCGGGATCTTCTTCGAGCTCTCCGTGCCGCCGCCGTACTCCGGCGCCGACGAGCAGCTCGTGTACGCGAACGCGCTCGAGCAGGCGGTGCTCGCGGACGAGCTCGGCTTCGACTGGGTGTGGTCGGTCGAGCACCACTTCCTGGAGGGCTACAGCCACTGCTCGGCGCCCGAGGTCTTCCTGACCGCCGTCGCCGCGCGGACCAGCCGCATCCGGGTCGGCCACGGCGCCGTGGTGTGCGTCCCGGAGATGAACCACCCGGTGCGCGTCGCGGAGCGGGCGGCCGCCCTCGACATCGTCTCGGGCGGCCGGTTGGACGTGGGCACCGCGCGCTCGTCGACGTGGACCGAGCTGGGGGGCTTCGCCGTCGACCCGGACCTCACCAAGCAGACCTGGGACGAGTACGTGCACGTCCTGCCGAGGATGTGGTCGGGCGAGGCGCTGTCGTGGGAGGGCATCGGGTGGCGCATGCCCGAGCGGCGCGTGCTGCCGATGCCCGTCCAGCGCCCCCACCCACCGCTGTGGGTGACCGTGACCACGCCCGGCACCGAGCTGGACGCGGCCGACCGGGGCATCGGGTGCCTCGGGGTCGCCGCGGTGACGTTCGCGGAGCAGGAGCGGCGCACGGCCGAGTACCGGCGGCGGATCCAGCTGTGCGATCCGGTCGGGGGCGTCAACGACAGCGTGACGACGCAGAACTTCCTCTACTGCCACGAGGACCTCGACCGAGCGGCCGAGGTCGGCGGGCGGATGGCCGCTCGGTTCGCGCTGGCCAACAGCCACCTGCTGTGGACGCGCGAGGCGTACCCCACCAGCGCGTACCAGAGCCTCGGCAACCTCGCGCCGTCAGCCGCGGCGAAGCGGGAGACGGGCGCGCCGGGTGATCGCGCGCCGCTGCCCGAGGGCGTCGCGATCGGCGATCCGGCTCGCATCGTCGACGACATCCGCCGGTGGGAGGGCATCGGCATCGACGGGATCAACTTCATGCTGAACGCGCTCGAGGACGTGCCGCAGGAGGACGTGCTCGCGAGCCTGCGGCTGTTCGCGGCCGAGGTCATGCCGAAGTTCCGGCCGTGAACGTCCCGCACCTCCACCGCCCCGCCCCGGAGCAGCTGGTGCTCGAGGGGGCGCAGGTCGTGCAGGCGACGTTCGAGCACGCCGGGTCGAGTGGCGGGTCGTTCCTGCCGCCGGGGCTCGTGCCGACCATCCCCACGCTCGTCACGCTCCTCGTGATCCACGTCCCGGACGGACCGCTCGGGACCGTGACCGTCGCGCAGGTCCGCGTCTCGTGTCGCAGCGGGTCACGGGCGCGCGCGCTCGTCGTGGACGCCTCGATCGACGCCGCGCCCGCGGTCGCCGCTCGCCTCGCCGAGGCGTGGGGGATCGGCGGCACCCGAGGCGGGACCTCGCTCACGCGCAGCTACCACCAGGTGGTCGCCTCCAGCCCGCGGTTCGAGGTCGCGGTCGTCCGTCCCCACCCGATCGGCGTCCACGACGTCCAGTACGTCGCCGGCCTGCACCCGGTCCTCACCGGCGACGGCCCGCGGCTGGTCCAGGTGGAGCTGCGCGTCGAGCTCGACCGGGTCGAGCGGGGCCGCCCGGTGCTCCACCGGTTCGAGCGCTCCGACGGCCTGGACCCGCGCTCCCCCGTCGCCGCGACCTCCGGGGTCGGCACCGTGACGCTCCCGGCGGTGCGGTTCGTGCTGCACCCGGACCTCCCGCCGCACCTCGGCACCGAGCCCGCCGGCGCACGGGCCTGATCGGACCCCGCGCGACACTGGCGGCGTGGTGACGGTCGACGAGGCGGAGGCGGCGCTCGCGGAGGCCGGCGCGGCCTTCGCCGAGTGGGACGCCGAGCGCGCGGTCGCGCACCTGTCCAGCGCCGTCCGCGCGTTCACCGCGCTCGGCGACCAGCGGCGGGCGGCCATGGCGTGCGCGCAGCTCGGCGACGCGATGGCCAACGGCCTCGGCAACCTCGTGGCCGCCCGCGCGTGGTTCGTGCGCGCGCGGCGCCTGGTGGCGGACCTCGAGCCGTGCGTCGAGCAGGGGTGGGTGTCGCTCGCGGCGATGGGGTGCGACGTGGACGATCCGGACGTGCTGCGCGCCGCCGCCGAGCTCGCGCTCGACCGGGCGCGACGGTTCGGCGACGTGAACCTGGAGACCAAGGCGCTGGCCGACGGCGGCCTCGCCCTGGTCGAGCTCGGGCGCCTGGACGAGGGCATGGCGATGCTGGACGAGGCGATGGCGCTCGCCTGCGGACCGGCCGACGACCCGGGGACGTCCGCGAAGTCGGTCTGCTCGTTCTTCACCGCCTGCTACTACGCCGCCGACTTCGAGCGGGCCGACTCGTGGTCCGACCTCTTCCGCCGGCACGGCCTGATCGGGACCACGAGCGGTCACCCCGTGTTCGTCTCCGCGCACTGCGACAGCGTCCAGGCCCGGCTGCTCGTCGAGCTCGGCCGGTGGAGCGACGCCGAGGCCGTCCTCGAGCGCGCACGGCGCGACTTCGAGGCCGCCATGCGCGGCCCGAGCTGGCACCCCGACATCAACCTCGCCGATCTGCGGATCCGCCAGGGCCGGTTGGCCGAGGCGGAGGCGCTGCTGCTCGGCAAGGACCACGCCATCGAGGCGCTGCTGCCCGCGGCTCGGCTGCACCACGCCCGCGGCGACCACGGCCTCGCGCGCGCCGCCGCGCGCCGCGGGCTGCGGGCGATCGGCGGCGACCGCCTGCGCAGCGTCGCCCTGCTCACGCTGCTGGTGGACGTGGAGCTCGCGAGCGGGGACCTCGCCGCCGCCGAGGCCGCGTGCGCGGAACTGGACGCCGGCCGCGGTGGCGTCGGCGTGGTGACGCTGCGGGCGCGGGCCGCGGCGGCGCGCGCACGGGTGCTGGCGGCGTCCGGTCAGGGCGCGCGAGCCGTCGACCTGCTCGAGGCCACCGTGGGCGAGCTCGACCCGCGGCGGCTCCCGTACCTGCGCGCCAGCGTCCTCGCGCAGCTCGCCTGCGCTCGCGAGGCCCTCGGCGACGCGGCCGGAGCGGCGGCCGACGCCCGCGCCGCGCTCCACGAGCTCGACGGGCTCGACGCCGTCCTCGGGCCCGCGGAGGCGGCGGTCGTCGAGCGGCTGAGCAGGTCCGGCGTCCGGCTGGAGGCGCCGGTCGCGTCGCTCGTCCGGCAGGGGAAGCGGTGGGTCGTGCTCGCAGGCGGGGTGCGCGCATCGCTGCCGGACACGAAGGGGCTCCGCTACGTCGCCGAGCTGGTGGCGACCCCCGGCCGGGAACGGCACGCGCTGGACCTCGTCGACCGCGTGGAGGGGGTGGACGTCGCCGGGGGGATCGACCGGCGGCGGCTCGGCGACCTCGGCCCCGCGCTGGACGCCTCCGCCCGGAGCGCCTACCGGCGCCGCATCGAGGAGCTGCGCGTGGAGGCGGACGACGCGCTCGCCGCCGGTCACCTGGACGAGGCCGAGCGGGTGCAGGCGGAGCTCGACCAGCTCGTGGGGGCGCTCGCGCAGGCCTTCGGCCTCGGGGGGCGGGCGCGGCCCGGCGGGAGCGCCGCCGAGCGGGCCCGGCTGAACGTCACGCGCGCGCTGCGGGCCGCGATCGAGCGGATCGAGGAGGCCGCCCCGGACGCCGGCGCAGCCCTCGACCGCCGCACCCGCACCGGGCTCTACTGCTGCTACGAACCGGTGGAGGGCGAGGTGCGCTGGATCGTTCAGACCTGACTGAACGGAACCCGACGCGACCGAACGCCTCCGGGGCATGACCACCACCACCATCCCCACCACCACCGTCGACGAGATCGCCGACGGGATCCACCGCATCTCCACCTTCGTCCCAGAGGTCGGCCCGACCGGCTTCACGTTCAACCAGTTCCTCGTCGTCGCGGACGAGCCGCTGCTGTTCCACACCGGTCCCCGTGGCATGTTCCCGCTGATCGCGGAGGCGGTCGAGCGGGTGCTCCCCGTGTCGACGCTGCGGTGGATCTCGTTCGGCCACCTCGAGTCGGACGAGAGCGGCTCGATGAACATGTGGCTCGCCGCCGCGCCGCACGCCACCGTCGCCTACGGGACCCTCGGGTGCAACATCTCGCTCGCCGACATGTGCGACCGGCCGCCGCGCCCGCTCGCCGAGGGCGAGGTGCTCGACATCGGCGGCCGGCGGCTCCGGCAGATCTCCACCCCGCACGTCCCCCACGGCTGGGAGGCCCAGGTGCTGTTCGAGGAGGCGACCGGCACGTTGCTGTGCGGCGACCTCATGAGCCAGGTCGGGCCGGCGGCCCCCCTGACCACCGACGACCTGGTCGAGACGGCGGTCGTGATGGAGCAGGTCTTCCACAGCTCGTCGCTCGCGCCGACGACGCCGGCGATCCTCCGGTCGCTCGGGGACCTCGCCCCGACGACGCTCGCGATCATGCACGGCAGCTCGTTCCACGGCGACGGCCGGTCGGCCCTGCACCGCCTCGCCGACGAGTACGAGCGGATGCTGCTGCCGGGGTGACCGCCGCCGCCGTGCTCACGACCCCAGCGCGAGCGTCACCTCCACGACGTCACCGAGCGACACCCGCTCCGCGTCGCGCACGGCGGCCTTGACCGGGACCACGTACCCCCCGTCCTTCGGGAACAGGGACGTCGTGAACGCCGTGCGACCGACGCGGGCGCGCACCGGGATGCACCCCCAGCCGTAGCTGAACAGCGGCGCGGCGGCGGCGATCTCCTCGCTCTGCTCCGGCGGGACGGTGACGAAGTGGAACGGCGCCGGCCCCCGCCAGTACCAGATCTCGCCGCTGAAGCCGAGGTCCACGGCGTGAGGCTAGGCCGGTCGGCGGGCGCGCCAGCTCGTCGGGCGCGGGTACCACGCGCGCAGCGCCGCCGGCGCCGAGAACGGCCGCCAGTCGTCCTCCGGCTGCGCGAGCCGGTCGAGGATCGCCACCAGGACCGCCGGGTTGAGGGCCATGCCGATGTGGCTGCCGCGCACCTCGATGTTCTCGGCGCGGGCGCCGACGGCGTCGATGCACGTCTGCCACGAGGCCACGCCGTCCGTGCGGGAGTAGATCGACGTCGCGGGGACCTGCAGCGGCGGGCGGTCCTCCTCCCGCAGCGCCGACAGCGGCATGACGCCGTCGTGCAGGTGCTCCACGCGGCGCCACAGCGCGTCGGCCCCGCTGCGGTCGCCCGCGACCATCCGGTACGGGCTGCCGAGCGTGATGACCTGGCGCACCGAGTCGGGGCGCTCGCGGGCGAGGAGGCGCGCGTACACGCCGCCGAGGCTCTGGCCGATGAGCGACACGCGCCGCCCGTGCTGGCGGTGCAGCTCGTCGAGGCGGAGGCGCATGCCGGTCACCGCTCGTGCGGTCGGGCCCATGTTGCGTCCCAGGCGCCAGGCGTGGGCGTAGTAGCCCTGCGTCCGCAAGGTCGCGCGGAGCAGCGTGGTGGAGTCGTCGCCGGCGCTGAAGCCCGGCAGGATCAGCACCGGGTGCTGGTCGCCGCGGCCGAGCCGGCGCAGCAGCGGGCGCACCGCCCAGAAGCCGGCCGCCTCGAGCGGCAGCCACGCCGCCTCCATCGCGCGCAGCGTCGCGCTCGGCGCCCGGACGAACCGGTCGGCGGGCTCGGTGGGAGGTGCCAGAGCCCGCCACCGTACCGCTCCGGCGCCGCCAGGAGCCCGATCCGGCGCCGGCCGGACGAGCTGCCCCGGCGGCGACATCCGGACCCGCCGGAGGTGCCAGACTCCCCCGCCATGACGGAACGCTTCACAGGGGACAGGACATGAAGGCAGCACTCGACCTCGACGTGCTCGAGGACATCATCACGGCGGTGGTCGACCCGTCGGCAGCGGACGTCGACCGCGACGCGACCTTCCCGCACGCGGCGCTCGACGCGCTCGGCGCCCGAGGGCTCCTCGGCCTGCTGAGCTCGGCCGACGTCGGCGGCCGGGGCGGGACCCTGCTCGACGCGGCGACGGTCGTGCGTCGCCTCGCCGCCTCCTGCGGCAGCACGGCGATGGTCGTCTGCATGCACTACAGCGCGACGACCGTGATCGAGGCGCACGGTCCGCTGGAGGTGCGCCGGGCGATCGCCCGCGGCGAGCACCTGTCCACCCTCGCCTTCTCCGAGTCCGGCTCGCGGAGCCACTTCTGGGCCCCGCTGTCGACGGCGCGGCCGGAGGGCGACGACATCGTCCTCGACGCCGCGAAGAGCTGGGTGACCTCCGCGGGCGAGGCGGACTCGTACGTCTGGACGAGCCGCCCCGCAGCGGCCGAGCACGGCGCCTCGCTGTGGCTGGTGCCGGCGTCCGCACCCGGGCTGAAGGTCGCGGCGCCGTTCGACGGCCTCGGGCTGCGCGGCAACGCGTCCAGCCCGGTGCTCGCGGACGGCGTGCGGATCCCCGCGGCACGGCGCCTCGGCGAGGACGGGGCCGGGCTCGACGTCGCGCTCTCGCTGGCGCTGCCGACGTTCCAGATCCTGAACGCCGCGTGCAGCCTCGGGCTGATGGACGCCGGCATCGCCGCCGCCGTCGCCCACGCGACCGGCGCGCGGCTCGAGCACCTCGACCAGGTGCTCGCCGACCAGCCCGTGACGCGCCAGCACCTCGCCCGGATGCGCAACGCGGCCGATGCGGCCGGCGCGCTGGTCGACGACGCGGTGGCCGCGCTGTCGTCCGGACGCGCCGACGCACCCCTGCGGATGCTCCAGTCGAAGGCGGTCGCAGGCGCGGCGGCGCTCGAGGTGCTCGACCTCGCGATGCGCGTCGGCGGCGGCGCCGCCTTCCGCCGCGACCTCGCGATCGAGCGGCGGTTCCGCGACGCTCGCGCCTCGGCCGTCATGGCGCCCACGATCGACGCGCTGCAGGAGTTCATCGGGCGGGCGCTGTGCGGCATGCCGCTGTTCGGGTGAGGGCGCAGCCATGACCACACGTCCCCTCACGCTCGGCGCGGTCGCCTACGACCCCAAGGTCGTCACCATCTGGGAGGGGTTCGCCGCGTGGTTCGCCACGCAGGGCTTCGCCTTCGACTACGTCCTCTACTCGGGCTACGAGGCGCAGGCCGAGGCGCACCTCCGTGGCGACGTCGACGTCACCTGGGACTCGCCGCTCGCCTGGGTGCGGACCCGCCGGCTCGCCGCGGCGGCCGGGCGCGAGGCGCGCGCGGTCGCCATGCGAGACACGGACCAGGACCTCACGTCCGTGGTCCTCGTGCGGGCCGACGCGGGCATCGACGAGCCGTCGCAGCTCGCCGGGCGCGTGGTCGCGACGGGGGCGGTGGACTCACCGCAGGCCACGCTGCTGCCGCTCGCCCACCTCGCGGACCTCGGTCTCGATCCGGGCACCGCGTTCGGCGTCCGCCGCTTCGACGTCATGGTCACCAAGCACGGCGACCACGTGGGCGGCGAGCGCGACGCGGTCCGCGCCCTCGTGGCCGGGGAGGTCGACGCGGCGTGCGTGATCGACGGCAACCAGCTCCTGTTCGCGAGGGAGGGCACGATCGAGGCGGGGGCGGTGCGCGTCCTCACGCGCACCGCGACGTACGACCACTGCACGATGACGGTCCTCGACGACGTCGACGTCGACGTCGTCGAGCGCTTCGTCGGGCTGCTGCTGTCGATGTCGTACGACGATCCCGTGGTGCGCCCGTTGCTGCAGCTCGAGGGGCTCACCCGTTGGTGCCCCGGCCGCACCGACGGCTACGCGCTGTTGGAGCAGGCGGTCGACCGGCTCCGGTTCTACGGCCCCGACGGCTCGATCCTCGTGGAGGGCTACCCGCCGTGATCCCCGCCGTCGAGCTCGGCTCGCTCGGGTTCGACGGCGGGGCGCACGTCCTCGTCAAGCTCGCGGTGGGCGAGCGATCGCCGGGCGAGGCGGTCGACGTGCGCGGCCGCCACCCGGAGCTCGCGGCGGACCTCGCCGTGTGGTGCCGCCAGCAGGGCCACCGCCTCCGCGTCGACGGCGGTGCGCTCGTGGTCGAGCGCGGGCGCGCCGCCGGCGCCCGCTGGGTCGGCGCCGAGCGAGCCGGGCACGCCGACCCCGCGTCGCCCGGGGCGCTCGCGGATCGTGCGGACCCGTCGTGGGGGCTGGCGGCACGCGGCGCGGCCGTCGAACCCGGCGGTCCCGCGCCCGGGTTCCGCCTCGACGCACGCGACGAGGTGTGGACGGAGCGCGCCGGCGCGCTCTACGCGCAGGCCGCCGCCGCCCAGTGGGATCCGGCGCGCGACGTGGACTGGACGGCGCCGGTCGAGCACGGCCCGCGGGTGGAGGCCGCCGTCGTGCAGGTGATGACCTTCCTGATCGAGAACGAGGAGGCGGCGCTCGTCGTACCCGCCCGCTTCCTCGGTCAGGTGCACCCGCACTTCCGTGAGATCCAGCAGGTCCTCGCGGTCACGGTGGCGGACGAGGCCCGCCACATCGAGGTGTTCACGCGCCGGGCGACGCGGGGCGGGCAGCCCCTCGCGCTGTCCGGCGCCGGCGGGCGCGCCTCGCTGCAGACCCTGCTCGACGAGCCGGACTTCGCCGTCGCGAGCTTCCTCCTGTCCGTCATGGGCGAGGGCACGTTCGTGTCGCTGCTCGCGTTCCTGGAGCGGTGCGCGCCCGACCCGTTGACGCGCCGCATCGCCGCCCTCACCCGCAACGACGAGGCGCGCCACGTCGCGTTCGCGCTGGCGCACCTCGAGCGGCACGCACGCATCGAGCCGGGCCTCACGGGGCGCTTGGCCGCTGCCGTCGAGCGGCGCCACCACGCCCTCCGCCACACGTCGGGGCTGAACGAGGACGTGTTCGACGCGCTCGTGCTGCTCGCGGCCGGCGACGACACCCCCGACGCCGTCGCCGAGGGTTGGCGGCAGGTGCAGGCGCTGCAGCGGGAGATGGCCGAGGCACGACGCGCCCGCCTCGCCCGTCTCGGGTTCGCCGCCGCGGAGGCCGAGGCCGTCGCGGCGCTGCACACGCGCAACTTCATGTGACGGCGAGCCGCCGCCGGGGGGGAAGGTCGGCGGAAGGACGGGTCCGTACGGTCGCCGGGCGTGCCTGCGCCGCGTCCTGCGGCGGACGGACGCACGACCAGCCCCCGGAGGAACCACATGAAGCGCTCGACCCGCATCCGCCTGCTCGCCGCGACCGCGGCGGCGTTGGCCGTCACGGCCACCGGCCCCGCCGGCTCCGCCGCCGACGGCGGCCCCGACATGACCCGCATCGACGTCCCCGCCGGCCACCGGATGTTCCTCGCCGCGCACGCGACGGGCGTCCAGATCTACGCCTGCAACGCGACGGTCGCGGGACCCGCCTGGGAGCTGCGGGCGCCCCTGGCCGAGCTGCGCGACGACCGGGGCAAGCTCGTCCTCACGCACTTCGGCGGACCGACCTGGCAGGCCCGCGACGGCAGCCGGGTCAAGGGTGCGCGCGTGGACGGGATCACCGTCGACCCGACCGCGATCCCGTGGCTGCTCGTCCGCGCGGAGTCCTCGAGCGCCGGCGCCGACGGCGACCGCCTCACGCACACCACGTTCATCCAGCGGCTCGCCACCACCGGCGGCCTGCCGCCGGCACCCGAGACGTGCTCGGCCGCCACCCTCGGGGCGACGTCGTCCGTGCCGTACACCGCGGACTACACGTTCTGGAGGCGGAGCCCCCGCTGAGCGACCGGCCCGTGGCGCACCCGCCCCCGGAGCGGGTGCGCCCCGGGCCTCCGGAGTAGCGTCGCCACATGGCCGCACGGGTGATCTGCATCGCACGGCTCCGCGGAGCGGGCGGGGACGACATCGGACGGATGGTGGCCGAGGCGCTGCGCTTCCGCCTCGTCGACGAGGAGATCGTGCAGCGGGCGGCCGAGGCCGAGGGCGTGGACGTCGCCGAGCTGACCGAGGTCGAGCGGCGGCGGGGCGTCCTCGAGCGGCTGCTGGGCAACCTGGCCGCGGGCGCAGCGGCCGACTGGTACGGAGCCGCCGCCCTGCCGATGACGCCGCCGCCGCAGGACCCGAGGTCGCTCCGCTCGCTCATCCAGCAGTCGATCCACGAGACGGCCGACGAGGGCGAGGTGGTCATCGTCTCCCACGCGGCGTCGTTCGCGCTCGCCGGCCGCACGGACGTCCTCCGGGTGCTGGTGACCGCCTCGCCCGAGACCAGGATCGCTCGGGTGAGCGAGCTGTCGAACGTCGACCGGAAGCAGGCGACCAAGGCCGTCGAGGACGACGACGCCGGTCGCGCCGACTACCTGAAGCGCTTCTACGGCGTCGGCGCCGAGTCGCCGTCGCACTACGACCTGGTCCTCAACACGGGCACGCTCCACCCGGAGCTCGTCGTCGACCTCGTGGCACGCGCCGCCGGCGCCACCTGACGGCGCCCACGCGCGGTCCTGCGGGGGGCACCGGTCCGCTGCCGCCTTGCTACGGTCCGTCGCGTGGAGCTGGCTGCGGGGATGACGGCCGTCGTGACCGGCGGGGCGTCCGGGATCGGCAAGGCGTTGGCGCAGCGGTTCTCGAGGGCCGGGCTGCAGGTCGTGATCGCCGACGTCGAGGAGGCGGTGCTGCGCGCCACCGCCGACGAGCTCGGCGTCGTCGGCATCAGGACCGACGTGGCGGACGCCGGCAGCGTCGCCGCGCTGGCCGCCGCGACCGTCGAGCGCTTCGGTGCGGTGCACGTCGTGTGCAACAACGCGGGCGTCGGCGGCGGCGGCGCGATCAAGGACCTCACCCTCGAGGACTGGCGATGGGTCATCGACGTCAACCTGTGGGGCGTCGTGCACGGGCTGCACGCCTTCCTGCCGCACCTGCTCGCCAACCCCGACGGCGGCCACGTCGTGAACACGGCCTCGGTCGCCGGGCTCGTGGCCGGACCGGGGATCGGGCCGTACAACGCGGCGAAGTCCGCGGTCGTCGCGATCAGCGAGACGCTCGCGGCCGAGCTGCGCGCCGAGGGCTCCCGGGTCGGCGTCAGCGTCCTGTGCCCGGGGTTCGTCCGCACGAACATCTTCACCAGCCAGCGCAACCGGCCGGAGGCGCTGCGCAACCCGTCGAAGAAGACGGCGGCGCGCGCCGGCAACGACGCCATCGTCGAGGCGGTGCGAGCGCAGGGGATCGAGCCGGCGGTGGTGGCGGACCGCGTCGTCGACGCCGTCGTCGGCGACCGGTTCTGGATCCTCACCCACCCCGAGCACCTCGACGCGGTGCGCGAGCGGTTCGCCGGCATCGAGGCCGCCGCGTCCGGCTGACGGGGGACCGGCGGCCTCAGTCCGGCGACGGTGGCGGCGACAGGCTCGGTGGCGCCTGGTCGGCGTCGTCCACGATCGGCGGCGCGTCGTCCGGCACCTCGTCGGCGGGCACCACCGTCGAGGAGCTCGAACCGACCGCATCGCGCAGGTCGACCACGGGCGGCTGCGGCTCGTCGGTGCTCATGGGGATCTCCCTCCGTCGGTCCGCACCGGGCGCGTGCGTCCGGAACGGCGATGCGTGACCGTCCGGTACCCGCCTCAGGCGACGCGGCGGTGGCGCGGAGGTGAACGACGTGTGCAGGCGCGGGGTGACCCCTTCGGGTCGATCCGGGCCCGTGTCGATCCGCGGAGCCCCCCGGCGACGGAGAAGGAGCGGGCGCGAACAGAGGGGGTCGACATGACGTTCGACGACACGGCGATGCGTTCGCTGGTCGACGAGTCCCGGGATCTGCAGAGCGACGCGGTGCGCACCACGACGGCGTGCACGGCGGAGCTGGCGGAGATCGGGGCCGAGCGAGCGGGGAGGCCGGTCGACCGGGACGAGATCCGCGCCTACGAGCTGGGCCGGCGACGCCTGCTCAAGACGGGCGGGTTCGGACTCGGGATCCTCGCGTCGAGCGGTCTGCTCGCGACGGCCTGGGGACGCCAGGTGGCGGCCACGGTCACGGCACCGGTCCGCCAGTCGGTGCCGGTGGACATCCAGATCCTGCAGACGGCCTCGTCGTTGGAGAACCTCGCGGTCGCGACGTACGGCGCCGCCCTGCAGCTGCCCTTCATCCAGGAGCAGCCGGTCGTGAAGGCCTTCGCCGAGACGACGATGATGCAGCACGCCGAGCACAGCGCGGCCTTCCAGGCGCAGACGGCGGTGCTCGGCGGCCAGCGCCAGCAGGGCACCAACCCGAAGTACACCCCGGTCGTCGAGGCCGCCAAGCCGACGCTGACGGACGCGCTCGCCGTGGCCAAGCTGGCCGCGACGCTCGAGGAGGTCGCGGGCGACACGTACCTGGCCAACCTGTCGCTCCTCAGCACCGGGAACCTGCGGCTGCTGATGGGCAGCGTGCAGGGCGTGGAGTACCAGCACCTGGCGACGCTCCGCGCCGTCATCGCGCTCCTCGAGGGCGGCGCACCGCAACTCATCGCGATCCCCACCGATGCCGCGGCGCTGCCCGCTGCGGCCGGCCGGGTCGCCCACCCCGAACCGTTCGAAGCGCCGAACATGGCCAGCCCGCCCGAAGAAGGAGCCATCCGATGACGACCACCGGATCCGAGACCACCCGAGCCGACGCCGAACGGGCACCCGGCCGCCTCGGCCGCCGGGGCGCGTTCGCCGCGGCGGGCGCAGCCGCCGCCGCGGTGGCGATCGGCGCGTCCAGCGGCGCGTCGGCCGCCGGCGGAGCACGATCGGCGCCCGCACGTGGGCAGTCGTCGAGCGCCGCACCCCGCCAGGCCGCTCCGAGCGAGGCCGACCTCGGCATCGCCGCGCTGGCCGCCTCGCTCGAGGTCCTCGCCGTGAGCACCTACCAGGCCGCGCTCGACGCGGCGGGTTCGGGAGCCCTCGGGCCGGTCCCGCCGGCCGTGGCCGAGTTCGTCACCACCGCCCGCACCCAGCACCAGGCGCACGCCGACGCGTGGAACGGCGTCCTGACCGGCGCCGGCAAGCCGGCCGTGTCGGCCCCGCCGGCCGATCTCGCGGCGTCGGTGAACGGCCAGTTCGCCCGGGTCACGAGCGTCGCGGGCGCCGCGCAGCTGGCGCTGTGGTTGGAGCAGGTCGCCGCCGACACGTACCTGTTCGCGATCAGCGAGCTCGAGGCACCCGCGGCCATCACGCTCGCCGGCTCCATCTTCCCCATCGACCGCCAGCACCAGTCGGTGCTGCTGTTCGTGCTCGGCATGTACCCGGTGCCCGAGACGTTCGCCACCACCCAGATGGCGTACAGGGCTGACGGCTCGCTGCCCGCCGGCGCCACCGCGCCCGAGACGAAGTAGCCCTGATGCCGGTCCCGGCCGCCGAACGGATCGGCGGCGGGGACCGGGCGTCGCCGCCGCCACCGCCCGATGCCACCATGATCCCGGGTCCCCCACGCCGACGCGCCCATGGCGCGGCCGCAGCCCTCGCCGTCGTCCTCGCCGGATGTGCAGGGGCCGTGGGGGCCCGCCCCACCCTCGACGACGCACCGAGCGCCCCGCCGGCGGCCACCGCCGCCGCGGCGAGCGCGCCGAGCGCTCCCGAGGCGTCCTCGCCGGCGGCGGCCGGCGCCGGCAGCCCGCCACTCGTGGCCGCCACCGCAGCGGTCCTGCCGACCTCCGTCGCGCTCCCGGTCCCGGCGCCGCTCCCGTTGGAGGACGACACACCGGAACCCGTGATCCCGCTCGGCTCGATCGTGATCCCGGCGATCGGCATCGACCGCCCGATGTTCGAGGGCATCCGGTTGCCGACGTTCGACCTCGGACCCGGGCACTGGCCGGGCACGGCGATGCCCGGCGAGATCGGCAACGTCGTCGTCGGGGGGCACCGGACGGAGAGCCACGCCGACTTCGGGGACCTCGACCGGCTGGTCGCGGGCGACGAGGTCGTGTTCGTCGGCACGTCCGGCGCGCGGGTCACCTACGTCGTCGCGTCGACCGAGGTCGTCGATCCCTTCGCCGCGGTCATCGTGCACCAGACCCCGGAGCGCACCGCGACGCTGTTCGCGTGCCACCCGAAGGGCTCCACGGACCAGCGAATCGTGGTCCGCCTCACGCTGCCCGCCTGACCGGGTTCCGCAGGCGACGGAGCCGTCCTCGCCCCGCGATCGGACGGCTCGGCGGCTCGACGTGCCACCCCGCCGTCAGCGGGGCGTCCGTCCCAGCGCGCAGCGAGCGGCGGCGGTGAGCGTGAAGGGACCCTGCGGCCGCCCGAGCAGGAGGTCCATCTCGGCCCGGATGGCGAGCTGGTGCTCCGGTGGCAGCCCGACGAGGTGCGAGCCGGCCGAGCCGATGCCGGCGAGGAGGCCCGACCACAGCTCGTCGAGGTCCCGGTACGTCGTCTCCGTGGTCAGCACGTGCTCCTGCACGTCCTCCAGGCCCGCCTCGACGAAGAGCGCCCGCAGCTCGCCCGGGCGCCCGAACCGACCCCGATCACCCTCGCCGGGGCTGGCGGGATCGACCGCCCTCGCCGCGTCCCAGAACAGCCGCAGCATCCGCATCCCCCCGTCGAGGTCCCACGCCGACGCGCCCGCGACGCCACCGGGACGCAGCACCCGGCGCATCTCCGCCGCCGCGGCGGCGGGATCCGACACGAACGGCAGGACGAGCTGCGCGAGCGCCAGATCGACGGTGGCGTCCGCGAGCGGGATCTCCTCGGCCCGTCCGAGGCGCACGTCCACGCCCGGATGTCGAGCGCGGCACGCCTCGACGAACGGCGGCGACGGATCGACGGCCCGGACGTGCGCCGCGCCCAGGCGCTCGACGAGCACGGACGTCAGCGCGCCGGGACCGCAGCCGACGTCCAGCGCGTCGAGCCCGGCAGCCACGCCGGCGGCGTCGGCGAAGCGATGCGCGAGCGGGCCGGAGTAGCGCCCCATGAACGAGTCGTAGGCCTCGCCCGCGACCTGGAACGTCCGTGCACCCTCCGCCGGTTCCACGACGCCTCCGTTCCGTCGGCGGCCGCCCGGGGCCACGCGACGCGCGCACGGTACCAGCCGTGGTGCCGCCGGCCGTCCGTGCGCCCGCGCGGTCCGCCGGTCAGGTGCCCCTGGAGGCGAGCGTCGGCCAGGCGAACGCAGCGAGCCCGCCGCGCAGCAGGCGGCGCCCGTCGCTGACGGCTCGCCCCGGCGGGCGAGCGGCGGCGTCGGCCGTCACCTCGCGCACGTCGCTGCGTGGCCGCAGCGGCAGCTCGAACCAGACGGTGGTCCGTGCGCCGTCGGTCCGGATCCCCCACGCGCTCGCCAGCTTCTCCACGATCGCGAGCCCACGTCCCGACGCCTCGTGGTGCCCCGGCGTCCGCACCCGGGGAGCGCCGCCGCCGGAGTCCGTCACCTCGACGCGCAGGGACGCCGGCGACACGGTCCAGCTCACGTCGAAGGCCGTGCCCGCGTGCCGCACCGCGTTGGCGGCGAGCTCCGCCACGAGCAGCGCCGCCGCGTCGACCGTGTCGGGGTCGAGGTGCCGGAGCTGCTCGGTGAGGTGCCGCCGGGCGCGCCGCGGGGACTCCAGGCTGGCGTCGAAGCGCCGGCCCGCGCTCATGGCTCCTCCGGCAGCACCGAGGTGAGGCCGGTGGCCTCGATCACCCGCCGTGCGGCGACCGAGGGGTTGCGCACGACGGTCCGTTCCACCTGCGCGGCGCCGGTCAGCAACGCGGCGATGGCCGAGGAGTCCATGAACTCGACGCCGGCGAGGTCGAACACCAGCGAGGAGCTGCCGTGGTGGATCGCCTGCGCGACGACCTCGTGCAGCCGCTCCGAGTTGCTGACGTCGACGTCGCCGACCACGCGGATCACGGCCTGCTCGTCCGTCAGCTCGAGGCCGACGTCAAGCTCGTCGTCCGCGCCCGCCCCGTCACCTGCTGCGTCGGTCGCCATCTGAACCCGAGGATCGCCGTGTCGTCATGAGCACTCTCCGTTCGTTGCGCGTGGATCGTGGTCGCGACCACGTCGTCCAGACCGCGGTCCGGTGGGATGGCCGCGACGGTGGCGCGCAGGCGCTCGAGACCGTCGTCGAGCGATTCGCCCCGCCGCTCGAAGAGACCGTCCGTGAACAGCAGGACCGTGCTGCCAGGGGTCAGCTCCGCGACGCTCGTGCGCGGGCGGACGTCCCGCCTGATCCCGACCGGGAGCGCGACCTCCACCGGGAGGAACCGGCACCCGTCGGCGTCCGCGGCGAGCGGCGCCGGATGCCCCGCGCTCGTCATCTCGACGATGCCGCGCTCGGCATCGAGCGTGACGAACAGGATCGTGGCGAAGTGGCCGTCGCGGACGATGTCGGTGAGCTGACCGAGCTTGGCGACGATCGTCGGCGCGTCGTGGCCCTCGCTCGCGAACGCCCGGATCGAGTACCGCAGGGACGCCATGGTCGTCGCGGCCGGCAGACCGCGCCCGGACACGTCCCCGACGACGAACAGCGTGCGGCCGGCCGAGAGCTCGACGACGTCGTACCAGTCACCGCCGATGTCGACGTCCTCGTCGCCCGGCTCGTACCGGGCGCTGACCACGAGCTCGTCGGTCGAGCGCGGCTGCGGCGGGAGCAGGCTCCGCTGCAGGGTCTGGGCCACGTCCCGCTGCCTCGAGTAGAGCTCGGCGTTCTCCTCGGCGAGCTGCTCCGCGCGGTGACGGCGCCGCACGAGGCGCTCGGCGACGAACGCGGCGACCGCCGTGCACACCAGCCCGACGAGCGCGACCAGCCACGGCATCCGGGCCATCAGGCTGCCACCCAGGGAGGACGAGGGCGTCATCACGATGAGCAGCTGTTCGTCGCCGAACTCGACGACCTCCGTAGCGCGCCGCCCCGACAGCGGCAGGTCGGCGGTGGTGGAGGTGAGCACCGCCTCCGGGCGCTCGGCCGTACCGAGGTAGATGGCGTTGTGCGTGCCGGAGAAGGCGCCGCCCTCCTCCACCGCGGCCTGCGGCTCGCGGTTCACGGCGGCCTCGGCGTACGCGACGAACCGGACCGGCTGCAGGGTCGTGGTGTAGCCGTAGCCCAGACGCGGCGCCGCGGGGTCCAGCAGGTCCAGGACCGCGAGGCCCGGCGCCGCGGCGGCGCGGTCCAGGAAGGCGAGGATCTCCTCCGGCGCCTCGTCCAGCAGCGCCAGCCGGTCGCCGAGCACCGTCAAGGGCACCGGATCCCCCACGCGCCACAGCGCCGCAGCGACGTACGGGCGCCCACCGGTGAGCGCGGGCTCGAGCAGCCGGCGGAAGTTCTCGACGTCACGCCCCTCGGTCGCCTGCGCGAGCTCGGCTGCGGATGCGAGCGGGGTCTGCAGGCCGGGGATCGCGGTCCGCACCACCGTCGCCGCCTCGCGCACCTGCTGCGTGAGGAGCCGATCCTCGTTCTCCCGGTGCGCGGACCGGGTCAACAGGACGAGCGTGGCGGTGGCCAGCGCACCGATGGCCGCTGCCGTGACCGCCGCCCGGAGCGAGCCGCGCCGCGCGCCGCCGGCGGATCCCTGCCCGCCCCCGCCACCGGCCGCCACGGCGCGCAGGGTAGCCCACCTCCGGGGCTGAGGGGCCGCCAGGAGCCGGTCCGTGCACCGGGCGCCGGCGCGAGCGGTCAGCTGTCTTGCTCGTCGGACGCCGCCACCCGGAGCGGATGCGGCCACGACCGGCTCGATGGTATCCCTGCCCCACCCGTTGCCGAGCGCCTGAGGAGCCGCCCGTGATCATCACCGACGTCGAGTGCATCGTCGTGCGCCTCCCCAAGGTCGAGGCGATCGGCGACGGCACGCAGGATGCCGCGATCGTGCGCGTGCACACCGACGAGGGCCTCGTCGGGCTGGGCGAGGCGCACACGTCCCCGTTCGCCATCAAGCAGATCATCGACGCCCCCATCTCGGGCCTCGCCGCCCAGGGCCTCGGCGGCCTGGTCGTCGGCAGGTCACCGCTCGAGGTCCGCCCGCTGTGGGACCGCATGTACACGTACACGATGAACTACGGCCGCCGCGGCGTCCTCATCCACGCGCTCAGCGCGATCGACATGGCGTGCTGGGACCTGCTGGGCAAGGCGACCGGCCAGTCCATCTCGACGCTCCTCGGCGGTTCCTACCGCGACGCGGTGGCGCCCTACGCGAGCGCGCTGTCGCCGGAGTCGCCGGAGGGCGCCGTGGCGCTCGCGAAGCAGTTCGCCGACGAAGGCTTCCCGGCGATCAAGCTCGGGTGGGGCGGCCTCGGCAAGAGCGTCCGCAACGACCTCGAGCTCGTCGAGCGCGTCCGCTCCGCGATCGGCGACGACATCGAGCTGATGATCGACTTCGGCATGCCGGTCCCGTTCGACTACGCGCGCCAGATGTCGCAGGGGCTGCTCGCGTACGACATCAAGTTCCTCGAGGAGCCCTTCTCCGGCGACGACCTCGACAGCTACGCCCGCCTCGGGGCGCTCGGCGGCACGCCCATCGCCATGGGAGAACGGGAGTCGACCCGCTTCGGGTTCAAGGACATCATCGAGCGCGCTCGACCCAGCTACATCCAGCCGGACGTCGCACGGGTGGGCGGGTTCACGGAGTCGCAGCGCATCGCCGACATCGCGGAGACCGCCGGCGTCACGGTCCTGCCGCACTGCTGGTCGAACGACATCCTCGTCGGCGCGACGCTCCACTTCATCGCCAGCCTGCCGAACTGCCCGTACCTGGAGTTCTGCGTCCGCGACAACCCGATCCGCCTCGACCTCGTGACCGAGCCGATCCGCGTGGTCGACGGCATGGTGAAGGTGCCGACCGGCCCGGGCCTCGGCCTCGAGCTCAACCAGACCGTCGTCGACGCCCTCCGCGTCGCCTGATCCCGTGCGCGACGCCGGATGAACGGGGACCGCGAGGACGTCCCGCCCCTGCCGGACGGCACCCGCCACGTGGTGGTCCACTTCGTGGACAACGCCGGGATCGCGCGCTGCAAGACGATCCGACCCGACCGGTGGCCGAGCGCGGTCCGCCACGGCCTCGGCGCGTCCCCGGTGTTCGGCGTGTTCCAGGGGAACGACCGCATCGCGCCGTGCGAGGGCCTCGACTCGCCCGTGGGCGACCTCCGCCTGCACCCCGACCCGGGCAGCGTCGTCGTCGCGCGCGGCCTCGCGTACGCGGCGGGCGAGCTGTTCGACCAGGAGGGTCGGCCCTGGCCGGTGTGCGCGCGCGGGTTCCTGCGACGGATGGTCGGCGAGGCGGCGCAGCTGCGGCTGACGCTGCGCATGGCCTACGAGCTGGAGTGGTACGCGGCGTCGCCGGGCCGGGGCGACGCGCCCGCGAACGACGGGCCGGCCTACGGGCTGGCCGCGCTCGCGCGATCCGGGCCGTACCTGTGGGACATCGCCGACGCGCTCGAGGGCGGTCCGATCCAGGTGGAGCAGCTGCACCCCGAGTACGGAGCCGGCCAGCTCGAGATCTCGATCGGCGCCACCGACCCGCTCGCCGCCGCCGACCAGGCGGTGACCGTGCGGCACGTCGTGCGCACCTTCGACGGCCCCGACGTGCGGGCGTCGTTCTCCCCCCTCCCGCTCCAGGGCGCGAGCGGCAACGGGTGCCACCTGCACGTCAGCATGGAGCGCGACGGCACCAACCTCTTCGGCTCCGGCACCGGACCGACGCGGATGTCCGACGAGTCGTCGTCGTTCCTCGCCGGCGTCCTGGCGGAGCTCCCCGCGCTGGTCGGGCTGGCCTGCGCGAGCCCCGCGTCGTACCTGCGCATCGGGCCGCGGCGGTGGACCGGCTCGACGACGTGCTGGGGCGTCGAGAACCGCGAGGCGCCGCTGCGGGTGATCCTCGGCTCCCACCTGACGCGGCCGCGCAGCGCGAACGCCGAGCTGAAGGTGGTCGACGCGTCGAGCAACCCGTACCTCGTGGCCGGCGCGGTCATCGCCGCCGGGCTGCACGGGATCCGGACGGGAGCTGCGCTGCCGGAACCCGTCGACGTCGACCCCGCGTCGCTGTCGCCCGCGGCACGCGACGCCCGAGGGCTCCGGCCCTTGCCGACCGACATGCTCGCGGGCGCGGACGCGCTGGAGCGGTCCGAGGTGCTGGCGGGCGCGCTCGGGGCCGATCTGCACCGCGCCCTGCTCGCGGTGCGACGGGGCGAGGCGGCGGACCACGAGCGGTCGACGCCGGAGCAGATCCTCGACGAGTACCGCTGGCGGTACTAGCCGTGCCGCCGGCCCCGAGCCTCGAGGGGATCCCGTTCGTCGACGCGCACGCGCACCCACCGCTGCTCGAGCGGCCGAGATCGCCGGAGGGGTGGTGGTCGCACTGGTTCGAGGGCGAGGCCGTCGACGCGGCGCGTGCGGCCCACCTGTCGGCGAACCGCTGGGCGCTGGTCCAGCTGGCGGAGTGGCTGGGGTGCGAACCGCTGGTCGACGACGTCGTGGCCACCACGGACCGCATCGGGCAGGCCGGGCTCCTGGCCGCGCTCGGCTCGCTGGGCGTCCACGGGCTCGTGCTCGACACCGGACACCCCGCGCCGGCGCTCACCTGGAGCGCACCGGCCGTGGCCGCCGCGACCGGGATGCAGGTCGCGCCGCTGCTGCGGATCGAGACCCTCGCCGAGGAGCTCGTCGCCGCCGGGGGCTCGTTCGACGACGTCGTGGACGCCTTCGACGCGACCGTGGCGTCGGCTCGCGGTGACGGCTTCGTCGGGCTGAAGTCGATCATCGCGTACCGGAGCGGTCTCGCCGTCGGACAGCCGACGCCGGCCGAGGCGCGCGCGGCCCACGCGGCGCACGTCCGGGGCGGCGTCCCCCGCCTCGTGGCGAAGGACCTGCTCGACTTCCTCCTCGTCCGTGCGCTCCGGGCCGCGCGCGAGCACCGGCTGCCGGTCCAGGTGCACGCCGGCACCGGCGACCGCGACCTCGACCTCGTGCTCGGCAACCCGGCGCTCCTGCGCGGGTTGCTCGAGTCCGGCGCCGCCGACGGCGTGGCGATCGTGCTGCTGCACGGCGCGTTCCCCTACACGGCCGAGGCGGCGCTGCTCGCGTCGGTGCACCGCGACGTCCACGTCGACGTCAGCGCGTGCATCCCGCCGCACGGACGACCGGTGCTGCTCGACATGTGGCGGGTGGTGCTGGCCGTCGCCCCGCTCGACCGGATCGAGGCGTCGAGCGACGCGACCGGGCTCCCCGAACAGATCGCGGTGGCGTCGATGCGCGTCCGCGACACGTTGGGGGAGGCGCTGGCGGAGCTGGTGCAGGCGCGAACGACGACGGCCGCCGAGGCCGAGCGGACCGCGACCGGCATCCTCGGCGGCACCGCCCGCGAGCTCTACCGCTGACGATCCAACCCGGTCCGACGACCGGCATCGAGGAGGAACATGGACAGGATCACGATGGCCGTGCACGGCGGCGCCTACGACATCCCGCTGGACGCGCGCGACGCGCACCGGCGCGGCTGCGAGGCGGCGGTGGCCGCCGGGTACGCCGTGCTCGAGCGCGGCGGGAGCGCCCTCGAGGCCGTCGAGGCCGCGGTGATCGTCCTGGAGGACGATCCGACCTTCGACGCCGGCCGGGGCTCGTTCCTCAACGAGGACGGGATGGTCGAGCTCGACGCGGGGATCATGGACGGTCGGAACCTGGACGCGGGCGCGTGCGCCGCGGTGCAGGAGGTGCGCAACCCGATCGTGCTCGCCCGGATGCTGCTCGAGTCGGACCACGTGCTGCTCGTCGGCGCGGGCGCCGACCGCTACGCCCGCGACCACGGCGCCCCGGTCTGCGACCAGGCGTGGCTGGTGACCGACCGGGAACGGGAGCGGTGGTCGTCGGCGCAGCTGGGCCCGACGGCCGCGCGACGGTGGTTCGACACCGTCGGTGCGGTCGCCCGTGACCGCGGCGGGAACCTCGCCGCGGGCACGTCGACGGGTGGGATGCCGTCGAAGCCCCGTGGGCGCGTGGGCGACGCCCCCCTGGTCGGCGCGGGGCTGTACGCCGACGACACCCAGGGCGCCGTGTCGGTGACGGGGTGGGGCGAGGCCTTCATCCGGCTGGTCTGGGCGCATCGTGCGGCGCTCCTCGCCGGCGCGCACGGGGCCGAGGACGGCGCGGTCCGTGCGCTCGCGATCCTCGAGCGCCTCGACGCGCGCGGCGGGCTCATCGTCGTCGACCCCGACGGCACCGCCTCCTGCCGGTGGAACACGCCGGCGATGGCGTTCGCCATCCGCGGGTCGGATCAGCCGCTCACGAGCGGCCCGGCGTGACCGTCCGGTAAACGGGACAGGGCACCTCGAACCCCATCGGGCGCGGACGGCGGGCGTGCTGTAATCGCCTCGACCACGGGTGGCATCGAGCGATCCGGTCACCGGGACGTGCGCTCGCGGAGCGCCGGACGGACCAGACGGGGAGGGACGGCATGGACCGAGGACGGAACGTGACCACGAGGTCGGCGCGGCGGCGCTCGCAGCGAGCGCTGGGCGTGCTCGCCGGCGTGCTGCTGCTCGCGTCGTGCGGCGACGACGACGACGACGACGCGGCGGAGGACACGGCGCTCGCGGTCGCGACCACGGAGGCGGCCGCGACGACGGAGGCGGGCGACGGCGGCGCGGCCACCACGGCGGCGGCCGGCACCGCGGCACCGGCCACGACGGCCGGCGCGGCGACGACCGCGCCCGCGACGGGCGGGTGCATCCCGTTCGAGGGCGACGAGGGCGAGGTGTGCGTGCCCGCCGACGCCGAGCGGATCGTGGCGGCGAACTACTTCAGCTACGAGATCCTGCGGTTCCTCGGCGTCGAGCCGATCGCCGTCACCGGCATCGGCGACCTGCCGGAGTACCTCGGCGGCGGCACCGTCGACCTGCCCGACATCGGCACGTTCCAGGAGCCGAACCTCGAGGCCATCGCGTCGCTCGAGCCCGACCTCATCTTCGGCAACCCCGGGCTCGAGACCACCGACGAGCTGGCCGGCATCGCGCCGTTCGTCGCGATCAACACCCAGGTGCCGGTCTCGTGGCAGGAGGCGGTGACCCGTCACGCCGAGGCGCTGGGCATGGAGGACGCGGCGGCCACCGCGATCGAGGAGTACGACACACGCGTCGCGGCGCTGAGCGAGGCGATCGGCGACCCGGCGGCGACCGAGGTGTCGCTGGTGTCGATCCTCGCGGGTGACGGCGTCGGCATCATCGGCGACAAGCGGACGGCGGGCGCGCTGCTGCTCGACGTCGGGTTCAGCCGCCCCGAGGCCCAGCAGGGGATCGAGAACTTCGAGTTCCCGTCCCCCGAGCAGTTCGCCATCCTGGACGGCGACCTCATGCTGGTCAACGCGTTCGGCGACGAGGAGGAGGTCGAGCGGTTGCGCGGCGAGCTCGAGTCGTCGGCGCTCTACCCGACGCTCGCCGTCGTGCAGGCCGGCAACGTGAAGGACGTGGGCGTGCACTGGTTCTTCCACGGCCCGCTCGCCGCCGAGCTGATGCTCTCCGACCTCGAAGAGATGTACGGCTGACGTGCTGTTCCCCGGCGGGCCTCGGCCGCAGCCGGATCCCGACGACGCGCCGTACTGGAGCTCGTGCGCCGACGAGGTGCTCGTGTTCCAGCGCTGCGGTGACTGCGACGTGGCCCGGCACCCGCCGGCGCCACGTTGCGGGCACTGCGGCAGCCCGAGCACCGCGTGGCGACCGGCGTCGGGACCGGCGACCGTCTACTCGTACACGATCGTCCACCACCCGATGCACCCGAGCGCCGTCGAGGCCGTGCCGTACGTGGTGGTGCTGCTCGAGTTCGCCGACGTCCCGGGCGTCAGGCTCGCCACCGACCTGATCGGGCCGCAGCGGCTCGACGTGGGGATCGGTGACGAGGTCGAGATCGTGTGGGCCCGCCTCGACGAGGCGTGCGCCCTGCCGCTCGCCGTCCCGGCGACCCGCCCGCCCCCGCCCCCGTCCGCACCCGCCAGGCCAGAGGAGATCACGTGAAGGTCGCACACGAGCTGGAGCACTTCGTCGAGCACGAGGTGCTCCCGGACATCGAGCTCTCGCCGGAGGCGTTCTGGGACGGGTTCCGGGCGCTCGTCGAGCGGTTCGCGCCCCGCAACCGCGAGCTGCTCGCACGGCGCGACCACCTCCAGGAGCAGATCGACGCGTGGCACCGGGACCACGCGGGCACCGACGAGCACGCGTACCGGGGGTTCCTCGTCGACATCGGGTACCTCGTGGACGAGCCGGCCCCCTTCGCCATCGAGACCTCCGGCGTCGACCCCGAGATCAGCAGCGCCGCGGGCCCCCAGCTCGTCGTCCCGGTGAGCAACGCGCGCTACGCGCTCAACGCCGCGAACGCCCGCTGGGGGTCGCTGTACGACGCGGTGTACGGCACCGACGTGCTCGGCAGCGCGCCCGCTCCCGGCCCCTACGACCCGGTCCGTGGCGCCGAGGTCGTCGCCTGGGTGCGCGGCTTCCTCGACGGTGCGCTCCCGCTGGCGAGCGGCTCGCACCGCGACGTCGTCGAGTACGTGATCGACGGGGAGCAGGCGACCGCCCGCCTCGCCGACGGATCGACGACGGAGTTCGCGCAGCGGGACGCGCTGGTCGGCGTCGGGGGTGACCCGGCGGGACCCCGGCGGCTGCTCTTCGAGCACCACGGGCTCGGCATCGAGCTCCGCGTCGACCGGGACCACCCCGTCGGCGCGGCCGACGCCGCGGGCGTCGCCGACGTGCACCTCGAGGCGGCGCTGACCGTGGTCGTGGACATGGAGGACTCCGTCGCAGCCGTCGACGCCGCCGACAAGGTGGCGGTGTACCGCAACTGGCTCGGGCTCCTGCGCGGCGACCTCACCGCGCCGGTCGAGACCCCGACGGGCGTGCGCACCCGCCGGCTCGCGGCGGACCGCGCGTACCGGTCCGCCGACGGCGCCACGCTCACGAGGCGCGGGCGCGCGCTGCTCCTCTCGCGCAACGTCGGTCTGCTGATGACGACGGACGCCGTCCTGGACGACGACGGCGCCGAGGTGCCCGAGGGCCTCCTCGACCTCTACCTGACGGTGGCGTGCGCGCTCCACGACCGTCGGCGCGACGCCTCGGCGCGCAACTCGGCCACCGGCGCGATCTACGTCGTCAAGCCGAAGCTGCACGGTCCGGACGAGGCGGCGTTCACCGACGACACGTGCGCCGCCGTCGAGGCCACGTTCCGCCTGCCGCCGAACACCATCAAGATCGGACTGATGGACGAGGAGCGCCGGACGAGCGCCAACCTCGCCGCCTGCGTGCACGCCCTGCGGCACCGCATCTTCTTCGTCAACACCGGGTTCCTCGACCGCACCGGCGACGAGATCCACACGAGCTTCGAGGCCGGCGCGATGGTGCGCACGGCGGACATGAAGCACTCGCGCTGGATCGCCGCGTACGAGGACTCGAACGTGGACGTCGCGCTGCGCTGCGGCTTCGTGGGCCGCGCCCAGATCGGCAAGGGCATGTGGGCCGCGCCCGACCTGATGCGCGACATGGTCGCCGCGAAGCGCGCCCACCCGGCGGCCGGGGCCTCGTGCGCGTGGGTGCCGTCGCCCACGGCGGCGACCCTCCACGCGACGCACTACCACGACGTGGACGTGACGGCCGTCCAGCGCGAGCGCCTCACGCGCCCGCCGCGCGACCGCGACGCGACCCTCGCCGAGCTGCTGGTCCCTCCGATCGACCCGTCGCGGGCGTGGACGCAGGACGAGGTGATCGAGGAGCTGCACGACAACCTGCAGAGCATCCTCGGCTACGTCGTGCGCTGGGTCGACCTCGGCATCGGGTGCTCCAAGATCCCGAACCTGGCCGGCGTGGGGCTCATGGAGGACCGCGCCACCTGCCGGATCTCCTCGCAGCTGGTCGCGAACTGGGCGCGACACGGCGTGGTCACGACCGAACAGGTCGAGGACGGCCTGCGCCGCATGGCGGAGGTGGTCGACCGCCAGAACGAGCAGGGTGACGGGTACGTGCCGATGGGCCCGTCCTTCGACGGCCCCGGGTTCCTCGCCGCGCGCGACCTCGTGCTCCACGGCAAGGAGCACCCGTCGGGGTACACCGAACCCACGCTGCACGCCGCCCGCCGGCTGCAGCGCCGCACGAAGGCGGGCGCGTGAGCGCGCTCGACCTCGCGACGGCGCGCACGATCGCGGACGCAGCCCGCCGGTTCGGCGCGGCCCGCTCGTTCCGCCCGCTCACGGTCGTGGTGCTGGACGCCGGCGGCCACGTCACCCTCGCGGAGCGCGAGGACGGCAGCTCGACGATGCGCGTGGCCATCGCCGAGGCGAAGGCCGCGGGCGCGATCGCGCTGGGCATCGGCTCTCGCGCGCTGATGGCCCGGGCGCAGGAGCAGCCCTACTTCGTCGCCGCGGTGGCCTCCGCGACGGGCCGAGCCATCGTGCCGGTGCCGGGTGGCGTCCTGATCCGGGACGCCGAGGGAGCGGTGATCGGCGCCGTCGGGGTCTCCGGTGACACGTCGGACCACGACGAGGCCGCTGCGGTCAGCGGCGTCGAGGCCACCGGGCTCGTCGCCGATCCGGGCTGATGGGCCGCCCGACGCGAGCGGGGCGGTCGGCGAGGGCGCGCGGGGATCGGTCGCCGCTCCGAGCTGACCTCGAGCGCGCCCTGGGCGACGCGTCGCGGGTCGATGCCGGCGCCCCGGCGCGCGCCCTGTACTCGACCGACGCCTCGATCATCCGCGACGGCACCGCGGGCCCGGTGTGCTTCCCGACCGACGCGGACGAGGTGCGTCGCGTGGTGCAGGTCGCCGCCCGCCACGGCCGGGCCGTCGTCGCACGGGGGGCGGGGACCGGGCTCGCCGGCGGGGCGGTCCCGCAGGACGAGGCGATCGTCGTGGCGCTGTCGAAGATGGACCGGATCCTGGAGGTCGACCTCGCGAACCGCGTCGCGTGGGTCGAGGTCGGCGTCGTGAACGCGACGTTGACCGGCGCGCTGCGCGACGGCGGCCACCACTTCGCGCCGGACCCCTCCAGCCAGCAGGCGTGCACGATCGGCGGCAACATCGCCAACAACTCCGGCGGCCCCCACTGCCTCGCCGAGGGCGTCACCAACGACCACGTCCGCGCGATCGACGTCGTGCTCGGCGACGGCGACGTCGTCACGCTGGGCGGCCTCGACCCCGAGCCGCCCGGCTACGACCTGCGCGGCGTCTTCGTCGGCGGGGAGGGGACGCTCGGCATCGCGACCCGCGCCGCCGTCGCGCTCACCCGCGACCCGCCCGTGGTCGGGACCCTGCTCGCCGCGTTCACGACCGTGCGAGCGGCTGCCGAGGCGGTCAGTGACGTCATCGCCGCCGGCATCGTGCCGGCGGCGCTCGAGGTGATGGACCGCAGGACGATCGAGGTGGTCGAGCGGTTCGTGCGCGCGGGGTACCCGGAGGACGCCGCCGCCGTCCTGCTGGCGGAGGTCGCCGGACTGACCGGCGGCGTCGAGACGAGCGTCGATCGGATCACGCAGATCTGCCACGCCCGTGGCGCGACCGTCCGCCGGGCGGCCGACGAGCGGGAGCGGGCCCTGCTGTGGAAGGGCCGGAAGTCGGCGTTCGGTGCGGTGGCGCAGATCGCACCGGACTACTACCTGCACGACACCGTGGTGCCCCGCCAGTCGCTCGCGGACGTGCTCGAGGCGGTGGAGGAGATCGCCGGCCGCCACGGGTTGCCGGTGATGAACGTGTTCCACGCCGGTGACGGGAACCTGCACCCGTTGCTGCTCTTCGACGCACGCGACCCGGACCAGGTCGAGCGCGTCCACCGGGCCGGCGAGGAGATCGTGGAGCTGACGCTCGCCCACGGCGGCGCGCTGTCGGGCGAGCACGGCATCGGGCTCGAGAAGCGGGAGTTCATGTCGCGGTACTTCTCCGACGTCGACCTCGAGCACCAGGAACGCCTGCGGCGCGCCTTCGACCCGGCTCGTCGCTGCAACCCGGGCAAGGTCCTCCCGTCCATGCACGGGTGCGGCGACATCCGGTCGCTGCCCCGCCTGCCCGAGGGCGTCTGGGGATGACGAGCCCGGCGTCGCAGCGCTTCGCCGAGGCGGTCGGCCGCTCCGGCCCCGTCACCGTGCGCGGCCACGGCTCGCACCAGCACGACGGCGCGAGCGTCACGTCGTCCGTGCGCGTGGTGACGGCACCCGCCGGCATCATCGAGCACCGGCCCAGCGAGATGACGGTCCGCCTCCACGCCGGCACGCCCATCGCGGAGCTGTCCGCCGCCCTCGCCGCAGCGGGTCAGCGGACGGCGCTCCCCGACGGGCCGGGGACGGTCGGCGGCGCGCTGGCCCTCGGCCGCAACGACATCGCCGCGCTCGGCCGCGGGTCGATCCGCTCCTGCCTGCTCGGCATGACGTACGTCTCCGACGACGGCCTCCTCGTCCGCGCCGGCGGCTCGACGGTGAAGAACGTGACCGGCTACGACCTCCCCCGCCTGATGGTCGGCGCCCACGGCACGCTCGGCTTCCTCGCCGACGTGACGCTGCGGACGAACCCGATCCCGGCGCGGGCGAGCTGGTACCGCCTGACCGAGGCCGATCCGTTCCTGCTCAGCGAGTCGCTGCACCGACCGGCGGCCGTCCTGTGGGACGGCGCGTCGAGCTGGATCCTGCTGGAGGGCGATCCGGCCGACGTCGCCCAGCAGCGCCGCGTCGCCGCCGCCCACGGGGCGATCGAGGAGGTCGCCGGACCCCCGCCCCTGCCGCCGGAGCGCTGGTCCCTGCCGCCGGCGGACCTCCGGTCGCTGCGACGCGGCGACGTCGGTCCGTTCGTGGCGTGCGTCGGGCTCGGTGTCGTGCACGCGACGACCCCGCAACCGCCCGCGGTGCTGCCCGGGCCGCTGCTCCAGCTGATGCGCCGCGTGAAGCACGCGTTCGACCCGACGGGCCGCCTCAACCCGGGCCGCGCGCCGAGAGGGCTGTCGTGAACCTCGGCGTCGACCCCGACGACCTCGCGACGTGCGTGCAGTGCGGCCTCTGCCTCACGTCGTGCCCCACCTACCGCGTCACCGGGAACGAGGCCTGGTCGCCGCGCGGCCGGATCCACCTGATGCGCGACGTCGAGCGCGGCGCCCTCGAGGTGACCGACGACGTGACCCGGGCGTTCGAGACGTGCATCCAGTGCCTCGGGTGCGAGACCGCCTGCCCCAGCGGCGTGCCGTACGGCCGCCTGATCGAGCGCACGCGGACCACGCTCGCGGCGCGAGGCACGATCACGCCCCGCTGGTACCGGTGGGCCCTGGCGGCGGTGTGGCACCCGCGCCTGCTCCACGCGGGGTCGGCGGTGCTGTCCGCCGCGGGTCGGCGGGGACTGCCCGTCCGGCGGATCGGCATCCCGCTCGACGTGCCGATCCGCCGCCGGCCCCACCGGACGTCGGGCGGCGACGTCTACCTGTTCACCGGCTGCGTGATGGACTCCTGGCAGCGGCACGTGCACGAGGCCTCCCAGCTCGCGCTGGAGGCGGTGGGCTTCGGCGTGACGCCGACGGGGGCCGGCGCGCCGTGCTGCGGGGCGCTCCACGCCCACGCCGGCCTCCCGCGCGGCATCGAGCGCGCCGTCTCGACGCTGCTCCGTGCCCTCGACGCGTCGACGCCGATCGTCGTCGACGCGGCCGGCTGCGGCGCGGCGATGAAGGGGTACGGGACGCACCTGGGCTCGCCCGAGGCGGCGGCGTTGTCGGCGCGGGTCGTCGACGTGTGCGAGCTCCTCGCCACCCGCCTGGACCGGCTCCCCGAGCGGCCCCGGCTGGACGTCCGGGTGGCGATCCAGGACCCGTGCCACCTGCGGCACGTCCAGCGGGTGCACGCGGCGACGCGCGAGGTGCTCGCCCGTGTGGTCCGCGAGGTCGTCGAGCTCGACGACGACGGCATCTGCTGCGGCGCCGGCGGCGGCTACTCGGTGTTGGAGCCGGCGCTCGCGGCGGAGGTGCGGGCGCGCAAGCTCGCCGCCGTCGACCGTGCACGCCCGGACGTGGTCGCCAGCGCCAACCCCGGGTGCGCGCTGCACCTCGGGGTCGGGCCGCACCGCGTGGTGCACCCCGTCGAGCTCGTCGCCGCCGCGCTGCGCGAGACGCCGCTCGACCTCGCCGACCGGCGGCCGCCCGCCACGTCCTGAGGGTCGTGCCGCCAGGAGCCGACCCCGACGTCCGGTGCGTGGGCCACGCGGCGTCCCGACGGTCGGACGTCGGCGGCGCATCCCGCCCGCGGCGGCGAGGCGCGGTGCCACACTCGCCCGGACGAGGAGCGGAGGATCGGATGAGGGTGCGCGAGACGGTCGACGAGCTCGTGGACGAGCTGGGGTGCGACGACCCCGACGAGGCGGGTGGGCTGATCACGGTCGCGCACGGCACGGAGGTGACCCGCAGTGCGTTCGGCCTCGTCAACCTCGAGCACCGCCTCGCGTGGCGGTCGCCCGAGGACGCCGACCGTCCCTTCCGGATGGGATCGATCGCCAAGCACTTCACCGCCGTCGCGATGGTCGTGCTCGAGTCCGACGGTGCCCTGTCGCTCGACGACGACGTCCGGCGCCACCTCCCCGATCTCGCGGAGCACGGGCACGTGATCCGTCTGCGCCAGCTCCTCGACCAGACGTCCGGGCTCCGCGACGAGGAGGTGGCCTGGCGCATGTCCGGCGCCACGCAGCTGGACGTCTTCACCGTGGAGCAACGCCTGGAGCTGCACGCCCGCATGTGCGGCCTGAACGCCCGGCCGGGCACCGAGAGCCTCTACGTCAGCGCGGGCACGTTGCTGTGCTCGGCCGTCGTCGAGCGCGTCAGCGGGCTCGACCTCGACGCGTTCCTGCGCCGCCGCGTCTTCGAGCCGCTCGGCATGCTGTCCACCTACCTCAGCGCGAGCTTCCACGACGTGATCGGCGAGGCTCCGGGCGAGTACGTCCGCACCGGTCCCCGCCGCTACCGCTTCCACCGCCACGGGGGGCACCAGGCCGGGGACGGGGCGCTCGTGAGCACGTCGAGCGACCTGCTCCGCTGGAACGACAACCTCCGGCGCGACGCCATCGGCGTGCCCGACCTCGTGGCGCGGCTGTGCGCGCGGCCGACCCTCCCCGACGGCCGCCGTCCGGACTACGCGCTCGGCACGATCGTGCGCGACGTGGGTGGCGCCCAGGTGCTGTTCCACGCCGGCAGCAACGGCACGCAGAAGTCGATCTTCCTGCGCGAGCCGTCGAACGACCTGTGCGTCGTGGTGCAGACGAACCGCTCCGACCTCGACCACCACCGGATCGGGCACACGCTGGTCGAGCGCCTGCTCGGGGTACCGCGCCCCAGCGCCCCCCCGCCGATGCCGACGTCGCTGCTCGGCACGTACGGCCACCGCCGCAGCGGCCTCGTCTTCCACCTCGAACCGAACGACCCGGCGCACGCGCACCAGGGGTCGGCGCAGCTCCGCTTCACGTCCGCGACGAGCGTGCTGATCCCGGAGGGGGACGGCACCTGGGTCAGCACCCCCCGCCAGAACTACTCGGCACGGGTGCGCGCCACGGGCGACGCCGTCACCGTCGAGCTCGGTGACCGCGTCATGACGCTCGAGCGGGCCGGCGGCGCCGCGGCGGCCCCGTCGGCGGCGGCGTTGGTGGGCTGCTACCGCAGCGCCGAGCTCCGCCACGTCGTGCAGATCGAGACCGACGAGGACGGCGACGGCGGCCTGCGCCTTCGCCTCGGTCCCGTGTCCGCGCAGCAGCGCCTGCGCATGCGCCCGGTGATCACGGACGTGTTCGACTGCGAGATCGACGGGGCGACCGACACCTACGACACCGGCTGGCAGCTGTGCTCGCTGCTCGTCCGACGCGCCGACGACGGCGCCGTGGCGTCGATCGTGCTGTCACACGCGGTGTGCCGCGACGTCGAGTTCGTCCGAGTCGGGTGACGCCGCACGCGGCAGGAAGCAGGAAGCAGGCCGACCATGTTCACATCCCTCTCGACCGCGTCGCCGGCGGACTGGGCCGTCATCCGCCGGGAGGAGGACCACTACGACGCCGCCACGTCGTTGCTGGCGCTCCTGTCGTCGCTGCGCCCGCTGCCGAAGCACGGGTACCCGATCAACGTCTACGACCACAGCCTGCAGACCGCGAGCCGCGCGCTGCGCGACGGCGCGCCCGAGGACGTCGTCGTCGCCGCGCTGTTCCACGACGCCGCCGACGAGCTGGCACCGCACCACCACGGACCGGTCGCCGCGCAGCTGCTCTCGCCGTGGCTCTCGGCCGACCTGCAATGGCTCCTGCACCACCACTCCGTCTTCCAGACGCTCCTCGTGGGCGGCGCCGACGGTGCCGACATCGCCGCGGTCCAGGAGCACGTCGATCGCCTGTCCACGCACCCCGCGGCGGCGGCCACCCTCGACTTCTGCCGCCGTTGGGACGAGCCCTCGTTCGACCCGGACTACCGCTCGCTGCCGTTGAGCGAGTTCGAGCCGATCGTGCGGCGGGTCGTCACGAGGCACCCGGGCACGGCGGCGACTGCCCCGTGATCCGGCGGTAGTTGTCGGGGTCCGTGACGCCCTCGGTCACCAGCACGAGCGCTGTGGCGGTCTCCGGCCGCTCCAGGTGACCGCCGGCGCGGAGCTCGATCAGACCGGCCAGCGCGGCAGCGCCCGTCTCCCCCGCGGCGACCCCCGCCCGCGCCAGCTCGACCATCGCGCTCGCGGCCCGGTCGTCGTCGATGGAGACGAACCAGTCGACGCCTCCCGCCACGAGCGGCCACGCGACCCGCGATGGCGTGCCGCAGTTCAACCCCACCATCATCGACGGGTGGGGCCCGGGGACGACGGTGGGCCGGCCCGCCTCGGTGGAGACCTGGAGGCAGTTGGCGGTCGCCGGCTCGACCCCGACGAGGAGCGGCCCCGGTCCGGCGGCGCGGTGGTGGACGACGGCGGCGGCCATCAGCGCTCCGACGCCGACGGGCACCACGACGACGTCGGGCGCGGCGCCCCCGGCGGCAGCGATCGCCTCGTCCACCTCCGCGAAGATCGTCGAGTACCCGTCGATCACGCGCCGCGGGGTCACCTCGTACCCCGGCCAGCTCGTGTCCGAGATGACGACGCAGCGCTCCCCCGCCTCCTCGGCGGCGCGTGCCACCGCGGCGTCGTAGTCGCCCTCGACCACGACCGTGGACGCACCCTCGGCGCGCAGGGCGTCGAGTCGTGCGTCGGCGGTCCCGGCCGGCACGTAGACCCTCGCACCGAACCCGAGGAGCCGGGCCATGCGCGCCACCGCACGGCCGTGGTTGCCGTCGGTCGCGGCGACCAGCGTCAGCGGCCGGAGGTGCGCGAGGCGGCGAGCGAGCTCGTCGACGTCCGCCCACGGCTCCGGTGTGCCGCCCGCACGGTCGCACAGGGCTCGGTACGTGGCCCAGGACGCACCCAGGATCTTGAACGACGGCAGGCCCATGCGCTGCGTCTCCGCCTTCACGAGGACCCGTGCGAGCCCCAGCTGCCCCGCGAGCGCGGTGGCGTCGACGAGCGGGGTGGGAGCGCACTGCGGCATCCGACGGTGGAACGCCCTCACGTCGGGGTCCGCGGCGGCCACCTCCCGATCCGCGCGGAGCGGGTTCCGGGTCACGCGGGTGGGCGTCACCTCACATGCACGGCGCGACGGCGTCGAGCTCGTCGGCATCCGCCGGCGCGGGTCGCCGCTGCACGCGGCTCGCCGGCACGACCAACGGCATGCCGGACAACGGGCAGCGGATGACGTCGCAGTCGATCTCGAACACCGCCCGGACGAGCTCGGGCGTCACCACGTCCTCCGGACGTCCCTCCGCCACGATCTTGCCCTTCTTCATCGCCACCAGGTGGTCGGCGTAGCGGCACGCCTGGTTCAGGTCGTGCAGCACGACGGCGATCGTGCGCCCGTCGCGCTGGTTGAGGGTCATCAACAGGTCGAGGACCTCCATCTGGTGCGCGATGTCGAGGAAGGTGGTCGGCTCGTCGAGCAGCATCACCTCGGTGCCCTGCGCCAGCGCCATCGCGATCCACGCCCGCTGGCGCTGCCCGCCGGACAGCTCGTCCACCGGCCGGTCCGCCAGGTCGGCCAGGCGCGTCGCCTCGAGCGCGCCGTTCACGGCGTCCTCGTCCTCGGAGGTCCACTGCTGCAGCCAGCCCTGGTGCGGGTAGCGGCCGCGGGCGACGAGGTCGCCGACGGTCAGGCCGTCCGGAGCGACCGGCGACTGCGGCAGGATGCCGAGCATCGTCGCCAGCTTCTTCGTCGGGTAGCGGTGGATGTCGGTGCCGTCGAGCAGCACGGCGCCCGCTCGTGGCTTCAGCAGCCGGGCCATCGCCCGCAGGGTCGTCGACTTGCCGCACGCGTTGGCGCCGACGATCACGGTGATCGCGCCCGGCTTGATCTCGAGGTCGAGGTCCGAGACGACCTCCCGGCCGTCGTACGCGAGGTGGAGGTGCTCCGCGTGCAGCCGGAGGCGCTCTCGGCCGGGTGCCTGCTCGGTGATCATCGTCCAGCTCCAGTCGGGTCGTTCCGGGTGAGTAGCCACAGCAGGTAGGGAGCGCCGATCATGGCGGTGATCACGCCGACCGGCAACTCGGTCGGAGCGAGCACCCGCCGGGCGACGAGGTCGGCCGCGCACGTGATCAGCGCTCCGACGAACGCGGACGGGAGCAGCGCGGCACCAGGCGTCCGGGCGATGCGCCGGGCGATCTGCGGGCTGACCAGCGCCACGAACCCGATCGGGCCCGCGGAGGCCGTGCCCACCGACGCGAGGGTGACGGCGGCCAACACGAGGAGGGCACGGCTGCGCTCCACGTCGAGGCCGAGCCCGCGGGCGGCCTCGTCGCCGAGCTCGAGGATGTGCATCTTGCGACCGAGGGCGAACGTCACGGGCAGCAGCACGGCGAGGGTCACGGCCACGGGCCCCGCGTGCTCCCACCCCCGTCCGTTCAGGCTCCCCGTCAGCCACACCGTGGCGCGCTGAGCCGTGTTGAGGTCGGTGCGGGTGAGGAGGAAGGACGTCACCCCGAGCAGCACCGAGCCGATGCCGATGCCGACGAGCACCAACCGGTAGCCGCTCAGGCCGTTCCTCCACGCGAGCGCGTAGACGACCCCGGCGGTCAGGAGGCCGCCCGCCAGCGCACCGAGCGAGACGAAGGTCGTCGACCCGTTCCACAGCACGATGACCAGCACGGCCACCGCGCTCGCACCCGCGTTGACGCCGATCACGTCCGGCGAGGCGAGCGGGTTGCGGGCGATGCTCTGGAAGATCGCACCGGCGACGCCGAACGCCGCGCCCACCATGATCCCCGTGAGGCTGCGCGGCAGCCGCAGCTCGTGGACGACGAAGTACGACGATCCCGACTCGATGCCGAGCGCGTTCCGGATCGCGTCGCCGAAGGGTACGGAGAAGTCGCCGAGCAGCACGCTGAGCACGAGCACCACGACCAGCGCGATCGCGGCGAGCGCGCACACGAGCGCCACGTGGAGATCGACCCGGAAGGAGATGCCGAGGCGCGACGAGCGCACCGGCTTGCCGCGCAGCGGGATCCGCGACGGCGCGGTCGTGGGGTCGGCGATCACAGCTGGGCCAATCTCTTGCGGCGGACGATGTACACGAAGAACGGCGTCCCGAGGAGGGCCGTCATGATCCCGACCTGCACCTCGGTCGGTCGTGCCACGATGCGGCCGATGATGTCGGCTCCGAGGAGCAACGTCGGGCCGAGGACCATCGACATCGGCAGGACCCAGCGGTAGTCGGGACCGGTGATCGCCCTCGCGATGTGGGGGATGGTGAGCCCGATGAACCCGATCGGCCCGGCGATCGCGACGGACGCCCCGGTCAACAGCGTCACCGTCAGGGCCGCCAGCAGCCGGGCCCGACCGACGTTCTCCCCGAGCGACCTCGCGACGTCCTCGCCCATGCTCAGCGCGTTCAGCGGCTTCGCGCACGCCACCGCGGCGACGATCCCGACGAGGACGAAGGGGGCGAGGTTGCGCACGATCGAGGTGTCGCGCCCGACGAGGGAACCGACCACCCAGAACCGGAACTCGTCCAGGGAGTCCGAGTCCACCATCAGGATCGCGGTGGTGAACGAGGTGAGGAACGCCGTGACCGCGGCGCCCGCCAGCGCGAGCTTGATCGGCGTGGCACCGCCCCGTCCGCGGGCGCCGAGGGCGTAGACCACGACGGATGCGATGGCGGCGCCGGCGAAGGAGAACCAGACGTAGGAGCGGGGCGACGAGACGTCGAGGGCGTAGATCGCCGTCACGACCGCGAGCGCCGCCCCGGCGTTCACGCCGAGGATGCCAGGGTCGGCGAGCGGGTTCCGGGTGACCCCCTGCATGACGGCACCGGCGAGCCCGAGGCCCGCTCCGACGAGGAGCCCGGCGATCGTTCGCGGCACCCGGATCTCCCGCACGATCAGGTGCTCCGGCCGCAGGTCGTCGTACGAGGTGAACGCCTCGATCACGCTCGAGAGCGCGACGGACCGGGAGCCGATGGCGAGGCTGCACGCGGCCACGAGCAGGAGCGCACCGGTGCAGGCCAGCAGTGCGAGCAGGCGCACCTCCGTGCTCCGCGCCGGTGGGTCGGCTGCCTGTTCACCCCCGACCGCCATCCGTTCGGCTGTTGCCACCACGCGATCCCCCGATCTCCGTGCGAGCGCCTCCGCGACCGGGCGCCGGCTCCAGTCGTCGTACTGAAGTCTCGCCCGCGGCCCGACGGTAGTGCCGGTGGCGCGTTCGTCTCGCCGACCGGACGAAGTTCGCGCCCGACGTGCCGGGCCGGCCCCCGCCTGCTGGGATGGGCCGTGACGGGCCGCCGAGACGGAGGAGCGCGCGTGTTCACACATCTGGCCGAGGCCACCCCCGCGGACTGGGCGGCGATCGACCGCGACCGCGCCCACTACGACCCGGCCGGCGCGCTGCTGTCGCTGCACGACGCCCTCCGCGGGCTGCCGACGTACGGCTACTCCGTCAACGTCTACGACCACACGCTGCAGGCGGCGAGCCGTGCGGCGCGCGACGGCGCCTCGGACGAGCTCGTCACGGCGGCGCTGCTCCACGACGTGGCCGACGAGCTGGCGCCGATGAACCACGGGCCCGCGGCCGCCGCGCTCCTCGCGCCGTGGGTGTCGGCGGAGGTCCGCTGGCTCCTGCACCACCACTCCCTGTTCCAGAACGTCCTCATCGCGCGCCCGGCGCAGGCGGAGGAGGCGGCGCGCGCCTGGGCCGCGGTCTCCGGGCACCCGGCGGCGGCGTTGACGGAGCACTTCTGCCGGTCCTGGGACGCGCCGGCGTTCGATCCCGGCTACGACCCGCTGCCGGTCTCCGAGCTGGCGGCCGTCGTCAGGCGGGTGGTCGGCCCCGCTCGGTGACGTCCGGCGCCTCGGCGTCGCCGATCGCGCCGAAGAGCGGCGCGACGCCGCGGGCGTGCGCCCACGAGCGGGTGCCGTGCTCGAAGTGCCACCACTCCAGGTGGTGCGGCTCGAAGTCGTGGTCGACCATGGTGTGGTGCAGGAGCCGCCGCAGGTCGCGCACCAGCCCGGGGCCGCCCTCGAACGCGCACGGGTGCGCGGCGTCCGTCATGTCGTCGAAGTCCGTGCCGAGCGCGAGCGGCTGGAGGCGCCACATGAGCGTGACGTCCACCGCGCCCCCCGTCTGGTGCGGGGCCGGTCGCTCCGGGTCGGCGCTGGGCGGGCTGATGTAGCCGGGCGGGAGCGTCCCGTCGGCGTAGTAGTGGTCGTGCAGCTCGGCCTGCAGGCGGCGGCTGCGGTACCCGTCGAAGACCGCGAGCCCGAAGTCCGCCGGCAGGGAGGACGCGGCCGCGCACAGGAGCTCCGCGACCGGGGCGCGCAGGAGGCACGCGGGCGTCGTGCTCGACCAGCCGGCGCGCACGTACGCCCCGAGCGGCCGGATCCGCGGGTGGTCGACCTCCACCACGGGGACCGCCGGTGTCCCGGCCCGGACGAGCGGCAGCTCCGCCGGCGGCGGCGACGGCCGCGGCACGGGCGGCCGCGGCGGGCACTCGATCGGCAGCGAGCGCGGGTCCGCGGTGAGCATCGAGTAGTCCGGGTGATCGGGACGAGGTTCGGGCACGTGCGGATGATGCCGCAGGTCCGGCCCGAGGGGACGGACGTGGACAGCGACGGTCCCGAGTGTCGGACGTTCCGGCCCCGCCCGTCGCCGCCGGGGGTCGCCGTGCGCTGGAATGCCGGGTGATGAGCGCGCCGCCTCTCCCCCGCCCCGAGCCGACGCCCGACGCCATGGCCTTCGACGTCCGTTCGCTGCCCACGGTCGAGACGCCCTGCGTGCTCGTCGACGCGGACGTGATGGAGTCGAACATCGAGCGGATGCAGTCCTCGATGCAGCGTTCGGGCGTGGGGCTGCGTCCGCACGCGAAGACCCACAAGTCGCGACGGGTCGGCCGGCTCCAGGTGGACGGCGGCGCCGTCGGTCTCACCGTCGCGACGATCGGGGAGGCCGAGGTCTTCGCCGACGCCGGGATCCGCGACCTGTTCATCGCCTACCCGGTGTGGGCGACACCCGCGAAGGCGGCCCGGCTCTGCGCCCTGCACGAGCGGATCGATCTCCTCGTGGGCGTCGACTCGGTCGAGGGCGCCACGCAGCTGGGCTCGCAGGTGCGTGGCGGCGCGTCGCGGCGGATGCGGGTCGCGATCGAGATCGACAGCGGTGAGCGGCGGACCGGCGTCGAGATCGACGGCGCCGTGGCGGTCGCCGACGCGGCGGTCGCGGCCGGCCTGGAGGTGGTCGGCGTCTTCACCCACGGCGGCCACTCGTACCAGGACCCGTCCCTCGTCGGCCCGGCGGCGCTCGACGAGGTGCGCGTGCTGACGGGGGCGGCCGCGGCGCTCGCGGCCGGCGGTCACGACGTCGAGGTGCTCAGCGCGGGTTCCACCCCGACCGCCGAGCGCTCGGCCCACGGCGGCGTCACCGAGGAGCGCCCCGGCACGTACGTGTTCGGCGATCGGCAGCAGTACCACCTCGGCTCGGTCGAGGCCGACGAGCTCGCCCTGGTCGTCGCCGCGACCGTCGTGAGCGCCGCCCGCGGCCGGTTCGTGCTGGACGCCGGCGCCAAGATCCTCGCCAAGGACCGGCCGGCGTTCCTGGAGGGGTTCGGGTGCCTCCCGGACCACCCGGGTTCGACGATCGTCCGCGTCTACGACCACCACGGCGTGGTCGAGACGCCGGGGCCGGTCCCGGCCGTCGGCACGATCGTGGCGGTGGTGCCCAACCACGTGTGCCCCGTGGTCAACCTCGGACCGGGCCTGACGATCCTGCGGGGCGGCTCGGTCGTGGAGGACTGGTCCGTCGACACGCAGCACCGGTTCTGACGTGGCGGCATCGCCCTCGTGGTGGTCCACGACCTCGCCGATGCTCGGCGTCTGGTGCCACCTGCCGACGCCGTTCGCAGCCGAGCTGGTCGGTCGGTCGGGGTACGACTGGGCGTGCCTCGACCAGCAGCACGGCCTCATCCGCGACGAGGTGCTGCACGCGATGGTGCTGGCGTTCGAGGTGACCGGGACACCGGTCATGGTGCGCGTCGCCGCGAACGACCCCACCGCGATCACGCGGGCGCTCGACGTGGGCGCGGCGGGCGTGATCGTCCCGCTCGTCGACACGGCCCAGGACGCCCGCGACGCCGTGGCCGCCTGCCGCTACGCCCCGGACGGGCGGCGGAGCTGGGGACCCATCCGTCCGGCGCTGCGTGATCCGGCCGACACCCCCGCCGCGGCCAACGCCCGCGTGCGCTGCGTCGTGATGGCCGAGACGGCGGCCGCGCTCGCCGACATCGACGCGATCGCGGCCACACCGGGTGTCGATGCGGTCTTCGTCGGGCCGAGCGACCTCGCGGTGTCCCTCGGCCGGCCGCCACGGCCGGACGTCGTCACCCACGAGCAACGGGAGCTGCTCGCGCCCGTCGTCGCCGCGTGCGCCCGCGCCGGCGTCGTGCCCGGGATCTGGAGCGCGGGTCACGCCGCCGCGAGCGAGTGGTGCCGCACCGGCTTCCGCCTGGTGTCGGTGCACACCGACAGCCGCCTGCTCCTCGGCGCCGCCCGCGCCGAGGTCGGCCACGTCCGCGCCGCCATCGGCGGATCCGGCGGATGAGCACGATCGACGACGTCGTCGACGCGGTGACCCGCGACCTCGGCCTCGCCCTCGCCGCCGACGCCCCGGGCGGGGCCATCGGCGTCGTCGTCGACGGCGAGGTCGCGCACGTCTCGCACCACGGGCTCGCCAACGTCGAGTTCGGCGTGCCGTGGCGCGCGTCGACCCGCTACCGGCTGGCCTCGATCACGAAGACCTTCACGGCGCAGGCGGTCCTCGCCGCCGCGGACCGCGGGCTGCTCGCGCTGGACCAGCCGGCGCACGAGCTGCTCCAGGTCCTCGGGCCGCACCACCGCGACGTGACCGTCGAGCACCTGCTGACGATGAGCAGCGGCATCCCGTACGACGAGGACCTGTGCGACCTCGTCGGCGTGCGCGGGCGGATCGGCGCCGACTTCCTCGTCGACCTGGCGGTGCGCCAGCCGCTGCAGTTCTCCCCGGGCACCGACCAGGTCTACGCGTGCGCGAGCTACCGGCTGCTCGCGATGCTGCTCGCGCGGGTCACGGGCGGTCCGTGGACGGACGCGCTCCGCACCTTCGTGCTGGAGCCGCTCGGGCTGCACGTGAGCTTCGGCGGGCACTACGACGACCTCGAGCACGACGAGGCCACCGCCTACCGGCCCCGCCCCGCCGGGGAGCCGGCGGGGTCGCCGCGGCGCCGGCACGCCAACCACTTCGAGTGCACCGGCGACGGCGCGCTGAAGGGGACGTTGGACGACCTGGTGCGGTGGTGCGTCGCGAGCGGCGCCCGCTCCGGTCCCGTGCCCACGTGGGCACGTCTCGTCGACGTGGCAGGAGCGGGCGGGCCCGGCTGGTACCGGGCCGGGGTCTGCATCGGGTCGCTCGACGGCGCCGAGACGTGGTACCACGGCGGTGCGAGCAACACGTTCTACCTCCACCTGCCGGCGCGGGCGGTGACGGTGGCCTGCCTCGTGAACGAGATGGGCGTCCCGGCGCGCGAGCTCGCGGCGGCCGTCGCCCGTGGCGTCGTCGCGGCACGCGGCGCGACGCCGAGTCGGCCGCCCACCACGGCGCGCCGGCCGCCCGCCGGTGAGCTCGTCGATCCCGGTTCCGGGCTGCTGGTCGACCTCGATCCGGATCGGCGCACCGCCACGGTCCTGAGCACGCCGGCGACGCTCGAGCCGTGCGAGGGCGAGGGCTGGCTCGTGGTGACCAGGAGCCGACGCCTCGTCCTCGAGGAGGCCGCCGGCCACGAGGGGGCCCTCGTGGCGCACCTGGGCGCCGAGCGCGTCCGCCTGGTCCCCGCGGTGGCCTCCGGGCCGCCCGGCGACGAGGAGGGCCTGGTGGGCGCGTACGACGCGGCGACGCTGCCGGGGACGGTGCGCATCGTGCTCCGGGGCGGGCGCCTCGCGCTCGTGCAGGGCGCAGGAGGCGAGGGCGGGCTCGAGCACGACGTGCGCTGGGTGGCGCCGGACGTCGGCGTCGCCGGCGCGATCGGCGTCGTCGTCGAGCGCTCGGCCTCCGGAGCCGTCGTCGCGCTGCGCCTGTCGACGCTGCCGTCACGTCACATCCGGTTCGCGCGCCGGCCGGCTCCGGGTCAGTAGCCCTTCGCCGGATCGACGAGGCCCTCGAGGGCCTCGCCGCGCACGAAGCGGGCGGTGTTCAGCCGGACCCGCTCCGCGAGGAGCGGATCGGCCATCTCGGGGGTGTCCGCCGTGTGGGGCGTGACGATGCAGTTGGGCATCGTCCACAGCGGGTGGCCGTCGGGCAGCGGCTCGGGGTCCGTGACGTCGAGCGCGGCGCCGGCGATCGCGCCGTCACGAAGGGCCCGCACGAGGTCCTCGGTCACCACGTGGCGCCCGCGCGCGACGTTGACGAGGTGGGCGTCCGGGCGCATCGCGCCGAGGACCCCGGCGTCGACGATGCCGACCGTCGCCGGCGTGAGGGCGAGCGCGAGGACGACGACGGCGGCGTCGGCGCAGGCGGCGCGGAGCGCCTCGGGGCCGACGGTGGTGGTGCCCGCGATGGCGGCGCCGCCGTTGCGCACGACCGTCACCTCGCACCGGAACGGCTCGAGCAGCCCGACCAGCGCCCGCGCGACGCCGCCGGCGCCGACCACGACCACGCGACGGCCGACGAGGTTCGTGCCCGCGGGCGACGTCCACGTGGTGCGCCGCCCGAAGCGCACGATCTCGCGCAGCGAGGCGAGCATCAGCCCCAGCGCGTGCTCGGCCACCGGCACGGCGAACGCGCCCTTCGCCGAGGTCACCTCGACACCGCTCGGGAACGCCGGCAGGTACGCCTCGACCCCCGCCGCCGGGAGCTGGACCCACCTGAGGCGCGGCGACGACGCGACGGCGTCGGCGAGGTCAGCGGCCCGGCCCAGCCAGATCAAGCCCTCGGCGCCGGTCGGGTCGCTGGGGCGGCCGCCGCCGGCGCGCACCGCGTCCTCGAAGCGGCGCCGGCGCTCCGAGGAGGCGGTCCCGGCGACCGCCACGGCGACGTCGCTCACCGGTCCAGCGCGATCGTCGGCGTCCCGCCTCGACGGGCGGCACCCTCGTGGACCAGCCACGCGGCGACGGCGTCCTGGAGCGCCGTCCCGGTGGAGTCGACGACCACGACCTCGTCGGGCGACCGCCGCGCCGCGACGGAGCCCGCCACCACGTCGAGCAGCTCGACGGTCGAGCCGGGGTCCGTCAGCAGGCCCGCGGCGTGCGCGTGCTGCAACTCGCCGAAGCGGGCGCACTGCGCCCGATCGTCGGTGATCACGCGCGCGGTCGCCAGCAGCGCCGGATCGAGCTCCTGCTTGCCCGCCGCGTCCGCGCCCAGCGCGACGAGGGTCGTGCCGGGGCGGACGACCGATGCCGGGAACAGGGGCGAGCGCGAGGGGGTGATCGACACGACGAGGTCGGCGTCGTGGACCGCCGACGCGGCGTCCGCCGCGACGTCCAGGGTCAGCGGGCCGAGATCGTCACGGGCCGCGGCGCGGCCGGCCGCCGCCGGATCGATGTCCCACACGGTGACGTGGGCGCACCGGCCGGTGCCCGCGAGCGCGTCGAGCTGGTGCTGCGACTGGCGCCCGGCGCCCAGGAGCGCCACGCGCAACCCCACCGACGTGGTCGTGGCCTCGACGACGATCGCCGTGAGGGCGGCGGTGCGCAGCTGCGTGATGCGGGCCGAGTCCATCACCGCCAGGAGGTCGCCGCGGTCGGCATCGAAGAGGAGCACGACGCCGGTGACGCCGGAGTCGAGCCGCGCGTTCGCCTTGACGCTCATCACGTGCCGCCCCCCGACGCGTGCCGAGCCGCCCACGACGTGGAAGGCCCCGTTGGGGACGGCGATCGGCATCCGGGATCCCTCCGCGCGGCGCTGCGCCTGGTGCAGCATCGCCGTCCGCAGCGCTCCGACGACCTCGGGCAGGTGGATCAGCTCGGCGATCTGCGATCGGTCCACGACGAGGGTCACGGGCGGAACGTACCGGTCGGAGCGGGGACGTGCGCCCGGTTCGTGCGCTCGGGCCGCGCAGCGTCCCGCATGTGGGACGGATTCAGGTCGGGTCGCCGCGGCCGGTGTAGCTTCCCGCTCGGGGAGGTGGCATGCGATCCGCAACTCGCGCACTGCTCGTGCTGGAGTTCCTGTCGTCTCGGAAGAGCGCCGTCTCGGCGATGACGATCGCCCGCTCGTGCGGCATCCCGCGCTCGTCGATGTACCCGTTGCTGGCGCAGATGCACGAGATGGGCTTCGTCGAGTACTACCCGGAGGGGCACTGCTGGTCGCTCGGCGCCAGCGCGCTCAACCTGGGGAGCAACGTGATGGCGGCCCAGCCGCTGGCAGAGCACGGCCGGCCGATCCTGCAGGCGCTGGCGAGCAAGGTGAAGGCACCCGCGCAGCTCGCGGTGCTGCGGGACCACGAGGTGCTGTACCTCGTGAAGGAGCGGCCGAAGGGCTCCACCACCGAGGTCCTCCCGCGCGCCGGCGTCCGCCTCCCGGCCCACCGGACCGCCGTCGGGCTGTCGATCCTGATGTCGATGGATCCGCGCAGCGTGGTCGCGCTCTACAGCCAGCGCCGGCCGCTCGTCCACGACGACGTGGGCTGGCCGACCAACCTCGACGCGTTCCAGCGGTCGCTCGACGCGATGCGCGCGGTCGGCCACGCCTCGATCGCCGACGGCGTGACCGTCGGGATCACGGGCATCGCTGCGCCGGTGCTGGACGCCGACCACCGCCCGATCGCGGGCGTCAGCATCTCCGTCGTCACCGACCAGCAGAGCCCGGAGTCGCACATCAAGCTCGGCGGCATCGTGGTGCAGGCGGCCCGGCGGCTCTCGGCCGCGCTCACCACGTCCCGTCCGGAGGTGTTCGTCCCGAGTTCGGGATGATCGCCCGGCGCGGCTCGCCCGCCGCGCCCGGGACGCCCATGCTCTGAGCCATGCGGCCGCCGCCACGCCAGGCCACCTCCTCCCTCGCGGCCCCGCTCGCGGCGGTCGAGGCGGCCCACCCGTCGTTCACGACGGAGCTGACCGACGAGTCTCCCCCCGGCCTCGTCAGCGCCCGGTCGATCGTCGACGGAACCGAGGACGTGGCGGCGTCGATCGGCCGGTTCCAGGTGTCGTGCGGCTACCTGGACCGGCGGGTCGCCGGCATGCTCTACGTCGCCCGCTTCAGCTGGTGGGTCGCCGGCGCCGTCGGGACCCTCGTGGCCGCGCACCGGCTGCCGGACCTGGCGGTCGAGCGGGTCGACTTCGTCCTCGACCTCCCCGCCAAGCGGTCGCGGTGCCTCCTGCGCGGCCAGCTCGTGCACGCGCTCGCCGGGGACGAACCCGCGGCGGCGACGGGCGCGGACCTCGTCCCCGGCATCGACGACCTGCACCGCCTGCTCGCGCTGCGGTTCGTCACGGTGCTCGGGCCCGTCGTCGACCAGGCGGCGACGAGCTGCCGGGTGGGCCGCCGCGGCCTGTGGGCGATGGCGACCGCGTCGCTCGGCAACGCGTTCCTGGCCGTCGGCCGCCACCTCGACCTCGTCGCGGACGCGTCGCGGCACCTGCAGGCCGTGCTGTCCGCCGACGATCGGCTCGCCCGCAGCGCGCCGATCCCGTTCGCGGTGGCACCGTCGAGCGGCGGGGTGCACCTCTGCCGGGCCGCGTGCTGCCTGGTCCTGCACGAACCCGGGCACGCGGCCTGCCCGACGAGCTGCCCGCTGCTGCCCGAGGCGGAGCGGCGCGCCGCGGTGGAGGCGGTGGGCGTCCGATGAGGCGCTCGGTGGCACGGCAGGCCTGCATCGTCGGGATCGGGCAGACGGCGTACGGCCGGCGGGGGTCGCTCGGGCGGACGGAGCTCGACCTCGAGTCGGAGGCGATCGCCTCCGCGGCGGCCGACGCCGGCCTCGCCACGGCGGACATCGACGGCCTCGCGTCCTTCGCGTCGGACGCGGTCCTCCCCGGGCTGCTGCAGGCGTCGCTCGGCATCCCCTTCCTCCGGTGGGCGACGCTCGCCTGGGGACCCGGCGGCGAGGGCTCGTGCGCGTCGGTCGCGCACGCGGTCGCGGCGATCGAGTCGGGGATGTGCGAGACGGTCGCGGTCGTGCGTGGGCTCTGCCAGGTGGAGGGCCAGCGCTACGGGTCGCAGCGCTCCGACCGGGTCCACGCCTCGCACAACGACCCGTTCGGCCTCTTCGCGCCCGCGCCGATGGTGGCCCTCGCGATGCGCCGCCACATGCACCTGTTCGGCACCGAGGAGCAGCACCTGGCCGAGGTGGCCGTGACGTGCCGCGACAACGCCGGGCGCAACCCGGCGGCCCTGATGCACGGCCGGCCGATGGAGCACGAGGACCACGCCCGGTCGCGCATGATCGCCGACCCGTTCCGGCTGTTCGACTGCTGCCTCGAGTCCGACGGCGCGTGCGCGGTGATCGTCACCACCGCGGAGCGTGCGCGCGACCTGCGCAGGCCCCTGGTCCGCGTCCTCGCCGCCCGCCAGGGCAGCCCGCCGATCGGTGCCGGGGCGCTCGGAGGCCACAACGCGCCGGAGGCGTGGCACGCGGGCGGCGCGTGCGAGCAGCTCGCGGCCGAGCTGTACGGCGTCGCCGGCGTGACCGCGGCCGACGTGGACGTCGCGCAGCTGTACGACGCCTTCACGGCCATGGTGCTGTTCGCCCTCGAGGACTTCGGGTTCTGCGAGCGCGGCGGCTCCGGCGACCTCGTCGCCTCCGGCGCGCTGCGCTGGCCGCACGGTGCGGTCCCGATCAACACCGCCGGCGGCAACCTCTCGGAGGCGTACGTGCACGGGCTCAACCACGTCGTCGAAGGGGTGCGGCAGATCCGCGGCACGTCGACGTCGCAGGTGGCGGGCGCCGAGGTCGCGCTCGTCACGAGCGCCGTGCAGTCCTGTCCGCCCAGCGCGCTCGTCCTCAGCAGTTAGGAGACATCGGTGACCACGTCCACCCGATCCACCCCCCTTCCCCTCCCCACAGACGCGTCGACGTTCGACGAGCTCGTGCGCGCCGCTGCGGCGCGGTGGGGCGACCGCCCGGCGTTCGAGGTGGCAGGCGCGCGCCTCACCTTCCGTGAGCTGGACGAGCGCTCCGACGCCGTCGCGGCCGGGCTGGTCGACCGGGGCGTCGGCCGTGGCGACCGGATCTGCGTGATCAGCTACAACTGCGTCGAGTCGCTGCTCGTGTGGGTCGCGGCCGCGAAGCTCGGCGCGCTGTGGGCGCCGCTCAACGCGTCGCTGGAGGGCGACGACCTCCGCGTCACGATGGAGCGCCTCGACCCCGTCCTCCTCGTCGCGGACGCCTCGACGCGCCCGGCGGTGGAGGCCGTCTGGTCGGCGCTGCAGGTGGCACCGGCCCCTTACCTCGCCAGCGACGCGACGCCCGACGGGATCTGGAGCGCGTTCGACGAGCTCGTGGGCGACCCGGCCGGGTGCCCCGCCCCGGAGAACCAGCCCCGCGACCCGCTGATGGTCATCTACAGCGGTGGCACGACCGGGTTGCCGAAGGGCATCGTGCTGCCCCACTACAACATGCCCGCCGCCGGCCTGCGGTACGGGCACGCGTGGAACCCGCGCTCGGACGACATCCACTTCACGACCAACCAGCTCTACCACCAGTCGACGCAGCACCTGTCGGTCGTCGCGACGCTGATGTGGGGCGTGTTCACCGTCCTCGACCGGCGGTTCTCGCTGTCCGCCTACTGGAACCGGGTCCGCGAGACCCGCGCCACCCTGATCGACCCGATCGGCACCATGGTCACGCTCCTCGTCCAGCAACCGCCGTCGGAGCGGGACCGGGATCACCACGTCCGCCTGACGTGGAACGCGAGCTCCACCCTGCCGATCCACATCATCGAGCAGTTCGGCTCCCGCTTCGGGATCCCGATGCTCGGCACGTACGGGCTCACCGAGGGCGGCGGCGGGTTCATGGCCAACAACCCCGTCGGCCCGGACCACCGTGCGGGCGCGAACGGGAAGGGGTGGGACCAGTTCGAGTTCGCGATCGTCGACGAGCAGGACCGCCCGCTCCCGCCCGGCGAGATCGGCGAGATCGTGAGCCGCCCGCTGCTGCCGAACACGATGGCGCTCGGGTACCTGGGTCAGGCGGAGACCACCGTCGCCACGTGGCGGAACCTGTGGATGCACACCGGCGACCTCGGCCGGATGGACGAGGACGGCTACCTCTACCTCCTCGGACGGCAGGCGTTCTGGCTCCGCCGCCGCGGCGAGAACATCTCGGCCTACGAGGTGGAGCAGGTGCTGAGCACCTGCCCGGGCGTCGCCGAGGTGTGCGTGGTCGGGGTCCCCTCCGAGCTCAACGAGGAGGACGTCAAGGCGTTCGTCATCCTCGACGGGACCGCCGAGGTGACGCCGCGCCAGCTCGTCGACTGGTGCACCGGGAAGCTCACGGCGTTCAAGGTGCCGCGCTTCGTCGAGTTCGTCGACGACTTCCCCCGGTCGGCCAGCAAGCGCGAGATCGAGCGCGAGAAGCTGCGGGCGCGGCCGAACGACGCCGCCTGGGACGCCACCGCCGTCAGCGTCGGGGGCGGCGCGTCGTGACGGAGGTGCCGCGGTCGCTGTCGTTCACCGCGGACCACGAGTGGGTGCGGGACGAGGGCGGGGGCCGCTGGCGCATCGGCATCACCGACCACGCCCAGGCCGCGCTCGGCGACGTCGTCTTCGTCGACCTCCCGACCGTGGGGGCGCCGGCGCGCCGCGGCTCGCCGCTCGGCGAGGTCGAGTCCACCAAGACGGTGTCGGACGTCGTGGCCCCGCTCGACGGGGTGGTGGCCGAGGTCAACGAGCGCCTGCGCGACGACCCCGCGCTCGTCAACACCGCGCCCTACGGCGACGGATGGCTCTGCGTGATCGAGAGCTCGGGCGCCGAGCCCCAGCTCCTCACCGCGAGCGAGTACGAGCGCCTGGTCGGTGGACCGGCGGCTGCGCAGGCCACGTCGACCTGACGCCGGACGCCCGCCGTCACGCCCCGGCCGCGCGGCGGGCGGTCAGACCGCTGCGCCGACCAGGTTGCCGATCGCGGTGGTCACGACGAAGGCGAGCGTGATCAGCGCGACCTGGCGCGTGACCCCGCGCAGCACCGAGCGCTTCGTCATCAGCGCGAGCCCGCCCCCGAGGACGGCGGCGGCGAGCAGTCCGAGCAGGAAGCTGATCACGATCGCGATCGTCCCGCTCCCGAAGAGGAACGGGATCACCGGGATGATGGCCCCGAGCGCGAACGACCCGAACGACGCCGTGGCCGCGAGCACGGGCGACCCCAGCTCCTCCGGATCGATGCCCAGCTCCTCGCGTGCGTGCGCCTGCAGCGCCGTCTCGGGGTCCGCCATCATCTGGTTCGCGATGGCCATGGCCGAGGCGCGATCGAGGCCACGGTCGGCGTAGATGCCGGCGAGCTCGAGGGTCTCACCGGCGGGATCGTCCTCGATCTCCGCGCGCTCGGCGGCCAGCTCGCGCTCGAGCAGCTCGCTGTTCGCCCGGACCGAGACGTACTCGCCGATCGCCATCGACATGGCGCCGGCGACGAGGCCGGCCATCCCGCCGACCACGACGTCCCCACGCTCCGACGTCGCGCCCGCGACGCCGCCGACGAGCGAGAGGTTGGAGACCAGCCCGTCGCTCAGGCCGAACACGGCCGCTCGCGCGCCGCCCGTCGTCCAGCGTCCGTGACGCTCGGAGCGTCGCTGCAGGTGGCTGAGGACCGCTCCGTCATGAGGCACCCGACGAGTGTGCGGCGGCCGGACGCGCGCTGACAACATGATCTTGTCCGTGAGGCGGGCCTACGCGGCAGGGGCAGGGCGCACCACCCCCGCGTGGACGGCGCGACGCCGGACGAGGCCGGCGCACGCCTCCCCGCGCCGAGCGCTCAGCGGATGTCGAGGGCGCGACCGTTCACCTGCCGGCGGAGCTCGTTGATCCGCTCCAGCGCGTCCGCGGCACGTGCGGGCGCACGTGCCGCGACGGACACGCACAGCCCCTCGAGCAGCAGCGTGGTGGCGGCGTGGCTCGAGTAGCCGCCGGGCTCCCCTCGACCCGATCGGAGCACCACGCACGTGGCCGCCGGGTCCGTCGGCGCCGACGCGGTGTCGGTGCAGAGCACGATCGGGACCCGGAGCTCGGTGCAGCGATCCATGAGCACGCTGACGTGGCGGTGCACGCGCCCGTAGGCGAGCACGATCACGACGTCGCCGGCGCGGACCCGTGCGATCTCGTCCGCCGCGCCGGCGCCGGTGTGGACGAGGGCCGAGCTGTCGGTGCCGATGCGGTTGAAGAGCACCGTGGCGTACGTCGCGAGCGCCGCCGACGGACCCGTCCCGCTCACGAGGACGCGCCCCGCCGCCGCCAGCAGGTCGACCGCCTGCTCCACCTCCGGGCCCACGGCGATGCGTGCGAGCGCGTCGAGCGACGCGAGGTGGGCCTCGAGCATGCGCGCCAGCCCCGACGCGGCGCCCGCTCCCGTGCCCAGCGTCGCCAGCAGGCGCGTCCTCAGGTCCGGCTCGACCACGCCGCCGGCGCGCGCGCTGCGCTTCATCTCCGCGTAGCCCGTGTACCCGAGCCCCTGCGCGGCGCGGATCACGGTGGCCTCGGACACGTCCAGGTGCGCGGCGATCTCCGCGGCGGAGAAGTGGCCCAACTGGCCCAACTGCTCCTGGAAGAACGCCGCGGCGCGCCGCTCCGCCGCGCTCAGGCTCGGCCCCCGCGACTCGATCCTCGCCACCAGATCGTCGGGCACGGCCTCCACGGACACGTCGGCATGGTATCGCTGCAGGATTTCCTTCTTGACGCACGTCGTGCAGCTCTTGCTACAGTGCCCGCTCGTCATGGACTTCCTGGTCGCGCTCGTGCCGGTGTTCCTCGCGTCGGTGGTGGAGTGCGTCGAGGCCTGGACGGTCGTGGTCGCGGTCGGCCTCACCCGCGGGTGGCGAGCCCCGCTGCTCGGGACGCTCGCGGCGACCGTCGTCATCGGCGCGCTCATCGCGATCTTCGGTGTCACGCTCGTGGACCGGATCGACGAGCACGTCTTCGAGGTCGTCGTCGGCACCATGCTCCTGCTGTTCGGCCTGCGCTGGCTCCGCAAGGCGATCCTGCGGTTCTCCGGCGTCGTCGCGATCCACGACGAGGACCGCATCTACGCCCGCCACGTGGCCGAGCTGCGCGCTGCGGGCGAGCGCACGCGCTTCGACTGGCTCGGGTTCGTCACCGCCGGCAAGACCATGCTGCTCGAGGGCCTGGAGATCACGTTCCTCGTCATCACGCTCGGCTCCGAGGGCACCACGAGCTTCGCCGTCGCGTCGCTCGGCGCCGCGTCCGCGTTCGTGGTCGTCGGGATCGTCGGCTTCGCCGCCCGCGGCCCGCTGTCGAAGGTCCCCGAGAACGCGATGAAGTGCTTCGTCGGCCTGATGCTGTGCGCCTTCGGGACCTTCTGGGTCGCGGAGGGCTTCGGTGTCGAGTGGCCGGGCGATGCGTGGAGCGTCCTGGCGCTGCTCGCCACGTGGACCGGCATCACCTGGTGCGGGATCCGCCTGGTCCGCCACCTCGTCCCGGCGTCCCGCCCCGAGCTCCAGCACGCCGCCACGTGACGGCGCTCCGGCACGCGCTGAAGGAGCTGGTCGGGCTCGTCGTCGAGGACGGCTTCGTCGCCATCGGCGCCATCCTCTCGATCGCCGTGGGGTACCTCCTCACCCGCGACGCGGTCCTCGGCCCGACGGTGACGGTGGGAGTGCTCATCGTCGTGATGCTGGCCGCGTCGCTCGGCGTCTCGCTCGTGCGCGCCGCGCGCGCGGCGGGCCGGCGCTGAACGCAGGTCCTCTCCCCCTGCTCCGGCGTCGACCCGGCATCGGGTCACGCAGAACGACGGGCTGACGCTCCAGCCCTGCACCGACATCGCCGTCGCGCCATCGCCGTACCGGCCGGTCAAGCGGACGTCGGTGTTGCGGAAGGATGACGACAGCGGCGGCGACGGGTCGCGTCGCACGCGCGCTGACGACGTCGTCGCCGGACGCGTCGGTCAGACCGGTGCGGTCAGCTGCCTCGAGCGCTCGTGCCGGGCGTCGCGGTCGAACTCGGCCCACACGGTCTTGCCGTTGGGCGACGTGATCACGCCCCAGTCGTCGCTGATCGCCGCGACCATCCGAAGTCCTCGTCCTCCGACGTCAGGGGCCACGGCGGGGATCCGGGGGATCTCGATGCTGTGGTCGTCGACCTCGACCCGTACCGGGACGTCCGGTCTCGGGTCCCACAGGCGCAGCGTCCCGCCGGCTCCGGTGTGGATCACGACGTTGGTCACCAGCTCGCTCACCGCCAGCTGGACATCTTCAGCGATCGGATCGTCGACACCGGCGAGCGTCGGCGCGACGGCGCGACGTACACGTCGGGGAGCGCTGAGCTCACCGCCGAACACGACTTCGATGTCAGGTCGTGGCCTCATCAGCGTCACCAGCTGACCGGGTGACGCAGAGGTTCGTGCGGTTGGTCATGTTGATCCCTGTCGTCGTGAAGGAGCGCCCATCGACCATAAGCCTCCACCCTCGTCCGCTTGTCAAGCGCGCCGGCCGGACGGCGGGCTCGGCCCGCCTCAGAGCGTGACGCTGACGAGGTGCCTCACCGGCGTCGGCCGCCGCGACGGCGACACGAGCGGCACGCTCGGCGCCCGTCGACCGCCCCTGCCGCGCCACGACGAGAGTCACCCGTCCGCGGGATCGATCAGCGGCGGGGCAGCGTACGGTGGGGGTGCGTTCGCCGTCCTTGAGAGCTCAGGGTTCCCCGGTCCACGCCCGGGAGCGCGCACCATGTCGGGATCCGACGCAGCAGCATCCTTCGACCAGAGCGTCGCGGCGGTCAGCCAGTTCTTCGTCGGCGGACGCAGCGTCCTCGAGACGCTCAACCGCCTCGCCGAGCTCAGCACCGACGCCGTCACCTCGGCCCGCTACGCCGGGATCAC
>Ga0164290_1000898_pt1 | contig 67578 bp, 61 predicted proteins | sample Micstemetagenome_FD_108782 | JGI IMG/M metagenome (GOLD analysis project Ga0164290, IMG submission 108782) | Contaminated culture microbial community from soil near Moab, Utah, USA - Microcoleus steenstrupii SON62 (Illumina Assembly) | ecosystem: Environmental > Terrestrial > Soil > Soil crust...
ATCTACGTCGACATCGGCAAGAGCACCGAGCGCCAGCGCTCGGCCTCCGAGATCGCCAAGGAGCTCCGCGAGAAGGTCGCGCGCCTGGTCGGCGCCGAGTACGTGGTGCTCGACGACCTCAACAACGGCGCGCAGAAGCCGGTGCAAATCCGTTTCTTCGGTGCCGACAGCCGCAAGTTGCAGGAGATCACCCAGGACTTCGTGGTGAAGATGCGCGGTATCAAGGGTGCCGTCGACGTCGGCTACTCGGAGCAGGATCCGCAGAACGAGTTGCAGATCGAGCTCGACCGCGGCCTGGCCAACCAGCTCGGCATCTCGGTCAACGACGCCGCGCAGGCGCTGCGCGTCGCCTTCGCCGGCGTCGAGGTCGGCGACTGGGTCGACCCCACCGGCGAGGCGCGTGACGTCTCGGTGCGACTGCACCCCGTGGATCGCGTCGACGCCAGCAACATCGAGCGTCTGCCGATCGCCGTCACCGGCACCAATCGCATGGTGCCGCTGGAGCAGATCGCCACCGTCACGATGGGCAAGGGCCCGGGCCAGATCCAGCATGCCGACGGCAAGCGCGTGATCACCGTCAGCGCCAACGCCCAGGGCCGCTCGCCCGGTGAGATCACCAAGGAAGCCAAGGCGTTGGCGGAGAAGATCCCGTTCCCGCCGGGCTTTGGCATCGAGCTGGCCGGTTCGGCGCGCGATCAGGAGGTGGTGTTCACCGCCATGATCACCGCGCTGTTCTCCGGCGTCGCGCTGATGTACTTCGTGCTCGTGATCCAGTTCAACAGCTTCACCGCGCCGCTGGGCGTGATGCTGTCGCTGCCGCTGTCACTGATCGGCGTCGTGCTGGCGCTGCTGCTCACCGGCGGCACGCTGAACCTGATGAGCCTGATCGGCGTGATCATGCTGATGGGTCTGGTGGCGAAGAACGCGATCCTGCTGCTCGACGCCACGCGCCAGGAAGAGCGCAACGGCATCGACCGCGAGGAGGCGCTGATGCACGCCGGGCGCAAACGCTTCCGGCCGATCCTGATGACGACCTTCGCGCTGATCGCCGGCATGCTGCCGGTGGCCATCGGCATCGGCGAGGGCGGCGAGTTCTACCGTCCGATGGCGGTGGCGATCATCGGCGGCACCATCACGTCGACGGTGCTGACGCTGCTCGTGGTGCCGAGCTTCTACGACAGCATCGAGATCGCGCGCGACCGCATGATCGCGAAGTTCCAGCGCCGCGTGCCGCGCTGGACTGCGCTCGGGGCGTTCCTGATGACCCTGGTCGAGGCGCTGCTGACGCTGCTGCTGGTCCGGCTCGTGTTCAGGCTGCTGATGCGCCTGCTGCGCGGCCGCCGCCCGGTGCAGCTCAGCCCGGCCAACGCCCAGGCCTGAGCGGCGGCGTGGGGTCGGGCTGGCGCCCGAGCCCACGCCGGCCCTAGACGCCTGTTGGCGCCGGCTACCATGCTTTCTTGTTGCGTCCTCTGGGTGAAGGCGCCCCGTCTGGGGTGCCCGCGTCGGAGGGGCGAGAAGGGATGCTTCTGGTGTCGACGGACGGCGAGGCTGCGGGCGAGCGGTTTCATTGGGGCGACGGGCTCCGGCTGCTGACGGTCGTCCTGCTGGGCGGCAGCTTGACGCTGCTGGCCACCGGCAGCCTGCGGCAGGCCGAGGCGCTGCGGCTGAAGGAGCATCGCCATGCGTCCACCGATCGCATTGTGCAGGCCTTCAACCAGGAGCTCACGCGGACCCTGGAGGCGCTGCGCACGGCGGCGCTGATGGTCGAGGTGTACCCGCAGCTGAGCCGCGAGCAGTTCAACAGCTACATGCGCAAGCTGGTGAAGGACCAGCTCAGCATCAATGTCGTGGAGTGGCAGCCGATCGTCGCGGCGCGCGACCTGAGGGCGTTCGAGGCCGAGGCGCGCGGCGCCGGCTTTCCCGATTTCGAGGTCGTCGAGCCTGACGCCGTCGGCAAAGGCTGGCGGCCGGTCTCCGGCCGTGACCCCTATGTGGTGGTGCGCTACGCCTGGCCCGAGAGCTATCGCACCATCGGCTACGACCTCAGCTTCAGCCCCGAGCGCATGGCGTCCAAGCTGCAGGCGGCGGCGACGGGCGCCCCGGCGGCCTCGGGGGCCTTCGAGTTCATGAAGGAGGGCAAGGTGCGCTCGGGCAGCGTCGCCATGGCCATCTCGATGGCGGTGTTCGAGCCGGATCGTCGGGTGCGCGGCTACATGGCGGCGGTGGTGGACCTGCCGACGCTGTTCCAGCAGGCCAGCGTGCGGGCCCACGAGGCCGGGCTGGACCTGCGGGTCTACCCGTCGACGCAGGCCGACTCGGCGCCGGTCTTTGCGACGCAGCGGCTCGGAACGGCGCCTGCCCGGACGCAAATCGACCCGCTGGAATCCGAGGAGCTGAGCGCCACGCTGGCAATCGCTGGGCAGCGCTGGCGTCTCGCGCTGCAGCCCGGCCCCGGCTTTTACGACGGCTTGCGGTCGCAGCTCTCGCTGTGGACGCTGGCTGTCGGCGGCCTGATGACCTTGCTGATGGCGCGCGCCGTGATGCTCGTGCAGGCGAGCCGTCGGCGCGTCGAACGGGCCAAGCGGGTGCTCACTCGCACCAACCAGTCGCTTCGCATCCAGACCGAGCGCCTGCTGGTGGCGCAGCGCATCGCCCACCTGGGCAGTTGGCAGGCCGATCTTCAGCAGCCGGCGCTGCTCTGGTCCGCCGAGATCTGTCTGATCCTCGGGCTTGCGCCGGAGACCGCGTCTGCGCCTCGATGGGGGACGCAGACCGGGCTGACGGCGGACAGCTGGGAACGGTTCGAGGCGGCGCTTCGCGTGGCCGTGACCCAGAACGAGGCCATTGAGCTGGAGCTGGAGTGCGAGCGACCCGATGGCAGCCGCTGCTGGTTGCTGGCGCGCGGCCTGGCGCAGCGCGACGACGGTGCGCCGGCGGTCCAGGTCCATGGCGTGGCGATGGACATCACGGCGCGCAAGCGGGCAGAACTGGAAATCAAGAACCTTGCGTTCACCGACGCGCTGACCGCGCTGCCCAACCGGCGCCTGCTGCTCGACCGCCTGGCCCACGCCCTGGCGTTTTCCGACCGGCACCAGCGCCATGGCGCGCTGCTGTTCGTCGACCTCGACGGCTTCAAGAAGGTCAACGACACCTACGGCCACCAGCGCGGCGACCAGTTGCTGCAGCAGGTGGCGCTTCGGCTCACCGGCTCGGTGCGCCAGGGCGACACCGTCGGGCGGCTGGGCGGCGACGAGTTCGTGGTGCTGCTGGAGGACATCGGCAACGGGCCGGCCGAGGCGGCGGCGCACGCCGAGGTCGCCGGTCGAAAGCTGCTGGAGGTGCTGAAGGCTCCGTACGCGCTGGGGGCGGACCTGCACAGCTGCACCGCCAGCATCGGTCTCACCGTGTTCGGGACGGAACGTCTGCAGCCGGAGGAACTGCTGCGCCGCGCCGATGTCGCGATGTATCGCGCCAAGGCCGCCGGTCGCCATTCCCTGTGCTTCTACGACCCGTCGATGCAGGCGGCGATCCTGGCGCGGGCGCAGCGGGAAAGCGAGCTGCGCGAGGCGCTCGGCCACGGTGGGCTGCGCCTGCATTACCAGCCGCAGGTGGACGCTGCGGGCCGCATCGCCGGCGTGGAAGCGCTGCTGCGCCTGCAGCTGCCGGAACGCGGGTTGGTCGGTCCGCAGGACTTCATCGCGCTGGCCGAGGAGACTGGCCTGATCAGCGCCGTGGGCGACTGGGTGCTGCAGACCGCCGTCGACCAGCTGGTGGCTTGGGCCCCGCATGCCGACCGGGCAGGGCTCAGCGTCTCGGTCAATGTCAGTCCGCGTCAGTTCCGCGCGTCGGAGTTCGTGCCGGGGCTGGAGGCCTTGCTGGCGCAGCGGCCTTTCCCGCCTGAGCGACTGAAGCTGGAGCTGACCGAGGGCGTGCTGCTGGACGACGTCGACGATGCCGTGCAGAAGATGCAGCGCATCGCGGCGCTCGGCGTTCGCCTGTCGCTCGCCGACTTCGGCACCGGCTTCTCGTCGCTGAGCTACCTGAGGCGGCTGCCCTTGCACCAGCTGAAGATCGACAGGAGCTTTGTCGCCGATCTCGGGGAGCGATCCGACGAGACCGCGATCGCCCACATGATCATCGTGCTGGGCGAGAGCCTGGGCCTGGAGGTGATCGCTGAAGGCGTGGAGCGGGCGGATCAACGCGACCAGCTGCTGCGCCTGGGCTGCCGCCAATTCCAGGGCTACCTGTTTGGGCGACCGATGCCGGTGCAGGCGCTCGAGGACCTGATCGAGGGCGGCGCCGCCCGCGGCACTGCCTGACCCGGCTCATTGGCGCGTCGGGGGCAGGCAGCCTGCGGAGCGAGACGGGGGAGCGTCAACCATGAGAGCGATGCGGCGGACTTCTGGCGATCATGGGTGCCCCTGCTGATTCGCTGTACGCCCATGACGCGACGCCTGCTCTCCTTGCTCCTTGCTGGTGCCCTCGGCGTCAGCGCACAGGCCCAGCGCCCCGCGCCGGCCATGCCCACCACGCCGGCCGCTCGCGAGGCGGCCTGGCAGCAGCACCAGCGCATGGCAGATGCGTCGCCGGCCCGCCACCTGCACTGGCGGGCCATCGGCCCGATCGCCCAAGGTGGCCGGGTGGTCGATGTCGAGATGGTGCCGGGCCAGCCGGCCAGCTTCTACGTGGCCTATGCCACCGGCGGCGTGTGGAAGACGGTGAACCACGGCGGGAGCTTCGAGCCGCTGACCGATCAGCTGTTCAACACGGTCACCGGCGACATCGCGGTCGACCCGCGTGCACCCGAGACGCTGTGGGTGGGCACGGGCGAGCCCAATGCGGCGCGCTCCAACTACGGAGGCCATGGCGTCTACCTCAGCCGGGACGGCGGCAAGAGCTTTGAGCACAAGGGCCTGGCCGACAGCGACCGCATCGCCCGCGTCCTGGTCGACCCACGCAACAGCCAGCGAGTCTTCGTCGCCGCCGCCGGCAAGCTGTACTCCACCGGCGGCAGCCGCGGGATCTACTTGACCGAGGACGGCGGCGCCAGTTGGCGGCAGGTGCTCAAGGGCGAGGGCGCATGGACCGGCGCCAGCGACTTGGTCATGCACCCTCGCGACCCCGACACGCTCTATGCCGCGCTGTGGGAGCGCAAGCGCACGCCCTGGCAGTTCACCGAGAGTGGGGCCGGCAGTGCGCTGTACCGCAGCCGCGACGGCGGCCGCAGTTGGACTCGCCTGACCGGCTTTCCGAGCGGCAAGGAGATCGGCCGCATCGGTCTGGCGGTGTCGCCGGCGCGGCCGGATACCGTGTACGCGAGCATTGATCTGTGGCGTCCGCTGCCCGCGGCGCTGCAGCACGCCGGCGACCGGCCGCTGTCGCCCAAGCGCCTGAAGACCATGACCCGCGACGAGTTCCTGCGCCAGGACCCGGACGAGCTGGAAGCTTTCGTGCGCGCTGCCGACCTGCCCGCCGAGTTCGACAGCGCCAAGCTGCTGGCGGGGGTGAAGGACGGCAGCATCAAGCTGGACAGCCTGCGCGAGCGCCTGGCCGAGGCCAATGCCGCGCTGTTCGACGCGGAGGTCTGGGGGCTGACGATCTGGCGCAGCGACGATGCTGGCGGCAGCTGGCGCCAGACCCATGAGCAGCCGCTGCGCAACGCCACCTACACCTTCGGCTACTACTTCGGTCGGCTGGCGGTGGATCCTGCGGATGCCGAGCGCGTGTATGCGATGGGCGTGCCGCTGATCGTCTCGGAGGATGGCGGGCGGCGGTGGAGCGGTTACGCCAATCACCGCGACGTTCACGTGGACCACCACGCGCTGTGGATCGACCCCGCCAACCCGCAGCGTCTGGTGCTGGGCAACGACGGCGGGCTGGACATCAGCTATGACCGCGGTGTGAGTTGGCGCAAGCTCGATGCGCAGCCGGTCGGCCAGTTCTACACCATCATGGCCGACATGGCCGAGCCCTACAACGTCTATGGCGGTCTGCAGGACAACGGCACCTGGAAAGGGTCCAGCCGCACTCGTTGGGAGCTTGGTCAGGACTGGACCTTCATGTCGGGAGGCGACGGCGCGTTCGTGGCCGTGGACAACGAGGGCAAGCACACCTACACCGGCTACCAGTTTGGCAACTCGATGCGCATCCACGCCGATGGCAAGCGCGTCGAGGTGCGCCCGCGCAGTCCGTTGAGCGAGGCGCCGCTGCGCTACAACTGGATGTCGCCGCTGATGGTGTCGCTGCACAACCCTCAGGTCATTTACTTCGGCGCCAACCGCCTGTTCCGCTCCTTTGACAAGGGGCGGACGTTCCAGCCGATCAGTCCCGACCTGAGCCGCAACCCCGCGCGTGGCAACGTGCCCTTCGGCACGATCAGCAGCCTGTCGGAGTCAAGGCTGCGCTTCGGCCTGCTGGCCGCCGGCACTGACGACGGCCAGTTGCAGGTCAGCCGCGACGGCGGGCTGAGCTGGCAGGACGTCGGCAAGGGCCTGCCCGCAGACCGCTGGGTCAGCCGGGTCGAGTGGTCACAGCATGTCGAGGGCCGGCTTTACCTGAGCCTGAACGGCTATCGCCAGGACGACGACAGCGCCTACCTCTTTGTCAGTGAGGACTTCGGCGCGAGTTGGCGCTCGATCGCTGCCGGCTGGCCGGCCGAGCCGATCAACGTGGTGAGGGAGGACCCGGGCAATGCGCAGTTGCTCTATGTCGGCAGCGATCGCGGGGTCTACGCCTCGCTGGACCGCGGCGCCAGCTGGATCTCGCTGGCCGGCGGCCTGCCGCATGTGCCGGTGCACGATTTGTTCGTGCACCCGCGCGACCGCGAACTGATCGCCGGCACGCACGGCCGCAGCGCCTGGGTGCTGGATGTGCTGCCGCTGCAGGAGCTCGGCGCAGCCCAGCGCGCCAAGCCCGTCCACCTGTTCCACCTCGATGCGCTGCAAGCGGATCGCGACTGGCGCCGCGAACCCGATCCCTGGTTCGACCGCCGCGAGCACCTGCCGGCCTTGCGGGGCACCGTCTGGGCCGCGGCCGCGGGAACCGTTCGCTTCAGTCTGATCGACGCCAACGGCCAGGCCCTGGCGCGCTTTGATCGCGCTGTGCACGCCGGACTCAACAGCTTCGAGTGGGACCTGGCGCTGGATCCCGACCTGGCACTCGCCGCCGAGGCCGCGGCGCTGCAGAAGCTTCCCGAGGCCGAGCGCGATCAACTGCGGCACCAGCGGTATGCCGAGTCGGTCCGTCTCGGTCACCGCCTCTACCCGCTTCCCGGCAAGTACCAGCTGCGAGCCGCCGTCGGCGAGGCGAGCGCCGAGACGCCCTTGGAAGTCAAGGCGCCGAAGGCCTTTGATCCGCGCTTGCCACCGGCCGTGAAGCGTCGGGGCGACGGCGGCGAGTCGACGCGCACGCAACTGGGGCCGATGCCTCACCCGCGTGCCGGGGCACGGGGGAGGGCGCTGACCTTGCCAGGGCGCTGAGCCGGCAGAGCCGGAGCGCCGGCTACAGCACCCGCCCCGGGTTCAAGCGGGCCTCGGGGTCGAACAGGGCCTTGAGCTGGCGCATCGCCGTCAGCCGGTCGGTGTCGAGCGACCGGGCCAGCTCGTCGCGCCGCAGGCGGCCGATGCCATGCTCGGCGCTGAAGCTGCCGCCGTGCGCCGCCACGGCGTCGAACACGCAGCGGCTCAAGGCGGCACCATGCTGCTCGCGCAGCACGGCCAGCGGCATGCCCGGTGGCGGTGCCAGGTTGAAGTGCAGATTGCCGTCGCCGGCGTGGCCGAAGACCTGCGGCCGCAGGCCCGGCACCTGGGCCTGCAATACCGGCTCCACCGCCTTCAGGAAGGCCGGCAGGGCGGACAGCGTCAGGCTGATGTCGTGCTTCAGGTTTCCGCCGGCCTGCGTCTGGCGCTCGGGGATCGATTCGCGCAGGGCCCACAAGCGCGCGAACTGCGCCTCACTCTGACTGATCACCGCGTCCAGCATCAGCTGTGACTGGCCGAGCAGCCACGATTCCAGCCGCTCGCGGGTGGCGGCTTCCGGCAGGCCGCTGCTCAGCTCCAGCAGCACCGCCCACGGCGCGCAGGGCAGCGGTGCTTCCGGTCCGAGCAGTTCCTGCACGGCCCGGTTCATCAGCTCGAAGCCCGACAGCCACTCGCCCAGGTCGCTGCGCAGGCGCTGAAAGAGCGCCAGCGCGCTGTCGAACGAGGCAACGCCCAGCCAGGCAGCCAGCCGCGAGCGCGGCTGAGGCACCAGCTTCATGACGGCAGCCGTGATCACGCCCAGCGTGCCTTCGCTGCCGATGAACAGATCGCCCAGCCTGTAGCCGCGGTGATCCTTGCGCAAGCCGTCGAGGTCGCGCAGCAGCCGGCCGTCGGCCAGCACCACCTCCAGGCCCAGGCAGAGCTCGCGCGCGTTGCCCCAGCGCAGCACCTGGGTGCCGCCGGCATTGGTGGCCAGCACGCCGCCCAGCGTGCAGCTGCCCTCGCTGGCCAGCGAGAGCGGAAAGAGCGCGTCCTCGGCCGTCGCGGCAGCCTGCAGTTCGACCAGGCGGCAGCCGGCCTCGGCGGTCAGGCTGAGCGCCGCGCTGTCGACGGCGCGCACGCGATTCAGGCGCTGCAGGTTCAGCACCAGCTCCCGTCCGCTGGCGTCGGGCGTCGAGCCGCCGACCAGGCCGGTGTTGCCGCCCTGGGGCACCAGCGGCAGCGGATGGCTGGCGCGCACCATCGCCTGCAGCTCGTCGACGCTGCGCGGCCGCAGCACCGCCAGCGCTCGCCCCGGGAACTGGCCGCGCCAGTCGCGCTCGAAGGGCAGGGCGGCGTCGCCGCTGAGCACCTGCTCAGCGCCGAACTGCGCCCGCAGCGCGGCCAGCGCGACGCTGTCGCCGTTCATGCCGCCGGGGCCGCCTTGGCCGCCGCCAGGCGCTGGCGGATGTGCAGGGTGACGAAGCTGAACAGCAGCACGGCAAGCAGCGCCTCGGTGAGGCCGAGCCAGCGTTGCGCGCCGGCGCTCGAGCCCAGATGCACCAGACCCTCGGTGGCGTAGACCCAGACCAGCAGCGCGACCCAGCGGTAGGTGTAGAGCCGGTAACGCCAGAGGCCGGGCAGCGCGGGCAGCAGCGGCAGCACCTTCAGCGCCCAGAACCAGGAGCCGTTGAGCAGCAGCTCCCAGAGCAGGCAGAGCAGGATCAGGGCGGTGCAACTGGCCAGGCTCATCGCGCGGCTGGATCGTTCCTGGGCGGTGGGTTCGGTGCGCAGCGGGCTCTCGGTCATGCCGGCATTCTCGGGCCGCTCCCTACACTGAGCCCATGTTTGCCTTTGCGACCCTGCGCCGCCACGCCTGGCTGCGCCTGCTGCTGAGCTTCTGGCGCGGCCTGAAGGACTGGCCCTGGCAGCAGACCCTGGCCGGCCTGCGCGTGCGCTTTGACGAGCTGCGCCTGGGCCAGACCGCGGGTTCGCTGACGTTCACGACGCTGATCTCGCTGGTGCCGCTGCTGGTGCTGTCGCTGGCGCTGTTCACCGCGTTCCCGATGTTCGCCAGCTTCCAGAAGGCGCTCGAGGAGTACTTTCTCTCCAACCTGGTGCCCGACAGCATCGCGCGACCGGTGCTGCGCACGCTGACGCAGTTCGCCGGCAAGGCCAAGGGCATCGGCACCCTGGGCGCGGTGGTGCTGGGTTTCACGGCGATCGCGCTGATGCTGACCATCGACCGCACGCTGAACGCGATCTGGCGCGTGCGCCGGCCGCGGCCGTTCGCGCAGCGCGTGCTGGACTATTGGGCGACGCTGACCTTGGGGCCCTTGCTGCTCGGTGCCAGCCTGGCGCTGACCAGCATGGCCTTGAGTGCGGGCAAGGGCGTGGTGTCGAGCCTGCCCGGCGGCTTCGACACCCTGCTCGAGATCATCCAGTTTGGGGTGCTGACCGCCGCCGTGGCCGGGCTGTTCCACTTCGTGCCGAACACGCATGTTCGCTGGCGGCATGCGTTGCTGGGCGGCCTGTTCGTGGCCGGGGCGTTCGCGCTGGCGAAGCTCCTGCTCGCGCTCTGGCTCAAGCAGGTGCCGACCTATGCGCTGCTCTACGGCGCGTTCGCGACGCTGCCGATCTTCCTGGTCTGGATCTATCTCGGCTGGGTGATCGTGCTGCTCGGTGCGCTGCTGGCGGCGAACGCACCGGGCCTCACCCAGGGACTGCTGCAGCGGGCGCCGATGCCGGGCCTGGAGTTCGAGCTCGCGCTGGGTGTGATCGAGGAACTCTGGGACCGCCAGCAGCGTGGCAGTGCCGGCGCGACGAAACTGACGCTGGCCCAGCATCTGCACATCGACCCGCTGCAACTCGAGCCGGTGCTCGAGACCCTGCAGCGCCTGGACTGGGTCGGGCGCCTCGAGGAGGAGGGCGCGCAGCGTCTGCTGCTGCTGCGCAACCCGCAGCAGACGCTGGCGGCGCCGCTGCTGCACGCGATGCTGGTGCCGGAGAACGCGGCGACGCGCCGGCTGTGGCGGTGCAGCGGCTGGGAAGCGGCGACGCTGGCGGCGCTGCTCGGCGATGCCGGTCCGGGCCGGGGCGGAACGAGGCAGCGGTCGGGCGCTTGATCCCTCGCGCAGCGCCGCTGCCTTGAGCCGGTAGGCATCGAGCGCCTTGCCCAGCGTGGCGGGACCGGTGATCTGCGGCGCCAGCGTGCTGGCGGCGGCTCGCTCCGCCGGACTCATGTCGGCTTCCAGCCGCTTGCGATGGGCATTCGCCTTGTTGCCGGGGTCGGTGCTCGCCGACAGGCTGCAGAGCGCAGGAGCCACCACCAGCGTCTTCGGCACGCCAACGCCGTTGTGGAAAAGCAGGCCGAGCTTGACCGTCGAGGGCGCCAGCGCCAGGCCCGGCGTTGGCCCGGGTCCGGACTGGCCGCAGCGAGCCTCAAAGGGGACTGGCGCTCATCCGGCGCCTCAGGATCGCCAGTTCCCGCTCGTCGCGGGACGGCTTTCTCGCGCCGCCGCGCTCAAGCGTCGGCGTCGACCCAGACGCCGTTGCGCAGCATCTGGCAGGGCTTGAAGCGGGACTTGTAGGCCATCTTCGGGCTGTCCTCGATCCAGTAGCCGAGGTACAGGTGCTGCAGCTTCAGCTGCCGCGTCTGCTCGATCTGCCACAGCACGCTGTAGGTGCCGTAGCTGCTGCTGTCGTCGGGCTCGTATAAGGTGTAGACCGCCGACAGGCCGTCGCTCAGCATGTCGAGGATGTTCACCAGCTTGAGCCGGCCTTCGGCGTCGCGGAACTCGACCAGGCGCGAGTTGACGCGGCTCTGCAGCAGGAACTGCGAGTACTGATCGACGCTGTCCTGGTCCATGCCGCCGCCGCTGTGGCGTGCCGCCTGGTAGCGCAGGTACAGCGCGTAATGCTCGGCGCTGTAGCCCAGGCGCATGACGCGGGCTTTCAGCTCGGCGTGCTGGGCCCAGGCGCGACGCTGGCTGCGGCTGGGCTGGAAGCGATCGACCTGCAGGCGCAGCGGCACGCAGGCCTGGCAGCGCTCGCACTGCGGGCGGTAGGTGAACAGGCCGGAGCGGCGAAAGCCCTGCGTGACCAGCTGCGCGTAGGCGTCGGCATGGATCAGATGGCTGGGCGTGGCGACCAGCGAACGCGCCTGCCGCCCCGGCAGGTAGCTGCAGGCATAAGGGGCGGTGGCGTAGAACTGCACCTGCGTGAACGGCAGGTCTTTGAGCTGTGTCACAGCAGGAACTCCCAGGCCTGCGCATCGTAGGTCCAGCGTGGAGGCGTCTGGGCAGGACCTTCCCCAGCGTGGCCGGCCAGGTGGGCGCGGAACGCGCTGCCGCTGACTTCCCCGGCGCCGAGGCTGGCGAGGTGGCGGGTGTTCTGCTGGCAGTCGATCCAGGGCAGGGCGTCGCGACGACAGAGCGCGACCAGGTAGGCCAGTGCGATCTTGGACGCGTCGGTGGCGTGCGCGAACATCGACTCGCCGAAGAACATGGTCCCCAGTCGCAGGCCGTAGAGGCCGCCGATGCAGACGCCGTCGCGCCAGGTCTCGACCGACTGCACGACGCCGCGCGCCGCCAGCTCGGCGTAGGCCTGCTGCATCGCCGGCACGATCCAGGTGCCGCCCTGGCCATCGCGCGGCGTGCTGGCGCAGGCGCGGATCACCGCCGCCGTGTCGTGGTTGACGCGCAGCTCGCAGCCGGGCGTGCGCAGGAAGCGCCTGATGGTCTTGCGCAGCGAGGGGTGCAGCTTGAAGCGGTCGACCGGCAGCACCATGCGCGGGTCCGGGCTCCACCAGAGGATGGGCTGGCCCTCGCCGTACCAGGGAAAGATGCCGCGGCGGTAGGCCTCGATCAGGCGCTCCGGGCGCAGATCGCCGCCGATCGCCAGCAGGCCGGGGGCGTCGCTGTCCGGCCCGAGCGCGCTGGCCGGGTCGGGGAAGGCGAGGGAATGCGGATGCAGACGGACAATCACGACTCCGATTTTCCGACGCTCTCCATGCAGCTCTACGGCATCCCGAATTGCGACACGGTGAAGAAGGCGCGCGCCTGGCTGGACCAGCAAGGCATCGCCCACCAGTTCATCGACTTCAAGAAGCAGGCGCCGAGCGTGCCGCAGCTGAACGCCTGGGCGAAGCAGGCCGGCTGGCAGACGCTGCTGAACCGCGCCGGCACGAGCTGGCGCAAGCTCAGCGAGGCCGAGCAGCAGCTCGCCGTCGACCAGGCCGGCGCCATCGGCCTGATGGCGACGCAGAGCAGCCTGATCAAGCGCCCGGTGGCCGAGTGGCCGGACGGCTCGCTGACCGTCGGCCTGCCGGCGCTGCAGGCGAAGGCGGGGGCACGCTGATGTTCACCGGCATCGTTCAGGGCGTGGCCCAGGTCGAGACCATCGAGGCCAGGGAAGGCCTGCAGACGCTGACGCTGACGCTGCCGCCCGGGTTCGATGGCGAGCTGGCGATCGGCGCCAGCGTCGCCTGCGATGGCGTCTGTCTCACCGTCACCGAGCGGCCGGCGCCGGATCGGGCCCGCTTCGACGTGATGGCGCAGACCCTGAGCCTGACGACGCTGGGGGGCCTGCGTCCGGGCAGCGGTCTCAACGTCGAGCGCGCGGCCAAGGACGGCGCCGAGATCGGCGGCCACCCGCTGTCCGGCCATGTCGACGTCAGCGCGCACATCGCCGAGATCCGCCGTCCCGACAACAACCACGTGCTGCGCTTCGCGTTGCCGGCACCGTGGATGCGCTATGTGTTCGCCAAGGGCTACATCGGCGTCAACGGCTGCAGCCTGACCGTGGCCGAGGCGCGGCGCGAGCGCGACGGCAGCGGTTGGTTCGAGGTCTGGCTGATTCCCGAGACCCTGCGCATGACCACGTTCGGCAGCAAGCGGGTCGGCGACGCGGTGCATATCGAGATCGAGCGCAGCACGCAGGTGCTCGTCGACACCGTGCGCGATGCGCTCGAGGAGCGGCTCGGCCCGTTGCTGCCTCTGCTCGAGGAACTGGCCCGCGAGCGCGGCATCCCGCTCGAAGATCCGCTTGTCCTGGCGCGCCAGCAGGCGTAGAAAGCTCCGGACGCCACGCACCGCCGGCAACGGGGCCAGCGGGCCGGTGTCCGACCGAGGAGGTCCGCATGCGCAAACGCATCTAATGGCTGCTGCCCGACCATGCCAGCGCCCGCCGCACGATGAACGATCTGCTGCTGGCGCGCATCGAGGCGGGGCATATCCACTTTGCCGCCGGCGACAACGCGGAGACCGAGGGCCTGCACATGGCCTCGATCCTGCAGACCTCCGACCTGGTGGAAGCGGCGCAGAACGGGGCCTTGACCGGCGCCGGGCTGGGCGCGGCGGCGGGCGCCCTGGCGGCGTTCACGGTGGTCAGCGCCGGCCCGATGCAGGCCGGCGTGGTGGTGCTGGTGGCGGGCCTGGGGGCGGTCTTCGGCACCTGGGGCTCCAGCATGATCGGCAGCTCGACGCCGAGCCGCCGCCTGAAGCGATTCGAGGCCGCGTTGGCACGGGGCGAGTACCTGCTGATGGTGGACGTGCCGCGCGGGCGCATCCAGGAGATCGAGGCGATGCTGGAGGCGCGTCACCCGGAGGGGCACTCCGAAGGCATGGAGCCGAACATCCCGGCCTTCCCCTGAGCGCCGCGCTCAGTCGGCCGTCGGTGCCACCCGCGGCAGGCGGATCTCGAAACGCGCGCCCTGGCCCGGCGCGGTGTGCAGGCTGATCTGCCCACCCAGCACCGTGCTCGCCAGGTTGTGCGCGATGTGCATGCCCAGGCCGGTGCCGCCACGTCCTAGCTTGGTCGTGTAGAACGGCTCGAAGATGCGGCGCGCCGCCTCGGGCGGCATGCCGCGGCCGTCGTCCTGGTAGGTCAGCGTCAGGTGCTCGGCGTCGCCATGGGCCTCGATGCGGATGCCGCCCCCGGAACGCTCCTCGAAGCCGTGCAGCAGGCTGTTGTCGATCAGGTTCGTCAGCAACTGCTCCAGCGCCCCCGGGTGGCTGTCCATGCTCAGGCCCTCGGGGACCAGCAGTTCGAAGCGGTGCTGGCCCTGGCGCAGGCGGTGCGCCATGGTCGCGCAGACCTTGGCGACGACCTCGTGCAGCAGGAACGCGCGGCGCTGCATCGTGGTCTGGTCGACGGTGACCTGCTTGAAGGCGGAGATCAGTTCGGCGGCTCGCTCCAGATTGGCATGCACCAGTGCCGCTGCCTCGCCGGAGAAGCGGATGAAGTCCTGCAGCACCGAGCGGCGCAGATTGCCCTTGGCCAGCTCCGCCTCGAACTCGCGCACCCGATCCAGGAAGCTGGTCGCCGCCATCACGCTGTTGCCGATCGGCGTGTTCAGTTCATGGGCCACGCCGGCCACCAGCTGGCCCAGGGCGGCCAGCTTCTCCGACTGCTCGAGCTGGGTGATGGCCTGGCTCAGCGTCGACTGGGCCGCGTCCAGCGCCTGTCCCCGCTCGACCATGCCGGAGGCCAGGCGGTCGTTGGCTCGGCGCAGCGCCTGCTCGGTGTTCTTCTGGGCCGTGATGTCGGTGTAGGTGGTGACGAAGCCGGCGATGCGGTCCTCGAACATCAGCGGCCGGCCCTCGATCAGGTGCGTGCGGCCGTTCGGGCGCGTGCGCTCGAAGCGGTGCGGCTTGAACTCGCGGGCCAGCGCCAGGCGCTCGGCGACCTGCTGACGCGCGTCGCCGGGGCCGTAGTCGCCGCGTTCGGCCATCAAGGTCAGCAGGTCCTCGAAACGTGCGCCCGAGAAGATCGCCTGCGGCGGGAAGTCGAGGATGTCGATGAACGGCTGGTTCCACAGCAGCAGCCGCAGCTCCTCGTCGAACAGGCTCAGCCCCTGCGGCAGGTGGTTGACGAGCTGGCTGGCCAGCTGGTCACGGCGATTGAGCTGGACCTGCAGGCGGTGGTGCTCGGTGACGTCGGTGTAGGTGGTGACGAAGCCGCCACCCGCCACCGGCTGCCCGCGGATCTCGATCACCGTGCCATCGGGCCGGTTGCGCGTGAACACATGGGGTTCGAAGCGCATCGCGCGGGCGGTGAAGTCGGCCACCAGTGCCTCGGCGTCCTGCACCGGGCCGAACTCGCCACGCGCGATGTTGAAGCGCCAGAGCGCCGGCAGGTCCACCGGACGCTCGAACATTTCCGGCGGGAAGCCCAGCAGCTCGATCAGCCGCTGATTCCACAGCTTGAGCCGCAGTTCGCGGTCGATCACCGTCACGCCGCCGGGGAAATGCTCACAGAGCATCTGCAGCAACTGGGTGTCGGTGAGCGCGCTCATGCGGCGGGGGGGTGGAATGCCTGAATTCTTATCGCGCGGCTAGGGCTGCCGGCGGTGCAATCGCACGACAAGCCCAACAAAAGGGGCGCCCAGCAGGGCGCCCCTTGCGCGGAGCGGCGTGCGATCAGGCTGCAAGCAGCTGGCGCAGCACGAAGGGCAGGATGCCGCCGTGGAAGTAGTAGTCGACCTCGATCGCGGTGTCGATGCGCAGGGTCAGCGTGACCTCCTTCTTGCTGCCATCGGCACGGGTGATCGTCATGGTCGCATCACCCTGGGGCTTGATCTCCTTGGCCAGCGCGATGTCGATGGTCTCGCTGCCATTCAGGCCCAGCGACTCCCAGCTGTCACCCGCCTTGAACTGCAGGGGCAGCACGCCCATGCCGATCAGGTTGCTGCGGTGGATGCGCTCGAAGCTCTTGGCGACCACGGCCTTGATGCCCAGCAGCTGGGTTCCCTTCGCGGCCCAATCCCGGCTTGACCCGGTGCCGTACTCCTCGCCGGCGAAGATCACGGTCGGCGTGCCTTCGGCGATGTACTGCATGGCCGCATCGTAGATGGCCATCTTCTGGCCGCCCTTGACGGTGTAGCCGCCTTCCTCGCGCAAGCCATCGGCCTTGGCCGGCAGAATCAGGTTCTTCACGCGGACGTTCGCGAAGGTGCCGCGCATCATCACGTCGTGGTTGCCGCGGCGCGCGCCGTAGCTGTTGAAATCGGCCTTCTGCACGCCGTTCTCGGTGAGGAACTTGCCGGCCGGCGTGGTCTCCTTGAACGAACCGGCCGGGCTGATGTGGTCGGTGGTGATCGAGTCACCGAACAGCGCCATCACCTTGGCACCCTGCACGCCGCTGACCAGCTGCTTGGGCTCCATCGTGAAGTCGCCGAAGAACGGCGGCTGCGCGATGTAGGTGCTCTTGGGCCAGTTATAGACCTGGCCCTTGACGCCCTTGATGGCGTCCCAGAGCTTGCCCGGCTTGTTCTTGACCTTGTCGTAGTTCTCCTTGAACGCCTTGGCGTTCATGGCGTGCTTCATCAGCTTGTAGACCTCGTCGCTGGTCGGCCAGATGTCGCCCAGGAACACGTCCTTGCCGCCCTTGCCCTTGCCGACCGGCTGCGTCATCAGGTCCTTGGTGACGTTGCCGGCGATCGCGTAGGCGACGACCAGCAGCGGGCTGGCCAGGAAGTTGGCCTTCAGGTTCGGGTGGATGCGCGCCTCGAAGTTGCGGTTGCCCGAGAGCACGGCGGCGCAGACCAGGTCGTTGTCCTGGATGACCTTGTTCAGCTCAGGCGTCAGGTCGCCGGCGTTGCCGATGCAGGTCGTGCAGCCGTAGGCGGCGACGTTGAAGCCCAGCTTCTCCAGGTAAGGCAGCAGACCGGCCTTCTCCAGGTACTCGGTGACGATGCGCGAGCCGGGGGCCAGCGAGGTCTTGATGTGCGGCTGCACCTTCAGGCCCGCCTCGACCGCCTTCTTCGCCAGCAGGCCGGCGGCCAGCAGCACGCCCGGGTTGCTGGTGTTCGTGCAGGAGGTGATGGCGGCAATCAGCACGTCGCCGTTCTTGATCTCCAGGCCGCTGTCGGTCTTGAAGCCCTGAGCCAGCTTCTCGGCCGGCTGGTTGAAGCCGTTCTCGCTGGTCGGCTTGCTGAACAGCTCGCCGAACTTCGAGGCCAGGTGGGTGATCTCGATGCGGTCCTGCGGGCGCTTCGGGCCGGCCAGGCTGGGGGCGACGGTGCCCAGGTCGAGCTTGACGACCGAGGTGTAGTCGATCTCGCCGGCCTTGGGCACGCCGAACATCTTCTGCGCCTTCCAGTAGGCCTCGAAGGCTTCGATCTCGGCCTTGCTGCGGCCGGTGCCCTTGAAGTACTCGACGGTCTTCTCGTCGACCGGGAAGAAGCCCATGGTCGCGCCGTACTCGGGCGCCATGTTGGCGATCGTCGCGCGGTCGGGAAGGGCCAGGGTGCGCGTGCCTTCGCCGAAAAACTCGACGAACTTGCCGACCACCTTGTGCTTGCGCAGGATCTCGGTGACCGTCAGCACCAGGTCGGTGGCGGTCACGCCTTCACGCAGCTTGCCCGTCAGCTCGAAGCCGACGACGTCAGGCGTCAGGAAGTAGACCGGCTGGCCCAGCATGCCGGCCTCGGCCTCGATGCCGCCCACGCCCCAGCCGACCACGCCGATGCCGTTGATCATCGTCGTGTGGCTGTCGGTGCCGACCAGGCTGTCCGGGTAGTACACGCCGCTCTTCGTCTTGTGCACGCCGCGCGCCAGGTACTCCAGGTTCACCTGGTGGACGATGCCGAAGCCCGGGGGCACGACGCCGAAGGTGTCGAAGGCCTGCATGCCCCACTTCATGAATTCGTAGCGCTCGCGGTTGCGCTCGAACTCCAGCTTCATGTTCAGGTCCAGCGCCTTCTTGTTGCCGAAGTGGTCGATCATGACGCTGTGGTCGACAACGAGGTCGACCGGCACCAGCGGCTCGATGGCCTTGGGGTTCTTGCCCATGCTGGCGGCGACATTGCGCATCGCGGCCAGGTCGGCCAGCAGCGGCACGCCGGTGAAGTCCTGCAGCACCACGCGGGCGACGACGAAGGGGATCTCGTCGACGCGGTCAGCCACCGGCTTCCAGTTCGCCAGCTGGGCCACATGCTCCTCGGTGACCTTCTTGCCGTCGCAGTTGCGCAGCACCGACTCCAGCACGATGCGCATCGACACCGGCATGCGGTTCACGTTCGGGAACTGCTTGGCCAGCTTGGGCAGGCTGAACAGCTGGCCTTCCTTGCCCGAGGCCGTCTTGAACGAGGCCTGGGTCTTGGCGAAGGGATGCGCAGGGGCCTTGGCGGGCTTTGCAGCGGCGGTTTTCTTCATGGGCTGGGTCCTCAGTTGGAGCGACTTCTGGAGGGGCGCAACGTTACCGCAGGCTCCCTGGCGTTTCGCTGACGGCGAGGCTTCGCCATCGGAAAAACCCAGGGTGGGGTTGCAATCCCGCTTCAGTCGCGGCTCAGAACAGCCCGTCGCCCAAGCCCAGCAGGGTGGCAATGCCCAGCAAGGCGAACAGCAGCGCCGCCAAGCCGTGGACCAGGCGCATCGGGATCCTCGCCGCGAGCCGGTTGCCGACGAAGACCACCGGCACATCGGCGATCAGCATGCCCAGCGTGGTGCCGACCACGACCAGCCAGGCGGTCGCGTAATGCGCCGCCATCGCGACCGTCGCCACCTGCGTCTTGTCACCCATCTCAGCGACGAAGAAGGCCACGAAAGTCGCGCCGAACACGCCCAGGCGCGATGCGATCCGCGCTTCGTCATCCTCGATGCGATCGGGGATCAAGGTCCAGGCGGCCATGGCCAGGAAGCCCAGACCGAGCACCCAGCGCAGCAGCGCAGGCGACAGCGCGCTGGTGATCCAGGCGCCGAGCAGTCCGGCCAAGGCGTGATTGAGTACGGTCGCTGCGACGATGCCGCCGACGATCGGCCAGGGCTTCTTGAAGCGTGCCGCGAGCAGCAGCGCAAGCAGCTGGGTCTTGTCGCCGATCTCGGCGAGAGCGACGACACCGGTGGAGACGAACAGGGCTTCCATGGGGAACGGGTCCGGACCGGCTGAAGCACGTGACCGCGGCGCCGGCCGGTCGGGGCAGCGCTGCGATCACGGTCTGGCCAGGCCACTCCAGGCTGCCGACACCATGAACCCTGGCGGGATCAAGTCTGTTGATGTCGGCCCCGCTCGGTTGACCTGGGGTCGGTCGGCGGGCGGCTACTCCCCATGAACGGGGGCGATTCTAGGGGGCGCAGGCCGTCCCTAAGGGTGCAGCACGACCAGCAGCGCGACCGCCAGCTCCTTGCCGGCATTGCGGATTGCATGGTCCTGGTCGGCGGCGTAGCGCGCGGTCTCGCCCTGCTGCACGGACTGCCGGCTGTCGCCGGCCTCGATCTGCAATGCGCCGCTGAGCACGGAGACATGCTCGCGCGAGCCAGGCTCATGGGCCGTCGACGCCAACACGCCGCCCGGCTGCACGATCAGCTCGTACCACTCGTACTGGCCAGCCAGGTCGATCGGTCCGAGGATGCGCAGGCGGGCCTGGCCGTCGGGACTGGTCAGCTGCGGCGTCGCGTGGGCGGCGATCAGCTCGATGCCGGTGGACACCGGGCGTGCGCCCTCGAGCAGCTCGGCAAGTTCGACGCCAAGCGCCGTGGCCAGGCGCCAGACCACGGCCACGGTCGGATTGGCCTGGTTGCGTTCGATCTGGCTGAGCATGCTCTTGCTCACGCCGGCGCGCCGGCTCAGTTCATCCAGCGTCAGCTGCCGCTTCGCGCGCAGCGCGGCGAGGGCTTCCCCGACCTGGGGCGGGTGGGCAAGATCGCTGTCGGCCATCGTGAATTCCTTTGTTTTCAGTGGACGGAAGTTCGATATAGTGAACGCCGTTCGATTTACCGCATTCTGCGCCAGGAGACAGAACATGACCAGCAGCGACGCCTTCTACGCCCATGTCCGCGACGAGCTCGCCGGCATCGAGGCGGCCGGCCTGTTCAAGCGCGAGCGCGTGATCGCGACGCCGCAGGGCGCGGTCGTCAGGACGGCCGAGGGGCGCGAACTGATCAATCTGTGCGCGAACAACTACCTGGGGCTGTCCAGCCACCCGCAGCTGATCCAGGCCGCGCATGAGGCGCTCGACCGCCGCGGCTTCGGCCTCTCGTCGGTGCGCTTCATCTGCGGCACGCAGGACATCCACAAGGAACTCGAGCGGCGCATCGCCGCCTTCGTCGGCTGCGAGGACGCGATCCTGTACGCGGCCGCCTTCGACGCCAACGGCGGCCTGTTCGAGCCGCTGCTGGGCGAGCAGGACGCGATCATCTCGGACGCGCTGAACCACGCATCGATCATCGACGGCATCCGGCTGTGCAAGGCGCAGCGCCACCGCTACGCGAACGACGACCTGGAGGACCTGGAGCGCTGCCTGCAGCAGGCGCGTGCCGACGGTGCGCGCCACATCCTGGTGTTCACCGACGGCGTCTTCAGCATGGACGGCACGATCGCGCGCCTGAAGGAGATCCGGGCGCTGTGCGACCGCTATGGCGCGCTGCTCGGCATCGACGAATGCCATGCCAGCGGCTTCCTCGGCAAGACCGGCCGCGGCACGGCCGAGCATTGCGGCGTGTTCGGGCAGATCGACATCATCACCGGCACCTTCGGCAAGGCCCTGGGCGGCGCCAGCGGCGGTTTCACGGCGGCGCGCAAGGAAGTCGTCGAACTGCTGCGCCAGCGCTCGCGGCCCTATCTGTTCAGCAACACGCTGGCGCCGAGCATCGTCGGCGCTTCGCTGAAGGCGCTGGACCTGCTGGAGGCATCGACCGAGCTGCGCGACAAGCTGGAGGCGAACACCCGCTTCTGGCGCGATGGCCTGAAGGCGGCGGGGTTCGACATCAAGCCCGGCAGTCACCCGATCGTGCCGGTGATGGTTTACGACGCGGTCAAGGCGCAGGCCTTCTCCGCCCGCCTGCTGGAGCTCGGCGTCTACGCCGTCGGCTTCTTCTTCCCGGTCGTGCCCAAGGGCCAGGCTCGCATCCGCACCCAGCTCAGCGCGGCGCACAGCCGCGAGCAGCTGGAAACGGCACTCGCCGTCTTCATCCAGGCCGGCCGCGACACCGGAGTTCTCGCATGAGCGCAACGACCAAGATCCTCATCATTGGCGCCAACGGTCAGATCGGTACCGAGCTCGCCGCCGCGCTGGCCGAGCTGCATGGCGACCAGAACGTCATCACCAGCGACATCGCGCCGCAAGGCCGGCTGCCGCAGCTGCGCCACGAGATGCTGGACGCCACCGACCAGGCGGCGATCACTGCCGTCGTCGAACGCCATCACATCACGCAGATCTACCTGCTGGCGGCCGCGCTCAGCGCGAATGGCGAGAAGCATCCGCAGTGGGCCTGGGACCTGAACATGAAGAGCCTGCTGGGCGTGCTGGAGATCGCCCGCACGCACCGGCTCGATCGCGTGTTCTGGCCGAGCTCGATCGCCGCGTTCGGACCGACGACACCGCAGGACCAGACGCCGCAGACCACGGTGATGGAACCGACCACGGTCTATGGCATCAGCAAGCAGGCCGGCGAGCGCTGGTGCGCCTGGTACCACCGGGTGCACGGGGTCGACGTGCGCTCGCTGCGCTATCCGGGCCTGATCAGCTGGAAGACCCCGCCCGGCGGCGGCACCACCGACTACGCGGTCGACATCTTTCATCAGGCGCTGAAGACCGGCCGCTACGAATGCTTCCTGGAAAGCCAGCAGCGGCTGCCGATGATGCACATGCCCGACGCCATCCGCGCCACGCTGGAGCTGATGGCCGCGCCCGCCGACGCCATCAAGGAGCGCGGCAGCTACAACCTCGCCGGCTGCAGCTTCACGCCGGCGGAGATCGCCGCCGAGATCCGCAAGCACATCCCGGGCTTCGAGATCAGCTACGCGCCGGATTTCCGTCAGCAGATCGCGGCCAGCTGGCCGCGCTCGATCGACGATTCGGTGGCGCGCACGCACTGGGGCTGGCAGGCGCGTTACGGGCTGCCGGAGATGGTTGCCGACATGCTCGACAACCTGCGCCGCCTCGGCTGACCCCGCTTACGTTCCGATTCAGCCTGGGTTCAGCGGATGCGGCTAGGCTTGCCGCATGAAAGCCTTGTCCCTGCCATGCCTGCTGGGCCTGCTGGGCCTGCTCAGCACCCGCGTCGTCGCCGACGCGGGGCCGGCCCCGGCTGCCCCCGGCACGGTGCAGCGTCCTGCCGATCCGGTCTCGACGCTGGACGAGGTGCGCTTCGTGCTCGGCGGCGTGGTCAGCAACGGACCGATCTATTTCGGTCAGACCCAGCGTGGCAGCGGCCTGAGGCCGATGTTCGCGTTGCGTTGGGGCCGGGTCCGGCTCAGCAGCTCCGGCGCCGGCAGCCTGATCGGCGAGGCCAGCGCCGGTGGCGCCAGCACCGAGCTCTACAGCGACGAGCACTGGAACCTGCGCCTGGGCTTGAGGCTCGACCGCGGTCGGCGCATCAAGCAGGACGCCGAGGGCCGCCTGGCCGAGCTGCCCGAGGTCAGGGGCACGCTGCGCGCGCGGCTCGGTGTCAGCCGCAGCCTGGGCTCACGGCAGTCGCTGAGTCTGAACGCGTCGCCCGACCTGCTCGGCCGGCGCGGCGGCACCCTGGTGCAACTGGCCTACTACCGCGAGCTGGAGGCGCCGCCGATCCTGCAGCAGGCCGTGGGCGGCACCTGGAGCCTGTCGGCAGCGCTGAATGCCGGCGACGACCGCTACATGAACAGCTACTTCGGCATCCCGGTGGCGTCGGCGCGCTACCGCAGGTACGAGGCCGAGGGCGGCTTGCGCGACGTCGGTCTGGGCTTGGGCTGGCGGCGTGCGTTCGGCGAGCAGCAGAACTGGCTGCTGTTCGCCGGCGTGCAGGGCCAGCGTCTGCTGGGTCCGGCCGCCGACGCGCCGTTCGTGCAACGGCGTTCGAGCTGGTCGGCCTCGCTGGGAATGGCCTACCGGCGTTGATCAGAACGGCAGGCGGCCACGCCAGATGTCGGCGTACATGACCCAGTCGCCCATGAAGCTGTAGAGCGGGCGCTTGAACGACGCCGGCTTGTTGTGCTCGAAGCCGAAGTGGCCGATCCAGGCGCAGGCATAGCCGGCCAGCAGCCCCGCCAGCACCCACCAGGCGCTGCCGCGTGTCACCGCCAGCACCAGGCAGAGCAGGCCCAGGCTGGAGCCGAGGAAGTGCAGGCGCCTGCAGTGGCGGTTCTGGTGCTCGGCCAGGTACAGCGGGTAGAACGCGGCGAATGACTTGACCTGGGCCAGCGCGCTCAGGGCGTCGGGAGTGGCAGTGCTCATCGGGTTCGCAGGGGGGCGGAGGGCAGGGGGGAGTGTGCTACGGTTGCCGTCATCTTTCCCACCGGGCCATCCCTGGAGCAAAGCATGAAGGTCTCCGACATCCTCAAGGTCAAGGGCAACACCCTGTACACGATCGCGCCGGACAGCGACCTGGGCGAAGCGGTGGCGACGATGTCCAAGCTGGACATCGGCTCGCTGGTGGTGATGGAGTTCGGCGAGCTGGCCGGCATGCTGACCTTCCGCGAGGTCATCAACGCCGTGGTCGCCAACGGCGGTCAGATCGGCGTGCGGCAGGTGCGCTCGGTGATGGACGACCATCCGCTGTCGTGCACGCCGGCCACCGAGATCGACGAGGTCCGCCGCATGATGCTGGGCCGCCATGCCCGCTACATGCCGGTGCTCAACGGCAAGACGCTGATGGGCGTGATCTCCTTCTACGACGTCGCCAAGGCGGTGGTCGAGGCGCAGGATTTCGAGAACCGCATGCTCAAGGCCTATATCCGCGACTGGCCGGTCGAGCAGGAGCCGGCCGGCGAGCCCAAGCTCTGAGAGCCGCGTTTCGCCACGCAAGAAGGGCACCCGCGGGTGCCCTTCTTGCTTCCTAGAATGCCGCGCATGAGTGGAAGCACGTTCGGGCGCTGGTTCGCCGTCACCAATTTCGGCGAGAGCCACGGCCCGGCGATCGGCTGCGTGATCGACGGCTGCCCGCCCGGGCTGCCGCTGTCCGAGGCCGACATCCAGCCCGAGCTGGACCGCCGCCGTCCCGGCACCAGCCGCCATGTCACGCAGCGCCAGGAGCCCGACGCGGTCGCGATCCTGTCCGGCGTCTACGAGGGGCTGACGACCGGCGCGCCGATTGCGCTGCTGATCCAGAACACCGACCAGCGCAGCAAGGACTACGGCAACCTGCTCGACACGTTCCGCCCCGGCCATGCCGACTACACCTACTGGCGCAAGTACGGCCTGCGCGACCCGCGCGGCGGCGGCCGTTCGAGCGCCCGCTTGACGGCACCGATGGTCGCCGCCGGTGCGGTGGCGAAGAAATGGCTGCACCAGCACCATGGCATCCGGATCCGCGCCTGCATGACGCAGCTCGGCGAGATGGAGCTGGCCACCGACGACTGGAGCCAGACCGGCAGCAATCCCTTCTTTGCCGCCACCTCCCGCGGCATCGATGAGCTCGAGGCCTACATGGACCTGCTGCGCAAGTCCGGTGATTCGGTCGGCGCCCGGCTGCGCGTCGAGGCCAGCGGCCTGCCGCCCGGCTGGGGCGAGCCGCTGTTCGACAAGCTCGATGCGCAGATCGCCTACGCGATGATGGGCATCAATGCGGTCAAGGGCGTCGAGATCGGTGACGGCTTCGGCGTCGTCGCGCAGAAGGGCAGCGTGCACGGCGACGAACTGCATCCCGACGGCTTCGCCAGCAACCACAGCGGCGGCGTGCTGGGTGGCATCTCGACCGGCCAGGATCTGGTGGTCAGCATCGCCATCAAGCCGACCAGCTCGATCCGCCTCGAGAAGGCGAGCATCGACCGCGCTGGCCAGCCGACCACCGTCGTCACCCACGGTCGCCACGATCCCTGCGTCGGCATCCGCGCGACGCCGATCGCCGAGGCCATGCTGGCTCTGGTGCTGATCGATGCGGCGTTGCAGCAGCGCGCGCAGTGCGGCGACGTGCGGCTGTCGACGCCGCCGATTCCCGCCAGCCGCTAGTAGCCCAGCTCGAAGGCCTGACCGCGGAAGCGCAGCCGCGCCGCGCGCGGGCCGATCTCCTCCAGCACCAGGCCCGGCGCGACCTGATCGCCCTCGCGGAAGAACTGACCGTTGAGGATCAGGCTGCGCATGCGCGCGTCCGGGCTGTGCAGCGAGCCGCCGAGTTGCAGCGGAGGCAGCTGCTGGCGCAGCGAGTCCGGCAGCTCGTGCAGCCGCGGCAGCGGCAGCGGCGCGCTGGCCACCGCGGCGGGCAGCGCCGGCGCGGAACGGGCTCGGCCGCGGGCAGCACGCGGGCCCCAGGCACCTGCAGCAGCGCCGCGGGTGCCGGGAGCGGCTCCGTGGGTGAGGACGCGGACGCCGGCGAAACGGCCGTCGACGTGGCCGGCAGGGGCAGGGCGACACGCGCCGGCTCGCTGGGGGCGGCCGGTCGGCGCGACACGGCGTACCAGGCAGCCAGGGCTGCCAAGGCCAGCAGCAGCAGCGCCGCCAGTGCCAGCGCCAGCGGTCGACCGCGGCGGGCCGGCGCCGCGTTGGCTGGCGCCACACCCATCGGCGGCAAGCGGGTGCCGGGCGGCGATGCGCGCTCGGATTCGGCGCGGCGCAGGGCGTCGAGGATGGTGGACATCAGGGACTGACGGCTCGCAGCCGGGGTTCGTGCGGATCGGCCCGGCGCGCCAGGCGCATCAGGGTCAGCGGGCCGGCGCGGCCGTCGGCCTGCAGGCCCTCGGCGCGCTGGAAGTCGGCAACCCGCTCAGCGCGCCGCGCCTGCGGCGGCACGCCGGCGGCATCCAGGCGCGCGTCCAGCCAGGCGGCTTGCTCGCCTTGCAGCGGCACCGCCGCATCGCGCAGCCCCGGCGGCGCGCGCCACAGCGTCAGGTAGTCGCCGCTCCAGCGATTGGCGAGCGTCAGCAGCGGCTGCTGCCTGGGCTCGCCGACCGGTCCCTGCAGCCAGGCGCTGTCGTCGTCGAGGCGCAGCAGCAGCAGCGGCTGGGCGCGACCCTCGGCATCGAGCAGCTGGATGACGCCAGGGCGGTCGATCGCGCGCAGCGCCGGCAGGCTCAGTCGCGCCGCCCAGCATCGCCATTCGCCGGCCGGCGGCGCACAGGGCTGTGCCGGCAGGGCGTCGGCAGCCAGGCCCCAGCGCGGCGCCAGTGCCTGCAGCGCCGCATCGGTTGACGCGAAGCCGGCGGGCAGGGTGGGGCTGCTTGGCGCTGCTGCCGGCGCCGGCGCTGGCTGGGCAGGGGCTGCCGCCAGCGGCGGCGGCACCGACGCGGGGGGAGCGGATGGCGCGGCGGGAGGACGCGTCGCCCACCAGGCCCCGGCCGTCATCGCGGCGCCCAGCAGCAAGGCGGTGACGCCGATCAGGGGCCAGCGCGTCGGCCGCTCCGCGGCCGCGGTCTCGCCGGCCAGCTCGCGGGCCACCGCCTGCACCAGCGCGCGCCCGGCGCGCTCCTGTCCGCGGGCGTAGAGCGCGAGCAGGCTGCGATCGGCGAGCAGATTGATCCGCCGCGGCACGCCGCCGCTGAGCCGGTGCAGCGTCCGCAACGCCGCGGCGTCGAATGGCGGCGGGCCCTGCCAGCCGGCCAGCGTCAGGCGGTGGGCGACATAGGCGGCGGTCTCGGCCTCGCCGAGACCTTCCAGGTGATAGCGGGCGATGACGCGCTGCGCCAGCTACTCGAGTTCCGGTCGGGCCAGCATCTCGCGCAGTTCGGGCTGACCGACCAGCATGATCTGCAGCAGCTTGGCGTGGCTGGTCTCCAGGTTCGTCAGCAGGCGCAGCTGCTCCAGCACCGGCGCCGCCAGGCACTGCGCCTCGTCGATCAGCAGCAGGCAGTGGTCGCCGGCGGCATGGCGTTCGAGCAGGAAGCGGTTCAGCGCATCGATGTAGGCCTTGCTGCCGGCCGGCTCCGCCGCCGGAGTGATGCCGAACTCCTCGCACACGGTCTGCAGCAGCTCGAGGCTGCTGAGCTGCGGGTTGAAGACATAGGCGACCCGGCAGTTGGCCGGCAGCTGCTCCAGAAAAGCGCGGCAGACCGTGGTCTTGCCGGCGCCGATGGCACCGGTCAGCAGCACGAAGCCGCCGCCGCCCTGGGCGCCGTAGCGCAGATGGGCCAGTGCCTCGCGATGGCGCTCGCTGAGGAACAGCAGGCGCGGGTCCGGGGCGATCGAGAAGGGCTCTCGGCTGAGGCCGAAGCGATGCAGGTACATGAGGGCAGCGGGGAGCGGGCGAACTGTAGGGCCTGGGCGGCGGGTCCAGGCATGACTTCCGTTTGGCGCGCGGCCGGCTCATGCAACTCGGGCCCCGTGTTCTGCAGTTCGTCGCCCGCTGCGTGCATTTGTCGACGCCGATTCCTAGGATGCCCGTCGACTCAAATCATTACGGGGGCATCCCATGGTTGTGCAAACCGCTTCGCGCAAGACCCGCCGCTGGGCCATCGGTGGTGGCCTGACGGCCATCGTCATCGCGGTCGCCGGCGCGGCGATCGCCGTGCAGGCCGACGACGGCAAGAAGGAAGAGAAGAAGCCCGCCGACAAGGTGCTGCAGTTCAACCCCAGCGAGGTGGTGCAGCCGAGCAAGGTGGCGCTGCCTTCCTTCATCGAGTTCAGCGGCGCGCTGGTGGCACCGAACACCGCCGTGGTGCGTGCCAAGGGCGGCGGCATCCTGGTCGCGCTGTCGAGCCCCGAGGGCAGCCGCGTCAGGGCCGGGCAGAGCCTGGGCACGCTCGATCTCGAGGACCTGCGCCAGCGCGTGATGGAGCGCGCCGCCAGCGTCGAGGCCGCCAAGGCCCAGGCCGACCAGGCCCAGCGCAACTACCTGGCCAACGAAGGCCTGGCGAAGCAGAACTTCATCGCCACCACCGCACTCGACGGCAGCCGCGCCAGCATGGACGCCGCCAAGGCCCAGCATGCGGCGGCGCAGGCGCAACTGCAGACCATGCAGGTGCAGCTGCGTCAGGCCAGCCTGACCAGCCCGATCAGCGGCTGGGTCGCCAAGCGCCATGCGGTGCCCGGCGAGAAGCTGCAGGCCGAGCAGCCGGTGCTGACCGTCGTCGACCTGTCCAGCCTGGAACTGGCCGGCCTCGTCGGCACGCACGAGGTGGCGCGCCTGAAGCCCGGCATGACGGCGACCGTGCGCATCGAGGGCGTGCCCGAAGCGGTCAGCGCCAAGATCGCCCGCATCAGCCCGCAGGCCGAACCGGGCACGCGCTCGATCGGTGTCACGCTGGCGATGGCCAACCCCGGCGAGCTGCTGCGCGCCGGTCAGTACGCGGTCGCCCGCGTGCAGCTCGACGATCCCGAGCCGCGACTGACGGTGCCCACCACCGCCCTTGTTGGCAGCACCGGCCAGCAGCAGGTCTGGGTCATCGAGAAGGGTGAGCTCAAGCGCCGCCTGGTGACGACCGGTCGCGTCGATGCCGAAGGCGGTCGCGTCGAGATCCTGGGCGGCATCGGCAGCGACGCTCAGGTGCTGGCCGGCCGCTATGAAAACCTGCGCGAGGGCGCGAAGGCCGCGGTTGCGGCTACCGCCGCTGCACCGAAGAAGGCGGGCTGATCATGTGGATGACCCGTGTCTCCATCAACAACCCGGTGTTCGCCACCATGGTCATGGTGGCGCTCTGCGTGCTCGGCCTGTTCGCCTACCAGCGCCTGGGCGTCGAGAACATGCCCGAGGTCAGCCTGCCCGGCGCCTGGATCGACATCCGCTACCCGGGCGCCAGCCCGGAGGCGGTCGAGCGCGAGGTCGCTAAGCCGCTGGAGGAGGTGCTGAACACCATCGCCGGCGTCAAGCGCATCCAGTCTCGCAGCTTCGAGGGCCGCATGCAGATGAGCGTCGAGTTCTCGCTCGACGTGAACATGGATCGCGCGATGCAGGACCTGCGTGACCGCATGACGATGGCGCAGACGATGTTCCCCGAGGACGTCAAGCAGCCGTCGATGAACCGCTTCCAGGAGGGCAACCAGCCGGTCTATGTGGGGGCGCTGATCAGTGCCAACCGCAGCCCTCGCGAGCTCAGCATGATGGCCGAGCAGATCCTCGTCAAGCGCCTGCAGCGCATCGAGGGTGTGGCCGTCATCAACCTCTGGGGCCAGACCACCCGCGAGGTGCGCATCGACCTCGACCCACAGCGCCTGCGCGCCTACGGCGTGACCACCGCCGAGGTGGCGACCGCGTTGCGCCAGGCCAATGCCGACCAGCCGGTGGGCCTGCTGTCCGACCGCCACCTGGAGAGCACGCTGCGCGTCGAGGGCCGCATCAAGGACCCGCGCGCGTTCAACGAGGTGGTGGTGGCCCGGCGCAACGGCCTGCCGGTGCTGCTCGGTGACCTCGGCGTGCTGACCGAGCGCGAGCGTGAGGCCGACACCATCAGCCGCATCAACGGTCAGGCCAGCATCGGCTTCAACGTCTTCAAGCAGCAGGACGCGAACATCGTCAAGACCGGCGATGGCGTGCAGGAGGCTCTCAAGGAGTTGCGCAAGAGCCTGCCGGCCGACGTCGAGGTGCGTGACATCTGGGCCAGCTCGGAGTTCGTCAAGGGCTAGCTCGACGGCCTCAAGCACACGCTGATCGAAGGTGCGCTGCTGACCGTGGCCATCGTCTTCCTGTTCCTGCACAGCTGGCGCTCGACCATCATCACCGGCCTGACGCTGCCGATTGCGGTGATCTCCAGCTTCATCGCCGTCTACGCCTTCGGCTTCACGCTGAACTTCATGACGATGATGGCGCTGTCGCTGGTCATCGGCCTGCTGATCGACGACGCCATCGTCGTGCGCGAGAACATCGTGCGCCATGTGGCGATGGGCAAGAGCCATCGCCAGGCGGCCTTCGACGGCACCAACGAGATCGGCCTGGCGGTGCTCGCCACCACGTTCGCGATCTGCGCGGTGTTCGTGCCGGTGGCCTTCATGGGCGGCGTCATCGGCAAGTTCTTCTACCCCTTCGGCATCACGGTGGCCGTTGCCGTGCTGGTGAGCCTGTTCGTGTCGTTCACGCTCGATCCGATGCTGTCGGCGGTCTGGCACGACCCGGGCGCTGCGACGATGCGCCGGTGGCGTTTCATTGGCCCGGCGATCGGCAAGCTGCTTGACGGCTCCGACAAGGCGATGGGCTGGCTGACGCGCGGCTACGAACGCACGATCCGCTGGGCCTTCAGCCCGCGCCGCTACCGGGTCTTCGTGCTGCCGCTGCCGGTCTACGCGCGCCCGTTCGGCAGCGACAACCGCCGCGACAAGTCGCAGGGCCGCCGCTGGCGCCTGATGACGCTGACGCCGCGCGGCGTCGTGCTGTGGATCGGCGTCGCCAGCTTCGTCGGCGCGATCGCGCTGACGCCGCTGGTCGGCTCGGAGTTCGTGCCCGAGACCGACCAGGGCTTCACGCAGCTGAACCTGCGCATGCCCAGCGGCTCGTCGCTGGAGCGCACCAACGCGAAGGCGCTGCAGGTCGAACAGATCCTGCTCGCGATGCCGGAGGTGAAGACGGTGCAGACCACGGTGGGTGGCAACGGCGAGGGCTTCTCGACGTCGCGCGCCGCCGCCAGCATCAGCATCGCGCTGAAGCCCAAGGACCAGCGCAAGCTGAGCCAGAAGGAGTTCGAGGCCAAGGCTCGCGAGGCGATCGAGCGCGTCGCCGGCGTCGAGCTGTCGGTCGGCTGGGGCAAGCCGATCTACGTCGCCGTGCTCGGCAATGACAGCGAGCAGCTCGCCAAGGTGGCGGCCGAGTTCGCCGACAAGCTGAAGAAGATCAAGGGCACGGTCGACGTCGAGACGACGAACAAGCCCGGCCTGCCGGCGTATGCGGTGCGCGTCAAGGAGAGTGCGGCACGCGAGTTCGGCCTCAATCCGCCGCAGCTGGCGGCGTCGCTGCGCGCCTTCGTCAACGGCGAGGCGGCGACTTACTGGACCGCGCCCGACGGCGCGCAGGTCGAGGTGAACCTGCGCCTGCCCAAGGACGACCGCCAGCGCATCGACCAGATGGCGAAGCTGCCGGTGGCCTATTCGGCCAGCGGTGCGCCGATCCTGCTCGACCAGGTCGCGACCATCGAGCCGGTGTTCAACCCCGAGGTGATCCGCCGCCAGAACCTGCAGCGTCGTGAGGCCATCATCGCCGGCGTCGATTCGTCCAAGGGCGTCTCGGTCGGCGAGGTCAGCGACCAGGTGCAGAAGCTGATCAAGGAGACGCAGCTGCCGGCCGGCATCAGCTTCGACGTCGGCGGCCAGAGCAAGGAGCAGCAGGAGGCGTTCGCCGGCCTGCTCAGCGCGATGGCATTGGCGGCGATCTTCATCTACATCGTGCTGGCCAGCCAGTTCGGCAGCTTTCTGCAGCCGATCGCGATCATGGCCAGCCTGCCGCTGGCGCTGATCGGCGTGATGCTGGCGCTGCTGTTCTGGCGCTCGACGCTGAACGTGTTCTCGATGATCGGCCTGGTCATGCTGATGGGCCTGGTGACGAAGAACGCGATCCTGCTCGTCGACCGCGCCAACCAGATGCGCAAGGAAGGCCACGCGGTGGCCGAGGCCTTGATCGAGGCCGGCATCACGCGGATGCGGCCGATCGTCATGACGACGATGGCGATGGTCTTCGGCATGTTGCCGCTGGCGCTGGCCTTGAACGACGGCGGCGAGATCCAGGCGCCGATGGGCCGGGCGATCATCGGCGGCGTCATCACCTCGACGATCCTGACCCTGGTCGTGGTGCCGGTGCTCTACAGCTACCTGGCGCGCGAGAAGAAGACCAAGCCGGCACCGGCAGCGACCGGCCTGGCCGTCGGCCTGGGACTGGCGGCGCAAGACAAGGACTGAAGCGGCGGCGCCGGATCGATTCCGGCAGCCGCAGCCCCGATGGCCGGCAGCTTTGCTGCCGGCCATCGCCGTTTGGCGTCGGCGCCCCCGCTGCGGGCGCCAATTCCGCACGTCAACCACTAGCGGTCGCGCAATCCGGATGCGCTAACGTCGCCGCCGTGCCGACCGACCTGCCGCCCCCGCCCGACGACCTCAACGCATTGCCCCCGGGAACGCGTTTCGGCGAACTCGAGATCCTGCAGCTGCTGGGAACCGGCGGGTTCGGCCTCGTCTACCTGGCACAGGATCACGCGCTCGAGCGGCGCATCGCGATCAAGGAGTACATGCCGGGGCAGCTGGCGCAGCGGGGTCACAACAGCCTGGTCTCGGTGCGCTCCGGGTCGATGCGCGACACCTTCGAGCTGGGCCTGCGCTCCTTCGTCAACGAGGCGCGCATGCTGGCCCGCTTCGACCACCGCTCGCTGCTCAAGGTCTATCGCTTCTGGGAGGCGAACAACACCGCCTACATGGCGATGCCGTTCCTGCAAGGGCAGACGCTGAAGCAGTGGCGCGACTCGCACCAGGGACCGCCTGACCCACACTGGCTGCACCGCCTGCTGCTGCCGCTGCTGGAGGCGCTGGGCGAACTGCATGCGGCGAACGTCTATCACCGCGACATCGCGCCCGACAACATCTTCCTGCCGGCCGACGGCAGCGACCCGATCCTGCTCGATTTCGGTGCGGCGCGGCGTGCCATCGGCGACCGCACGCAGAGCTTCACCGCGATCCTCAAGCCCAGCTACGCGCCGCTGGAGCAGTACGACGGCGCCAGCGCCCTCAAGCAGGGGCCCTGGACCGATCTGTACGCGCTCGGTGCGGTGCTTTACCACCTGATCAACGGCAGCCCGCCGCCTGCGGCGACCCGCCGGGCGCTCAGCGACGACTACCAGCCGCTGGCAGGACGGCCGCTGCCCGGCTACCCGGCGCCGATGCTGTCGGCGATCGACTGGGCGCTGTCGCTGCGGCCGATGGATCGACCGCAGTCGGTGGGCGAGTTCCAGGAGGCCTTGCTCGGGCTGCGCGACGCGCCCTTGCTGCCGCTGCCGTCGGCGGCCCCGGCGGCGCTCGGCGACGCCGGCGCCGGCGTGCCTGCCACCGGCGGCCGCGAGGTCACGGTGCCCGCGGTGATGCCCTACGAGACGACGCAGCGGATGCGGTCCGCGGCCGTCAGCGCGCCAAGCCCGGTGGCGTCGACGGTGGCGTTGCCTGACGACGTGGCGGCGCGCACCGGGCCGGTGACGGTGCCGATGGCGTCACCGCCGCCGCGGCGCGCGACCGCCACGGCGGCGTCGGCGGCGTCGGCGCCAGTGCCGCCGGTCGCCCAGCGCTTGTGGCTGCCGGTCGGCCTGCTGGCGGCGATCGTCTTGCTGGTGGCGTTCTGGTTCGTGCTCAGGAGTGGGCGGGACGTCGTGACGGTCGACGCGAGCCTGCCGGCATCGGCGCCCGCCAGCAGCGTGGCCGCGGCGGCCAGCGAGCCGGCGCCGGCGCTGGCGGCCGGCGAGAGCTTCGTCGAGCCGCTGCCGGCGCGGGGCAGCCCCCCGCCGGTGGCGGTGCCGGCCGCGACGGTGCGGCCGGCGTCGGCGCCGCGCACCGAAGCCCGCAGGGAAACCAGACCCGAGCCATCGCCGTCGCAGGCCGCCCCGGCGGTGCGCACGGAGACGCCGGCGCAGGCGACGGCGCCGAAGCCGGCCAGCACGGCCCCGGCCAAGGAGGCCGAAGCGGCCAGCGAGGCCAACGGCACCGCCGATCCGAAGGCGGCCTGCGGCAGTCGCATGTTCATCGCGCTGATGATGTGCGTCGATCGCAAGTGCCGCGAGCCGGCGCATGCGCAGCACCCGGAGTGCGTGCGCCTGCGCGAAATCCGCGAACAGCGCGAGCGCGACCGCGCGAACTGAGGGGCAGGCCGGCTCAGCCGCCGGCCATCGTCAGCTGCGAGCGCAGCAGCCGCAGCCTTGATTGCGCGCCCTGGGCGTCGGCCGACAGCTGCAGCTGACCGCGCTGGGCTTCGGCCAGGCGCAGCGCGGCGTAGCCGGCGCCGCCGCCGCACTCACCGGGCACGAAGGCCAGGAAGCGTTGCTGCGCCGCCGGGGTCCAGGCGCCGTCGCGACGCATCACGATCGTCAGCGACTCGGCTTCCTCGGCCTCGATGCGCAGCGCGATGCGACTGCCGGCCGGCGCGCCCTGCGCGAACTCGCGCAGCAGCAGCGTGAACAGGGTGTGGCAGAGCAACGGGTCGCCACTGGCCAGCAAGGTGCCGGCACCTCGCAGCGGACCGGGCAGCTGGCAGTCCCACTGCAGCTCGCGGTGAGCCTGCGCCTGCTGCGTCAGGCGCACCGCTCGCTCCAGCAGCTTCTTCAGCGGCACGCCGCGGGTGCGCAGCTCAAAGCGGCGCTGCTCGATCTGCGGCAGCACCGTGGCCAGGTGCAGCGCATCGAGCGTGCCGAGCAGGTTCTCCTCGATGCCCTGCAGGCGCTCGCACTGCTCCGCGTTCAGCGTGCCGTCGTCGAGCAATGCCTCGGCCATGCCCAGCGCCGCCGCCAGCGGGCTGCGCAGATCGGGCAGCGGCGGCGCCGCGGCCATGGCCGTGCCGATCAGCGCCTTGCGCAGATGGTTGGCCAGCGTCGTCGCGTCGTAGGGTTTCGCAAGCACCGACTGGGCACCGGCGCCGAGCGCCTGGGCAACGCGCTCGGGTGCCATTTCGGCCGAGGCCATGACGAAGGGCAGGGCGTTGTGCCGGGCGTCGGCTCGCAGGGCCTGCAGCAGTTCCAGGCCATCCATGCCGGGCATGCGCCAGTCGCACAGCACCAGGTGCACGGTCTCGCGATTGAGCAGCTCGAGCGCGCTCGCGGCGTCGCCGGCCTCGCGCACCTCGCGGATGCCGAGCTGACCGAGCAGCGCCACCATCACCATGCGCATCGCGTCGACGTCGTCGACGACGAGCACGCGCAGATGACGCCAGGCCTCGGCCTCGATCGGGCTCAGATGGCCGCCCATGGATTCCCCTGTGCTGGTTGTGCGTTGCGGACACTGTAACGAAGCGCCGACGGCTTGCGATGCCATGATCCGCTTCATGTCCGAAAGCCCCTCACGCTGGGCCGTCCATGCCGATGCGGCCCGTGCCGAGACGCTGGACAAGGCCTTCTACCTGGATCCGGCCGTGCAGGCGCAGCAGCGCGAGCGCCTGTTCGCACGCAGCTGGCAGTGGCTGGGCGATCTGGGCGCCGTGCGCGAAGCCGGCAGCCTGTCGCCGCGCTCCCTGCTCGAGGGCTGCCTGGACGAGCCGCTGCTGCTGTCGCGCGACGCGAGCGGAGGGCTGCGCTGCCTGAGCAACGTCTGCACGCACCGCGGCAACCTGCTGCTGCAGGCCGATTGCCGCGAGGCGAGCCAGATCCGCTGTGCCTACCACTCGCGGCGCTTCGCGCTCGACGGCCGCATGATCTTCATGCCCGGCTTCGAGGGGGCGATCGAGTTCCCACGGCCCTGCGACCATCTGCCCGCCGTGCCGCTATCGAGCTGGGGTGAGCAGGCCTTCGTCGCCGTCGAGCCACCCTTGGCGGGTTTCGACGCCTTCTTCGGCGCGGCGATGCGCCGCCTGCACTGGCTGCCCCTGCAGGACTTCGTGCACGATCCGGCGTCCGACCGCGACTACGAGTTCGACGCGCATTGGGCGCTGTACGTCGAGAACTACCTCGAGGGCTTGCATATCCCGTTCGTGCACCCCGGCCTGACGCAGACCCTCGACCTGGCGAACTACCGCTACGAGCTGCAGCCCTGGAGCAATCTGCAGCTGGCGACGGCGCGCGACGGCGAGACCGCGTTCGAGCTGCCGCCCGACGCGCAGGAGTTCGGCCAACGCATCGCCGCCTACTACTGGTGGGTGTTCCCGAACCTGATGCTGAACTTCTACCCCTGGGGCCTGTCGCTGAACCAGGTCGTGCCGATCGGCCCGGGGCGTACCCGGGTTCGCTTTCGCGCCTATGTGTGGAAGCCCGAGCTGCGCGGCGGCGGTGCCGGCGCCGCGCTCGACGAGGTCGAGCTCGAGGACGAGGCGGTGGTGATGACGGTGCAGCGCGGTCTGCGCTCGCGCTTCTACCAACGCGGTCGCTATGCGCCCAAGGCCGAGCAGGCGGTGCACCAGTTCCATCGGCTGATTGCGCAGGCCATGGGCTGATGGCGCTGGTCTTCGTCTACGGCACGCTGAAGGCCGGCTTTCGCAACCAGCACTGGAACGGCGCGCGCCTGATCGGCCGCTACCGCAGCCTGCAGCGCTACCCGCTGCTGGTGCTCGGTGCGGCCTGCCTGCCCTGGCTCAGCGAGGAGCCGGGGCAGGGCGAGTTCGTCGTCGGCGAGCTCTACGAGGCCGATGCGGCGCAGCTGGCGAAGATGGACGAACTCGAGGAGCTCGACAAGCCGGACTGGTACCGGCGCGGCGAGATCGCGCTCGAGCCCGAGGGCGGCGGCGAGCCGCTGAGGGCGCTGGTGTATTTCGGCTCGCCGGTCCGCGCCGCGCGCGAGACCGTGCACGCCGGTCCGCTGGTCGAGTACACGATGGAGATCGAGCAGCATTTCCTGCCGCTGCGTGCGGTGCAGCTGGATGCGGCGGCGGATGCCGCCCGACTCAAGCCTTGATCAGCCCCGCGGACCGCACCGCTCTCAGCACTCGACGATATTGACCGCGAGACCGCCGCGGGCGGTTTCCTTGTACTTGGTCATCATGTCGGCGCCGGTCTCGCGCATGGTCTTGATGACCTGGTCGAGGCTGACGAAATGCGTGCCGTCGCCGCGCAGCGCCATGCGCGCCGCGTTGATCGCCTTCACCGACGCGATCGCGTTGCGCTCGATGCAAGGGATCTGCACCAGGCCGCCGACCGGATCGCAGGTCAGGCCCAGGTGGTGCTCCATGCCGATCTCGGCGGCGTTCTCGACCTGGGCCGGGCTGCCACCCATCACCGCGCACAGCGCGCCGGCGGCCATCGAGCAGGCGACGCCGACCTCGCCCTGGCAGCCGACCTCGGCGCCGCTGATGCTGGCGTTCTCCTTGTAGAGGATGCCGATCGCCGCCGCGGTGAGCAGGAAGTCGATCACCCCTTGCTCGTTGCTGCCGTGCACGAAGCGCGTGTAGTAGTGCAGCACCGCGGGCACGATGCCGGCCGCGCCATTCGTCGGCGCGGTGACGACGCGGCCGCCGGCCGCGTTCTCCTCGTTGACGGCGAGCGCGTAGAGGTTGACCCAGTCCATCACCTGCAGCGGGTCGCGCAGCGCCTGCTCCGGGTTGGCCATCAGGTCGCGGTGCAACTGGGCTGCTCTGCGCTTCACCTTGAAGCCGCCCGGCAGCACGCCCTCGGTGCGGCAGCCGCGCTGCACGCAGGCCTGCATCACGTCCCAGATCTTCAGCAGGCCGGATTCGATCTCGGCGTCGGTGCGCCAGTGGTGCTCGTTGCGCCGCATCACCTGGGCGATCGACAGACCGTATTTCTGCGTCAGCGCCAGCAGTTCGTCGCCCGACTTGAACGGGTAGGGCAGCACGGTGGCGTCGGGCGCGATGACCTTCTGCTTCGACCCGTCCTGCGCCACCTCGTCACTGACGACGAAGCCGCCGCCGACCGAGTAGTAGACGCGGTTGGCGATCTCGCTGCCGTCCGCATCGAAGGCGATGCAGCGCATGCCGTTGGCATGGAACGGCAGCGACTCCCGGCGCTTGAAGACCAGGTCCTTGGCCTCGTCGAAGGCAATCGGCCGCTGGCCCACGAGGTTCAGGTCGCCGGCGCGGATCGCGTCCAGCAGGGCCGGGATGGCCTCGACATCCACCGTGTCGGGTTCGTGTCCGGCCAGGCCGAGCAGCACCGCCTTGTCGCTGCCATGGCCCTTGCCGGTGGCGCCCAGGCTGCCGTAGAGGATGACCTGCACGCGGGTCGTCGCGGCGAGCAGGCCCTCATTGGCCAGGCGCAGGCCGAACAGGCGCGCGGCGCGCATCGGGCCCACGGTATGGCTGCTGCTCGGCCCGATGCCGATCTTGAAGAGGTCGAAGACTGAAACTGCCATGAATGGATCTCCAGCGAGCCAGCGTCGCCGATCAAAGGTCGCCCAGATCGGGCGGCTGGAACTTGTACTGGCGTCGCTTTGCGTCCCAGTGCAGTTCCGTGTAGTTGTCACACTCGGCACACCACCAGATTTGGAGTGCGTTGGTCGAACTCACGCTGAGTGCCAAAAAGTCGGGCGCGCCGAGGCGGGCGACGTAACGAACTCTGGTCCGTGGCGCGCCGACATCTAGGATGGCGAGAAAGGCCTCAGTCTTCCCTTTGCAGCTTCGAGAGACGCCTACTTTCGCCAGCAAAGGCCGGCGACCCGTCGGATTCCACTTGGCGGTGAACTGCAAGCCTGAGCTGCCAAAACCGTCTAGCCAGGCCTCCTGGGGAATCAGAGAGGGCTCCCAGAAATCGGCGGCGCACCACGAGCGGTCATAGGCAGATAGGGGGAGCCCAAAGAGCTGACTTGCCTCCGGGGTGAAGCTCGTTCGCAACCACCACGCATAGTGGCCGGGCTCCGGCCGGATCTCCAGCCTAGCCGCCGCCGCACCCGGTCCGATGCATTTCAGTGCAAGCATCAGCCAAAGCGCGGCGGTGGTGCGCATATCAAGCCTGATCGGCCTCGGCGTACTCGCTCAACGGCACGCAGGAGCAGAACAGATTGCGGTCGCCGTAGACGTTGTCGACGCGGCCGACCGGCGCCCAGTACTTGGCGCGGCGCAAGGAAGGCACCGGGAACGCCGCCACCTCGCGGCCGTAGGCATGCGTCCACTCGTTGCCGCCGCAGACCATCGCCGTGTGCGGCGCGTTGATCAGCGGGTTGTCGGTCTGCGGCCATTCGCCGGCCTCGACCATCTCGATCTCCTGGCGGATCGCGACCATCGCGTCGATGAAGCGGTCGAGCTCGGCGCGGCTCTCGCTCTCGGTCGGCTCGACCATCAGCGTGCCGGCGACCGGGAACGACAGGGTCGGCGCGTGGAAGCCGTAGTCGATCAGGCGCTTGGCGACGTCCTCGGCGCTGTCGCCGCTGGTTTCCTTCAGCGGGCGCAGGTCGAGGATGCACTCGTGGGCGACACCGCCGCCCTTGACGCCGTCGATGTTGCCGCTGAAGTGGATGTCGTAGTGCTCGGACAGGCGGGCGGCGACGTAGTTCGCGTTCAGGATCGCGACCTCGGTGGCCTTCTTCAGACCGTCGGCGCCCATCAGGCGGATGTACATCCAGCTGATCGGCAGCACGGCGGCGTTGCCCAGCGGGGCCGCCGACACGGCGCCGATGTTGGTCTCGCTGCCGAGGCCGGCCGTGCGGTGTGCCGGCAGGAAGGGCACGAGGTCGTCGACGACGCAAACCGGGCCGACGCCGGGGCCGCCGCCGCCGTGCGGGATGCAGAAGGTCTTGTGCAGGTTCAGGTGGCTGACGTCACCGCCGAACTCGCCCGGCGCCGCCACGCCGACCAGCGCGTTCATGTTCGCGCCGTCGACGTAGACGCGGCCGCCGTGCGAGCGCACCAGCTGGCAGATCTCCTTCACGTGCGTGTCGAACACGCCGTAGGTCGACGGGTAGGTGATCATGATCGCGGCCAGCTTGTCGCTGTGCTGCTCGCACTTGGCCTTCAGGTCGACGAGGTCGATATTGCCTTCCTTGTCGCACTTGGTGACGACGACGGACATGCCGACCATCTGCGCCGACGCCGGGTTCGTGCCGTGCGCGCTCTCGGGGATCAGGCAGATGTTGCGGTGCGCCTCGCCACGGCTCTCGTGCCAGGCCTTGATCGCCAGCAGGCCGGCGTACTCGCCCTGCGAGCCGGCGTTCGGCTGCAGGCTGATGCCGGCGTAGCCGGTGCACTGCGTCAGCCAGGCGCGCAGCTGGGCGTCGAGCTCGGTGTAGCCGGCCAGCTGCTCCTGCGGCGCGAACGGGTGCAGGTTCGCGAACTCCGGCCAGGTGATGGGGATCATCTCCGTGGTCGCGTTCAGCTTCATCGTGCAGGAGCCCAGCGGGATCATGCTGCGGTCCAGCGCCAGGTCCTTGTCGGACAGGCCGCGGATGTAGCGCAGCATCTCGGTCTCGCTGTGGTGCGTGTTGAACACTGGGTGGCTCAGGAAGCTGCTGGTGCGGCGCAGCGCGGCCGGGATCAGCGACTCGATGCCGGCGGCGTAATCGGCTACCTTCAACGTGCTGGCCGGTGCGAACCAGGACCACAGCGCCTCGACATCCGCGCGCGTCGTGGTCTCGTCCAGCGCCACGCTGACATGCTTGTCGCTGAGCTTTCGCAGGTTCGCGCCGGCGGCGACGGCACGCGCCATCACGGTGGCGGCGTCGCATTCGACGGTGATGGTGTCGAAGGCGGCGGGGGTGACGACCTTGCAGCCCAGCTTGCCCAGGCCGTCGGCCAGGATCGCGGTGAAGGAGGCCACGCGCTCGGCGATGCGCTTCAGGCCCTCGGGGCCGTGATAGACCGCGTACATGCTGGCGACGACGGCCGGCAGCACCTGCGCGGTGCAGATGTTCGAGGTCGCCTTCTCGCGGCGGATGTGCTGTTCGCGGGTCTGCAGCGCCAGGCGGTAGGCCGGGTGCCCCTGGGCGTCCTTGGAGACGCCGACCAGGCGGCCGGGCATCGAGCGCTTGAACTCGTCCTTGCAGGCCAGGAAGGCGGCGTGCGGGCCGCCGCAGCCCATCGGCATGCCGAAGCGCTGCGTGTTGCCGACGACGATGTCGGCGCCCAGCTCGCCCGGGGGCACGAGCAGGGTCAGCGCCAGCAGGTCGGCGCAGACGATGAAGGCGGCGCCCTTGGCGTGCGCCGCGTCGACATGTGCCTTCAGGTCATGGATCAGGCCGGTGGTGCTCGGGTACTGGCAGACCACGGCGAAGTAGTCGTGCTCGGCCATCAGGGCCGGGGCCATGCCGACCTTGACCTCCAGGCCCAGCGGCTTGCAGCGGGTCTGGATGACCTCGATGGTCTGCGGGTGGCAGTCGCTGGCGACGATCAGCGTGTTGCTCTTGGACTTCACCGAGCGCTTGGCCAGGGTCACGGCCTCGGCGGCCGAGGTCGCCTCGTCCAGCATCGAACCGTTCGCGATCGCCATGTCGGTGAGGTCGCAGACCATGGTCTGGAAGTTGATGATGGCTTCCATGCGACCCTGCGAGATCTCCGCCTGGTAAGGCGTGTAGGCCGTGTACCAGGCCGGGTTCTCGAGGATGTTGCGCAGGATCACGCCCGGCGTGTGCGTGCCGTAATAGCCCTGGCCGATGAAGCTCTTCAGCAGCTGGTTCTTGCCGGCGATCGCCTTCAGCTCCGCCAGGCCCTGGGCCTCGGTCACCGCCGCCGGCAGTGCCATGCCGACCGAGCGCTTGATCGCCGGCGGCACGACGGCGTCGATCAGCGCCTGGCGATTCGCCACGCCGATCGCCGCGCACATCAGGGATTCATCGACCGCATCCGGCCCGATGTGGCGGGCATGGAATTGGTGGCTGTCTTCGAGGGTGGCGAGCGGCGTGGGCATGGCGGGGCGACTTCGTGGGGCAGGGATTACAGGGACTTCAGCAGATCGTCGTAGGCGGTCGAGTCCATCAGCGCGTCCAGCTCGGCCGGGTTGCTGAGCTTGACCTTGAAGAACCAGCCGGCGGCCAGCGGGTCGCTGTTGGCCAGCGACGGGTCGGCGCGCAGTGCCTCGTTGACCTCGACGATCTCGCCGCTGACCGGCATGTAGACGTCGGCGGCGGCCTTCACCGACTCCACGACACCGGCGATGTCCTTCGGCGCGTAGCTCTTGCCGACTTCGGGCAGGTCGACGAAGACCACATCACCCAGCGCGTCCTGCGCGTGCACGGTGATGCCCACCGTCGCGGTGCCGTCGCCGTGCGCGGTCACCCATTCGTGGTCTTCGGTGTACTTGGTGCTCATCGTTTCTCTCCTGGGTTGATCGCGGCGTCAGCCACGGAAGTAGCGGTGGGGGGCAAACGGCATCGCGGCCACGGTCATCGCGACCTTCTTGTCACGGACCAGCGCAAACAGATTCGTGCCGAGCGCGGCCTGGGCGGTGTTCACGTAGCCCATGGCCACGAGATGGCCGACGGTCGGGCCCAGCGTGCCGCTGGTGACGACACCGACCTCGTTGCCGTCGGCGTCGACCAGCTTGGCGCCTTCGCGCACCGGCAGCTTCTCGCTGCTGCTGAGGCCAATGCGCTTGCGGCTGGCGGGCTTGGCCTGCGGATGCAGGCTGTTCGGCAACTGCGCGTCGATCACCTCGAAGCCCGGGTAGCCACCGGCGCGCGCGCCGCCGCTGCGGCGCACCTTCTGGATCGCCCAGGTCAGCGCCGCCTCGGCCGGCGTGGTCTCGGTGTTGATGTCGTGGCCGTAGAGGCAGAGGCCGGCCTCCAGGCGCAGCGTGTCGCGCGCACCCAGGCCGATCGGCTTGACCTCGGGCTGGTCGAGCAGCAGCTGGGCCACGGCGACGGCGTCACGCTCGTGGATGCTGATCTCGAAGCCGTCCTCGCCGGTGTAGCCGCTGCGCGTGAGGAACGCGTCGAACGGACCGATCTTGAAGAAGCCGCCGTCCATGAAGGTCAGGCGCTCGACCCCGGGAGCCAGGCGGGCCAACGCGGTGACGGCCTGCGGTCCCTGCAGCGCCAGCAGCGCACGCTCCGGCATCGGGATCACGCGCTCGCCCAGGTGGGCCTGCAGGTGAGCGATGTCCTGCTCCTTGCAGCCGGCGTTGACGACGACGAACAGGTCGTCGGGGCGGCGGCAGACCATCAGGTCGTCGAGGATGCCGCCGGTCTCGTTCGTGAACAGCGCATAGCGCTGCTTGAACACCGGCAGGTCGATGATGTCGACCGGCACCAGGGTCTCCAGCATCGCGGCGGCATCCGCGCCGACGATGCGGACCTGGCCCATGTGCGAGACATCGAACAGGCCGGCGCTGCTGCGCGTGTGGCGGTGCTCGGCCAGGATGCCGTCGCGGTACTGCACCGGCATGTCGTAGCCACCGAAGGGCACCATCTTGGCGCCGAGCTCGCGGTGCAGCGCGTGCAGCGGGGTTTTCTTGAGCGGCTCAGAGGCCATGGCGCGGTTCTCCAGCGAAGACAAGTTTCCATAGCGACGGTGCGTCTGCCACCGTCCGGCTTGCCCTCGCTGTCCGCTTTACCTGAGAGATTGGCCGCTTGTGGGCGGCTTGCCCCTTCGGTGGGCGGCCTCGAAAGCGCGCCTCTCTCCAGCTCGGAACGTGCGTTGTTCTGCACGTGCGTCCAGTCCTTTTGCCTGAGCGTTCGGACCTTGCGGACCTGCGCCTTCGGCGGCCTGCTCGAAGCGAGGCTCTCTCCTGAACGGGCGGCATGATAGCGGCATGGACCTGCTTTCCCGCCCCGCCTTCGTTGCCGGCCCGCACTGGCTGGCGGTGGCGCTGGACGCCGCCGATGCGCCCGCGCTGCAGCAATTCCTCGACGCCAACCCGCTCTACAGCCAACTTGTCAACGGCAGGCCGTTCCATGCCGACGAGGCACTGCAGGAGATCGTCGAGCCGCCGCCGTTCGCGCACCGCGCCCTGCACGCGCTGGCGGTGCTGGATCCCGACACGGGTCGCTGGCGCGGCTTCGTGTCGCTCGTCGACGACCTGTTCGTGCCTGGCGTGCAGCACATCGGCCTGTTCCTGATCGCCACCGCCGAGCATGGCAACGGGCTGGCCGGCGAGCTGTATGCGGCGCTGGAGCAGCGGGCCCGTGCGCTCGGCGCGCGCTGGATGCGCCTGGGCGTCGTGGTCGGCAACGCGCGCGCCGAATCCTTCTGGTCCCGCTGCGGCTTTGCCGAGATCCGACAACGCCACGGCATGCCCTACGAGGGCCCGTCCAAGACCGTGCGCGTGATGCTGAAGACGCTCGATGGCAGCCCCCTGGCCGACTACCTGGCGCGCGTCGAGCGCGACCGCCCCGACTCCCCATAATCCGCGCCCGCTTTCACCCACCGCCGCCATGCTCAAGTCCCGCGCTTTCTGGATTGCCCTTCTCGTGCTGCTGGCGCTGCCGGCCCTCTACTTTTGGGCGATGTGGAGCTGGAGCTACAGCAACGGCGAGCGCGCTGGCTGGGTGCAGAAGCTCAGCCACAAGGGCTGGATCTGCAAGACCTGGGAAGGCGAGCTGGCCCTGGTCTCGATGCCGGGCGCCGCCTCTGAGAAGTTCCTTTTCACCGTGCACGACGAAGTCACCGCCGAGGCGATCAACAAGGCCATGGGCCGCAGGGTGTCCTTGCACTACGAGGAGAAGGTCGGCCTGCCGACGAGCTGCTTCGGCGACACGCGGCATTTCGTGACCGGCGTGCGGGTGGCCGAGGACGTGCAGCTGTCGCCGGGGGTGGTGGTGCAGCAGCCGCAGGCAAAGCTGCCGGTGGCGACGGCGTCAAGTGCCGCTTCGCAACCCTAGGCTCTTTCTGCAAGGAGGAGGACGCGATGACACAGGATTCGGTCTCTTACCTATTGGCGAATCAGGCCAGCGAGCTTGAGCGCCTTCAACTGCAGTCGCGCGTTTGGGAGCCCGCCGCGCGTGAGCTGCTGAACGGCATTCGCAGCCCGGCGGCGGGGCGGGTGCTGGACATCGGCTGTGGCGTGATGGGGTGGCTGCGCGTCCTGAGCGAGTGGATAGGCCCCGCGGGACAGGTGATTGGCACCGACGTCGATCCCAAGATAATCAGCCGGGCGCGCGAATTCTTGGACGCGGAAGGGCTCGCCAATGTCGAGGTGGTCGCGGACGACTTGTTCCAAAGCCAGTTGCCGGCCGCGTCCTTTGATGTGGTGCATTCCCGATTCCAGATCGCACCGCTTGGTCGCGCTCTCGAACAGATCGCCGCCTACCGGCGACTGTTGCGACCGGGCGGGACCTTGATCGTCGAGGACCCGGACATGTCCTCCTGGCGGGTCAATCCGACGGGGCCGGCGGTGCAGCAGCTGATCGCATTGATCGAGCGCGGCTTCGAAGCCGCAGGCGGCAACTTCAATGCCGGCCGCGAACTGCCGGCCTTGCTGCGGGGTCTCGGGTTGGAACCCCGCGTGACGGCGCGTGTCGTGGCGTTGGAGCCGGGCCATCCGTACCTCCGCCTGCCCCTGCAGTTCGCTGCGTCCCTGCGCAGCCGGCTCGAAGCGCTGAGCTCTTCGGCCAGGCTGGATGAACTCCTGGCCGGCGCCGCTGAGGAACTTTCCCGGGGCGACACCTGGGGAACGACCTTCACGCTCATTCAGTGTTGTGTCACGGAGCCCCGTCCGTAGACGGCCGGTCGGCCCCAGGCGGCGCATGACGCGCTAGCGCCTCGGCCATAGCCCCAAGGCCAGCGCCGTCCCGGCCAGGATCAAGGCCCCCCCGCCGGCCATCGCCAGCGTCAACGCTTCACCCAGGAACAGCGCGCCCCAGAGCACGGCGAACACCGGGATCAGGAAGGTCACGGTGACCGCCTTCGTCGGGCCCACGCGAGCCATCAGGCGGAAATAAAGGATGTAGGCGACGCCGGTGCAGAGCAGCGCCAGACCGGCGAGGTTCAGCCAGGCGGTGCCGGAGGGCATCGTCTCCGGCCAGGCCCAGAGGCCGAAGGGCAGCAACCAGAGCGTCGAGGCGATCTGGCTGCCGGTGGCGACGCCCAGCGGCGTCACGGCAGTGCCGAGCCAGCGCTTCGTGGCCACGGCACCGATCGCGTAGTTCAGCGTCGCCAACAGGCAGGCGAGCACGGCCCAGAGGCTGGCGTTGAGGTTCAGTCCGGTCTTGGCCTGCACCAGCCAGGCGACGCCGGCGAAGCCCATCAGCAGGCCGAGCAGGCGCCAGCGCGTCAGCTGCTCGCCGATCCAGACCCAGGCGACAAGTGCGCCCCACATCGGCACCGTCGCGTTGAGGATGCTGGACAGGCCGGCCGGCAGGTGCAGCGCGGCGTAGGCGTACAGCGCGAACGGCAGTGCCGAGTTCATGAACGCCACCGCCAGCATCGCTCCGGGCCGCGGACCGAGCAGCGGCTGGCGACCTTGCCTTGCCCACAGCAGCGGCAACAGGAACAGCGAGGCACCGCCGACGCGTAGCAGGGCCAGGCTCAGGGGGCCGAATTCGGGGCTGGCGATGCGCATGAACAGGAACGAGGCACCCCAGACCGCGGCAAGCAGCAGCAGTTCGGCAAGATCGGCAGGCTTCATCGCGACAGTGTCCCTGCGGCCACACGCTCTGCCAGAAGCAAGCGCCGCTTCAGCGCCAGGCCGCCGGCATAGCCGGTCAGCGAACCGTCCTTGCCAAGCACGCGATGGCAGGGCACGAGGATGCTGATCGGGTTGCGACCGACGGCGGCCCCCACCGCGCGGCTGGCCGCCGGCCTGCCGATCGCGGCCGCCAACTCACCGTAGCTGCGCGACTCCCCGCGCGGGATCCGTCTCAGCGCGGCCCACACCGCCTGCTGGAACGGCGTGCCCTGCGCATCGAGCGGGGGCAGCGCGGCGGGGTCGCGATCCGCCCATTCGGCTAGCGCCGCCGAGACGGCGCCGAACCAGGGGTGATCGGCTTGCTGGGGCAGCGACAGCGGGGCAGGGTGGTGGGTCTGGCCTTCGATCCAGGCGCCGGCGATGCCGCGCTCGGAGCGCACCAGCAACAGCCGGCCCCAGTTCGTGTCGATGCGTGTCTGCGCCACCCAAGCGCTTGAGAACGTCATGGCGTCGGTTCCTTGTTGATGCCGCTGGCGCGTGCCCACAGCTGCAGCACCGCATAACTCCGATAGGGGGTCCAGGCCGAGGGGTCGGCCCCCGGCAGCTGGGCCAGCTGCTGCTTGAGCACGAGATCGCCCGGCAGGAAGCGGTCCGGCCAGGGCCAGGCGCGCATGCGGATGTAGGCCGCCGTCCATGGCCCGATGCCGGCCAGTGCGAGCAGCTCGCGTTCGGCATCGTCGGGCGTGCCGTGCGCGGTCGCGATCGCCAGCGCGGGCCAGCGCTGCGACAGGCCGCTCAGGGCCAGTGCCCGCTGCCCCGGCAGGCCGCACGCGGCGATCGCGTCGACGCCGGCGCGCGCCAGTTGCGCCGGCGTTGGAAACAGCCAGGCCTCTCGTGCATCCAGATGCTCCGCTGGCGGCAGGCGCTCACCGAAGCGTTGCACCAGGCGCGTCGCCAGCGTGCGTGCCGCCGCCACGCTGACCTGCTGGCCGAGCACGGCGCGGACCGCGAGCTCGAAGCGGTCGAGCGCGCCGGGCAGCCGAAGCCCGGCGATCGGCTGCAACGCGGCGAGGCGTTCGGCGATCGGTTGCGGATCGGCGTCCAGATCGAGCCAGCGACGCACAGCGGCGAGCACCGCAGCCGCTTGGGGCCACAGTGCGGGCGACAGCGACAGCAGTGCGCGGTGGCGCTCCGGCTCGAACCTCACGCGCAGCTGGCCCGCGGCCGTGCCGATGCGCAGCGTGCGCAGGATGTCGCGCTCGCCGACCGCTTCGACGCCGGGAACCGCGCGCGCAGCGAGGAAGAAGAGCAGCGCGTCGAGCGCCAGCGGCGGGCGGTAGCCGAGCTGCAGCTGCGGGCGCTCGGCCCGCGCCGACCCCTGGCGCTGCCGCAACTGCGATGGCGGCAGCCGGTACTGTCGCGACCAGGCGTCCTGAAACGCGCGCAGGCTGCCGAAGCCGGATTGCATCGCCACCGTCGCGAGCGGCAGCGCGCTGTCGGTCAGCAGTTGCTTCGCCGTCAGCAGGCGCTGCGTCTGCAGGTAGGCCAGCGGCGCCACGCCGTAGCTGTCGATGAAGATGCGTCGCAGGTGGCGGTCGCTGATGCCCAGCTGCCGGGCCAGTTCGCCCATCGGGATCGGTTGCCCCTGCTGCGCGGCGGCGTCGAGCCGCTCGCGCGCGACGGCGGCGAGCGAGGTCGACGCTTCCATGACCGAGAACGCGCGCGGCGCGAGCTCGGGGCGGCACTTCAGGCAGGGGCGGAAGCCGGCGGCCTCGGCGGCGGCGGCATGCGCGAAGAAGCGGCAGTTCTTGGCCAGCGGGGTGCGCACGCGGCAGATCGGGCGGCAGTAGACGCCGGTGCTCGTGACGCCGGTGAACCAATGACCGTCGAAGCGTGCGTCGCGGGCCGCCAGGGCGGCGTAGCAGCGATCGGGATGAAGTTCAGCCATGGCGGCCATGGTAGGCAGCCGCCGCTCGTCAGCGCGCGGTTTCCGGACCTGTCGCTGCCAGCAAGCGGGCGACGAGCGGGTGCTGGACCTTCTTCTCGGTGCCGATCGCGAAGACGCGCTCGACGACGCCGTCGGCGCTGCCGAGGCGAACCACACCGTGCTGCGCGACCAGGCTGTCATGCACGCGGTCGTCCGCCGGGAACGCCCCCAGGCCCGAGCCACCGAACGTGGACAGCAGCGCGGCGTCCTCGAACTCGCCGACCAGGTTTGGCTGCAGGCCCAGGCGCTCGAACCAGCGGTCGAGCTGCGCGCGCATCACCGCCTGGGCGCTTGGCAGCAGCAGCGGCAGCGCCGCCAGGCCCTGCGGGAACGGCGCCGCCGCCGCTGCGCGCGCCGCCAGCGCTGGCGTTGCGTACCAGCTCACGCCGGCTTCGCCCAGTGCGTGCGTGTACAGGCGCAGGTTCGCATTCGGCGGCGGCACATGGTCGACGAGCACGAGGTCGAGCCGATGCAGCGCCAGGCGTGCCAGCAACTCCTCGGAACTGTCCTCGAAGCATTGCAGGCGCAGCGCCGTGGCGCCCAGCACCGGCATCAGCAGCCGGTGCACGAGCGTCTTCGGCAGGCCGTCGGCAATGCCGACCGCGAGCCGCAGCGCGGGCCGGGTCGCGGCCTCGCGGACCAAGGCCGGCAGTGCTTCGCCGAGGCGGAAGATTTCGTTGGCCTGCTGCAGCGCCGCCTGACCGGCCTCGGTCAGCGCGAGCCCGCGGCCCTCGGGCCGCAGCAGCGTGACGCCCAGCTCGCGCTCCAGGTCCCGGACCTGCTGGCTGATGGTCTGCACCGCCATGCCGAGCCGATCGGCAGCGCGGACCATGCTGACTTCGGTCGCGACCACCCAGAAGTAGTGCAGATGGCGGTAGTTCATTCAGGAAATTTCTGATTAATGTTTCAGGATTCTCTGCTTTTTCATTTGTCCTGGCGGCCTCAGCATGCGCGCCGTGCCGCTCTTGGCACTTTGCCTTCTGGAGTTCCGCCATGTTTGACCGTACCCGTGCCCTCGCCCTGCCGGCCGACGCTGCGCGCGGCGGTCGGCTTTCCGTTGCCGACACGATCGCCACGCACCGCGTGCTGCGCAACACCTATGCCCTGCTGTCACTGACGCTGCTGTTCGCCGCCGGCGTGGCGGCTGCCGGTGTCGCCTTCAACTGGCCGCATCCCGGCATGCTCGTCAGCCTGATCGGCAGCCTGGGCCTGTTCTTCCTCGTCGCCAAGCTGCGCAACAGTGCCTGGGCGCTGCCGGCGACGTTCGCGCTCACGGGTTTCCTCGGCTACACGCTAGGCCCGGTGGTGAACAGCGTGCTGAGCCTCCCGGGTGGCGCGCAGGCGGTGGCGATGGCGATCGGCGCCACCGGCGTGACGTTCCTCGGCCTGTCGGCGTTCGTGCTGGTGACGAAGAAGGACTTCGGCTTCCTCGGCGGCTTCCTGTTCGTCGGCATGATCGTCGCGCTGCTCGCCGGCCTGGCCGCCGTGTTCTTCGAGATCCCGGCGCTGTCGCTGGCGGTCTCGGCGGCCGTCGCGCTGCTGTCGGCCGGCCTGATCCTGTTCGAGACCAGCCGCATCGTGAACGGTGGCGAGACGAACTACGTGATGGCGACGGTCGGCCTGTTCCTGTCGATCTACAACCTGTTCGTCAGCCTGCTCAGCCTGTTCGGTCTCGGCAACTCGGAGTGATGGCGTGCGCAGCTATCCGAGCAACAGCCCGCAGGCGGCGGCCCGCCTGCTGGCACTGACCCTGCTGGCCGACGGGTCTGCCAGCGGTGCCGAGTTCGCCGTGCTCGATGCGGCGGCGCCTGGCCTGGGGCTGAGCGTCGACGAGGTGCGCGAGGTCGTGCGTGGCCTGTGCGAGGACCTGCAGCTGGCGTCGAGCCGGCAGTGGAGCCGGGGACTCGACGATGCCGGCGTCGGCGCGCTGATGGCCGAGGTCAGCGAGCCGCGGCTGCGCCAGCAGGTGCTGGCGATCGCGATCTCGCTGGCGCAGGCCGACCGCCATCTCAGCGACGGCGAGGGTCGGCTGCTCGCGCGCCTGAACCGCGAGTGGCAGCCAGAGTTCTGGGCCGCGGCGGCCTGAGCTGGCGGCCTCAGTGCGCCAGCTTCAGGCCGATGATGCCGGCAATGATGAGCAGCACCGAGGCCACCCGCAGCAGCGTGACCGGCTCGCCGAACCAGATCACGCCGAAAAGCGCCGCCCCGACGGCGCCGATGCCGGTCCATACGGCGTAGGCGGTGCCGACCGGCATCGTCTTCAGGGCCAGGCCGAGCAGCCAGAAGCTGGCGGCGGCGCCGACCAGCGTGACCGCGGTCGCCAGCGGCTTCGTGAAGCCGTCGGACGCCTTCATCGCCAGCGCCCAGACGACTTCCAGCAGGCCGGCGGCCAGCAACAGCCACCAGGGGTTGATCGCGCCGGGTGTCATCGTCACATCGCCTTGAACAGCGGCACGTAGGCCCGGCTGACCGGCAACTCGTTCGTCAGGCCCTTGAAGCGCAGGAACAGCCGGCTCGCCTCGTCGCGCCGCGTGCCGGCCAGCATGGCCAGGTTGATGATCGTGCTGCGGTGTACTTGCCAGAACTGCGCCGGGTCGAGTTGCGCGACGAGTTCCTGGATCGGGGTGCGGATCAGGTGCTCGCCGTCCTTCAGGCGCACGACCGTGTACTTCTCGTCGGCGTGGAAGTAGATGACGTCCTGCACGTCGACCTGGTGCGTCAGCTCGCCGCTGCTGGCGCGGATCCAGCGCAGCGGTTGCGCCGGCTTCGCCGGCGCAAGCTTGGCGATCGCCGTCGGCATCTGGTCGTCGGCGCCGGCCTTCAGCCGCGCCACCGTGCGCTGCAGGCGCTCGAGCTTCAGCGGCTTGAGCAGGTAGTCGACGGCGTCCGCCTCGAAGGCGGGCACCGCGTACTCGTCGAACGCGGTCACGAAGACGACCCGCGTGTCGCCCTCGATGCCTTGCGCGACTTCCAGGCCGCTGAGGCCCGGCATCTGGATGTCGAGGAACGCGAGGTCGGGGTTCTCGCTGGCGATGCGTTCGGCAGCCTCCAGGCCGTTCCTGGCCGGTGGCAGCAGCGTCAGCTCCGGCCAGGCCTTCGCCAGCAGCGTCTGCAGATGGCGCAGCAAATGCGGTTCGTCGTCGGCGATCAGCGCGGTCGTCATGTCGTCTGAAGGGGAAGGGTGATTTCGGCCATCGTGCCCTGGGGCTCGGCCGGCTTGATGGACAGCATCGCACGCTCGCCGTAACGGGCCGCGAGGCGCTCACGGATGTTCTTCGTCGCGACACCATGGCCCTTGCTGGCGCGCTGCTTGGGCGCGTCCAGGCCCAGGCCATCGTCGACGACCTGGATGCGCAGCATGCCGTCCGCCACGCCGGCACTGATGCGCACATGGCCGGGCTCGACCTTGCACTCCAGGCCATGGTGGATCGCGTTCTCGACCAGGGGTTGCAGCAGCAGCGGCGGCAGCTGAACCCGGCGCGCGGTGGCGTCCGCCTCGATCGAGAACGTCAGCCGCTCGCACATGCGCAGCTGCATCAGCTTCAGGTAGTGGCCCACGAGTTCCAGCTCGGTATCCAGCGGCACGGTCTCGGCGCGCATGCTGGTCAGGCTTGAGCGCAGATGGTCGGTGAACGCGTCGAGCAACTCGCCGGCGGCCGCTGGGTCGCAGTCGATCAGGCTGCGCACATTGGCCAGCGTGTTGAACAGGAAGTGTGGTTCGATCTGCGCCTGCAACAGCTTGAGCTCGGCCTCCTTGGCCTTGCGCTTGAGCTGTTCCTCGTGCCATTCCTGCCAGGCCCAGAGTGCCCAGATCGCGCTGAAGAACACCGCGGCGGTGGCCACCGAGATCCAGCTGCGCTTGGGTGTCCAGTCGACGCGCTGCATGCCGGGCAGGCCGCCGAGCAGCAGATAGGCCAGGCTCAGGCCGGCGGCCACGCAGGCCATCGAGCTCAGCGCAAAGAACAGGCTGACGAGAAAACCCGGCCGGCCATTCGTCCAGTCGACGAATCGTTGCGGTGCCAGGCGCTCGATCAGCGTGAAGACGATGTGGAACACCGAGCCGATGATCAGCGTCGTACCCAGGAAAGGGGGCGCCTGCTCGATCCAGAACGCAGGGTCCGTGGCGCGGCCTCCGACCAGGGCGGCGAGCAGCAGCAGGCCGCCGCCCCAGGCCAGCGCAACCAGGAAGGTCATCACCCACATCGCCCAGGCGGGCGCGTCGCGGTGCTTGCGCAGCTTGAAGAAATCCTGCCGGGCCAGGCGCAGGGTGGCGATGAAGGATGGCATGGGGCGGCAGTCTAGGCAGCTGCGGCGCCGAGCTCGGGGCGGGCGCGACGAATCGACAGCGCAGGCGCCGAGCGGCAAGAAACCGCGCGAAACCCGCGCTTCCTACAATCACGCGCCTTCGCTTCCGACAGAACCAGACCACCATGCAAGTTGACGCCTCCATCTTCAAGGCCTATGACATCCGCGGCATCGTCGGCAAGACGCTGAACGAGGCGGTCGCTGAACACATCGGCCGCGCCTTCGGCACCGAGGCATTGCTGCTGGGCCAGAAGGCGGTGATCGTCGGTCGCGACGGCCGCCTGAGCGGTCCGGCGATGGTGGGCGCGTTGACGCGCGGCCTGCGCGCCACCGGCATCGACGTGGTCGACATCGGCATGGTGACGACGCCGATGACCTACTACGTGGCGGCGACGCGAGGCGAGTACGGCGCCAACAACTGCATCATGGTCACCGGCAGCCACAACCCGAAGGACTACAACGGCTTCAAGATGGTGCTCGCCGGCGCCGCCGTCTACGGCGAGCAGATCCAGGGCCTGCTGCGCCGCATCCAGGCCGAGGACTACAAGAAGGGCAAGGGTCGCCTGGGCCGCATGGACGTGCAGGCCGAGTACCTGGCGCGCATCGTCAGCGACTGCAAGCTGTCCAGGCCGATGAAGATCGTCGTCGACAGCGGCAACGGTGTGCCCGGCGCGTCGGCGCCGGCGATCCTGCGCGCGCTCGGCTGCGAGGTCATCGACATCTACTCCAAGGTCGACGGCGACTTCCCGAACCACCACCCGGATCCGAGCAAGCTCGAGAACCTCGAGGACCTGAAGAAAATCGTCCACGCCACCGACGCCGAGCTCGGCCTGGCCTTCGACGGCGACGGCGACCGACTCGGCATCGTCACCAAGGATGGCAAGGTCATCATGCCGGACCGCCAGCTGATGGTGCTGGTCAAGGACATCCTCGGTCGCAACCCGGGCGCGCAGATCATCTACGACGTCAAGTGCACGCAGCGCCTGAAGCCCTGGATCAAGAAGTACGGCGGTCGCCCGCTGATGTGGAAGACCGGCCACTCGCTGGCCAAGGCGAAGCTGAAGGAGACCGGCGCGCCGATCGCCGGCGAGCTGTCGGGTCACATCTTCTTCAACGAGCGCTGGTACGGCTTCGACGATGCGATGTACACCGCCGGCCGCATGCTGGAGATCCTGAGCCGCGAGAAGGACCCGAGCAAGCTGCTCAACGGCCTGCCCGACAGCGTCAACACGCCGGAGCTGAACATCGCCTGTGCCGAGGGCGAGCACCACGAGGTCGTGGCCAAGCTGCAGGCGATCGCGGAGTTCCCGAACGCGAAGGAAGTGATCTCGATCGACGGCCTGCGCGTCGAGTACGCCGACGGGTTCGGGCTGGTGCGCGCGTCCAACACCACGCCGGTGCTGGTGCTGCGCTTCGAGGGCCACACGGCCGAGGCGCTGGAGCGCATCCAGCACGAGGTGATGACGCAGTTGCGCCGGGTCAAGCAAGACCTGGTGTTCCAGGCGGGGCACTGAGCTGAAGGAAGCCGTCGCACGCGGACTCTGGGCCATGGCCATGCGCCTGGCCACGCCGGTGCTGCTCGCGCGCTGGTGGTGGCGCGGTGCGGTGGAGCCCGGTTACCGCGTGGCGATGGCCGAGCGCCTCGGCGTCTACCGCGGTCAGGCCGAGCCGGGCCGGCTCTGGCTGCATGCGGTCAGCCTCGGCGAGACCCTGGCGGCGGCGCCGCTGATCGACGCGCTGCGCGCCGCTCGGCCCGGCCTTCGTCTGCTGCTCACGCACACCACGGCGACCGGGCGTGAGGCCGGCGCCAGGCTGCTGCGTGACGGCGATGCGCAATGCTGGTTGCCGCTGGACACGCCCGGCGCCTGCCGGCGTTTCTTCGCGCACTGGCGACCGAGCCGGGGCGTGCTGATGGAGACGGAGGTCTGGCCGGTGCTGCTGGCGGCCAGCGAGCGCGCCGCGGTGCCGGTGCGGCTGGCCAACGCGCGACTGTCCGAGCGCAGCCTGCGCAAGGGCGAGCGCTTCGGCACGCTGCTGCGCGGCGCCGCCGCCCGCCTGCGGCAGGTGATCGCGCAGACCGAGGCCGATGCCGAACGCCTGCGCCGCATGGGCGCCACCGAGGTCATCGTCGGCGGAAACCTGAAGTTCGACTCGACGCCGGCCCCCGAACTGCTCGCGCTGGGCCGGCGCTGGCGGGCGGCCGTCGCCAAACCGGTGATCCTGTTCGCGGTCAGCCGCGAAGGCGAGGAGACGCTGCTGCTCGAGGCCTGGAAGGCGCTGAGGCCGGCGGCCTTGCTGCTCGTCGTGCCGCGCCATCCGCAGCGCTTCGACGAGGTCGAGGCCTTGCTGGCCTCGGCCGGTCTTCGCGTGGCCAGGCGCTCGGCCTGGGGCGACGCCGATCCGCCGGCCGCCGACGCCTGGCTCGGTGACTCGATGGGCGAGATGCCGGCCTACTACGCTGCCGCCGACGTGGCGCTGCTCGGTGGCAGCTTCGCGCCGCTGGGCGGGCAGAACCTGATCCAGGCGGCGAGCTGCGGCTGTCCGCTGCTGATGGGACCGAGTACCTTCAACTTTGCCGACGCCGCCGACGGCGCGATTGCGGCCGGTGCCGCCGAGCGCCTGCCTGACATCACCGCGGCGCTGCGCCGTGCGCAGGCGCTGTTGGGGGAAGGGCGGTCGCAGATGGCGGCGGCGGGCCTGCGTTTCGCGCAGGCCCATCAAGGGGCGGCGGCTCGCATGGCCGCCATCGTTCTCAGGGACTGAGCAAGGCAGCGCGCATGCGCCGCCAGGCGGCCGAGGCCAGGTTCACGGATTCCCAGCGCGACACCTCGGGTCGGTAGACGTAGCGCGGCGTCGCCGCGTCGTGCAGGCGCGCGTCCAGCTCATGCAGCAGCGCATTGCCGTCGCCAGCGCGGCCCAGGCGGCGCAGCGCGACCGCCTTCATCAAGGCGGCACTGTCGCACCAGGGCGCGGCGTCGAGCGACGACTGCGCCAGCGCCTGCGCGCGGTCGGCGTCGCCGTCGATCAGCGCCAGCCAGGCCTGCAGCGCCAGCAGCTCGGGCTCGCCGGGGTTCAGCGTGCGCGCCTCCTCGAGCTGCGCACGAGCGGCGTCGACGCGCCCTGCCAGCAGCAGCTCACGGCTGTATTCCAGCCGCAGCGCCTGCAGGCCGCTGCGCAGCTTGAGCGCACGCGCGTAGTCGGCGAATGCCTCGTCGCTGCGACCCGCCAGCGCCAGGGCCGACGCACGGCCCCAGAGCGCCTCCGGGTTGTCGGCCTGACGGCTCAGCGCGGCCTCGTAGGCGCCGAGCGCCTGCTCGATGCTGCCCAGGTGCACCGCGTAGCGCCCGGCGGCCATGTCGAGCTCGAGCTGATCCTGCGCGCCCAGGCGTTCGCGGCCCGCGAGCAATGCCGGCAGTTGCGGGGCGAGCGGACTGCCGCTGTGCCAGCGGGCCTCAAGCACGGCGATGCGCAGCGGCGCGTGATCCGCGTGCTTCGCCAGCGCCTGCGCGGCCAGTGCCTGGACAGCGGCAGCATCCCCCTGCAGGGCCAGCAGCTGCAGCCGGGCGCGCAGCACCAGGGCGTCGTCGGGCGCGAGCCGCCCGGCCGCGGTCAGCCGCTCGCCGGCCTGCGCCAGGCGACCGGCGGCAATCTCCTTGAAGCCGCCGTTGACCAGGGCCAGCGGCAGGCTGGCGCTGAGGTCGCGCTGCGCGAACAGGCGCAGCACCAGGGCCTGCAGCGCCGGGTCCTTCTCGAGCAGGCGTTCGCGCACGATCTCCCGGAAGTCATTCGGTCCGCGACGCGGGGTGTCCTGGCCGTTCGCGCCCTCGGCGAAATACTCCCAGACGGAGCCGCCGGCGTAGCGCGACAGGAACGCCTGGTCCTTCAGCGCGCCGTCGGCATCGCGCGACTTCGCCTCGCGGTAGAGGGCGTCGATCTCGCGCCGCTGTGCCTCGGTCAGGATGCCATGCACCTGATGGCTGAGCTCGTGCAGCACGGTGTTGTAGCGCTGGAAGATCGAGCGCTCGACATCCTCGATGCCGGTCACCGTGGCATGGCCTCCCATGCCGCGCACATCGTCCCAGAGCCGCGCGTCATAGCCGACGCGGGCGTCGCGCAGCGCGGCGCCGCCAGGGGTCTGCGACAGCCGCATCCACAGCGGCTTGATGAAGTGGCTGGCGCCACCGGCGACCAGCACAGGCACATAGGACGTCCAGGGCGCGACCGACATCGCGACGCGCTTGCGGTGGCGCGGGCTGAGTTCGGACCAGTTCAGCACATAGCGCTCAATCTGCGGCACGTCGGGCATGGGCGCGGCAGCGAACGCCCGCTCGTCGGCCTGGCGATGGATGCTGAGCCGCAGGCGCTCGGTCTCGGCGACCTTGGCCAGCACCGCATGCGCGCGACCATAGCCGGGGCAGGCGGCCAGTGCCGCATGGGCGCTGCGCCGTGCCGCCGGCAGTGCCTGCCGATCGAAGGCGTCGGACGCCTTGCGCGTGTGGCCCGCGGCGTGCTGGAAGCGCTCGCCGCAGCGCAGCGCGAGCTCGCGGTAGCTCGTGCGCGTGTAGCCGTTGCCGAGCTGGTAGTTCGCATGCTCGTGGTTCGGGTTCAGTGCGAACGCCTGCTTGGCGGCCAGCACCGCGTCGTTGACGCGGCCGAGGCGGATCAGGCTTTCGTTGATCGCCATCAGCAGGTCGGGGCCGGGCCGGACCAGGGTTCTGGCCTGCTCGAGCAGCGCCAGCGAGCCGGCGTAGTCGCGCTGCTGGTAGGCGACGGCGGCCAGGCCTTGCAGTGCGCGCGAACGCATCGCGGCGTCGGTCGCGCCGTCGCGTGCCCGCTCGAACAGCTGGCGGGCGCGCTCGAACTGCTTGCGCTCAAGAGCCAGGCGGCCGCTGGCGAACTGCTCGACGGCCTCCGACCTGGGCTGCGCGTCGATGCGCCGCTCCAACTCGACCACGTCCTCGCGCAACCAGAGCCAGTCGTGGATCAGCGCCCGCGTCGCGCTGTCGCGCGCGGGGCGACGCAGCAGCGCCTCGACCCGAGGTCTGAGCTCGCTGTAGCGCTGCTCGTCCAGCAGGCGCCGCAGCGCCGCCACCTCGGTGCCGGCCTGGACCGGGGGCAGGGCGGCGATGCACAGCGCCAGAAGCGCCCAGCGCTTGATGCCCGTCATCTCAGCCCCTCGTCGACGGCCAAAGAAAAGGCCCGGAGCACGTGACGCGCCCGGGCCCGGATTCCGGTTGGGCCGTCAGCTCACTCGTCGTTGCGGAACACCAGCTTGACCTCGTGGGTCTGCTTCTCGGCGGCCGGCTCGAAGCGCCATTCCTTCAGCGCCTCGATCGACACGCGATCGAACACACGCTTGGGCTCGCTTTCGATGATCTCGACTTCGAGCACCTTGCCGTCAGGACCGATCGTGAGCTTGGCCTTGACGCTGCCGGCGCTGATGTTCTTGCGCACGGCATCGGCCGGGAATTCCGGCGGCACCTTCTTCACCACCTTGGGTGATGCCTGCACCGCGGTGGCGGCGAACAGGGCCAGGGAGAGGGAGAGCAGGAGGGAGCGGATCGTCATGGCGGGAACTCGTACGGCTGCGTTCAGGTTCGGAAGTAGCTGACCGCCTCGACCAGTCGGGTCGAGCTCCCGGTCAGCGCGTCGGTGCTGCGGTTCAGGTCATTGACCAGGCTGGCATTCTGCTGCGTGCTGCGGTCGAGCTCATTCATCTCGTCGTTGACGACGCGAACGCCACCGGCCTGCTCCTGGGCCGACAGCGAGATGTCCTCGATCAGCTGGCCCATGTTGTTGACCTCGTCGACGACCGAGCGGATCGTGTTGCCGGCGTTGTTGACCAGCGTCGTGCCGTTCTCGACCTTGACCGTCGACTCGGAGATCAGCACCTTGATCTCCTTGGCGGCGTCAGCGGCGCGCGATGCCAGTGAACGAACCTCCGAGGCGACCACGGCGAAGCCCTTGCCATGCTCGCCGGCCCGGGCCGCCTCGACGGCGGCGTTCAGCGCCAGGATGTTGGTCTGGAACGCGATGCCGTCGATGACACCAATGATGTCGCCGATCTTGCGCGAGCTGGCGCTGATCTCCTGCATGGTCTCAACGACCTGCGAGACCACCGTACCGCCGTTCGCCGCCGATGCGCGGGCCTGGGTGGCGATGCTGGCCGCCTTGCGCGTCAGCTCGCTGGCGCCGGCCAAGTTGGCGGCGATCTGCTCGACCGAGGCGGCCGTGGTCTGCAGGCTGGCGGCGGCGCGGCCGGTGCGTTCACTCAGGTTCTGGTTGCTGCTGGCGATGGCATCGGCGTTCGTCGTCACTTCCTCGGCGGCACCGGACACGCTGGCGACGACGCGGGACAGCGCTGCCTGCATCTCCTGCATCGAGCGCAGCATCTGCGCGACCTCGTCACGCCCCTCGGCGTGGATCTCGTGGCGCAAATCACCGCCGCCGATCGCCTCGGCCGCCCGGCGCGCTTGGTTGACCGGGGTCAGGATCGACTTGCTGATCTGCAGCGCCCCGAAGACGCCGATCACGGCGGCCGCGACGACCAGCACGATGGTGATCGTGACCGCGTTGCTGGCCAGCGCGGAATCGATCTCCGCGACCTCGGTGGCCGCCTGGATCTGACGGTCCACGAGCTGCTTCAGCGCCTCCTGGTAGGCGGTCTGCGCCGGACGCACGTCGGCGATCAGCGACTCGCGCGCGTCCTCGGGCGCACCATCCTTTTGCACGCCGCGGAACTTCGCGACGGCGGCGAAGAATTTCTCGCTGCGCGCCTTCAGTTCGGCCAGCGCGGTCTTGTCGGCGTCGTCGGTGACCTGCGCCATGGCGTCCAGCGCCTTCGAGGTTTCCTGGCCGGCGGCGTCGATGGCGGCGTTCTGGCGCTTGATCTGGTTCGCGGCGTCAAGCAGCAGCAGGTCGCGAGCAGCGCGGGCCGTGATGTTGACCTGGGCCTCCAGCTGCTGCGCCAGACTGACCTTGACCAGACCGACATTGGCGGTGCTGGCCATGTCCTTGGCGAGATGGCCGGCTGTTGTCGCACCGTAGGCGCCGATGACGATCAGCAGCACGATCAGCAGGCCATGGCTCAACCAGAGACGGTGGCCAATGCGGAGTTGACTGAGGAAACCCATGGTGTCAAGTGGTATCTGGCAAGAGAACGGATGCTAGATGCATTGCCCACCCGAATCGGGGGGCGCGACGTGGTGTTTTCATGGAGAACACGGGGTTACGTTCGGCGCTAGCGCCAGAAACGGCCGTAGTTCTCAGGTGTTGGTGGTCGCTCGCACCTCGGCCAGCGAGCTGACGCCGGACAACACCTTGTCGATGCCGTCCTGTCGCAGCGAACGCATGCCTTCCTTGAGTCCCTGGTGGTGGATCTGCTCGGCCCGTGCGCCGGTCTGGATCAGCTGCCTGACCTCGCGACCGACGATGAGCAGCTCATGCAGGCCGGCACGGCCCTTGTAGCCGGTGCCCTCGCATTTCGCGCAGCCCTTGCAGTGGTAGCGCTGCAACTGCCCGTCCTTGGCGTGGCGTTGCAGCCAGTCGGCCAACAGCTCCTCACGGGGCGGTCGCAGCTCGCTCGGGAACACATGCAGGTAGTCGGCGATGAGCTCGTCACGCTCGGCCAGCGGCATCGGCTCCTGCTGACGGCAATGCGGACACAGGCGTCGGACCAGGCGCTGGGCCTGCACGGCCAGCAGCGAATCGCCGAAGTTGAAGGGATCGGTGCCCATGTCGAGCAATCGCGTCACCGTCTCGGCCGCGCTGTTCGTGTGCAGCGTCGACATCACCAGGTGACCGGTCAGCGACGCCTCGATGGCGATCTCAGCGGTTTCCTGATCGCGGATCTCGCCGACCATGATGACGTCGGGGTCGGCGCGCAGGAAGGCGCGCAGGGCCTTGGCGAAGGTCCAGTCGATTTTCGGGTTGACCTGCACCTGGCGCAGGCCTGCCTGGGTGATCTCGACCGGATCCTCGGCAGTCCAGATCTTGCGCTCGGGCTTGTTGATGTGGCCGAGCACCGAGTGCAAGGTGGTGGTCTTGCCCGAGCCGGTGGGGCCGACGCAGAGCACCAGGCCATAGGGGCGCTCGATCGCCTGTTGCAGGCGCTCCAGATTGCTCGGCTTCAGCCCCAGCATCGCCATCGGCAACGGCTTGGCGGATGCGAGCAGTCGCATCACGACGTCCTCAAGGCCGTTGTTCGTCGGGATCGTGGCGACACGAAGCTCCAGCTTGTGCTGCGGACTGAACTTCGCAAAGTTGATCTTGCCGTCCTGTGGTTTGCGGCGCTCGGAGATGTCGAGCTCGCACATCACCTTGATGCGCGCGACCAAGGCGCTGCGGTAGGACGGCGGCAGTTCCAGATAGGGCGCCAGCACGCCATCCTTGCGGAAGCGAACCCGCACCTTCTCCTTGCCCGGCTGGCACTCGATGTGGATGTCGGAAACACCCTGCGCGTGGGCCTCGGCAATCATGTTGTTGATCAGGCGCACCAGCGAGTTGTCGCTCTGCTCGATCGGCCGCTCGTCGGCGGCATCGGCGCGCTCCAGGTTCTCCCGCTCCAGGGTCTCGACCAGCTTGTCGGTGCCGATCGCTGCCGCCGGCTCGAAATCGAGATTGATCGGCGCCAGCAGTTCCCCCGCCGGCAAGCCACCGCCGTCACTGGCGCCAATCCGTGAATAGGCGTTATTGACGCTGAGTGCCACCGCGCCGACGCGGGCCAGTGCCGGCACCACCTTGAGCTGGGTGATGAACTCGACCTCGTCGATCGCTGCGCGCCGCGTCGGGTCCTCCATCGCGACGACCAAGCGACCCTCGCGCAGCAGCAGCGGCAGCACCTCGAGACGGCGCGCCGCCGCCACCGGAAGCCGGCGCAGTGCGTCGGCCTCCGCCTCGAAGCGATCGATGTCGACCATCGGGTAGCCCATCTTGCGCGCCAGCGCCGATTGCAGCTGGGCGCGCGTGACAACCTTGGAGCGCACCAGCAGCTCGCCCAGCGGCACCGACCGGTCCTGCTGCTGTTGCGCCAGTGCCGACTCGAGCTGGGCCTGGGAGATCAGCTCCATCGCCACCAGCGCCTCGCCGATGCGCACGATCGGCATCTTGCTCTGCTGCTCGATCGCCTGCATCAACTGGTCGGCGCTGACGACCTGGTTCGCGACCAGGATGTCGCCGACCTTGCGCTGACGCAGCTCGACCTGCTCACGCACCGCTGCCTCGGCCTGTTCGGGGCTGATCAGCTGCGCCTCGACCAACAGGTCGCCGATGCGGTCGCCGAAGTCGCAACTGTCGACCGCCTCGCGGGGGACGAAGAGCTGTTGCACCGAGTCGTCGCTCGGGCTGATCGGCGGGAACAGGAACAGCCCGAGTTCGTCCTGCACATGACCGATGGTCGTGCCCTTGATCTCCTGGCCGTTGCGCAGGCGCACGCGAAACTCGATGCGCGGTCGCAGATCCAGGGCCATGCCTTCGCTGGTGGCGGCGCCGGCCTTGGCCGGCGGCACCTGCACCGGCCGGATCAGTTTCAGCGACGCCAGCTGGTTCAGGCGCACGCTCATGGCCTGCTTGGCCGGGGGCATCAGCAGGTGCACCTGGCGCTGTGCCGGCATGAGCGCGATCAGCTGACCGATCGAGCGGCTGCCGTTGGCGGCGGTGACTTCGACCGCCGTGGGCTGTTTGAGCGGCTGCGGCGCCGGGTAGGCGGCGAAGGGTGGCGTCGGCCAGATGAAGCTCTCGGTCCCGCCCGCAGCGGATGGCGTCCCCGTGGCGCCCGGCGAGGCGCCGTTGGCGGCATTCCAATCCAGGGGCGGCAGGCTTTCACTCATGGGTCGGCAGGAAACGGCGCAAAGAGACGCAGCTTACGGGGACTGCGGGCTTTCCCAGGGCAGGGGAAGCACGCGGGCTCAACCCGCGTCGCCATCCTGGGCGCGGCGCCATCTCGCGCTGGCATCGGCCAGCAGCTCCAGCTGGCGTCCGTAGCGCAGGCAGCCGGTGCACATCCAGAGGTGCAGTCGCAGGCCCAGCTGTTCGCCAAGCCGCAGCTGCCGGTCCTGTCGCTCGCTCAGGAGCAGGGCGGCTTGCTGGCAGCCATGGTTGCGCTTTGCATCGGCCATCAGGCGGGGGCTCCTTGCGAGTTGAACCATTGCTGCTGCAGGCATTCCCGAAGCCGCAGCCGGGCACGATGAAGCATGACCCAGAGATTGGTCGGCGTGATGGTCAACAACTTACAGATCTCGTCGGTGTCGAGCTCCAGCCATTCGCGCATCATGAACAGGCGACCCTGTTGGCCGGGCAGGCGTTCGACGCAGGCCTCGAGCACCTTGAAGAACTCGACCTGCCGCAAGCTCTGCTCCGGGTCGCCCCAATCCTGCGGTGTTTCACGCCAGCGGCCGTCGGCACTGAACAGCGCCTCCTCGATGTCTTCGCCCTCGTCGCCGGTTGTCGACAACTCCTTGCAGTTGCGGCGAATCTGGTCGACGAGCTTGTGCTTCAGGATGCCGATCAGCCAGGTTCGGAGCTGGCTTCGACCGGCAAACGCCTGCGGCTTCTCCAGCGCGGCGAGCATGGTCTCGCTGACCGCATCCTCGGCCCAGGCGGCGTTGCGCAGCTGGGCGAGGGCGAACTTCAGCAGCTGCGGGCGCAGCGCTTCCAGCGAGGCGGCAAGCTCGTTCATGCTTTGGCTTCAGGGTGAAGGCGGCGCAGTGTAAGGACGCGGCGCCGCTGCGCGACACTGTCATGGCCCTGCATGGAGCAGGCCTGAAACGCTTCACTTCATAGGAATCTGCATGAGCACGCAACGCATTGTTTTCGCCGCTGTCGCCACCGCATTCGCGCTGGGCGCTGCGCCCGTCGTCGAAGCCCAGACCAAGGAGAAGTGCTACGGCATCGCCAAGGCGGGGCAGAACGACTGCGCCAATCTCAGCGGCACGCACAGCTGCGCCGGCCAAGCCAGCAAGGACAACGCTCCCGACGAGTGGAAGTACGTGCCCAAGGGCGAGTGCAAGAAGGCCGGTGGCATGAGCGCTGACGAAGCCAAGGCAAAGATCAAGAAGTGAGCAACGGGCGCTGCGGCATAGGCTGGCGGCACCCGCATCACGAGGAGTTGCTGCAGCGGCGCCCGCCGCTGCCGTTCCTGGAGGTGCACTCGGAGAACTTCTTCGCCGCCGGCGGTGCCGCGCCGGCGCTGCTGCAGGCCGCGCGCCGCGACTATGAGCTGAGCCTGCATGGGGTCGGGCTGGGTCTGGGCTCGGCGATCGGCGTCGACCCCTGGCACTTGGACCAGCTGGCGCAGCTGGTCGAACGCGTCGAGCCGGTGCGCGTCTCCGATCACGCCTGCTTCGCGCGGGTGATGATGCCCACGGGCGGTCTGCATGCCCAGGATCTGCTGCCGCTGGCGTTCGACGATGCCAGCCTGCAGCGCCTGGTCGAGCATGTGCAGCAGGTGCAGCAGCGTCTGCGCCGACCCTTGCTCGTCGAGCACCTCAGCGCCTACCTGGGATGGGCGCAGGACACGCTGACTGAGCCCGAGTTCTTCAACGCGCTGACGGCGCGCAGCGGCTGCCAGTTGCTGCTCGACGTCAACAACCTGCTGGTCAATGCCCGCAACCGCGGTCTCGCCGATGCCGAGCGGAGCTGCCGCGAATGGATCGATGCGCTGCGGCCAGGCAGCGTCGGCGAGGTTCATCTGGCCGGCCACGCGCAGCGCGACGACGGACTCTGCATCGACGACCACGGCAGCCCGGTGTCCGACGCGGTATGGCGGCTCTATGACCACGCGCGTCGGCGTTTCGGCGACGAGCTGCCGGCGCTGATCGAGTGGGACACCGCGATCCCCAGCTTCGACACCTTGCTTGCCGAGGCTGCCCGTGCCGATGAGCGACGCTGAGCGCGACCAGGCGGCGCTGGTCGCCTGGATCTGGGCTCAGCCTGGGGCGGCACCGCCGGTGGCGTTGCGGGCGCTGGGCGCTCATACGCTGGAGGCGGGCCTCTCGGCGTACCGTGAGCACGCCAAGGCGCTGGCCGTGCGGGCGCTGGCGGCCGTCTACCCGCGGCTTCAGCGTTGGCTGGGCGACGCGCAGTTCGCCGGCATGGCCTGGGCTTTCGCCCGGCAGCGTCCGCCGCGGCAAGGCGACATGAACCGCTGGGGCCTGGACCTCGACGAGTTCCTGGCGGCGCAGGCCGGCATGGACCTGGAGCCGCCGGCGCTGGCCCGACTGGAGGCACAACTGCATCGGACGGCCGATGCCGCCGACGACCCGGCGCCGGATCCGGCCCTCTGGCAGCGCCTGCAGCAGCAGGATCCGACGCGGCTGCGGCTTTGTCTGAGTCCGTTGCTCTGGCTGGGCAGCTTGCCCTTGAGCCTGCTGCCGGCGCTGGCCGACGAAGTGCCGACCGTGGGCGCGGCGGTGGACGGTGATGTGCTGGTCTGGCGTCAGGGCTTCAGGCCATGCTGGGCCTGGATCGAGCCGGACCAGGCGGCGCTGGTGCGCGCCTGCCGGCAAGCGCCGAACCTGGCGGCGGCGCTCGAGGCAGTATTGGCACGCTTTCCGGCGCTGGACCTGGGGGTGCTGCTGCACCGGTCCTGGCAGCAGGGCTGGCTGCTGGACGCCGTCGCGATTGACGAGACCCTGTAAGGTGGCCGTCGCCGCGCCGACTGCCTAGGACTTCACCGCCACCCGAACGCCATGCCGCTACCTGCCGCCTTGAAGGCCCTGATCGCCGCTGCCACCGACTCCGGCGATCCACCCGGTCAGCTGCCGCCCCGCTTGCGTGCGCCACTGCACGGGCTGCAGCAACTGCTGCTGCTCGCAGCCCGTCTCTATGTCGCCAAGGCGTTCTTCTGGTCGGGACTGACCAAGCTGCGCGACTGGGAGATCACGCTCGCGCTGTTCCACGACGAGTATCAGGTGCCGCTGCTGCCGCCGACGGTGGCGGCCTGGGCCGCCACGGCGGGGGAGCTGCTGCTGCCGGCGCTGCTCGCGCTGGGATTGCTGGGCCGGTTTGCTGCTGCCGGGCTGTTCGTGCTGAACGCCGTCGCCGTGCTCAGTCTGACCGAGATTGCGCCGGCTGCGCTGCTGTTGCACCAGCTCTGGGGCGCGCTGCTGCTGCTGGTGGGGATCTGGGGGCCAGGGGCGATCTCGCTGGATCGCTGGCTGTTCAATCGTTCGGCCGGAACGCGATGACGAGTACCGGCGGCACGCGCCCGGCGGTGTCGCGCGGCAGACGTTCGCTCTTGTCGATCGCGCGCAGCACGGCGTCGTCCCAGGCGGCGTTGCCGCTGGGTTTGCTGAGGCGCCGAGAGAGGATCAGGCCATCGGGTGCGGTCCGCACCTCGACCTCGGCCAGCGGGTTGCCGGCGGGCGGCTCGCTCATCGTGATGTTGGGGCGGATGCGCGCCTTGATGCGACCGGCGTAGGCTGCACTCGGGCCGGCCGACTGCAGCGCGCTGCCGCTGGCATTGGCGCTGCCGCTGGCGCCGGCGAGGCCTTGCATCCGGCGCAGGTTCTCCTGACGCTGCGCCTCGCGACGGGCCTCTTCGGCCTTTGCCGCCTTGTCGTTGCGCTGCTGCTCGGCGGCGCGGCGCTCGGCCTCCTGCTTCTTCTGCTGCAGGGCCTGCTTGTCCTTCTGTGCCTTCAGCTCGCGAGCCTTGCGCGCCTTCTCCTCGCGCTCCTCCTCGGCCTGGCGGCGCAGTTCCTCGCGCCGGCGTTGTTCGCGGCGCTCGGCGATCTCCGCTTCGCGCTCCAGCCTAGCCTGCTCGGCGGCGACGCGCGGATCCGGGCGGGGCGCCTGCACTGGTGGCGGAGGTGGGGGCGCTGGTGTCTCCTCGGCGCGCGGCGCAGCCGCCTGGGGCACCGCGGCCCAGAGCTCGGCCTCGGCAACGGCAGCGTCGTCGCTGGCCCGCCAGTTGACGCCGACGGCCAGCGCCCAGACCAGCAGCGCATGGCAGGCCAGCGCCGGCAGCAGGCCGTTGCCGAAGCCGTCGGTGTCGCTGGGGCGCAGGGCAGCGCTCACGGACTCAGCGGGCCTGCTTGACGGCAAGGCCGACGCGCTGGATGCCGGCCGACTGCAGCTTGTCCATGACCTGCACGACGGCCTCGTACTTGACCTGGCGGTCGGCAGAGATCACCACCGGAACCTGCGCGTCGCCGGCTTGCGCCGCCTTCACCTCGCGAACTAGCTCGGTCAGCTTGATCGGCTGCGCCTCATCCTGGTCGCGGCGGAACTTCAGCGCACCGTCGCTGGCGACCAGGACGTTGAGCACCATCTTGGGCTGCGCCTTGCTCTTGCCCACGCTGGGCAGGTCGACGACGCCGGTGGTGATGAGGGGCGCACTGACCATGAAGATGATCAGCAGCACCAGCATCACGTCGATGAACGGGACCATGTTGATCTCGTTGATCGTGCGCCGGCGCGCACCACGATGGGCGACGCCCGGCATCTCAGCTGGCCGCCGCGGCGGGCGCCCCGGTCGAGGTACCGGCGTTCCGCTGCAGGATGTTGGAGAACTCCTCGATGAAGGTCTCCAACTGGATCGCGCTGCGGTCGATCTGACGCGCGAACCGGTTGTAGGCAATCACCGCCGGGATCGCCGCGAACAGGCCGATCGCGGTCGCCACCAGGGCCTCGGCGATGCCGGGGGCCACCGTGGCCAAGGTCACTTGTTGCAGGTTCGACAGGCCGACGAAGGCGTGCATGATTCCCCACACGGTGCCGAACAGGCCGACATAGGGCGAGACCGAGCCGACCGAGGCGAGGAAACTGAGATTGCTCTCCATCGCGTCGACCTCGCGCTGGTAGCTGGCGCGCATCGCCCGGCGGGCGCCGTCAAGCAGCGCGCCGGTGTCGGCGACGCGGCGCTCGCGCAGCTTCAGGAACTCGCGCATGCCGGCGGCGAAGATGCGCTCCAGCGGCGCCGCGTCGGCACGCTTGCCGACCGTCTGGTAG
>Ga0164290_1000899_pt1 | contig 67569 bp, 68 predicted proteins | sample Micstemetagenome_FD_108782 | JGI IMG/M metagenome (GOLD analysis project Ga0164290, IMG submission 108782) | Contaminated culture microbial community from soil near Moab, Utah, USA - Microcoleus steenstrupii SON62 (Illumina Assembly) | ecosystem: Environmental > Terrestrial > Soil > Soil crust...
CCCTACATCGTGGTGGCGCTGAACAAAGTGGACATGGTCGAGGACGCGGAGTTGCTCGAACTGGTCGAGCTCGAGGTGCGGGAACTGCTCAAGAGCTACCAATTCCCGGGCGACGATCTGCCGCGTGGGTGCGCGCGATGGATGAAAACGGCGTCGCGATGTCGATCGTCTACACGGACGCGATCGGCGCGGATTTCGACGAGCACGTCGAGACGTATTTGAAAGCGTACCCAGGCCGGTTTCAGCTCTATTGCTCGTTCGATAACCGGAACCCGGAGTCGCCGGATTATCCGCAACGCGCCGTGCGAGAACTGGAGCGTTGCTATCGGATGGGCGCGCGCGGCGTGGGCGAACTTTCCGACAAAGGCTGGGGTCTTGAAAGCGGCATGGTGGCGTTTCTTTCGACGCTCAACACCGGCGGAAGGCGCGAGGGCGTTCCGCGAGACCGGCGGCTGCATCTCGACGACTCGCGGCTCGATCCGTTCTGGGAGAAGTGCGCCGAACTGCGTCTGCCGGTGAGTCTGCACGTCGCCGATCATCCGTCGTGTTGGCGTCCGCTGGGGCCGGAGCAGGAGCGGCCGCCGCAGTACGATCACATGAATCAGTTCGGGAAAGACGTGCCGTCGTTCGAGGAACTGATGGAACGGCGCGACCGTTTGTTGGCCCGTCATCCGCGGACGACCTTCGTCGCCGCGCACTTGAGCAACATGGGCCACGATCTGGCGTCCCTCGCGCGGTCGCTCGACCGGTTTCCGAACTTGTATCTCGACCTCTCGGCGCGCGATTACGAACTGGGCCGCCAGCCGCGGAACGCGCGCGCTTTCCTGAGCCGTTACGCCGATCGGGTTTTGTTCGGAACGGACTCGCGGGCGAGCTCGGACATGTACCGCCATGACTGGCGTTTGCTCGAAACCGCGGACGAGTATCTGCCGGGCCCGGCGGGCTGGCGGCTCTACGGATTGGAACTTCCGTCGAGCGTTCTGAAAAAGATTTACCGGACGAACGCGATGCGGGTGCTGAACCTGCGATAGCATCCCGTCAGACAGGAGGTCTACCCATGAACGAAGAATTCGGAACTCCGCGCACGCGCGAGGAAAAGGTCGAGAGTCTCATTCATCTCTACGTGGACGGCGGACTGCCGCGCCGCGAACTGATGCGACGCCTAGGGCGGATGCTGGGGGGAACGGCGGCGGCGACCGCGGCGCTTTCGTCGCACGGCTTGGCGCAGATCGCGCCGGGGGCTTGTCCGGCGAATGTCCTGGTTTCCGAGAACGATCCCGATATCGAGTGGCGAGACGTAACTTATCCGGGCGGGGAAGGGACGGCGTTCGGGTTGCTGGCGCGTCCGCGCCGACAGACGGCGGCGCTACCGGGCGTGATCGTCATCCACGAGAATCGCGGACTGGTGGAGCACATTCGCGACGTCACGCGGCGCGCGGCGAAGGCGGGCTATGTGGCGCTGGGCATCGATCTGCTGTCGCGACAGGGAGGAACTCAGGCGTTCGGCACGGATACGCTCCGGACGCAAGCCTACGGGCGGACGCTGGCGCCGGACCGATTTAACGATATGTGGGCGGCGATCGATTTTCTGAAGGTGCAGCCGGGCGTGCAGTACGACAAGATCGGCGCCGTAGGCTTCTGCGCGGGCGGGGGCAACATTTACTACGGAGCGTTCCACGGGTTGCCGTTGCAAGCGGGAGTGCCGTTCTATGGAACTCCGCCGTCGCCGCTGCCTCAGGCCGATCTTCAGTTTCCGATTCTGAACGTTTTTTCCGATAACGACCGCAATCAGGCGGCGCGAATCCCGGAACTGGCCGCCGCGTTTGTCGCGTCCCGGATCACTTGGGGTTTGCAACTCTACAAGGGCACGGGGCATGGATTCCACAACGAGACGAGTCCGGTGTACAACGCGGCGGCCGCTTGCGACGCCTGGGCGAAGACGATCGCCTTCTTCGACCGGCATTTGAAGTCCTCCGCGAGTTGAGGGCGCGGTAGGGGCGATGTTACCCTACTAGTTCACCCTTATGGCTTACGTGATCGCCGAACCTTGCATCGGCACGAAAGATTCCGCTTGCGTGGACGCCTGTCCCGTCGATTGCATCCACCCGAAGAAAGACAGCGAGAAGTTCGAGGGCGAGACGATGCTCTACATCGATCCGGTGGAGTGCATCGATTGCGGCGCTTGCGTGCCCGTGTGTCCGGTGTCGGCGATTTTCGCGCTCGACGATCTGCCGGAGAAGTGGTCGGACTTCGCGCAGAAAAACGCGACGTATTTTGGACGCTAGGCAGGGCTTCGGTCGCTAACGCCCTTCGAAAAACCTCTCCACATCCGCGATCTTCGTCGTGAAGCCGTAGGGCGGCAGGCTGTCGAAAAACATTTGCCCGTAGCGCGTTCGCGTGATGCGATGGTCGAGCAGGACGAGCGCGCCGCGATCGGTTTTGGACCGGATCAGTCGTCCGAATCCCTGCTTCAGCGTCAGCGCCGCGTCGGGGACCTGATACTCGGCGAACGGATCGCCCCCCGCGTCGCGAATCGCCCGAATGCGCGCCTCGACGACCGGATCGGAGGGGACCGCGAACGGCAGCTTATCGATAATCACGCACGATAGCGCCTCGCCTTGTACGTCCACGCCCTGCCAAAATGCGCTTGTGGCGAACAGCACGCAATTCGGCGTCGCGCGGAATTGGTCCAGCAGCGCGCTGCGCGGCGCGGCGCCTTGCAGCAGCGCGGGGTACTCGACGAGCGGCTTCACGGCGTCGTGCACCGTTCGCATTTGCGCATAGCTGGTGAAGAGAACGAACGCGCGGCCCCGGGAATGTTTCAGGATGGCGGCCACCTCTTTCGCGGCGTGGGACGCGAAGGCGGCGTTGCGCGGGTCCGGTAAGTGTTGCGGGACGTAGAACAGCGCCTGGTTGGCGTAATCGAACGGCGCTTCGACGGCGAGAGTCCGCGCGTTTTTCAATCCTAAACGGCTCTCGAGGAAATCGAACGTACCGGCGACGGCGAGCGTCGCGGAGGTCAGCACGGTCGTGTCGATTTGGTCGAAAAGCCGTTCGGTCAGAAAGCTCGAAACGTCGATGGGCGTCGCTTGCAGAAAGCGGCCGCGCCCGCGTTTCTCTACCCAGTAGACGAACTTCTCGTCGCCGGATTGCATCCACATTTTCAGCTTGTCGGCGATCTCGCCGGTGCGACGGACTAGCGGGGCGACGTCCTCGGGAACGCTTTTCACCAATTCGAGATGCGTGGCGACGAGTTCCAGCGCGAGCAGTACGGCTTCGTAAGCTTCGCCGTGCAGAGCGAGGAAGCCTTGCTGGCGGGCGAACCCTTGCCGGCCCTCCTGGTCGCCGAAGAGCGCGAAGAACGTCGCGGAGCGGTCCCCCAGCACGATTAGAGCGCGGTCGAGTTCGGGCGAGGAGAACGCCTTGGCCCGGGCCAGCGCGGCGATGTCGCGGACGACATCGTCGACTTGAAAGCTCGATACCGAAACGCCGAAGTAACTACCCGCGACATCCTCGATTTCGTGGGCCTCGTCGAAAACGACGGCGGCGTAATGCGGGATGATGCCGCCGAAGTCGTCCTGCTTGACGGCGAGGTCGGCGAAGAAGAGGTGGTGATTGACGACGATGATGTCGCTCTCGTGCGCCTTTCGCTGGAGCTCGGTGAGAAAGCAGCGCTCGAACTGCGCGCATTTTTGCCCGGTGCAGCGGTCGCGGCGCGCGTCGAGCTTCTCCCACAAGCGCGACGTTTCGGGAAGGGTCGTCAGCTCCGCGCGGTCGCCGGTGGCGGTGCGCTTTTCCCATTCCTGGATGACGCGGAAATCGGTGACCTCTTCGAGACCTTCGAGAACCGGTTCTTTTTCCGCGTCGTAGACCTTCTGGCGGCAGACGTAATTGGCGCGGCCCTTCATGAGACACACGCGCAAGGGACGCTCGATATGCTTTTGCAGGAACGGGATGTCTTTGAAGAAGAGCTGCTCTTGAAGATTCTTCGTACCGGTGGAAACGACCACGCGGCGGCCCGAGAGGATGGCGGGCACGAGATAGGCGAGGGTTTTGCCGGTACCGGTGCCCGCTTCGACGATCAGGTGACGGCGGTCCTTGAGCGCCCGCTCCACCGCTTCGGCCATTTCGAGTTGCGCGGGGCGGAACTCGAAGTTGGGATGCCACTCGCTCAGAACGCCGTTCTTACGAAAGAACTCGCGCGCGGTCAGATCTTGCGCTCCTTCCACTTGCCGCGCTTGAAGATCAGCGAGCCGACGACGGCGAGCAGCGACTCGGCGACGGCGATCGCCATAAAGACGCCGCGCGGGCCGAGGCTCAGCGTTTTCGATAGAAAGAGCGCGAGCGGCAATTGGATTCCCCATTGGCAGGCGAGATTGATCCAGGTTGGCGTCGCGGTGTCGCCCGCGCCGTTGAACGCTTGCACGACGACGAGGCCGAAAGCGTAGAACACGTAACCGTAGGCGATAAAGCGGAGGCAATCGACGCCCGTGGCGACGACGGCGGGGTTCTTCGAGAAGAAGCCGACCATGGGCTCGGCGAAGAGCACGAAGACGATCGTTACCAAACCCAGGAAGATCGCGTTGTAGAAACCGCAGCGCCACACGCTTTTCTCCGCGCGGTCCGGCTGCCCGGCGCCGAGGTTCTGCCCGACCAGCGTGGCGGCGGCGTTCGAGAGTCCCCAACTGGGCAGGATAGTGACGACGATAATCCGGATAGCGATCGTGGTTCCGGCGAGGGCGGTGGCGCCGAACAACGACACGATCTTCATCACCGCGATCCAGGCCGCGTGTCCGACGATGAACTGCACCATGCCGGGGACGCCGATGTTCAGAAGGCTCCGAAACACTTCGGGATGCGGCCTGAGATGTTCGAGGCGCAGGCGAATGCGCCCGTCGCCGCCGTACAGTTGCCAAATCTGGTAAGCGACGCCCGCCGAGCGTCCGATGGTGGAGGCGATCGCCGCGCCGCGAATCCCCAGTTCGGGGAACGGTCCCAGGCCGAAGATCAAGATCGGGTCGAGGATCATGTTGACGGCGTTGCCGATCCACAGCGACCGCATGGCCACGCTCGCGTCGCCCGCGCCGCGGAAGATCGCGTTGATGAGGAATAGCATCATCACGGCGGGCGAACTACCGAGAATCATGCGCGTGTAGAACGCGCCCGCTTCGACGACTTTGGGATCCTCCGCCATCGCGAGGAGAATGTCGTCGCCGAAAACAATGCCAATCACGCTGAGCGCGATGGCGCACGCGCCGCCGAGCAGCAAGCCCTGACCGGCGGCCAAGCGCGCGCCTTCGGTGTCTTTTTCGCCGATGCGCCGCGCGACCATGGCGGTCAAGCCCATCGAGAGCCCGATGGCGATCGAGAAGACGATGGTCAGCACGCTTTCGGTGACGCCGACCGCCGCGACGGCCGCGTCGCCGAGCCGCGATACCCAGAACACGTTGACGATGCCGAAGGCCGATTCCATGGCCATCTCGAGGACCATCGGGACCGCCAGCAGCAGGATGGCGCGGTCCATCGAGCCTTTGGTGAAGTCGCGGTGCGAGTCGCCGCGCAAAGCTTCGCGAATGGCGCCCCACAATCCGGGCCGCGCTTCGGCGGCGGGGGAAGACATAATTTTGAGTATGACGCCTGCGCTTGTTCTCCTCCTTGCGGTCGACGCGGATTGGCGCGCCTATGGAGGCGATACCGGCGGGTCCAGATATTCCCCGGCGGCGCAAATCAAGCGCGCCAACGTCGGCCGGCTGCGAGTCGCCTGGCGAATCAAGACCCGCGATCTTTATCGTCCGAAGGACGGGCGGCCCTCGGCGCTTGAGACGACGCCGCTGTACGTGAACGGCACGCTGTATCTCACGTCGGCGCTCGGCCGGGTGATCGCCGCCGATCCGGCGACCGGCGCGGAACGGTGGTCCTACGATCCGAAGGTCGATCCGGCGAAGGGCTACGGCGACTTCACCAATCGCGGCGTGTCGTATCACGCGAGCGGTCTGGTCGTCGGCGTATCGGTGGACGCCCGCATGTTCGCGCTCGACGCGAAGTCCGGCGCGCGCCGGTGGGAGGTAAATCTACGCGAGGGGTTGCGCATCGCGCCGCGCGGGTTCGCCGATTACGAACAAACCTCGCCGCCGTGCGTCGTCGGCGACGTCGTGGTCGTGGGCTCCGCAGTGGCCGATAACGGCGCGACGGATATGGCGAGCGGCGAAGTCCGAGGATTCGACGTCAAGACCGGGCGCAAGCTATGGACCTGGGACCCCGCTCCGGGCACGCGGATGGGCGGCGCGAACGCCTGGTCCGTCATTGCGGGCGACGAAAAGACCGGAATCGTCTACGTGCCGACGGGTAGCGCGTCGCCCGACTACTACGGCGGCGAACGCGTAGGCAAGGACAACTTCGCGAATTCCGCGGTCGCGCTCGATTCGCGAACGGGCAAAGTCGTTTGGCATTTCCGCACCGTCTATCACGATCTTTGGGATTACGACGTCGCATCGCCGCCCGCGCTGATTCGCGCGGCGGGCCGGGACGCGGTCGCGGTGGGATCGAAGACCGGCCACGTCTTCATCCTCGACCGCGCGACCGGTAAGCCGGTGTTCGGGGTCGAAGAGCGTGCCGTGCCGAAGAGCGACACCGAGGGCGAACAGGCGTCGCCGGTGCAGCCGTTTCCCTTGAAGCCGCCGCCGCTCGTTCCGCACAGGGCGGAGATTCGCGCCGAATGCGTGGAGTTGGTTCGCGGCTTGCGCAACGAGGGAGTCTTTACGCCGCCGAGTCCGAAGGGGAGCCTCGTCGTGCCGGGCAACATCGGAGGACTGCATTGGGGCGGCGTGGCGTTCGATCCCGAAGCGGGATTGCTGATCGCGCCCGCGAACCATTTGCCGGCCTTGGTGCGATTGATTCCGCGCGAACGATTCGCCGAAGCTCGACGCGAGGACCGGATGGATATGGAGTTCGCGCCGCAACGAGGTACGCCCTACGGAATGGCCCGGACCTTTCTTCTCGCGCCGGACGGACGGCCTTGCCATACGGGCGCGACGAGTACGCTCTCGGCGATCGATACGAAGACGGGCGATCTCCGGTGGCAGGTACCGCTCGGCGACCTAATCAATCTCGGCGGACCGATTACCACCGCCGGCGGACTGACCTTTATCGGCGCGGCGGTGGACGGCTACTTCCGCGCGTTCGACACTCGCACCGGCGCGGAGGTGTGGAAGTTCAAGCTTCCGGCGAGCGCGCGCTCGACGCCGATGACGTACGTCCACAACGGCAAGCAGTACGTCGCAATCTCGGCGGGCGGCCACAACGAGCGGTTCGGTCCGCTGGGCGACGAGGTGTTAGGGTTCGCGCTGCCGGATTAACGAAGCGCGGCGCGCAGGGTTTTCTTGCGCAGCCGGATCGACTTCGGCGTCACCTCGACGAGTTCGTCCTCGTTGATGAACTCGATGGCGTTTTCGAGATTCAAGAGGCGCGGCGGAACCAGCCGGATCGCCTCGTCGGAAGACGACGCGCGCATGTTGGTGAGCTTCTTCTCGCGCACGATATTCACGTCGAGGTCCGCGTCCTTCGCGTTCTCGCCGACGATCATCCCTTCGTAAACCTCCGTTCCCGAGGTGATGAACATTTCGCCGCGTTCCTGCAGGTTGTAAATCGCGTAGCTGGTGGCGACGCCCGAACGGTCGGCGATCAACGAACCGGTGGGGCGCAGCGGAATCTCGCCTTGCCACTCGATGTAACCCTGGAAAAGCGAATTCATGATCGCCGTGCCGCGCGTGTCGGTGAGGATTTCGCTGCGCAAGCCGATCAAGCCGCGCGAGGGGACTTCGAATTCCAGGCGCACGCGGCCGGAGCCGTGATTGATCATCTTGGTCATCTTGCCCTTGCGCGTGCCGAGCTTTTCGATCAGGACGCCCACGAACTGCTCGGGGACGTCGACCACCAGCAGTTCGAGCGGCTCGTTCGTCTTGCCGTCGATTTGCCTGGTGAGAATTTCGGGCTTGCCGACTTGTAGTTCGTAGCCTTCGCGGCGCATCATCTCGATCAGGATGGCAAGCTGCAATTCGCCGCGGCCCATGACCTTGAACGCGTCGGGTCCGCCCGCCTCTTCGACCTTGATCGAGACGTTGGTGAGCAGTTCCTTTTCGAGCCGCTCCCGGAGATTGCGCGACGTGACGTATTGGCCCTCGCGTCCGGCGAACGGCGAGTTATTCACCGAGAACGTCATCGCGATGGTCGGCTCGTCGATTTGAATATGCGGTAGCGGCTTGGGATTCTCGGCGCTGGTGACGGTCTCGCCGATGGTGATGCCCTCGACGCCCGCGATGGCGAAAATATCGCCCGCCCGGGCGACCGTCTCGTCGACGCGCTTGAGTCCCTCGAACGAGTAGAGCTTGGTGATGCGCGTCTTCATAAACGATCCGTCGAGCTTGGCGATGGAGACCTCCTCGCCGTGCTTGAGCGTTCCGTTGAAAACGCGGCCGATGGCCAACCGGCCCAGATAATCCGAGTAGTCGAGATTGGCCACCATCATCTGCAACGTCGCTTCGGGATCGCCCTTCGGCGGCGGGATGGTCTTGAGGATCGAATCGAAGAGCGGACGAAGATCGTCGCTGGGATCTTCGAGCGAGGTGCGCGCGACGCCGAGCTTGGCGATGGCGTAGACGACGGGAAAGTCGAGCTGTTCCTCGGCGGCGTCGAGGTCGATGAACAAGTCGTAGACTTCGTTGAGCACTTCCTGCGGACGCGCGTCGGGCCGGTCGATCTTGTTGATGACGACGATGGGCGTGAGGCGCGCTTCGAGCGCTTTCATGAGCACGTAGCGCGTTTGCGGCAGCGGGCCCTCGCTCGCGTCGACGAGCAGCATGACGCCGTCGACGATCTTGAGCGCGCGCTCCACCTCTCCGCCGAAATCGGAGTGGCCCGGCGTGTCGACGATGTTGATCTTCGTCCCCTCGTAATGCACGCCGGTGATCTTGGCGAGAATCGTGATGCCGCGCTCGCGCTCGAGTTCGTTCGAATCCATGACGCGGTCGGCGACGGTTTCGTTGGAGCGGAAAATGCCGCTCTGCCTGAGCATGGCGTCGACCAGCGTGGTTTTGCCGTGATCGACGTGGGCGATGATCGCGATGTTGCGGATGTCGCGGCTCACAGAGCGTTCTCCAGTCGGCGGCGCAGCGCGGCGGAGGCGCGGGGGTTTGCCCCGTCGGTCGAGATGGCGATGTGGAAGCCGTTCTTGCGAACGCGAGCGGGCACGAGGAAGTCGCCCTCGGCGGGCGAGTCGGCGACGTTGACGGGAACGCCGAGCGCTTTCGCGTCGGTGGCGACGCGCGCGTTCACGCGACGGTCGTCGGTGGCGGTGAAGGCAAGCGTGGCGCCATGTAAGTCGCCCGACCGGTAGCGCCGGGCTTTCCAGGTGACGGGGAGTTTCGCCGAAAGCTCCGGCGCGACTACGGTGACTCGCGCGCCGGCCTCGATCAGGCCGCGGGTTTTACGCACGGCTACCGGGCCTCCGCCGACCACGACCACACGTTTCTCCGCGAGGTCCAAAAAGATGGGGTAAAAAGGCATGCCTGTTACCATCATCGACGATGACGGTACCCGAGCGCCCGCCGATCGTCGTGATCGCCGGACGCCCCAATGTCGGCAAGTCCACTTTGTTTAACGCGATCGTCGGTCAGCGGCGGTCTATCGTCGGCGACGAGCCGGGTATCACGCGCGACCGGATTTACGGCGAAACGTCGTATCGGGGGCGGCCGTTCGAGTTGATCGACACGGGCGGCATTATCGCCAACGACGACGATCTGATTCCGTCGAATATTTTGAAGCAGGCGCGGGCGGCTTTGGACGAGGCGTCGCAGATCGTGTTCGTGATCGACGGGCGAACGGAGATCACCGGGGCCGACCGCGACTTAGCCGCGATGCTCCGAAAGCTAGGCAAGCCGGTGACGCTCGCTGTGAACAAGATCGATTCGCCGAAGCGGGAGAGCCTGACGGATCAGTTTTTCGAATTGGGATTTCGCGACGTGCTGCCGGTGTCGGCGGAGCATAAGTTGGGGCTCGACGAGCTGCTGGATCACGTGACCGCGGGCTTTCCGGTCGTCGAGCCGGTGGAGGAAGAGGAGCCGGGCGACGGGGTTCCGCGGCAAATCCGAGTGGCGATCATCGGCCGGCCGAACGTAGGCAAATCGACGTTGCTGAACGCACTGGCGGGCGAGGAGCGCGCGATCGTCACGCCGATCGCCGGGACCACGCGCGATTCGGTGGACGAGACGGTGACGCGCGACGGACGGGAGTTCGTGTTCATCGACACGGCGGGTATTCGCCGCAAGGGCAAGACGCACCTGATGGCCGAGAAGCTGAGCATCGTGATGGCGCGCCGTTCGATTCGTATGGCGCACGTGGTGGTGGTGGTGGTGGAAGCCGTGGAGGGCGTGACAGCGCAGGACGCGCACGTGGCGGGGTACGCGCACGAGGACGGGCGGCCGGTGATTCTGGTGGTCAACAAAGTGGACGCCGTGCCGGGATTCAAGCGCAAGCCGTTCGAGGAAACCGTGCGCGACCAGATGAAGTTTCTGGACTACGCGCCGATCCTGTTCACGTCGGCGAAGAGCGGGCGGGGCGTGGCGAAGCTGTTCGAGCTAATTCGGAAGAGTTTCGATTCGGCGGGGCAGCGCGTGACGACGGGCGAGTTAAACCGCTTCGTCGAGATGCTGCACGGCGAGACGGACGTGCGGATCAAGTACATTACGCAAACGGGGATTCGTCCGCCGACGTTCGTGTTGTTTACGGAGGGAGGGAAACCGCTGCACTTTTCGACGGAGCGATTCTTGATGAATCAGTTACGCAAGCGGTTTGGATTCGACGCGACGCCGATGGTTCTGAAGGTGAAGGCTAGGACCAAATCTCGGTAAGGTCGAGAACGAAACCGTCGATGGGATCCTCTCCGGCTACGGTAGCCGGATCGACGAGTTGCTCCGGCTCGCGGTCGGGCCGGAAGATCCAGACGGAGCGCTCGTCGGGATCGATCAGCCAGCCGAGCTTGACGCCATTGGCGATGTATTCGCGCATCTTGGATTTCAAGCGGCCCAGGCGGTCCCAGGTCGATCTGATTTCGATCACGAAGTCGGGCGCGAGACGAAAGAACCGGTCTTGCTCCCACTCGGGAAGCCGGGCGATCCGGTCTTTGCGGATCCAAGCGGCGTCCGGACCGCGGCGAGCGCCGTTGGGAAGTATTACGCCCAAATCCGGGCCAAAGACCTGGCCTATCCCGTTCTGGCGGGCCCAAGCTGTCAGTTGAAACACCACCTCGGCGTTTCGCCGGCTGGTCTTCGAATAGGGCATCGGCAAAACGGTCACCTCGCCTTCGGCGCTCACTTCGACGTCGTGATGCTCGAACCGTTCGCACAGCGCGATGAACTCTTCGTCGGTGACGGGTTTGTTAGGCCTGAACGCGATTGGCCCGAGTTCTTCGAAATCTTCGATGACCAGCGGCAGTCCCATGCCCTTAGGCTATCGCGAGACCGCGGCGGCGTTCTTCCAGGGGACCGGTGCCGGTTCGAGCCCGGCTTTGGCCAGCGCGACGTAGACGACGAATCCCGTCAGGAAGCTGTAAACCACCGCGGGTTGGGCGTTGGGGAATCCGATGAACGGCAAGATTCCGACGAGGAAGCCGAGCGCCCAAGCGCCGTAACCCGCCCAGTTGATCCCTTCGCGCGGACCGGCCCACTTCTTGCCGGAGAGATACCAGTCGGCGGCCATCGCTCCGCAGATCGGGCCGAAGGAAGCGCCGACGATCTGGAAGAACGTGACGAGGTTGGCCGCGACGCCCGTGATCGCGAGAACGATGGCGACCGCGACTCCGGCCATCGTGGAGAGCAAGCGCGAAACTCCGGGGATCATGGTCGAGAAGCTATTGCCTGCGATGAACGCGCAGAAGCAGGCGGGGGTGATGGAGGCGACGGCGAAAAGCGCGAACATCGCCGAGGCCATGAAGCCGCCCATCGAAGCGATGACGGCGTCGTAGCTCGAACTTGTAATCGTGGGGTCGAGACCCTTGGCTCCGGCGACGCTGAGCAGCGGCAGACCGCCCGCGTAGAGAACGGCGAGGGCGATGCCGACGAGTCCGCCGAGGCGCACATCGCGCTCGTCCCGCATGCTCATGCCGAAGTCCGCGCCCGCCGCTCCGGCGGTGGCGAAGAAGCCGATGACGCTCGCGAGGATCAGGGTAAACGCGCCGACGGGATCGGTGGGCGTGGCGGAGTAGCGCTCGATGCCGGGGCTGGTCTTGAAGAACACGACGGCGAGCATGAGCAGCGGAATCGCGTTGAGGAAGAGGGAGGCGCGGGCGACGTACTGGATGCCCATCACGCCCATCAGGCCCATCGTCACGCCCCAAGCGATCGCGATGCCCGCGAACAGCGGAGAGCCGGGGCCGTCCTTGGCGCCGATCGCTTGCAGGATGAACTGCGTCGACAGAAACGTTCCTACGGCGAACCAACCGATCTGGAGCAAGCCCATTAACAGGCCGGGCATCAGGTAGCCGCCCGCCGTTCCGAACGTCGACGATCCTACGACGTACAACGGATAGCCGGTGCGCATGCCGAGCAGCGCGGGCACGTAATAGTAGAGCGCGTAGCACAGCACTCCGGCCAGCGCGAGCGCGGCGAGACACAAGGAGAGCGGCGCGCGGTCGATGGTTCCGGCGGCCATTTGCTGATAGAAGGCGACCCACAGAAACACTCCGGCGTAGCTGGGCGCGGCGTTCAGATACCAGGGCGCCCGATTTGACGGGGGATTCGGCGTGGCTTTGGCGAGATAAGCGGGCAACATACGGACCGTGAGTATATCGCGCGAGCCATACTTTGCCGCGCAAAGCGAGTGCCCTCAATTGTTATGATCGGGGTTCATGCCGATCCCCGTACGCAAGGCGGTCTTTCCGGCCGCGGGTTTAGGAACCCGCTTTCTCCCGGCGACGAAGGCGCAACCGAAAGAAATGCTGCCGTTGGTGGACAAGCCGCTGATCCAGTACGGCGTCGAGGAAGTGGTGGATTCGGGCGTGTCGCACGTGGTGATCGTAACGGGGCGAGGCAAGGCCGCCATCGAAGATCACTTCGACACCAGCTTCGAACTGGAGCACTTGCTGTCGAGCCGCGGCAAGACGGATCTTCTCGAAGGCGTGCGCCGCATCGCCGACATGGCGAGCATCAGTTACGTCCGTCAAAAAGAGGCGCTTGGGTTGGGGCACGCCGTGCTGTGCGCGAAAGAGCTAGTGGGGCCGGAGCCGTTCGCCGTCGTGCTGTCGGACGACGTGATTTACTCCGAGCGTCCGGCGACGGCGCAATTGATCGACGTGTACAACCGGTACTCGGCTTCGGCGATCGCGCTGATGGAGGTTCCGCCGGAGCGCATTTCGGCGTACGGCGTGGTGGACGCCGAGAAGATCGGCGAGGGGTTGTATCGAGTCAAGAATCTTGTCGAGAAGCCGAAGCGCGAAGACGCGCCGTCGAACCTGGCGATCGTCGGACGGTACGTGCTAACGCCGGGAATCTTTCGAGCCATCGAAGAGACCGGCCCCGGCGCGATCGGCGAAATTCAACTCACCGACGGGATCCGGCAACTGGCGAAATCGGAGCCCGTCTACGGCGTGTTGTTCGAAGGCAAGCGGTACGACGCGGGCGACAAGCTGGGATTCCTGATGGCGACGGTAGAGTACGCGCTGCGGCGCGAGGATTTGGGCGACCGGTTCCGCGAGTTCCTGAACGGCCTCCGCTAGAGGCGGAACCCGGAGTTAAGATGAACGGCATGCGCCGCCGCGAGTTTTTGGCAACGGCGGCGGCCAGCCCACTCGCTATGGCCGCCACGACGCCTCTTGGAATCGATCTCTTCAGTATTCGCTCTTCGGGTTACACCGCCTTCGAGCATCTCGATTACTGCGCGAAGCTCGGCGCGAAGGTGGTTCACTTTTCCGAGATTCGATTTCTCGGCTCGCTCGAAGACGAGCATTTGAAGAAAGTGCGGGCGCATGCCGACCGGCTGGGGATTCGCATCGAAGCGGGCATGCGCTCGATTTGCCCTACGTCGAAAGCGTTCGATCCGAAAGCGGGCACGGCGGAAGAGCAGATCGTCAAGATGTTGCACGCCGCGAAACTGCTGGGATCGCCGATCGTCCGGTGCTTCCTCGGCACAATGGCGGACCGCGTGCCGTCGATCGAGAGGAACATCGAGGAGACGGTGAAGGCGTTGCGCGCGGTGCGATCCCGCGTCGTCGATTCGGGCCTGAAAATCGCCGTCGAGAATCACGCGGGCGACATGCAGGCGCGAGAGGTTAAGGCGTTGGTCGAGGCCGCCGGGCGCGACTTCGTAGGCGTCGTGCTCGATTCCGGCAATCCTCTGTGGGCCATCGAGGATCCACACGTCACGCTCGAAACGCTCGCGCCGTACACGCTCACCAGCCACGTACGCGATACGGCGCTATGGCGCGTGCCGGAAGGCGTGGCGGTGGCGTGGACGCGGATCGGCGAGGGCAACGTCGGCATCGACGCCTGGATCGCGAAATTCGGCGAGCTTTGCCCCGGCAAGACTTTGTCGATGGAGATCATCGTGACGCAGCCGCGCGTGTTCCCGGTGTTCGATCCGAAATGGTGGGACGGCTACCGCAACGTGCCCGCCTGGACATTCGCGCGATTCCTGGCCCTGGCGGACAAAGGTTCGCCGCGCACGGTGGCGCCGGTAGCGAAAGAGCGGGCGGCGCAGCGGGAACGCGAAGATTTGGAAGCGTCGCTCGCCTACACCAGGAAGCTGCTGGGATGATTCTCGCGGGCAAGACGGCGGTGGTCAGCGGAGCCAGCCGGGGCATCGGGCAGGCGATCGCCGAGACCTTTGCGCGCGAAGGCGCGACCGTATTTTTGTGCGGGCGCAAGCGGGAGACGCTCGACGAAGTGGCGCGCGCGATCGGCCCGGCGGCGATCCCGGTGGTTTGCCATGTCGGCCGCGCGGACGACATCGCCCGGCTGGTGGAACGCGCCGGGGCGGTGGACATTCTCGTCAACAACGCCGCGACCAACATCGCCCAAGGTCCCTGTCTGACGTTCGACGACGCGCAGTTCGACAAGATGGTAGATGTCAATTTGAAGAGCGTCTACCGATTGGTCCGAGCGTTCGCGCCCGGGATGTGCGAGCGCGGCGACGGATCGATTATCAATATCGCGTCGGTCGCGGGATTGAAGCCGCAGTTCGAAAGCTTGCTCTACTCGACGACCAAGGCGGCATTGATCATGATGACGAAAAGCTACGCGCTCGAACTGGGTCCGCAAGGGGTACGCGTGAACGCCATCGCCCCGGGACTGATTCAGACGCAGTTGAGCGAGTTCTTCTGGAAGGACGAAACCCGGCGGGGCGGCTTCCTTTCGCGCCAGCCGATTAAGCATCTCGGGCAGCCGCAAGAGATCGCGGATATTGCGCTGACGCTGGCGAGCCCCCGATCGTCGTATCTCACCGGTCAGACCGTCGTCGTGGACGGCGGCTTCATGCTTACATAGGGACATGCGCGCCTTCGCCGTACTGTTGTGCGCCACCGCATCGCTTGCGGCGGCCCTGATTCCCGACGTTCGCGGACTGGCGAATAGAGGCGACTTCGCCGCCGCCGAAAAGCTGCTCGCGGAGTACAAATCGTCGAGCGGCGCGACACCGGAGTATCTCGAAGCGTATTCGTGGCTGGGGCGGGGAGCGCTGGCCAACAAGAATTACGAGAAAGCCGAGGGGTACGCCGCGCAAAGTCGCGAAATGGCGCTGGCTGAGTTGAAAAAGCGGCCGCTCGATCGGGAACCGCGACTTCCCATCGCGCTAGGCGCGTCGCAGGAAGTGCACGCGCAAGCGCTGGCGGCGACCGGACAGCGTTCCGAGGCCGTCTCGTTTTTGAAAGACGAGCTAAAGCGCTACGAGAAGACGTCGATCCGCACTCGCTTGCAGAAGAACTTGAATCTATTGACCCTCGAAGGACGCCCCGCGCCGCCTATCGCCGCGAAGAAGTGGGCGTACACCGGCAAGCCCACTTTAGTGTTTCTTTGGGCGCACTGGTGTGGGGACTGCAAGGCACAGGCGCCTATTCTCGCGAGGCTGCGCGACGACTTCGCCGCGAAGGGACTGACCATCGTCGCCCCGACACGCTACTACGGCTACGCCGCGCGCGGCGAGGACGCGACGCCCGAGGTCGAGAAGAAGCACATCGACAAGGTGCTCGCCGAGAACTACTCGATGCTGGGAGGCATGCCGGCGATCGTCGATAACGAGACTTTCATGCAATACGGATCGTCCACTACGCCGACGCTAGTAATGGTGGACGCGCGGGGAATCGTTCGGCTGTATCACCCCGGCAAACTGAGCTACGACGAACTGGCGACGAAGCTAAGGGAAATTCTGCCCGCCTCTTAGCCTTATTCCCCGGACCGCGGACCGGTTCGAAATGTTGCGGCAAAAGTTCTAGGGATCGCCGCCCCCGGGTCGATATGCCGGAAGAAGCGAAGCGATGCCTACCGCATTCGACACCGAAAGTTTTCTCCGATCGCCGGGCGGCCCGGCGGCCGACGGACCGCGCGACCTCGAAGCTGTATTCGCCGCGCTTCGGGAGACGGCCGAGACGTTGCGCCAAGACTTGGAGCGCCGCGCCCCCAGCGCCCCCGCGCCGGTGGCCGTGAAGCTCGACCCGCAGATGCAGGCGCTATACGACTCGCTGCGCGAGATTCTCGAAGAGCAGCAAAAAGTACACGCTAAGGCCGTGCGCGCCGAGGTGGATCGAATTCTCTATCTGCTGGCCGGATGCGCCGGGCTCACGATGGGCGTCGCGTTCTGGACCATCCTTAAGCCCTGATTGCATACAATCGGCGGCATGACCAGCCGCCGCGCTTTTCTCGGCTCCTTACCGTTCGCCGCGCGAGCCTCGGCCGCCGCCTCCCGTCCCAATGTCGTCGTGTTCATGACCGACGATCACGGCGCCTGGGCTTCGGGAACTTACGGCTGCTCGGAAATGGTCACGCCGAATATGGACGCGCTGGCGAAAGGCGGCGCGAAATTCACGCGCGCGTTCGCCGCGACGCCGGTCTGTTCGCCGAGCCGGATGACGTACCTGACCGGCAAGCTCCCCTGGCACCATGGCGTGCAGAACTTTCTGCAACCGGTGGATAGCTTCGGTGCCGAGGCGCGCCGCTGGCTCGACGGGCATACGACGTATCCGAAGCTGCTCGCCGACGCGGGGTATCGCACGGGCATGTGCGGCAAGTGGCACATGGGCGAGGACGACAAGGCGCAAGAGGGTTTCTCTTATTGGTCCACCGTGCCGGGCGGCGGGGGAACGTTCAAAAACGCGAAGTTCGTTCGCAACGGTCGGACAATCCAAACGGAAGGGTTCAAGGAAGATTTCATCGGCGACAGCGCGATCGATTTCCTAAGCCGGGAGGACTCCCGCCCGTTTTTCCTGCTGGTGCCCTTTTACGCGCCGCACACCCCGTACGACTATCAACCCGAGGCCGACCGCGCGCCTTACGCCAACGCCAAGTTTTCCTGTTTTCCGCGCGATCCCGTGCATCCGTGGGCGAACGCCCTCTTGAAGCGGCACCATTTGCACGAAGAGTCGATGCGCGGCTACTCCGCGCTGATCACGGCGATGGACCGCAACGTCGGGCGCGTTTTGCGGAGGATCGACGAGTTGGGGGCGCGCGCCGACACCACCGTCGTGTTCACCGCCGATCAAGGATGGAACGCGGGCCATCACGGATTTTGGGGAAAGGGCAACGGCACCCTGCCGTTCAACATGTACGAGGAATCGATTCGCGTTCCGATGATTTGGAATCACGCCGGGCGCATCGGGGCGGGCCGGGTCGAGACGAGTATGGTGTCGTCCTACGACTTCTTCCCGACCATCCTCGATTGGTGCGGCGTGAAAGCGCCCGAGGATCGCTTGCGTCCCGGCCGCAGCTACGCTCCCATCCTGCGCGGCGAGCGAACGCGGTGGACCAACCGGCTCTACTTCGAGTACGCCATGACTCGCGCCGTGCGGACCGATACCGCCAAGTACGTCGAGCGAACCAAAGAATGGCCGGGCGAGTATTACGATCTCGAACGCGATCCGGGCGAGAAATCGAACCGGATCGACGATCCGAAAAGCGCGAAAGCGGTTGAGACGCTCCGCAAGGATTTACGCGCCTGGTTCGAGCGGAACGGCGTGGGAAGTATCGAGGAATGGCAGAATACGACGAGGCAGCGAATCGCGTTGCCGTCCCGCTAAACATGCCACGAGACTTTCCGCTCGTTTCCCGAGAGGTTCCGCTCCTCGAAACGAAGTACCGCCGAATCGCGACCGCATTCCCGGCGCCGGAGTCGATTCCGATTCTCGAAGCGCTCCACCGGGCCGAGCCGCTCGCGATGCGCGGGCAGCCGCCCGTCGTTTGGGATCGCGCCGAGGGATTCCAGATTTTCGACCGGTGGGGCAACGCGTGGATCGATTGGTCGAGCGGCGTGCTCGTCGCCAACGCGGGCCACGGGCGAAAAGAGATTATCGACGCCATCGTTCAACAGGCGCAGTCGAAACTGCTCACCAACTACTGCTTCCCGTCGGAGATTCGCGCGCGGCTCGCCACGCGGTTGTGCGAACTCATGCCCGAGCCGATGAAGAAGATTTTCCTGCTCACCACCGGCTCCGAGACGATCGAGTGCGCGATCAAGCTGTGCCGCGCGCATGGGGTCAAAGCGGGCGGCCGCCGCAAGAACGTCATCGTTAGTTTCGAGAAGGCGTTTCACGGCCGGACGTTGGGCTCGCAGCAGGCGGGCGGCATTCCGGCGCTGAAGGAGTGGATCGTTAACATCGATCCCGGCTTCGTGCAAGTCGAGTTTCCCGACGGGTTTCGCACGCGCGACACCTCGTTCGACTTTTTCCTGCGGCAACTGGCGGAAGCGAAGGTCGATCCGGCGAACGTGGCGGGCGTGATTCTCGAGACTTATCAGGGCGGCAGCGCGTCGTTCGCCCCGCGCGAGTACATGAAGCACATGCGCGACTGGTGCACCGGACAGCGCGCGCTGCTGGTGTGCGACGAGGTGCAGGCGGGGTTCGGGCGAACGGGCACGATGTGGGGTTTCGAGCATTACGGAATCGCGCCCGACATCACGACGTGGGGCAAGGGCGTGACGAGTTCGCTGCCGCTCGCGTTCGTCGCGGGCCGTCCCGACGTGATGGATCTGTTCCCACCCGGTTCGATGACCTCGACGCACACCGGCAATCCCCTCTGTTGCGCCGCCGCGCTGGCCTCGATCGATCTGGTGGAGCGCGAGAACCTCGCCGGGAACGCGGCGCGCATGGGCGCGCTGCTGCACGACCGATTGCGCGCGCTCAAGTCCCGTTTCAAGCGGATCGGTTTTGTCGATGGCAAGGGCTTGGTGGCGGGAGTGGCTTGCGTCAAGCCCGGGACGCTCGAACCGGACGGCGACTTAGCGTTCGACGTCGTGCGCCGCTCGGTCGAGAAGGGCGTCCTAATGTTCTCGCCCGTAGGTTTCGGCGGCGGCACGGTGAAGATTTCGCCGCCGCTGGTGATCGACGAAGAGGCGATCGTCGAATCGGCCAACGTGTTGGCCGATTGTTTCGCCGAGGCTACGGAGTGAACGTTACCATCGCGGGCGGCGGCATGATCGTCGAAGATCAACTGCTACCGTCGTTCGCGCACTTGGCGCGGACCGGAACGATCGGCGAACTTACGGTGTGCGGGCGGCGCTCGGAGAGGCTCGGCGAGCTTGCGGCGCGGCACGCATTCACCGCGCGGATCGGCGACTATCGAGCCGCGTTCGACGGTATGGCGCCGCGCCAACTCGCGGTCGTAGCGCTACCCGATCCGATCCATTTCGACGCCGTGATGCGGGCGCTGGCCGCGGAACAGCACGTGTTGTGCGTCAAGCCGCTCGTCCTCACCGTCGCCGAGTCGCGCGAAATCGAAGCGGAGTCGAAACGGCGCGGCTTGTTGGTCGCCGTCGAGTATCACAAGCGCTTCGACACCCGTTCGCTGATGGCGCGACGGCGCTTTCGCGCGGGTGAGTTCGGCGAGTTTCGCCTGGGCACGGCGATCTTGTTCGAACCGTGGTCCTACCGGGAATCCAATTTCCAGAACTGGTTCGGCAAGGACGCTACCGACGCGTTCACGTACATCGGCTGCCACTACGTCGATCTCGTGGCGTTCATCACCGGACTTACGCCGGTCTCGGTAAGCGTCTACGCGATCGCCGACCGGTTCCCCAACGGCAGCGAAGGCTGGCTGTGGACCGACGCCCGCGTGGTTTGGTCGAACGGCGCGGCGCTGAACGTGCAGAACGCGCTCGGCTATCCGGATCACGGTCCGGGGCCGAACACGCAGGGTTTGACGATGTGGTGCGACCGATCGTTTCTGCGCCATTCGGATCAATATCGCGGTCTTGAGTACGCGACGCTCGACGGCCGGTATCGCGAACCGAGCCCGGATTACATGCAGATGGTCGAGTGGTCCGGCGGAGGATTGCGACCGGTCGGCTACGGGTTCGCTTCGGTGGAAGCGGTAGTAGCCATCGTGCGCGACCTCAACGCGGGCAAAACGACGCTCGACGAAGTCGATCGCATGGGCTTGATCGCCACTCCCGCCAACAGCCGCTACAACGAGGCGGTGATCGAAGCGGCGCGCGCGTCGATCGCGGCGGGCGGAGCGAAGTTCGATACGCTACTCGCGTGACGACTCGACGAACCTTCCTCGGCGCCGCCGGCGGTGCGGCTTTCGCGCAAAGGCGTGCGGCGGCCAAGCGCCCCAACATCGTGATCGTGCTGGCCGACGACATGGGCTACAGCGACCTGGGCTGCTACGGTTCCGAGATCGATACGCCGAATCTGGACGGTCTCGCGCAACGCGGCGTGAAGTTCACTAACTTTCAGAACACGGCGCGCTGCTGCCCCACGCGGTCTAGCTTGCTGACCGGGTTGTACTCGCATCAGGCGGGGGTCGGGCACATGGTGAGCGACAACGGCTACCCGGCGTATCGCGGCGAGATCAATAAGAACTGCGTCACCATTGCCGAGGCGCTGAAGCAAGCGGGTTATCGAACCGGCATGGCGGGCAAGTATCACGTTTGTCGCGCCGTCGAGGCGAGCCGTCACAATTGGCCGATGCAGCGGGGGTTCGATTCGTACTTCGGCGCGCTACCCGGCGGCGGGAACTATTTCGCGCCGACGATGCTGGTGCGCGGCAACGACGTGATTCAACCTTCGAAGGACTTCTACTACACCGAGGAAATCGCCAAGGAATCGGTGCGAGTGATCGAGAGTCACGGGCGCGGGGCGTCGAATCCGTTCTTCTTGTACTCGGCGTTTACCGCGCCGCACTGGCCGCTGCACGCGCGCGAGCGGGAGATCGCCAAATACGCCGACCGTTATCGCACGGGCTGGGACAAGATGCGCGAGGAGCGCTGGGCCCGCATGTTGAAACTCGGTGCGGCGAAGAAGGAGTGGGGCCTCGCGCCACGCGATCCGGCGGTTCCCGCCTGGGACACGATTCCCGAAACGCAGCGAGCGTGGCAAATCCGGCGCATGGCGGTGCACGCGGCGATGATCGACTCGCTCGACCAAGGCATCGGAAAGATAATGACGGCCATCGATTCGATCGGCGAACGCGACAACACGCTGATCATGTTCCTCTCGGACAACGGCGCGAGCCACGAGGGGATGAGCGAGTCGAGCGCGATGCAGTACGCACAAGTGACGCTCGACGGGCGGCCGGTGCGGCGCGGGAACAACCCCTCGATCCTGCCCGGTCCGGCGGACACGTTCCAGAGCTTCGGGCGCGAGTGGACCCATCTGTCGAACACGCCTTTCCGTTTGCACAAGCATTGGGTGCACGAGGGGGGGATCTCGACGCCGCTCATCGCGCACTGGCCGAACGGGATCGCCAAGCCGAACCGGATCGACGAACAGCACGGCCATGTGATCGATCTCATGGCGACGGCGGTCGACGTGGCGGGCGCGGAGTATCCGAAAACGTTCGGGGGAAACTCGATTACTCCGCTCGAAGGGAAGTCGCTCAAACCGATCCTCGAGGGTAAGCGTAGGCCGGGGCATTCCGCCGTGTTCTGGGAACACGAGGGCAACCGCGCCGTTCGCATGGGTAAGCACAAGCTGGTCGCCGAGTACAAGAAGCCTTGGGAGTTGTACGACATCGAAAAGGATCGCGGCGAGTCGAAAGATCTCGCGGCTACCGATACGGCGCGCGTGAAGTCGATGGAATCGACGTGGCGATCGTGGGCGGACCGCTGCGGCGTGATGGATTACGACACGGCGCGAAAGGGCAAGCCGTCGGCGTGACGGCGGCGTTGCTGGTGGCTGTCGCCGCGCAGGCGATTCTCGACAAGACGCCGCCGCTCTACGACCGGCGAGTTACGTATGGCGCGGATCCCAACCAGTTCTACGACGTGCGGGGAAGCGGTGATCGCTTGGTGTTCGTCGTTCACGGCGGCTTCTGGCGCGCGGCGTATTCGCTCGAACATACCGGCCACCTCTGCGCGGCGCTATCGGCGAAGGGCGTAACGACGGCGAACGTGGAGTATCGGAGAATCGGGCAACCGGGCGGCGGTTGGCCGGGAGCTTTCGAGGACGCGCGCGCGGCTTTGCGGCACGCACGCGAATCGCTGAAACCGAAGAGCGTCGTGGTGACGGGACATTCGGCGGGTGGGCATTTGGCGGCGCTGCTCGCGAACGAGCCGGGCGTCGATTTCGTCGTCCCGCTGGCGGGCGTGCTCGACCTGCGGCGCGCGTGGGAACTCAAGCTCAGTCGCGGTGTCGTGGGCGAGTTGTTAGGCGAGCCGCCCGAGGGAAAGTTCGCCGAAGCGTCGCCCATCGAGCGTCCGCCGGGCAAGGCGCAAGTCGTCGTCGTCCACGGACGCAAAGACAACATCGTGCCGTTCGAAATCGGCGAGAGATACGCCCGGCGCGCGAACGCGCGACTCGTCGAGTTGCCCGACGCGGGCCATTTCGAATTGATCGACCCGCAATCGAAGGAATGGCCGCTTATCGAGCGAGCGATCCTCGGACCTCGGCGATCGCGGCGATAGCCGTCTCAAGCTCCTCGTCCTTTGTGTAGAAATGCGGCGCTAGGCGAACGCCCGCGCCGGGCCGATAGTCGACCAAAACGTTCCGTCGCGAGAGTTCGCGCACCACCGCCTTGCCGTCCGGAACGTCGAGGACGACCGTACCGCCGCGCCGCGCCGGATCGCGCGGACCGGCGCACGCATACCCCGCCGCTTCGGCCAGTTCGATCAAGAGCGCCGTCTGCCGGACGGATTTCTCGCGGATGGCGGCGACGCCGATTTCGCCGACGATCTCGTAACCCGGCATGCCGGCGTACATCGCGGGCACGTTCGGAGTGCCGTTCAAGAACTTGTAGATCGAGTTCGCGTAGTCGATGGGACCGGTCTCGAACTCGAAGGGACGGGCATGCGCTTGCCAGCCGGTAGCGGCGGGCGCGAGTTTCGGCCACAGATCGCGGCGCACGTACAGATAGCCGTTACCCGGCCCGCCACAGAGCCACTTGACGGAGCCGCCGACCGCGAAGTCGACTCCAAGCTCCCGTACGTCGAGCGGGACGCAACCGGCCGACTGATAGATGTCGGCCACCACCATCGCGCCCACGCGATGCGCCTTCTCGACGATGGGCTTCAGATCGAGCAACGCGGAGGTGCGGAAGGCGACATGCGACACGGAAACCAACTGCGTACGGTCGTCGATCGCGTCGATCAACGCTTGTTCGTCGGCGTCGACCATCGCAAGTTCGACGCCGCGCAGCGCCCGATGTAGATATTCGTTCGACGGAAAGTTGAGCGCGTCGCTGACGATTTTGTTACGGGACCCGGACCAATCGAAGCAAGAAAGTACGACGGACTGCGCGACGGAGACGTTCTGGTGCATGCAGACTTCGCCTTCGCCCGCGCCGATGATCGATCCTACAAGGTTGCCCACGGCGACGGGCATGCCCCACCAGCCTTCTTCCCAAGCGCGCACGGACCGCTCGGTCCACTCGCGGGCGTATTGCGCCAATCGATCTTGGGCGCGCTTCGGCATCGCGCCGAGCGAGTGCGAGATGAGATGAACGCAACGTTCGAGGGAAGGGAATTCGGCGCGCCACTTCAGGAGCGAGTCCATCGTTTCAGCGTGCCATAGAAGACCGGAACGCCCGCCAGAATCAAGACCAGCGCCACCGCCGAGTCGCGCGACCGCTCGATCAGCGTGTTCGCGCAGAAGGCGATGGCGAGCGCGAGAAACAGATAGGCGGTGGCCGGATAGCCCCACATGCGGAACGGGCGGGGACGGTCCGGTTGGCGGCGGCGCAGCGCGATGAGCGAGGCGATAACACCCGTTACGATCAGCCAGTTCGAGAAGATCGCGTAGTTAAGCAGCGTCTGCCAAGCGTTGGTCAACAGGAACATCGCGGACCAGACGGATACGCCGAGCAGCGCCCAATACGGCGATCCGTGTCTCGGGTGGACCTCGGCGAAGCGGCGGAAAAACAACCCGTCGCGCGCTTGCGCGAAGTAGACGCGGGCGGGCGCGAGAAGTTGGCCGTTCGCCGATCCCACGATCGCGACCAGAATCACCAGCGAGACCAACGTTCCGCCGAAACTCCCGAGCGTTCGCTCCGCCGCCAAGGCTCCGGGGCGCGGCGATGCCGTCAACTCTTCGATGGTCAGCACTCGTAGGTACGCGGCGTTGGCGAGCAGGTAGATCGCGCCGCAAACGCCAAGCCCGATCGCGACCGCCCGCACCAGATTGCGCTGCGGATCGCGAACTTCGCCCGCGATAAAGCTCAAGTAAGACCAGCCCTCGAAGGCCATCAGACAGGCGATCATGGCGACTCCGAACGCGGGTGCCGTGACGCTAGCGGCCGGAGGCGCGGGCGTGGCGGGTACGAACCACGCGCTGCCGATCAGGATTGCGACTCCCAGGAGTTTCGCCGCAGTGAAGACGTTCTGCACCCGCGCGCCCCAGCGAATCCCGAAATAGTTCACCGCGCCGAGGGCGACGATCAAACCCAACCCGGCGGCGAGCGGGGGAATCGAAACGAAGTACCCCAGATACTGGGCGAAGTTCGCCGCCAAATACGCGGTGACGGACGGTTGAATCACGACGAAGAACGTCCAGCCGCACAAGAAGGCGGGCAGATCGCCGAACGCTTCGCGCAAGAAAACGTAGTGCCCGCCGGTCTCCGGGATCATCGCTCCCAGTTCGGCGAACACCAACGCGCCGAGAAACGACAGCAGCCCCGCGGCGATCCAGGCGGCCATAATCCAGGGCGCCGAAGGAAGCTCGCGCGCTATCAGTCCCGGCACCACGAAGATGCCCGCGCCGAGTACGATGCCCGCCACCATCGACGCGGAATCCCACAATCCCAGCGAACGTTTTAGCTTTTCGGCCATGTGATATTCTCGCTCGCATGCCAAAGCAATCCGTGTCCCGGCGCTTGTTTGTCGCTACCGCAGGCGCCGCTCCGGCGGCCGCTGCCGCTGGCCAAGCGGGCGGAGGAAAAGCGAAGATCAACGAAAGCTTTCCGGGTGGGAACGCGAAGGCCGACGGTCCGATCAAGATCGTCACGATGAATAAGTTCGAGCCCGGTGAAGTGGCGCGTCTGGTGGCCGCCGCGAAACCGAACACGGCGAATTTAGTGATCTGTAACGACCGCGAACAGTTTCGCCGCGAGTTGCGCGACGCCGACGTGGTGTACGGCGACATTCGCAAAGCCGACCTCGATTTCGCGCTCAAGCTGCGGTGGATGCAAGCGGGCGGCGCGGGTATGGAAGGCGCGGACCCGGCGGTGATGGCGTCCGAGGTCACCATCACCAACATGGCGCGCATCTTTGCCCCGGGCATCGCGGAGACGGCGTTCGGATTGCTGCTTTGCCTGACGCGCGGAATCTCGAAGTACTACATGCCGCAGTTCGCCAAGCGCACGATGAACCCGGTGGGCACGGTGAAGTCGAACCATTACATGGAACTCGGCGGCAAGACGATGGGCATCGTGGGCATGGGCGGCATCGGGACGGAGATCGCGCGGCGCGCCTACTATGGCTTCGGGATGCGTGTGCTCGCGACCGACGCGAAGCCCTTGCCGAAACCGGAGTATGTCGCCGAACTGCACGACCCCGGCTTCTTCGAACGGATGGTGCCGCAAGTGGACGTGCTCGTCTCCGCCGCGCCGCATACAAAAGCGACCGACCGCATGTTCAACGAGCAAGTATTCCGGTCGATGAAGAAGACGGCGATCTTCCTGGGGATGTCGCGCGGACGTTTGTTCGACGACATGGCGTTAGTGAAGGCTCTGAAGGAAGGTTGGATCGCGGGCGCGGGTCTCGACGTCATGCCCGTCGAGCCGCCGCCGTCCGATCATCCGATCTTCGACTGCCCAAACGTCGTGATGAGCGCCCACACCTCGGGTTGGGGACCCGAACGCCAGGATCGTTTGATCGGCCACTTCGCCGAAAATATCCGCCGCTATTCCAATGGTTTGCCGTTGATGGCCGTGGTCGACAAGTCGGCGGGGTACTAGGCGGCCGAACCTCCGGCCCGGTACGCCTTAGAACCATTCGCCCGATGTTCCTTCGCACTCGCGTCCGCAAGATGGGCGTAGGAGTTTGGAGGAACAAAAATGAAAACAATCGCACTGATCTCACTGGCCGCTTCGCTGGCGACGGCCTCCCCTATCGTCATTTCCGACACGTACCCCGGCACCGGGGGCGACGTGATCGGCGACCTGGACAAGTTCGACATCAAGCAAGTCAAGCTGTTGAACAACACCGCCAACCGGTTGACCATCCAAATCGACTTCAACTACGGTAACGGCAACACCAGCCTCGCGCCCTTCAGCAACTCGGGCTTGACGCTGAACGTCGGCGATCTCCTGTTCGACATCGGCAACAACGGATCTTGGGATTTCGGCGGCGTCCTTCACGGTCACGGCAATACGCCGGGATCCACGACCCCGCTCGTGGCGGGTGGCTTTTATTCGGTCGGCACCGTGTTGACCGCATTCGACGTGCTCAACTATAGCTGCCTCACCTGCTATCGTCCCAACGAGGAAGTGTGGATGAAGACGGACGCGAAGCTGTTCGCCTCGGGAACCGTGAACCCCAATGGCGGCGGCAGCCCCACCGCGCCCTCGACGGAGTTCTCGACGATCTACGACGTGAATTTCGCCGGGAACAATCCGCTGGCCAACAAGGAATTCGCCCTGCACTTCGCGGCCGCCACTTGCGGTAACGACGTGATCGACGGCGTAATTCCCACGCCCGAGCCGGCCACGTGGGCGCTAGGCGGAGCCGCTCTGGGAGCGTTGGGTCTTGCGCGGCGCTTTCGCCGGGCGTAAGGCGCGCTGCCTGGGAAACAACCCCGCGATCGGTTGACGTAGGTCGCGAAACAGCTCATCCGGGTTTTTGGTCGCGTCGAGCACGGTGAAGTGATACTGCCGCGCCATGCGATCTAGAGCCCGGATGACGCGCGTTTGGTAGCGCACGAAGCTGTCGTACATGTCGCCGCCGAAACGCATGTCCATGCCGCTTTCCCAAAAATCGAACCGCCCGCGCCCCATCACCACGCGCGGCACGAGATCCTTCACTTCGGCTCGCAAATAGTAAACCGCGTGCGGCACCAGCGCGAACCCCGCCAGTTGTTCGAGCCACAATCGATCCTCGCCGCGAGCCAGCGCGCGCGCCATCAGAGAAAAGATATAGCGGTCGGTAAGCACCACGAATCCGGCGCGCAACGCGGGGACGATCTCGTTCTCCAAACGGTCGGCGAAGTCCGTCGCGTAAAACAGGGTCATCGTCACCGGCCCGAGCGTGTTGCCGAGCTTCGCGTCCTGAATGCCCTTGCCCGCCAGCGCGGATCGCGCCATGCCGGTGTCGAGCACCGCGTGGCCCTCGTGCTCCAGCCACGCCCGTAGTCGCGCCACCTGCGTCGAACGGCCCACGGCGTCGGGACCCTCGATCACGATGAGTTTGCCCGCCAGTTCGCCTGTGTCGACGCCGGGTAGCGGCTCGCTATAGAACTGCAACGGCTGTTTCGGTTCCATTTTCGTCTCCCTGGCTAGGCCTCAGCCGCAACACGGTCTTATTCAAACTCTCGCCGATCTCGTCGAGCACGATTTTGCGCATCTGCCGTTGTTGCGCCTCGATGCTCTGCGTCGCGTCGATGACGTGAAATCCCATCTCGTCGGCCATCGCCTCGTACTCCTCGAGGATGCGCCCCTGGAAAATGCGAAAGCTCTCCTCGATATTGCGGCTCAACCCCAGATCCATGCCCGCCTCGTAATACTTCAGCGCGTCGCGCCCGCCCAAAATCCGGCCGAGCGCGATGTCGAGCGGCACGCGGAAATAGAACCGCAGGTTGGGCAGGATCGCAAACCGGTAGAGATTGCGCACCCAGCGACGGCTGACCCCGCGCACCACGTCGCGCGCGTAGGCGGTGTAGGCGTAACGGTCGGCGCAAACGATGGCGCCGGCCTTCAGCAACGGCACGATGTAGCCTTCCAACCGGTCCGCGAAATCCGTCGAGTGGATGAGGCTGAACGTCGTCGGCGTAAACATCTCTTTTTTCTTGCCGCGTCGTGTGGTCTCCTTCACCAGCGGGGAGGAGTTCCACTCGCTAAATGCCACCGCCAGACCCTCCGAGCGCAGCCACTGGCTGAGCAGCGAAAGCTGCGTGGACTTACCGGAGCCGTCGATTCCTTCGACGATGATGAGCTTCCCGCGATAACGATTGGGTCGGAAATAGGGCATGGGGAGGAAATCCGGAAGCCTATTATAGCCTTGATGCCCAAGTACGCCGCCGTCGACATCGGCAGCAATTCCCTTCGCTTGTTGGTCGCCGAGGCGCAGCCCGGCGAGCGTCTGCCGAAGCTCGCGCGGTTGGCCGAGGATCGCGAAGTGACGCGCCTGGGCGAAAGCGTTTTTCACGACGGCGCGGTGAGCGCCGCGGCGATGCGCCAAGTCACGGAGGTGCTTCAACGGATGCGCGCCGTTTGGCAATCGTTCGACGTCGCCGGGATTCGCGTGGTGGCTACCAGCGCCACGCGCGACGCGAGCAACCGCGACGAGTTCATCGCGCGCGCGTCGGCGGCGATCGGGGCGCCGGTCGAGACGATCTCCGGGCAGGAGGAGGCGCGCCTGATTCACCTGGGAGTCGAGTGCGTTTGGCCGCACCCGGAAGAGCGCCTGCTGATCGTCGATGTGGGCGGCGGCAGCGCCGAACTGATTCTCGCCGAACACGGCCGGATGGCGACGGCTTGGTCGCGCCCGCTCGGGGCGGTTCGTTTGAACGAGGTCTTTCTACACACCGACCCGCCCGCCGAAGCCGAACTCGAACGGCTACGCGAGTTCGTCGAGGAGAAGATTTCGATTGCTCTCCCTCATCTGACGGGCAAACGGTTCGACCGCGTCGTCGCCACTTCCGCGACGGCGTCGGCGGCGGTTTGCGCGATTCATGGGATCGGGCGGACGCGCCGGGACGCGGCGGACCGGTTGCGCGTCTCCACCGCCCAGCTTCGCCGCCTCTATCGCGACTTGTGCGCGCGAACGTTGGCGCAACGTCGCAGGGTGGTAGGCATCGGGCCGCGCCGCGCGGAAATTATCGTGCCCGGCGTAGCGGTGTTGCTCACCGTGCTCGAAACCCTGAAATTGACAGGGTTGGCGAATTGCCTCGCGGGCGTCCGGGACGGCATCGTCGCCGATCTGGCCCTGCGCGGCGTTGGGCGCGAGCGCTCGCAGCTCTCTCGCGATCGTCTCCGCGTCGTAGAGCGATTGGCGAAGCGCTTCGGCGTGGACCTCGCGCACGCGCGGCAACTCGCCGATTTCGCCCGCGAGCTTTTCGCCGCGCTCGAATCGTTACATCGCCTGCCGCCGTTCTTCGGAAAGCTGCTCGAAGCCGCCTGTTATCTGTGCGACACCGGACACTTCGTCTCCGACACCAGCCATCACAAACATTCCCACTACATCGTGTTTCATTCCGATCTGGCGGGATTCACGGACGACGAACGCGGATTGATCGCCCTGCTGTGCCGCTACCACCGCCGCGCGCTGCCCAGCGCGAAGCACGCCGATTATCAACTTCTCGACCCGGAGCGAAGGCGCGCCCTCCAAATGCTGATCCCTATTTTGCGCCTCGCCGACGGGTTGGACCGGACCCGCACCCAGCGCGTCGAATCGGTGGGCTGCGAAGTGGACGCCGCCGGAGTGCATCTGAAACTGCGCTCGCACGGCGAGACGAATTTAGAGCAGTGGGCCGTCGAGCAGGTGGCCGAACCGTTCCGCGCGGTATACAACCGGTCGTTGACCGTTAGCGTCGAACCGGCGCGTCCGGTGCGCGGTCGCGCGATATAATTAGACGTTCGCTGGGAGATCGTCTAACGGTAGGACAGCAGACTCTGACTCTGCTTATCGGGGTTCGAATCCCTGTCTCCCAGCCATTCCTTGCCCTACACTTCTCCCGCGACGGCGATAAGCTGAAATTTGTTCGCCGCGTGGCTCATCCCGGTTCTTGCCCTCGAAGGGGAGGTCGGCAGTCAAGCCTGTGCGGGTTGCCACGCCGAGATTTATAAGAGTTACATGCGGACGGCGATGGCGCGATCGAGCGGGCGCGTCGCCGGAGCGTCGAAGCGTTTGCCGCTCCCTACGGGCTTCATGGACCCCAGCGGACAGACGTCGTATCGCATCACGGCGGCGCGCGACGTTTACCGAATGGAATTTTCCCGTGCCGGGGCGGACGTAAAGGGCTTTCGAATTCTCGACTGGTTCGTCGGCTCCGGTGCGGTAGGGCATAGTTTTCTATTCACGCGCGACGGATACTTTTTTCAAGCGCCCGCCGCCTACTACACCAACGAGGATCGATGGGACCTTTCGCCGGGATATCAGAACCGTCCGAACGTCGATCTGACGCGCGGCGTCGAGCCCGCTTGCCTTAACTGCCACGCGAGTCGAATTTCGCTCGTCCCGGGCACGCTGTACAAGTACGACGATCCGCCGTTCGCCGAGGGCGGCGTTTCGTGCGAGCGTTGCCACGGCCCCGGCGCGAATCACGTGGCCAAGAAGACGGACCCGTCGCTGATCGGCGCTTATGCCATCGTCAATCCGAAGAAGCTCGATCCGATCCGCCGCGAGAGCGTTTGCGCGCAATGCCACTTGACCGGTGCGGCGCGCGTGGCGCGCTTCGGGAGTAAAGGCTATAAGCCCGGCGACAAGCTAAGCGATCACTCGGCCGTGTTTGTCTGGTCGAATTCCGATCCCAGCGCGATGACCGCCACCGGGCACTTCGAGAAGTTGGCCCTCAGCGCGTGCTGGCAGGGCGCGCGCGACAAGTTGTGGTGCGGCACTTGTCACGATCCGCATTCCGAGCCCGCGCCAGCAACCCGCGCCGCGTTTTACCGCGAGAAGTGCCAGACGTGCCACCAACCCGACGCGTGTGCCGCGCCCGCCGCCGCGCGTCGCAAAGCGAAGGACGATTGCGCCGGTTGCCATATGCCCAAAGCGCCGGTGCGCGATGTGAACCACGTCGTCTACACCGACCACACGATTCCTCGTCAATTGCCGCGGCTACGCCCCTCGCGAACCGCGATGCGTACGCTGATCCAGTTCGGTAGGTTGGAGGCGGGCGACGAGCGGGACATCGGGCTTGGCCTGCTGATCGCCGCGCCGAACGACCGCAAAGCCGCCGCGATCGCGCGGGACATTCTCGAACGCGCCGTCACCCGAAATCCGCGAGACTACGCCGCCGCGTCGCAACTCGCCTCGCTGCTCGATCAAGCGGGCGAAGAAGATCGAACGATCGCGTTGCTCGAAAGCGTTGTCGCGGGAGACCCCACCCGCGTTTCCGCCGCCGTGAATTTAGGGATCCTGCGAGCGAAACGGGGGCGGCTGACCGAGGCGATGGAGCTTTGGGAAAACGCCCTCCGCCGCGCTCCCGCGATTACCGCTGCACGCATCAATCTGGCTGTGGCGAAGTTCCGGTTGGGAGACGCGGCCGGAGCGGAGAAGGAAGCCGCCACAGCTCTCGAATACGATCCCGACAACGAATCGGCGCGCAAGCTTCTGGCCGAAATTAAGAACGCGAAGCGCTAGACGTTGCCGCGCTTGATCTCGCCCGCTAGATAGTCCGTCGCACGCCAGGCGAGCGCGAGGATGGTCAGCGTCGGATTCTTCTCGCTGGCCGTCGTGAACGACGATCCGTCGACCACGAACACGTTCTTCACGTCGTGCATCTGATTGAACTTGTTTAACGGCGCGCGCTTCGCGTCGTCTCCCATGCGGCAGGTGCCGTGCTCGTGGATCGCGCTGCCGAAGCTGTCGATGGCCCCGCGCGTGAACGGGAGCATTTCGGCCTTCGCCGCCCGGAAGATCGATTCGGCCATGTCGTACATCTCGGCGACCATCTTTCGCTCGTTATCGCCGATCGAGTATTCGATCTTCGCGATAGGCACCCCGTACCGGTCGTTGGGCGTACCTTCCACCGTGACTCGGTTGTGCCGGTAGGGCAGCACTTCGCCGTAAGGATGCATGGCGATCATCGCCGGGAAGCGATCCTTGACGGCCTTCTTGAAATCCGCGCCGTGCCCCGGAATCTGCTTCGCCCAAGCCAGACCCGGCTGCGCGCCGGTGTTCCAAAACTGGCTGCCGAAGCCGCGCAGATAGTCGCGCTTCTTGCCCTCGTAGTTGTAGCGCGGCAAGTAGATGTGCTCGCCGCCGATGCCATCGTCGTTTTGCGCTTTCGTTCCGATCAGTTCGGGCGCGAAGCCGTACATGTGGAACCGGACCTGCTCGGTCAGGTATCGTCCGATGGCGTCGCTCGAGTTGCCGAGCCCGTTTGGACAGCGCGGCGATTTCGAGTTCAACAGCAAGCGCGTCGAATCGACGCAACTGGCGGCCACGATCACGCGCTTGGCGTAGACGCGGCGTTCCTCGCCCGAAGCGCGATCGAAGTACTGCACGCCGTTGGCGAGCCCCTTGTCGTCGACGAGAATCCGCGCGGCCACGGCGTTATCGGTGACGATCAATCGCCCCGTCTTGAACGCGGGTTCGATCAGGTAATCGGACGAGTTGAAAAACGCGCCGATGTCGCAACCCTTGCCGCAGGCGCCGCAAAAGTGGCACTTTGGGCGACCGTTGTGCTCCTTGGTGAGCACGGCGCGCCGCACGAGCACGACCCGAATCCCCGCGCGCTGGGCCGCGCGCATCAGCATGCGCTCGCCGCACCGGGGGGCGGGCGGGGGAAGGTGGAACTTCGATCCGGGCAGCGACGGCTGATCGTCGTCTCCGCCGCACACGCCGATGAGTTGCTCGACGCGATCGTAGTACGGGGCGATGTCTTTATAGCGGATCGGCCAGGGAATCTCCCAACCGTCGCGCGCGGGTCCCTCGAAATCGAGGTCGGAATAGCGCAGCGACACTCGCCCCCAAACGTTGGTCTTGCCGCCGCGTCCCCACACCCGCACCAGTTCGAACGGGTTCTTCGGATCCGTGACGTACGGTTGCTCCCGGGTATCGAGATAAAACTGCGGCGGACGCTGTCCTTTCGCGAGCTTCTCGCGCGTCTCCCAAGGCTTCACGTGGCTCCAGAACTGCGTGCGCCGGAACTTCTCGCCCGCGTCGAGCATCAGCACGTTCACGCCCCGCCGCGTTAGGTTCCACGCCGCCATACCGCCCGCCGCGCCGCTGCCGATCACGATCGTGTCGTGCACTTCGGCGCTTCGTTGCACGTTCGGGGCTTGCACTAGCGATGCTCCTCGTGCGTGCAGCCCTTCCATTCGGGCAGGTAGGTGTTGGCGTTCCAGCCGAGTTCCCGCTGCAAGCCCTCGCGCGTCGAATAGTAGGCGTCGATGGTGGCGTCCTTAAGCGTGCGGAAATGCTCCGACCGGTCCCAGCCGCCGGGCAAACCCTTCAGCGACGAGATCGTCGCGCGAATCCGCGAGCCGAACTCCGCGTTGGCGGCGCAGCGCTCGTCGATCAGCGCGTGGGCGAGGGCGTCGGACGCGCCCGGCGTATCGGTTCGCGGCACGATCGCGTCCACCAGCTTCGCGAGTTCGGCGAACTCCGCCGCGGTGAGAAACTTCGGCTCGGCGGCGGCCACCGGAGCGGCGACGGCGCCCAACACAACCAGCGCTTCCCGGCGTTTCATTTCGGCTCCTCCAAAACGCAAATGTCCTTGAGATTACGATACTGCTCCGCGTAGTCGAGCCCGTAGCCCACCACGAACTCGTCGGGAATTTCGAACCCGCGATAGTCCACTTTGATGGGCCGCATCCGGCGCGAAGGCTTGTCGAGCAGCGCGGCGATCCGGATCGAGCGCGGCTTGCGCTGGCTCAGTACGTGAATCAGATACGTCAACGTGATCCCCGTATCGACGATGTCCTCGATGACGACGACGTTAGCGCCTTCAATCGACATGTCGAGGTCTTTGACCAGTCGCACCTCGCCCGAGCTGGTTTTGGCCTTACCGTAGCTTGACACGGACAGGAAGTCGATTTGCACTGGCCGCGAAATCGCGCGCGAGAGGTCGGCGAGAAACGCGAACGCGCCCTTCAAGATGCAAACGAGAAACAGCGGACCGTCGGGATAGTCGCGTTCGATCTGCGCCCCCAATTCGCGGACGCGCTTATCGATTTCGTCGGCGGGAATCAAGACCCGAAGCTGAGTGGCCGTCATTGGTAACGGCTATTGTACTGGGAAGGACGAACTCGGCTTCTAAGGCGCGCCGGACGAGGTGTATTTCGGAATTCGCAGACTCGGCGGACCGATGTGAATGTGCGGCGCGGTGGCCGCGCCCGTCACGAAGCTTCGGAACGCGAAGTAAGGGATCCGGTTGGTCTCGAGAAACTTCCGCAGCCACACGCCCTCGGCGGAGTCTGGCGTCACGGCTACGTCCACGCGATCGCGATGATCGAAACCCATCGTGCGATGAAGCGTCGTCATGCCCATCGCGCTCACCGGCAAGTCCCGCTCGAACCGGCGGCGGAACGCGTCCTCGATCGCCGGGAGCATCGTCAGTCGAAACCAGCCGTTGCCGTCGTATTTCTCGGAAAGCCGCCACGGCGTCGCCGATTCCGCCGCTGCGCGCTCCTCGGAAGCCTTCGCGCTGGCCAACTGCTCCGCCTGGATCATCTCGACCAACTGCGCCAACGTCCGGCGTCGCGATTCGGCCAAATCGAGCGTGCGCCGCCGCAGATCCAACTCTTCGAGGATCGGCGTCAGTTCCGTACGCGCGACGATGCCGTCGTCCACCAGCTTCCGCATCGCTTCCAACCGAACCTTGACGCGGGCGGCGCGCCGTTCGGCCGCCTCCACCATCTGGGCCGCCTGATCGCCGGTCAGATCGTCGACGGTTAGGTGGCCGAAGAGGGTCCGCTTCAAAATCTCCTCGTCTTCGGCGTCCGCCAACGCGGATTTCGCCTGATCGAGCTTCGATTTCGCCACCGCGCCTTCGCGCACCAATTCTTCCAGGCGTGCGATTTCAAGGCGCGTTTTGTCCGGCGAAGCGGGCGCGATCTCTTGCGCACCAAGCGTGCCGAGGAGCGAAAACACCACGAGCGTGGCGTGTGGACGCATCGTTTTCAGTGTAGTACGCTCGGGGTATCGAGACGCTCACTGCCTCCTGGACGGTCGCCGCGCACGCCGCGGACTCGAAAAAAGCCACCGACATTCGCGTACTGGATTTGCGCGACGTGACCTCGTTCGCCGATTTTTTTCTGATTTGCAGCGGTACGAATTCGCGCCAGAATCAAGCCATCGCCGACGAGATCGAGAAACAACTCGCCACCGTCGGAGAGCGCGCGAAATCGTCCGAAGGCTACCAAAGCGCGGAATGGATTCTGCTCGACTACGGCGATTTGGTGGTCCACGTGATGTCGCCGCAGGCTCGGTCGTTTTACGACCTGGAGCGGCTGTGGCGTCAGGCGAAACCGGTCGAGATTCCGCCGCCCACCGCCTGAAGCCGGTCGAGCGTTTCGCGCGCCGCTCGCTCGTCGAGATGGCGGATCGCGTCGGCGACGACCTCGATCCGCTTTCCCGTCTCGATCAACCCTTCGATCGCGTGACGCACGCAGATTTCGGTGACGACTCCGAAGACGACATACCGATCGGCGGCGAGTTGTTCGAGCACGCGAGGCAAGTGCGGGTTGGTAAAGCAATCGACCGTAACTTTTTCGAGTACGATCTGCCGTGCCCGCGTCACGTCGGGACAGTCGCCCGAAAGCGGAACCGCGACCGCGTCGGCGACCGGCGGGATCGCTTTCCGCTGTCCCAGCGCGCCCTTCACGCAATGGTGAGGCCAAGCGCGGAACTCGGGGTCGTCTTCGGTGTGTGCGTCCATCGTCGAGACGATAGGAATTCCGTTCGCCAGCGCATAGGCCGTAAGTTGCGCGAAGCGCGGAATCAGCGTCTCGGCGCCCGGCACGTAGAGCGCGCCCGCCGGGAGCAGAAAATCGAGTTGCGTGTCGATGTCGAAGAGAACGGTCTTCACGATTGCAGCGCCTCCAGCGCGGGGCTCCAACGAACGTCTCGCGCGCCGGACACGGAGGCGGGATCGAATCGCGGCAAGTCGCGTCCGGCGAGGCGCATGCCCCCGGCCATCGCCGGTTCGAGCAGCGCGCGACACTCGCCCGGCAGCGGGATGCAGTCCATTGCCAAGCCGATCAGGTCGAAATCCGCGTACCGGAACACTTGCTTCGCGCCCGCGACGGTTTGCTTTTCGGGAGTATGCTTCGCGGGGTAGCGCTTGACGCCGCGACTCTCGATTTCGACGAGCTTATACACGGCGCCGAGCGACGGCGCGTCGGACGACGTGGCCAGCGACGAGCCGACGCCGAACGCGTCGATTTTCGCGCCGCGTTCGAGGATGTCGCGAATCTTCCGCTCGTCGAGTTCGTTGGTCGCCATAATCTTCGCGTGCGGAAAGCCGCCCTCGTCGAGAATCTCGCGCACCCGAATGGAAAGCGAGACCAGATCTCCCGAATCGAGCCTCACTCCCGCCAACGGCGCGCCCAGCGAAACGGCGAGCCGCGCTCCGGCCAGCGTATCGTGCGTATCGATCAGATACGTGCAGCGGTCGCCCAACAGTGTCTGCAGCCTTTCGAACGCCTCGCGCTCCGAATCGAACGACAGCACCCAGGAGTGCGCCGCCGTGCCGAACACCGGGACGCCGAACCGGATTCCCGCCTCGGCGTTACTCGTCCCCGCGCACCCGCCGATGTAGGCGGCCCGCGCGGCGTAGAGGCCGGCTTGGGGCGAATGCGCGCGGCGCGATCCGAACTCGATCACCGGCCGGCCTTGCGCGGCGGCCACTACGATCGCGGCCTTCGTGGCGATTAGCGTCTGGAAACCGATGGTCGAGAGCAAAAACGTCTCGACGATTTGCGCCTCGATCAGCGGCGCGCGGACGGTGAGCAGCGGCTCGTTCGCGTACATCGGCGTGCCTTCGCGCGGCGCGTAGACCTCGCCCGTAAACCGGAACTCCGCCAAGTAGTCCCAGAATTCGGGAGGCGTGCGCGAAAACTGCGCCAGCGAGCGCAACCACTCGATTTGCTCGGGCGCGAAACGCAGCGACTCGAGATAGTCGAGCGCTTGATCGAGCCCCGCGAATACCAGAAACTCGCGCCCCGGAGGCAGACGCCGGACGAACAACTCGAACGTGGCGCGGTCCGCGGCCTTGCCCGCCGCGAAGTAACCGGCGGCCATCGTGAGCTGGTAGAAGTCCGTGAGGAGCGCGTTCAAGCTCACCATTATCGCCGGAGCCGGGGCTCGGGGCTACTTCTTCGCGGGCGGCGCGGGAGCGGCTTCCTTCAGTTGCTTGACCGCGGTTTCGAGTTCCGTCACGATCTTGCCGTCGAGTTCGTAAAGCGCGGGCTCTCCGTCGCGCTTCGCGATCCATCGCCCGTCCGCCTGGCCTATGGCGACTTTCTCCTCCCGCTTCGCCGTCACCGAGATCGTCATGTTTTGCGCGGACGCGCCCTTGTCTAAAAACTTGATCGCTTCGAGATCGCGCAGCTTATCGACGATCACCTGAACGCCCGTCGAATCCATGCGTTTACCCGCGCGCATCCAGTCGTCGCCGATCTTCGAGAGCGCCGTCTCCGTATCGCCGATCCGGATCGAGAGCTTCGTCGGGTCGTTAAAGCCGAAGTCGAACGGCTTCTTGTTGCGCAGATCGTCGATCGGCTTGTCGAGCCCTTCGCCCAACTCCTTCGCCGCTTTCCACACGCCGGCCACGGCGCTCGACTTCGCGTAGAAGTCGTCCTTGTTCTTGCGAATCTCGAGTTGCTGCGTGCCGCCCGCGTCGATGACTTTCGCCACGGCTACCGGCTGCCCGGCGGCGAACAGGGCGGGGAACTTGGCCGTCTCCTCCGCGGCGGCGGAAAGGTCCATCTTCGCGTCCTTTAGCTTACGGACGATCTCTTCCACCTGCAGATTGTCGGCGCGGTACGGGCCGGGCTGAACGATCTGCCACTCGCCGCCCGCGTTCTTGCCGAACGCGACAACCGGTCTTTTGGCCGCCGCCAACTCGACGCGGGTCACCTTTTCGGGGTCGAACGTGAGCAAACGTTTGTCGCGGAGATCGGCGGCGCTCTTCTCGATCGAACTCTTGTTGTAAGAAAAGATCGTGAATACGCGCGGATCGCCTTCGAGCTTGGCGTAGAAACCGCCGCTAGCCGGGGCCTCGTCGCCGATCAGCAGCGTCCGTGTCTTTCCGTCCTTCGATCCGATGGCGACCCTCAAACTCGGGTTGGTCAGGCCGAACTGCGCGAGATCCGCGGCTTTCTCCTCGACGAGCTTGTCGCTCGAAAAGCTCCCGAGCGTCGAAGTGACGCCGCTCACCGATTCCTGGTCGGCCGCGAGCGCTTCCGGGGCGACGATCTTCCACTTCCCATCGCCGCCGCGTTCGAGCTTCACCGGCGGCGCTCCCGCCTTCGCGATCTCGACCGTCTTGAATTGGTCGTCCGCCAGATCGACGAGTTTCGGCGAAGCGTCGGCCGGCGGCTTGCCTTCCTTCTCCTTTTCGAGCCGGTTCGAATACCACCAGCCCGCCCCGAGCGCGACGGCCAACCCGAGGGCGATCAGCAATCCGCGAAACTGCATGGCGCTATCTCCGTTTCCACCAGACCAGCACGCCGGCCGCGATCACGATCAGCGGAATGACGAACTGGCTGACGCTTCGCACCATCACCATCTGCGAACGGCTCAGCGTCAGGCGGCGGTCTTCCGGATCCTTCGGGCGGATCGAGATCAGATCTTCGTCGGCGGAAAGCCAGTTGAGCGTGTTGAGGATCAAGTCGCGATTGCCGTTAAACCGCAGCAGGTTGTTCGCGACGAAACCGGAGCTGCCGACCACGACGAAACGTCCTTGGCCGCTCGCGCCGCTATACGTTCCGGCGGCGGCCAGCGGCAGCGGACCCTTGCGGTCGTTAGCCGACGGGCGGATCTCGGCGGCGGAAAGTTGGGCGGTGGCGAAGCTGGCGCGCGACGAGGAAAACAGCGTTTCGACGTTGGTCTTATCCGCGCTCTTGGCTTCGAACGAGCGCGACAGCGGAATGCCCACCGCCACGTCCTTCATCTCGCGAACGATGGCCTGCGAGCCGTAGCTCGTCACCAGCGACACCACTTCGCTGAGCCCGAAAATTTGCCCGATGCCCGACATGTCGATCACGAGATCTTTGTTCGGCGTCACGCCCCAACCGGCGAGTACGGCGTTGAGCGTCGCGTTCTCGGCGATGGTCTCGCGTCCGATCTGCAGCGGCGGGTCGAGCAGGAACAGGACGCGCCCGCCCGATTCCACCTTCGCCTTCAGCGCGTCCACGGCGGCTTGCGGATAGTCGAAGCGCGGACCGGCGACGACGACGATCGTGCAATCGCCCGGAATGTCCACCTTGCCCGGGGCCGCGGGGGCGGACGCGGTAACGTCGATCGCCTTCTTCTCGCCCGCTTTCGCTTCGGTGGGCTCGGCGCCGCCGAAAGAGATCGCGCGAGTCTTATAATTCGCCTTTTCGATGGATTCCTTCAGTTGCGAATACCCGGGGCCGCGCGTCTCTTCGAGCGACTTTTCGCCGAAGCCCTGCACGAAACAAACGTTACGCTCTCCACCCTTGATGGCGCGGATCAACGCCCCGGTGATTTCCTCTTCGCTGACGCTCTTCGCCTCCTCGCGCTTGGCGCCCGCGTCCAGATACAGCGAACCTTCGGTCTTGACGCCGTACGATTTGGCGATCGTCGGTTTCTTGTACGGATCGATGTATTCGACTTTGACGCGCGGCGACAGAGTGCCGTAGCGGTCGAGCAGGTCTTTCGCGGCCGGGAATTGCGTCGCTTTGTCGAAGTAGGTCAGCTTGACGTCCTGCTTCAGATCTCTCACGATCTTGATCGTTTGGTCGGAAAGGCTGTACCGCTTGTTCGACGTCGTGTCGTAACTCTTGTTGTAGCGGTTCGCGAGAAAATTCGCGGCCACGAGAATGCCGAGAATCAGAACGAGATAGATTCCCGCGTAAGCCGTGTACTTGGTCCGGCGGTCCGCCATTACGCCCTCCACCGCAGCGACTCAAGCGAGCGCGCCGTCAAAAAGAGTCCGAAGAAAATGACCGAGAGGTAAAACACGATGTCCTTCGAATCGACGACGCCCTTGGCGAAACTCTCGAAGTGACTGACCACGGAGAGGTACCCCATCACTTTCGCCCACTCGGCGGTCTCGTATCCGGTCACCCATTCCATCACCCACAGCAGCAGGCAAACGCCGAACGTCGCGCCGCCCGCGATAATCTGATTTTTGGTCAGCGTCGAAATAAAGGTTCCGAGGGCGAGCAATCCGCCCGCCTGCAAAAGCAATCCCAGGAAGCCCACCAGCATGGGCCGCCAATCGGGCTGCCCATAGGCGAACAGGAATACGAAGTTCAAACCCGCCACCAGCAGCATCGCCGCGTACATCAGCATCGCGGCGAGCCATTTTCCGAACAGAATCTGAAAATCGGTTAACGGCGACGTGAGCAGCAACTCGATCGTGCCGGACCGCTTCTCCTCGGCGAACAACCGCATGGTGATTAGCGGGATCAAGAATAGCCCAATCACGCTAACGTTCTGCAACAGGGGCCGGATCACCATCTCGTTCAGGTTCATCGGCATGCCGCGGCCCATTTGCTGCTGCATCCCGACGATTACGAAATAGCCGACGACGTTCCAGAAGAAGAAGCCGAAAATCACCGCGAACATCGCCATCAACAGGTAGGCGATCGGCGAGGCGAAGTAGCTCTTCAGTTCTTTGCGGCAGATAACCCAGACGTTTCTCATTTCTTGCTCTCCGTCAATTGCAGGAAGACCTCTTCGAGGCTCACGGCGACGGGCGAGAGTTCGAATAGCCCCCATCCGCTCTCGACCACGGCGCGCGCCACTTCCGTCCTCACCGTCCTGCCTTGCAAACTCTCGATCTCGAAGCGCAATCGCCCTAGCGTTTCGCCCTTCGCCACCACGCGGCTCACTCCGCCCACCTGTTCGAGTTTGCGTTGCACGTCGGCTTCGCCCGCGCCGTTCCGCGCCTCCACCTCGACCGCCACCGCCTCGGAGCCTTGCAAGCGGTGCGTCAGGTTGTCCATCGTGTCCATGGCGACCACCTTGCCCCGCGAGATGATGATGACATCCTCGCAAGTCGCCTCCACTTCGCTTAAGACGTGCGTCGATAGCACGATAGTGTGGTCCCCGGCGAGCGACTTGATCAACTCCAGCGTCTCGACCCGCTGCTTGGGGTCGAGCCCGGACGTCGGCTCGTCCAGAATCAGAACCGGCGGATTGTGGATAATCGCTTGCGCCAGGCCCACGCGCTGGCGGTAGCCCTTCGATAGTTTCGAAATCAACTTGTTCGAGACGTCGGCGACGGAGCAGCGCTCGGAAACCTCTTTCACTCTTTGCGCCAGATCCCCCGCCGGGATCCCCTTAATGCGCCCGACGAAAGTCAGGTACTCGCCGACCTCCATTTCCGGATACAGCGGCGGGGTTTCGGGCAAGTAGCCGATACTCCGCTTCACCTCCATCGGCTTCTCGATCACGTCGAATCCCGCGACCTCGGCCTTCCCGCCGGTGGCCGGCATGAAGCAGGTAAGGATGCGCATGGTGGTGGTCTTGCCCGCGCCGTTCGGCCCGAGAAAGCCGACGATTTGGCCTTTCTTCACTTCGAAAGACACGTTGTCCACCGCGACCGTGCGCGCGTATCGCTTGGTGAGACCTTCCACTTTGATCATGGTTTTTTCCGGAAAGACGTATTCGAAACTGACAGGTTAGCCGAGCGGTTCGGGTTTCTGCAAACCCATGATCTGGAACCCGGCGTCCACGTAGAGCACATTGCCTGTGACGCCCCGGCCGAGATCGCTCGCCAGGAAAACGGTGGCGTCCGCCACCTCGGCGGGATCGGTAACGCGCTTCAACGGCGACACGTCCGCCACCGCGTCCAGCACCTTCGAGAAGTCCTTGATGCCGCGCGCCGACGCGGTCTTGATCGCGCCCGCCGAGATCGCGTTGACCCGAACGTTCCTCGGCCCGAGATCGGCGGCCAGATACCGCACGCACGCCTCGAGCGCCGCCTTCGCCACCCCCATCACGTTGTAGTTCGGGATCACGCGCTGCGAACCCAAATAGCTCAGCGTCGTGATCGACCCGCCCTCCGTCATTTTCGGAGCCAGCGCCCGCGCAAGCGCCACCAGCGAGTACGCGCTGATTTCGTGCGCCAGCTTGAACCCGTCGCGCGACGTTTCGACAAAGGCTCGCGAAAGATCTTCCCGCTCGGCGTACGCGATCGAGTGCACCACCGCATCGACGCGCCCCCGATCGAGCCGTTCCACCATCCGCGCGATCGATTCGTCGCTCGATACGTCGCAATCTAGAATCGCCGCGGCCTTCAATTCGGCCCCCAATTCCTCGACCGTGCGCCGCTGGCGCTCGCCTTGGTAAGTGAGGATCGTTTCGGCGCCCTCCCGCCGGAACGCGGCCGCAATGGCATAGGCGATCGACCACCGGTTAGCGACGCCCGCCACCAGCGCCGTTCGCCCCGTTAACAATTGGCTCATGAAGTTCTAGCGTAGCTTCATCGGCGCGCCACCCGCTTCTTTCGACCGTTGCGCCGCGTCGAGAAACGCGAAAATCTCCAGCGTCTCCTCGTTCGGTACGGGCGGCTTCCGCGTCTCGAAAAACTTCACCACCTCGACCAACAGCGCGGCGTAGCTAAACTTCGGCTTCGGCGGGCTTTGGCGAACGTCCTTCTCGCCGAACGCCGCCGCGCCATAGTCGCCGTAGGGCCGCATGGCGCGCATCGTGCCGATCCGGCCGTCCTTCCAGCGGCACGCGACCTCGTCGGCGTTCCCGCCGGTCCGGCGCGTCACCTCCTCGCAGCCGGGCCCCATGAGGGCGAACAGCGCCTCCGCCGGATGGATGGCGTACCAGGAAAGATCGAGTTGGTGATGCTCTTCGAACGGCCCCGGCCCCCAAGTAATCGCCCCCGCCACCGGTTCCTTCTTCAGGTCGAGCACATACTGCGCGTACCGCAGGCTCGACGACGAGAACCACGGGACGCCCGCGCGCTTCCCCTCCGCCGCGATCGCCCGCGCGTCGTCGAGCGTCGACGCCAACGGCTTGTCGATAAACACCGGCTTACCGCATTTCGCCGCTTCGCGAAACTGGGGCAGGTGCTTGCGTCCGTCCACGCTTTCGAGCAGGATCGCGTCCACCTTGCCGCACAGCGACGCGATCGACGGCACGATCTCGACGTTCCACAGCCGCATCAGTTCCGTCGCGTACCCCTCGACGCGGCTCGCGCTCTCCGGCAAGTCCGGCGAGCCGCCCTTAAACGCGGCGATCACGCGCGCGCCCGGCACATGCTCGGGATTCGACTTATCGTTCAAGATCTTCGCGAACGCCGTCGAATGCGACGTGTCGGTGCCGATAATGCCGACCCTTAGATCGGCGGCGGCGAGCAGAAACAGGGCGATCATGCGCCTGCATTGTACGCTGAAATTGCTTCTTTGGACCTCTCCACTTCGCTCAAGTACTTGAAAGGCGTCGGCCCGGCGCGCGCGCTGCAACTCGAAGCCAAGGGCTTGGCGACGGTCGAGGATCTGCTCGGTTATCCGCCGTTCCGCTACGAGGATCGCCGCAATCTGAAGCCCGTTTCGCAACTCGCCCCCGGCGAAATGGCGAACGTGATCGGCGAGGTAAAGTCGGCGCGCCTGGCCGGATTTCGCAACCGCAAGCTCGGCCTGTTCGAACTCGTCGTGAGCGACGACTCGCGCGCGCGTCTCGCTTGCAAATGGTTCCACGGCGGCTATCTCGAAAACGTCTTTACGCCCGGCCAGCGCGTCTCGCTCTTCGGCAAAGTCGAGTTCGATTCCTACTCGGGCGACCTCTCGATGCTGCACCCCGAGTACGAAATTCTCTCGGGCGACGAGGACGACGGCGAGGCTTCGCTGCACATTGGGCGCATCGTCCCGATTCACGAGGCGGCGGGCAAGGTCAACGCCAAGCTGATCCGCACGCTGCTGCGCCGCATCCTCGACGAGCTTTCGCCGCTCGCCGACGCGCTGCCCCCCTCGATTCGCAAATCGCTCGATCTTCCCTCGCGCTGGGACGCGGTGCGCGAAACGCATTTTCCCGAGGACGACGCCGAACCGCGTTTACTGAACGAGTTCCGCGCTCCGGCGCAGCGGCGGCTGATCTTCGAGGAATTCTTTTGGCTCGAACTGGGTTTACTCCTAAGACGTTCGGACTCGCGCCGCGAGACGGGGATCGCCTTCGAGTTGAACGACCGCGTGCGCGAGCGCATCAAGGCCATGCTGCCGTTCAAGCCCACCGGAGCGCAGAAGCGCGCGCTGGGCGAAATCGCGCAAGATATGGCGAAGCCCCACCCCATGCAACGGCTTTTGCAGGGCGACGTAGGCAGCGGCAAGACGCTCGTCGCCGCGCAGGCCGCGCTGATCGCGATCGAGAACGGCTACCAGGTGGCTTTGCTCGCGCCGACGGAAATTCTCGCGGCGCAGCATCACCTGTACTTCAAGAACCTCTTCGGACCGCTGGGGATCGAGATCGCGCCGCTCACCGGTTCGCTCACCGCGCGCGAGAAGACGAAGATCAAGGAATTGATCGCGGGTAATTACGTTTCGATGGTGGTGGGCACGCACGCCCTGCTCGAAGAGGATGTCGATTTCGACAGGCTGGGCCTCGCGATCGTCGACGAGCAGCATCGCTTCGGCGTCTTGCAGCGCTTGAAGTTCGTCCGCAAGGGCGTCAAGCCCGACGTGCTGGTGATGACCGCGACGCCGATTCCGCGCACGCTGGCGTTAACGATGTACGGCGACCTCGACACGTCGATCATCGACGAGCTTCCGCCGGGCCGCCGGCCCATCGTAACCAAGCACATGACGGACGCGCGCGTCGAGGAGGCGTATAGCTTTATCTACCGCGAGGTCGCCTACGGCCGGCAAGCCTACGTCGTCTATCCGCTGATCGAAGAATCGGAAACCGCGTCGATGAAGGCGGCGGCGAAGATGCACGAGCACCTGTCGAAAACCGTATTCCCCGATCTCGCCGTCGGCTTGCTGCACGGCAAATTGAAGCCCGACGAAAAGGAGGACGTCATGCGGCGCTTCAAGCGCGGCGAACTGAACGTTCTCGTCGCGACGACCGTGATCGAGGTCGGCGTCGACGTTCCCAACGCTACCGTCATGGTGATCGAGCAGGCCGAACGCTTCGGGCTCGCGCAATTGCACCAGTTGCGCGGGCGCGTCGGCCGCGGCGGCGAACAAAGCTACTGCCTGCTGGTCACCGGCAAGATGAGCGACGCGGGCCGCGAGAGAATCCGGACGATGGTCGAGACCAACGACGGTTTCGCGATCGCCGAAATGGATTTGCGGTTACGCGGCCCGGGCGAATTCTTCGGTACGAAGCAGTCGGGTTTGCCGGGCTTGCGGTTCGCGAATCTCTTGCGCGATCAGGAATTGCTGGAACTGGCGCGCCGCGAATCGGAGACACTGCTGGCGCGCGATCGCGCCGACGCCGAACTCTCCGGCGCGGCCGCCTGGGTGCGCGAAAATTGGCAGCGTAAGTATGGCCTGGTGGAGGCCGGGTAAGCGATGAGGGTAATCGCGGGCGAGTTCCGTTCGCGCAGATTGAAGGCTCCTCCGGGGCTCGACACCCGTCCTACGCCCGACCGGCTGCGCGAGTCGCTGTTTAACATCCTCGCCCCCGAAATTCCCGGCTGCGTCTTTCTCGACGCCTACGCGGGCACCGGAGCGGTGGGCATCGAAGCCTTAAGCCGGGGCGCGGCCACCGCGATTTTCATCGAGAAGAGCCGCGCCGTGTGCGACGTGTTGCGCGAGAATCTCGCGTCGCTCGGCCTCGAAAAGCGAGCGGAAGTGGTCGTCGGAAGCGTGGCGAAATCCATCCCGCATCGGCTCGCGGATATCGTCTTTCTAAGCCCGCCGTACACCGTCCCGGCGGAGTACGCCCTCGCCTTCGCCGCCCTCGCCGTTCACGCCGCGCCGCTGGTGGTCGTCCAGCATCCCCCGCAACTCGACCCCGGCGATACCCTGGGAGTCCGGTCTCGGGCGCGGACCGTCCGGCAAGGGAGTAATTTTTTAAGCTTTTACCGATTGCCTTGACGATGGTAGTTCTTGTACAAGAGGTTGATGTCTCCAAGGGAGGAAGACCGATGGTGATCTGTGTGGCGTGTAACGCCGATCTGGATTTCGAAGAAGACGAACTGGACGAGGGAGACGAATTCACTTGCGACGAGTGCGGCGCGAACTTGCGCGTGCTGGGTGTCAACCCGGTCGAGTTGGAATTGGTCGATAGCGCCGGCGCGGGCGACGAAGAGGACGACGACGAAGACGATCTAGACGAGGAAGACGAAGACGACGAGGAAGAAGACGAGGACGATCTCGACGAGGACGACGACGGCGAAGACGCTCGCTGGCGTTAGCGCGGCCTGGCCTTTGCGGGCCGCCCGCTATACTGAGAATGGAGAGGCGCGCTATGATCCGTTTTCTTTCGTTCGCATCCATTCTGGTTCCGGCGCTCCTTGTCGCGCAGGTTCCCCAAAAGCCGCCGGAGCCGCCTCCGCCGCTCTTTAAGGGCGAAAAAAAGGACCAGGATCCCAACGGTCGGGCGGTCGAAGGCGTCGTGCGCGACGACAAGGATTCCGCCGTTTCGGGCGCCGTCGTTAAACTCAAAGATTTGAAGAGCTTGCAGGTTCGAAGCTTTATCACGACGGCCGACGGCAAATTCCGCTTCACGAGCCTTCGCAAGGACGTAGATTATGAGTTGAAGGCCGATTTCAATGGCCAATCGAGCGCCGCGAAAACCGCGAGCGTCTTCGACAGCCGCAAACTTCTCGTCTTTACACTGAAATTGGAGCCGAAGAAGTAACTCGCGCTCCCGGCTTTTCGCCTACCCGGAAAAGGAGTTCCCATGAATCGCTTCGTTACGCTCGCGGCGCTCGCCGCGTTTACCTTGAACGCCCAGGACTTCAAGCTCGGCGGCAAGGTGACGGATTTCGAGTTGCAGAAGACCGACGGTTCGGCGGTGAAGTTCGCTTCGCTGAAGGGCGATGTCACGGTGGTGACTTGGGTGTCGGTGCAATGCCCGATTTCGAACGACTACAACGAACGCATGGTCGCCCTGAACAAGGAGTACGGCGCCAAGGGCGTGAAGTTCATATTCGTCAATTCGAACGCGACGGAACCGGCCGACGCCGTGGTGGCCCATGCGGCCAAAGCCGGCTTTAACTTCCCGGTCTACAAGGACGCGAACAACGCGGTCGCCGACAAGTTCGGCGCGCAAGTCACTCCCGAATCCTTCGTGATCGACAAGACCGGCGCGATCGTCTACCACGGCTACATCGACGACGCCCGCAATCCGGCGCGCATCACGAACCCCGGCTTGCGCAACGCCCTGGACGCGGTGCTCGCGGGCAAGGCCGTCGCGCAAACCGAGACCAAGGCCTTCGGCTGCACGCTCAAGCGAGCGCGTAAAGCTTCTTAGATGACTCGGCGCGATTTCGTTTGGCTCGGCGCGGGAGCGGTCGTCGCCGCTCCCGGCAGGCTTCCCACGATTGACGAGGCGGAGTACGCCAAGCTGGTGGCTTCGCACAAGGGCTCCGTAGCGCTGATCAACTTTTGGGCGACCTGGTGCGAACCCTGCCGCGCCGAAATGCCCGCGCTCGCCAAGATGGAGTCCCGCCTTAAGGCCCGCGGGTTCAAGCTGGTGACGATCTCGGCCGACGAGCCCGAGGACGACGCGATGGCGCAGGCTTTTCTGAAACAGGCGGGATTCTCCGGCGCGGCTTACCTCAAGCTGGCCAAAAGCGACGACAAGTTCATCAACGCCATCGATCCGAAATGGTCCGGGGCCCTTCCCGCGCTGTTCCTTTACGACCGCACCGGTAAGAAGGTCCAAAGCTATTTCGGCGAAAGCGACTTGAAGGCCGTCGAAGCCGCCGCGATTAAGCTCCTGTAGAGCGACCTAGCCCCAGAGAAAATCGAACGTCCGCCGGAACGGCGTCAGCCCCGTCGCGTAGATACTTTGGCCGGGAAAACGAGGCAGCGCTCCCCGAACGTCGGTGTAACGGTGCTCGCACCCTCCGCCCGTAATCCGCATGGAATGGGGGCCGGAACTAACTCTCGCCTCCTCGCCCCGAAATAAATGTCCGTCCACGCCCTCGATCTTCGCGCCGTCGCGCACGCTGATCTCCACCGCCACTGGAACGTCGTCCGTCCCCTCGGCGGCGATCTCCACGCGAAGGCCCTTCGCGATCTCGGTCACCGTAGCGGAATGCGTCATGCGGCAGACCTGAGTGCGCGGCCGGGTCGGCTGCGTGCGATCCCACTCGTCGGCGTCGACCACGCGCGGCGGGTCGAACGGCTGAAAATACGGGCCGTCGAGCCGCTGCGTCAGCTTGACGCCGCCCGGGACTTTCTCCATCTCGCTCGGCACAAACTGCCCCTTGCCGAAGAACGCCGACGCGAACCGCACGGCGTTCACGATCGCGTCGCCGTACCGCAAGCTCACGATCTGATCGCGACCGCCCGTGTGTACTGTCGCCGAGGCCAGACCCCGCCGTATCCGCAGCACCTGATTGTGCGGCATTTCGCGAACGTAATCCGACGGCAGCGCGCTCGCCACCGGCGCCTGCCGGTTCAACTCCGGGTAGGCCATCAGCGTCGAGAGCGGAGCCGCCACCGGCCATAGTTGCCGCGATAGCGTCCCGAAGCGGCCGTCGCGATCCTTCACCGCCAGATAATGCAGCGGAAACCAATAGCCCGCCATCGTTCCCCGAGTATGCAGATCCTGGCGGCGCGAGAAGCTCGTATCCACCTCGCCTCCCGCGTGCAGCAGATACAGCATCGATTCCAGATTCCGCCGCGCCGGTTCGAGGAGCGCCGGACGCTTCAGCTTGTCCGCCATCACGACGAAGCACGCGTCGCAGATCGGGTTATAGGTGACCGTCGACCGCTCGCTCCATTGCCCGTCGGCGTCGATATCGAGCCCCTCGGCGAGCCATTGATCGATCCGGCGCACGTAGCGCGAATCGGGCCAAAGCTCGTTCGCTTGCGCCAATCCCGCGCCTACCACCCAACGGTGATTCGGCGTGTGGATTCCGCCCGTCGTAATCGCCTCGACCATCCGTTTCAAGCGCGGTTCGACGATCGTCGAAATCTCCTTCGCGCCGCCGCGCCGCGCGTTGAGCGCCGTCTGCGCCGCCGTCCGCACCGCGAACGCGCTATCGGGCGGGGAATTGAAATTCGTCACCGGTAGGTAGATGTTGCCCTCGGGCGTTGTCGAGCGGTCGATAAACTTCGCCGCCAACGCCAGACGCTCCACCATCAGATTGCTTTTGGCGAATTTCGATTGCGGACACAGAAACGCGGTGGCGAAAATGTCCCACATCCCGACCGCGGAACCGGGAGCGTGCAGACCGTAGGCGTCGGGTAGCGCGCCCTGCCAACGGCCATCGGCGGTTACTTGATTTTTGAGATAGTACTCGACCGCCGTATCGTGCTTCCGAACAATTTCAGGATCGAATGTTTCGGAGGCCGCCGCCGCTAAAGGCGCGCCTCCGGCGATAAGAAGGCTCTCCCGGCGGGTCACGCCAAGTAGACTATCGCAAGATGCCCGCGCCGAAGCGTTCGCCGAAAATCGTGAGCTTGAGTCCCTTCGGTCTCGGCTTTCAAAAGCCGCACCACTACTGGGAAATGCTGGGCATCCTTTGGCGTAACCGCGACAATCTCGCCTACGCGTGGCGCGTATTGAACCACGGCGTCTGCGACGGCTGCTCGCTCGGCCCGCGCGGTCTGCGCGACGACACGCTCGACGGTACGCACCTCTGCCTGACGCGCTTGCGCCTGCTGCGCCTCAACACCATGCCCGCCGCGCGCGACGACGTGTTCCGCGACGTCGTCGCTCTCAAGAAGCGTTCCAGCGCCGAACTGCGCGACCTCGGCCGCCTGCCGTATCCGATGATCCGTAAGCCCGGCGATCCTGGATTCACCCGTGTGTCCTGGGACGAGGCCATGCGCTTGATCGCCGACCGCCTGAAGCGCGCCGACCCAAAGCGTGTAGCCTTCTTCACCACCTCGCGCGGCCTGACCAACGAGGCCTACTACGCCGCCGCCAAGCTCGCCCGCCTTTACGGCACGAACCACATCGACAACGCCGCGCGCCTGTGCCACGCCGCTTCGACCGTCGCGTTGAAGGAGACGCTCGGCGTCGGCGCGTCCACCGTCTCGAACAAGGATTGGCTCAACTGCGAGCTCATCGTGCTCTCCGGTTCGAACCTCGCCAACAACCAGCCGGTGGCGATGAAATACCTCTACGAGGCGAAGAAGAACGGCGCGCGCATCGTCGTCGTCAACCCGTATCGCGAGCCCGGCCTCGAACGCTACTGGATTCCTTCGATTCCTCGCTCGGCTCTCTTCGGCACGCGTTTTCGCGACGACTTCTATCCCGTCCGCCCCGGCGGCGACGTCGCCTTTTCGAACGGCGTCCTGAAAGCGCTCATCGCGACGAACGCCCTCGACCGCGATTTCATCGCCTCCCGCACCACCGGCTGGGGCGAACTCGAACGCTCGCTCGCCTCCCAATCCTGGGAGTCTCTCGAAGCCTCCTCCGGCTTGCCCCGCGCCGAAATGGAGCGTTTCGCCAAAACCTACGCCGCCGCGAAGTCCGCGATCTTTATCTGGTCGATGGGCCTCACCCAGCACCCGAACGGCGTCGATAACGTGAAGTCGATCGTCAATCTCGCGCTCGCCCGCGGCATGGTCGGCAAGCCGAATTGCGGAGTGGTCCCGATTCGCGGACACTCGGGCGTTCAGGGCGGCGCGGAGTGCGGTTCCGTCCCGAACCTGTTCCCCGGCAACGTCCCCATCACCGAGGAGTCCGCGCGCGTGTTCGCCGAACGCTGGGGCGTCCCGAGTCTCCCCGCGTGGCACGGCATGCATTGCGGCGCGATGCTCGAAGCGGACCTCGACGTTCTCTACGCCGTCGGCGGCAACTTCCTCGAAACCATGCCCGATCCCGAGGCGATCCGCGCCAACCTGCGCCGCGTCCCGCTGCGCGTCCACCAGGATATTTTGATCAACTCGTCGATGCTCGAAGACGCGGGCGAACTGACGGTGCTGCTTCCCTCGAAGACGCGTTACGAGCAAGAGGGCGGCGGCACGCAGACCTCGACCGAGCGTCGCCTACGCTACTCGCCCGAAATTCCCGGCCACCGCATCGACGAGGCCCGCGCCGAGTGGCGCATCTTGCACGACCTCGGAGCGGCGCTCGGCCTCCCCATGAACCTTGCCGACGCCGCCGCGATCCGCGCCGAGATGGACCGCGTGATGCCGATGTACCGCGGCATCGCGCAACTCAAAGCCGAGGGCGATTCGTTCCAGTACGGCGGACCGTTGCTCTGCGCTCAGCCCGATTTCGTCGGTCGTTTCAGCCCGCTCGATCTTCCGCCCACCCGCGCGGAGGGTAAGTTCTTCGTCGCCTCGCGGCGCGGCACGCAATTCAATTCGATGATCTTGAAGGAGACCGACGCGCTCACCGGCTGCGCGCGCGACGAGATCGTCATGAGCGCCGCCGACGCCCGGCGGCTCGACCTCGACGAGGGCGATTCGGTCGAGTTGCGTTCGCCGCTCGGCGCCATGACCGCGCGCGTCGCGCTCGGCGACGTCAAGCCCGGTTCGTTGCAAGCGCATTGGCCCGAGTGCAACGTCCTGATCGATCGTCTCTACGATCCCGCGTCCGGCGAGCCGGATTACAATGCCGAAGTCGAAGTGAGGAAAATCGCATGAACCTGTTCGTTTTCGCCCTGCTCGCCGCCGAAACCGTCGCGCCCAAGCCCGCCCTCGACCGTGCCACGAAGATCGCCCAACGCATGCAGGCCTTCGTCGACCAGGGCAAAGTCGCCGGACTGGTAACTCTCGTCCTACACAACGGCCAACTAATCCACCATCACGCGGCGGGCGTGCTCGACGTCGAATCCAAGAAGCCGATGGCGAAGGACTCGATCTTCCAAATCATGTCGATGACCAAGCCCTTCGTCTCGGTGGCGATTTTGATGATGGCCGAGGAAGGCAAGCTCACCTTGATGGACCCCGTCGATCGCCACCTGCCCGAGTTCAAGGGGCAGAAAGGCGGCTCGCGTCCGATCACCATTCGCGACCTGCTGACGCACACCTCGGGCCTCGGCACGCAGCCCCCAAAGCCGATCGCCGATCTCTACGCGAAGGGCGACCTGACGCTCGAAGAGGCGGTGCAGCACTACGCGAAAACCTTCCTCGATTTCGAGCCGGGAACCAAGTGGCAGTACTCGAACATGGGCATCGACACGCTCGGCCGCATCGTCGAAGTAACCTCCGGCATGGCCTTCGAGAAATTCCTCGACGCCCGGATTCTCGCGCCTCTCGGCATGAAAGACAGCTTCATCTTCCCGCTCGCCGAAAAGACCGGCCGCATCGCGTTAGTGCACGAGTTCAAGGCCGGCAAGCTCCAGCGCTCGGGACCGGTGTTCTACGGCGGCGACCCCTCGAAGTTCCGCGTGGGATCGAAATTCTCCATGCCCGCCGCCGGACTCTACTCCACCGCGCCCGACCTCGCGAAGTTCTACCAAACGATGTTGAACGGCGGAACTTATATGGGTAAACGGCTGCTGTCGCGCGCGTCGGTCGAGACGATGACCATGCTCCACACCGGCGACATCAAGGCCGGTCACAACCCGGGCACTGGATTCGGACTCGCCTGGGAAGTGCAGAAAGAAGCCGCGGGCACGCTCAACCTGATGTCCGTTGGGACGTTCGGGCACGGCGGCGCGTTCGGCACGCACGGCTGGGTGGACCCGAAGAAGAAACTCGTCGGCGTCTTCTTGGTGCAATCCACCGGCGGCGGCGACGCGGCCTTTATCAAGCAGGCGTTTATCGCCATGGCCGGAGCGGCGGTTCCCGAGTAGCTTGACTCGTAAGGACTTGCAGCAACTGGCTAGGTTGCGCGCTCGGGAAGCGAAAGCGCTCTTGGACGCCGACCTTCCGAGCGGCTCGTACTACCTTGCCGGGTATGCCGTCGAGTGCGCTCTCAAGGCGTGTCTCGCAAAAGCGACGAAGCGCCACGAGTTTCCCGACCTCAGCCGGGCTCGGGACACCCACACACATAGTCTCAATAAACTGATGTTGCTGGCCGGATTGACCGGCCTGATACCCGGCAATTCGCGTTTGAGCCGACATTGGGAAATCGTGCAACAATGGTCCGAAACGAGCCGGTACTCGACGACCAGCTTCGAAAATGCGCGCGATCTTTTGGCGGCGGTGACCGATTCGACGGACGGAATTCTGACATGGCTCAAGCGATTTTGGTAGGCCCCGATATCGAGTTTGGGAAGACGGTCGTAGACGCCCTTAAAGGTCGGGGGATCGATGTTCTCGTCGCCATGTGGGCGCAACTGGCGGACTACGGGGACTGGCGGCTGGTCCTCTCGGCTCGGGCCTTCGACGGTGTGGGAAGTATCGAGGCCTATACTCGGCTTGACCAAGCCCTGACGAGCGCGGGAGTGGTTCGAACGGCGTACCAGACGATTCATTTAGTTCCGACGACCGAGCCTTTTGTTAAAGACCTGCGCCGCGTTTTCGGCAAAACGAAAAGCGCCGAAGGGATGCGTCTAGGCGGACAAAGCTTCGGCGGCAAATTCATCGAAGACGCCTACGTCTATCGCATCCGATAGCGGCGGAATCCAAACGCTTAGATCGTCATCTAAGCGGGTATGATTACGGTTCGCAAGTCCGAAGATCGAGGCCATGCCGATCACGGCTGGCTCAAGACCTACCACACCTTTTCGTTCAACACCTACTACGATCCAGCCCACACGCATTTCCGCACGCTGCGCGTCATTAACGACGACGTCGTGACGGGCGGGCAGGGGTTTGGGATGCACCCTCACAAGGACATGGAAATTCTCACCTGGGTGCTCGACGGCGCGATCGAGCACGCCGATTCGCAAGGCGGTAAAGGCGTCATCCGGCCCGGCGAAATCCAGCGGATGAGCGCCGGAACGGGCATCTTCCACAGCGAGTACAACCACTCGAAGACGGAACCCTTGCGCCTGTTGCAGATCTGGCTGTTCCCCGAGAAAAAAGGACTGACGCCCGGCTACGAGCAAAAAGCGTTCGAACACTCGGAGCTGTCTGGCAAATTCGCCGAGGTGGCGTCGCCCAACCCGACTAACGGGGCGGTGAAGATCCACCAGGACGCGAAGCTTCTGGTCGCCCGGTTAGAGAACGGCGAGACCGCGACTCACGCCCTCGCGCTCGGCCGCGCCGGATGGCTGCAAGTGGCGAAGGGCGAGGTCCGGCTTAACGGCGTCGCACTGAAAGAAGGCGACGGAGCGTCGATTGTCGCCGAGGACTCGGTCGCCGTGAGCGCGGCCGCGCCCGCCGAAGTGTTGCTGTTCGACTTGGCCTAGCGTATGGCCAATTCGGCTGGCAATGTATGGTAGAACCGTACATATGAAGAAGACGTTCAACGTCGACGCCAAGCTGCTAGCCGAAGCGAAAGAGGCGTGCGGAGCCTCCACCGACACGGAGACGCTCCGCCTCGGCCTCGAGGCTCTAGTCCGTCACGCCGCCTACCAACAATTGCGCACGTTTATTGGATCGGAGAAGGGCCGCCCGATCGTCGATGTGCCCCGGCGACGCGAAAAACCGGCGTCGAAGCGCAAGGCCGCTTGACGGTCCTGGTCGATACCTCCGTTTGGATCCGTTCCGCCATCGGTAGGTCGCCGTATGATGTGGAACTCGCCCTTCTGCTAAGCGGCGAAAGGGTCGTCGCTCACGAATTGGTGTATGGAGAGTTGTTGATCGGCGATCTCGGTGGACGAGCCAAGATGTTGCGAAGTTATGAACTCATTCCGCGACTGGATCGAGTCCCCCATTCCGTCGTCGTCGATTTCGCGCGCGCCAACCGCCTCCACGGACGCGGCGTAAGTTGGATCGACGTGCATCTGCTCGCTTCCACGATCGCGAGCCGATGCCTTCTTTGGACCGCCGACTCGAGCCTCGCCACCATCGCCTCCGGCCTCGGCGTCGCCTACCGTTAGCGAAATACCGGCGTTACGGCCAGCCCGTTCGCCAACTTGACCTCGGACGGCAGCGCCACCGCGTCGCCGTCCTTGAGGCCCTCCACCTCGACGCGGGTCAGGCTCGCGAGCCCCACCTTAACCGCACGCCATTTCACCGTGTTGCCATCGAGCGCGTAAACCCCGCTTTCCGATCCTTCGCGTCGCAGCGCTTCTTTCGGGATGGCCAGCGCTTGGTCCACCGCCTGGGCCAGAATCGACGCGCTCACGTTCGCTCCCGGCGGCAGCGCGCCGTCGCGATTGTCGATCCGGCACTGCACTTCGCCCACCTGCCGCGTGCCGAGCGCAACGATCTGGGACGGCATCTTGTCCACCGTGCCCTTCCAAACGCGGCCCGGCATGGCGTCCCAGGAGAAACTCACTGGCAGCCCCACGCGTACGCGCCCCAATTCCGGCTCGTCCACCGTCACCAGCGCACGAAGCCGCTCCACGGTTCCCACGCTCGCGACCGGCGCGCCCGGAGTGAGAAACGCGCCGGGGCGGACGTCGAGCTGATAGACCGTTCCCCCGCGCGGCGAGGCGATCGTCGCCATAGCGATATTCGCCCGCGCCAGCGCCGCCGCCGCTTCCGCGTCCCGCAAGCGCGCCTGGGCGGAGGACCGGTCGGCGTCCGCCACCAAGGCCCGCCGCTTGACGGCCAGCGCCGCCAGTTGCGACTCGATTCGCGCCAACCGGTCCTTGGCCGCCTCCACTTCCACGGCGGTGGCCGCCCGCTGCCCTTCGAGCCTCGTCAGTTTCGCCAACTCCCGCTCGGCCTGCTGTCGTTCGAGCCTCGCCGACGCTTGCGCGTTCTCGTTCTCCGCCAACTCGGCCGGACGTCCGCCCCGGTTCAGCGTGGCGATCTCCGCGCGAATCTGCGCGATCCGCGATTCCGCCGCCACCAGTTCGGCGCGCGCCTCGCGCGCTTCCATTTCGGCCATCACTTGCCCGGCGCGGACGCGTTCCCCTCGGGCGACGCGGACCCGCTCCACTAATCCTTCGCGCTCGGCGCGCACGGTCGTCCACTCGGCGGGCTCCAGCTTGCCGTTCGTCGTAACCGCGCTTTCGATTCGTTCGCGGGCCACGCGGGCGAACGAGACCTCGGGAGGCTGCGAAGCGCGCAACCACCACCAGGCGGCGCCCGCCGCGACAAGCGCGGCCAACGCGCCCAAAATCCTGTTCAAATGCGCTCTCCCTCGCGGCAATAGTCGAACAACAGCCGCCACTCGATCCCTTGCACCGCCTCCGCCAAAGCGACGGCGGCTCGATCCTCCGCCGCCCGATCGCAACAATCGACGAACGCCGCCGCGTCCCAGGTTTTACCCGTCCGGTAACCCGCCTCGAAGGCACGCGCGGCAAGTTCGGGGAAGATCGCGTGTCCGCCCACCTGCCGGAACCAGTACTTCGAGTTCCAGGCGTCCGGTTCCAGCCGATGCACGATGGCGTGCCAATAGGAACCTTCCCGCGTCGCCAGATCCTGCGCCACCTCGTGCGCGCGCTCCCATTCGCCCGCGAACAGCCACAACCCCGCCATGGCTCCCACTGGGGAGCGTCCGCCCGCGAACCAGCCCCGCGCCTCCCGAAGCGCCGCCGAAATCGTTTGGTCCCAAGGCCTCGGCCGGTCGAGCGGGATCGTGTGGCTGCTACTCTCGATGAATTCCAATAGTTCGCGTTCGGTCATGGCGAAGACGGCGTTAGTACTCTCCGGGGGCGGAATGTTTGGAGCGTACCAAGCCGGAGTGTGGCTCGCCCTCCAAAAACATTTTCGCCCGGATTTGGTCGTAGGCGCGAGCGTCGGCTCGCTCAACGGTTGGGCCGTCGCGGGCGGCGTTTCGGGCGAGGAATTGGCCGCGCAGTGGCGCGACGACGGGCATTCCGTTCCCCACCGGTGGCGATTTCCGCGCTCGATCTACGGGGGCGCGATCGACACCGCGGCTCTCTACGATCGGATTCGCGCTCTCCATGCGGCTTGGACGCCGCAAATGCCGTTCGGCGTCGCTCTAACCGAGATGTGGACGTTTCGACCGCGCCTGATTGAAACTCCCCACGTCTCCTGGCGGCACTTGGCGGCTTCGTGCGGAGTTCCGCTTCTGTTGCCGCAGCATCGGTTCGACGGGAAGTGGTACGCCGACGGCGGTCTGTTGACCGCTTTACCGTTGTGGGGCGCGGCGCAAATGGGCGCGGACCGCGCGGTGTGTGTCGATCTGATCGGCGCCGGTTCTCCTACGCTGACGCTCGGCGCCGGTCTGCTGCGCCGTTGGGCGGGCTTCGACGCGTCGCGGTTCTCGCATGTGAAGGTTCTGGACCTCAGTCCTCCCGAGCGTCTGGGACCGGCCTCCGAAATGGTCGACTGGCGGCGCGACCGGATCGAGCGCTGGATCGAAACGGGTTACGAAACGGCCCTTGCCAAAAAACATTTGTTGTGAGATATGTTTTAAACAATGGCATCTTACCGGCTGCACCGGATGAAGGACTCGGCGCGCCAGCAGTTCCGTTGGACGGCGCAGGCGAGCGGCGCGACGATCGCGAAACAGAAGGATTACGAACCGGCGGGCGAGGTGGAGGCGGTGTCCGCCTATGCCCTGTGGCAGTCGGTCCGGCTCACTCCCGAGGCCTTGCAGGTGGGCGATATTTTGGAACTCCCCTCCGGCGATCTGCGCATCTTCAAGTACGTGGGTTTTGAAGAAGCTCGCTGGTGGACCGCTCTCGTCGTGGAAAATGGGCTTGAACCGGTTCAACCCGCCGCCGCGTGAGCGTCGGGTGGCCTATACTTCAAGGATGGGATGCAGTCCCGAGGGGCCGGGCGGCATGCTTTTCGCTCTAGTTACCTATCTTCCAGAGCCGTTGGGGCCGTTGCTGAACGGTCTTCGAGAAGACCTCGTTGCCGGCTGCCACCTACGCTCGCACATCACCGTGCTGCCTCCCCGCAACCTCGCTTCCCGCGACGCCGCGTGGCGGCAACTGCAACGCGACGTGGTCGATTTCTCTCCGATTTGGATCGACTTGGACGAAGTGCGGTTGTTTCCCGGCACCTCCGTAGTGTACCTGTCGGTGGGCGAAGGGGCTAGAGAGTTGAAGGCGCTGCATCACCGGCTATCGCAAGGAGCGCTAGCCTTCAACGAACCGTTTGATTTTACGCCGCATGTGACACTAGCTCAAGGACTTACCGGAGAAGCGGCGAACCGTGCGGTCGATCTCGCCCGCCGACGTTGGGCGGCCTACGGCGGCCCACGCGGATTTCTCCTCGACTCGATGACGTTTGTCGAAAGCGCCCGCCTGGACGAATGGTCGGACCTGGGCGAGTTGGCTCTGGACGCCGTCGCCGCTCGTTAATCGAACATGCGCAGTTGATTTTCGGCCGCGCCGCCTTTTCGTCCTCGCTTCGCCCCGCCCACCACGCCGAGCACCGCGCATTCGATCAACGCGGTACGCGGGACGAAAATACGCTGCGTGTTTCCGGCGGCGTCCGGCGGCGAAGCCCACAGCCCCCGGCCGTCGATCTCGCCCAGCCGGTTCGCCATCAGACCTTCGAGGGAATCCGCGTCTCGAAACGCGAAACGCACCCAAAGCCCCTCGCTCTTGGGGCGGGACGCGAACGCGCGCTTTTCGGCGAGCCCGTGCGGTTCGTCCCACGCCCGGACAAAGCAGACCACCTTGACGTCCGAATACGGAATGGCGGCGATGCTTCCGGCGGCGGTGAGAAGCTCGATTCCGGAGTCGGTGAAGGACGTCGGGGGGGTCAAATAGCCGGGCAGCGATTCGCGGTCGAAGCGGACGACGAGCGCTTTCTTGGCGGTGGAGCCGGGCACGGGTCAGCGTCCTCGGAAGTGCATGAAATACCTAAAGTTGGCGAAAATGTTTCAAACAGTTTCGGCAATATTGTATCATTGGCGCTATGAGTGGCCTCGCTTTAGGGCCCGCAATCCGATCGTTCCTCGGTTTTTGCCGGGTAGAAAAGGGGTTAGCGGCGAATTCGCTGTCCGCCTACTCACGGGATTTAGGGCGGTTCGAGCGGTGGTCCGTTTCGCGATCCGAAGCTCTCGACCCCGAGTCGATCCGCCGGTATTTCGATCATTTGAACGCCTCCGGTTTGGGGGCGCGATCGTTGGCCCGGCACCTGGCCACCTTGCGCGGATTCTTCCGGTTTCACTTAAGCGAAGGCCGGATCGCCAAAGATCCCACCGAGTCCATGACCTCTCCCCGGCGGTGGCGAACTTTGCCCAAACCGGTTTCGAAACACGACCTCGAATCCGTCGCGCGGAAAGACGTGGCGGAGACTACGAATCGGCTGCGGGACCGCGCGATGGTGGAGTTGGCCTACGCCTGCGGGCTGCGCGTGTCGGAACTGTGCGGCGTGCGCCTGGGCGATCTTTTCGTGGATCGCGGAATCTTGCGGGTCGCGGGCAAGGGCCAGAAGCAACGGCTGGTACCGGTGGGCCGGGCGGCGCTCGACGCGGTGGCCGAGTATCTCGCGGAAGGCCGTCCGGCGCTGCTACGCGGCCGGTCGAGCGAGTATCTGTTCGTCACCGCGCGCGGCACTCGATTGACGCGCCAAGGGTTCTCGAAGGCGCTCGCGCTCCGGGGGCGGCGAGCGGCGGTGCCCGGAACCGTGTCGGCGCACCAAATTCGGCATTCCTTCGCCACCCACCTGCTCGAAGGCGGGGCGGATTTGCGGAGCGTGCAAACCCTGCTGGGGCACGCCGACATTTCGACCACCCAGATTTACACCCAGGTGCTGCCGTCGCGGTTGCGCGGCGCGCTGGCGAAACATCCACGCGCATGAGCGACTACATGTTCATGCTGGAGAGCCACCTGACGGGGCCGCAATTCCGGGCCGTCACGCTGGTGGCTAACGTGGCGGCCGAATCCGGCTTCAACGTCTTTCTCGCCGGCGGCGCGCTGCGCGACATGCTGGGCGGGTTCGCCGTCCGCGAACTCGATTTCGTCGTCGAAGGCGCGCCCGCGAAGCTCGCCAAAGCGCTCGAAAAGCGGTCCGTTTCGGCGGCCCTGGTCGACGATCACCGTAAGATTTACACGATTGGTTTGCCGGAAGGCGTGTCCGCGACGCTGTCCATGTCGCGGCAGGAGCGCTTCGCCAAAACCGGCGCGCGCCCGCAGATTTCGCCCGCGCCGATCCACGAGTACCTCCGGTGCCGCGACTTTACCGTGAACGCGATGGCGCTGTCTTTGAGCAAAGGCTCGCGCGGTCTGCTGCTCGACCCAACCAACGGACAGTCCGACATCGTCCAGCGCGAACTCCGCGCCGTCGGCAACTATACGTTGTACGACGAACCGGCGCGCCTGCTGACGCTGTTGCGGTTGAAAGTGCGGTTGGGATTCGCCATCGGCGAGCGGACGGAGGCCCAGTACCGCAACGCGCGGGAGGCGGGGGTCGAGAAGTACATCGGCCCGGCGGCGCTGCGCGAGGAACTGCGGGCGATGGCTTCGGAGCCGAATCCCGCCGAACTGATCGAGCTTTTGGAGCGCGAGGGGCTGTTATCCCTGTTCTCTCCCGCCTTAACGGGGGCGAAAGTGAACCATTTAGGGTTCCAAAAGCTGCAAAAAGCGCTCCAAATGGTCCCGTTTGGTACCGATTTTCGCCGGGAACCGCTCGGTTTATTCCTCAATTTGTTCGCCGAAAAGCTCACGCCCAAAGAGCGCGCGGCCTTCGTCAAACAGTCCGGCCTGACGAAGGGCGATTTAGCCCAATGGAATCAACTGGATCCACGGGCGAAGAAACTCGAGAAAGCGCTCGCGTCGCCGAAGCTGAACCGGGCCTCGCTGATCTACGCGACGCTCGTAAAAGCGCCGGGCGACGAGATTCTCTTCCTCCTCGGCCGCTCCGCCAACCGGACGGTGACGGACCGCCTTAAGTCCTATCTACAGAAGCACTTACCGACGGCGCTCGAAGTGACGGACGCCGACGTCGCCGCGCGCGGAGCCGTGCCCGGCACCCCGAAATTCGCCGCCGCGCGCGAAGCCTACATCGCCGGACGCCTCGACGGACGCATTCGCAAACCCGCGCCGCCTCCAGTCCCCGAACCGGCCCCGGTCGCCGCCGCCGCGCGCCGGTTTAACTAGGGGCGAAAGTGAACGCGATATGAACTATCTGTTTTCGGAAGCACGGCTACGACTGCGATGAACATGCTCAACGACGATCTGACGGCCTTTCATTCCAAGGCGCAAACGTCGTGGTAGAGCTTCCGCAGGTGCTCGTCTGACATATCCACGATTGGCTCGTACATGAACGAGTTCAGGTGGATGTTCTCCGGCGTCATGAGCACGACGCGATCGAGCGTTCCCAGCGCCGGGTCGTCCGCAAAAAGCTCCCGAAACTTCGACGTCAAGACCTGTGTCTGCTTCGCCGTGATCCCAGCGGCAAATGCTGGATCGTTGATCCGTCTGAGCATGAAAGTCTCCGCAGCCAGTCGTGTCGCGATAGCCAGGACGATCTTGTTCTCGAAATTCGCTCCGGCAGGCGCAGATAGACATTGCTCAGCCTGCTCATGGATCAACTCCGTGATCGGTTTCCCTGGCGCAGTCGTCCCGCGCGATGCGCTCTTCTTTTTCGCTAAGAACACGTCGTCGTAGATCTCGTCGAGGTCGGCTTCCGTCAACGTCGCGGAGTCCGCCCGATAGTGCAGCATCGACGTAAGCCTCCGGAACTTCTGATCCGCCTCACCGGCCGTATATTCGACCAGATTGCGGATGAATGGGATGGACGCGATCTTTTTCTTGGCATCCTGGAAGAATCCCTTCTTGAGATCGTTTACGAAGATGTTTCTGATACCGGTCGCCTTACCAAGCGTAATGCCGGTGCTCGACTTGGTCGCCATGAAGCAATTGTTATAGCTGACGAACCGGCTCTCTAGCGTTCTGAAAAAATCAAAGTTGTGCGTCATGATGACGAGCCGAAATAGAGGGTTCTGGCTAATGTCTTTGAGGTACTCAATGATCGCGTACTTGTTCTGGTAGTCGAACGAGTCCGCGATATCATCCACTACGATGAGCGTCTCTCGGTTCTCCTTGATTCGCGTCTCGACCTCAAACATGATGTTCAGGACGTACAGCGCCTTCTTCTCTCCCGTACTTAGAGCCTCAATGAGCGAGGCCCTCGGGATCGGCTTCTTGTCTGTCCCATCGTGGTACGTGAACCCGAGCGTGATGACGGTATCATCTCCAAGCATCACGGCGGTTCGGTTCTGTGCCTCTAGGGTAAAGGGTACGACGAACCGCTCATTAAAGAGCCGGATGACGGTCTCCCACTGCGTGCGCTGTTTCGCCGCCTCGGCCTGAATCTCACGCTTTCGCGCCTTGGCCGCGCCGTACTCATTCATTAGCTCGGCGTACATCTCGAAACACATCTTCAAGTAAGACTTGAGAACGTTCTCCCGGAACTTCTTAGCATTGGCTAATTGAGACACGTAGGACTCGTGATTCAGTAGGAAGCTACGGAAGTCACGCATCTGAACGTTTGCGTCGAGAAGCTTTGCCAGCGCATCAAAACGCGCCCGGAGTTCCTTGTCCTTGAGGATCGCCTGCTTTTCTTTGGAGATAACATCCTCCAACTCTGTCTTCGTCGTAATCTCCAGTTTCTGGTCAGCGTTGAGAGTGACGGTGTGCTTAGCCGCGAAAAAGCCATTACTCGCGAGGCTCTTTGCGATCTGCCCGGCGTTGTAGTAGTCAAACGTCCCTTTTTTGAAATATGTCGACGACGCGAGCAGTTCGTTATATCTCTTGACGTACACCTCGATAACCTCCTGCGCCTCTGGCGTCCGCAGAAACGCGAGTACCTTCTCATCGAACACCGTGTCGTAGGGCACGTCTGCGAACACCGCATCGTGCATCTCGGTCAGCTCCGATTGAATGCGCGTCAGGGCAGTCTCGAACTCCTGGTCGCTGCTCGTAAAGGCGGACGACACCTCGGCTTCAAGATCCTTCTTCGACTTCGAGTGTTTCTTGAGCGCCTTGAGGAGGATATCTTTCTGTTTTTCGATTCCTGCCTGAAGCTGCTCATACTCCCTGCGCAGTTCGGCATCCACGAGTAGTATGGAGGTCTTCTCCGAATGCGCAAAGTCCTGATCATATGGTCGCACCACAAAGACGCTTTCAGCCGTGATGTCCCGTCCCTCTTCGTCCCGAACTTTACGAATGCACACCCGGTCTTCAAAGATCCGGTCGCGGGACGCCGTTCCGCGCGAGATGTCGTGAAACGTCTGCGCGAACGACGACTTCATGACTCCGTTCGGGGCGTAGATCGCCTGTGCGTTCTGCGCGCTAAAGTCCAGTGTCGCTACCAGCGACTTAATGCCATAACAATGGCGCAGATCGATTTCGAGCTTTTTCATGAAACGATTCCCAGTTCAGTATAGGCAGTAGATGCCCGCTTGGGCTCAGTACGCGTTAGCGACGTGTTTAGGTAGGTAAATCCGGATTGGTTCCGAATCAGAGTCAGCGGTTGCCGAGGGCGAGGAATAGCACGCCCAGCAAGATGAAGCCGAGGCCCATTAGTTTGGTGCGGGTGAACGGTTCGCCGAAGAAGAGCTTCGACCAGACGAGCGTCCAGACGTAGCCGAGCGAGACCATCGGGTAGAGGATCGTCAGTTCGCCTTCGCGGACGCCGAGGACGAAGAAGACGCTCGACAGCAAGAACAGCAAGACGCCCGCCGCGAGGCGCCAGTTGCGCGCGAGCGCTCCGAGGTCGAACGCCAGCCGGGCCGCGCCACCTTTAAGGAACACCGCGCCGAACGATCCGATGAACGAGGCGAGCAGCACCAGGCCGATCGAGGAAAGCGGCGTCTTCAAGCGTCGCCGCCCCGTCCCAGGAAGCTAACCCCGGCGACGATCGAGGCGACACCGGCGATCTTCCAGAAATTCAACGACTCGCCGAAAATCGCCACCGACAGCAAAAGTACCCAGACGTAGGTCAGGGAAATGATGGGGTAAAGCACCGAGAGTTCGCCGCGGCGCAGCGACAGCACCAGCAGCACGGTACTGATTCCGTAGAGGCAATATCCGGCGAACAGCGGCAGACTGCGCAGCAGAATCTGAGGATGCGAAAGGACTTGGCCGATCGAGAGTCCGGCGAGGCTCGATCCGCCGCTTTTCATCAAGATTTGCGCGGCGGCGCCCAAGAAGGTGCACATCAGGACGAGAAGAATCGAAGTGCGGTCGGCTCGATAGGGGCGCAATTTCTCATAGTAGAGCAGCGCGGACGCGAGTAGGTGCATTCGTTCGCGCATTTGGGGGAAAGCCTTCATCGTCTTTTTCGCCCATCGCCTCTACGCTGGATTCGGAGCCACATGAAGAGGATTCGCGATAACCGGCGGCGGCGGGGCAACACCTTTACGGAAACCGCACTGGTGTTCGTCCCGACGTTCGCCATGATGTTCGGCGTCGTCGATTTTTCGGTGGCGCTGTTTATGCGGAGTACGTTTCAGCACGCGGTCCGCGAGGGCGTGCGCTACGCGGTCACCTATCAGGTGAAGCCGGGGATGGGGCACGACGGCTCCATCCGTTCGGTGGTGCAGGAGAATTCGATGGGCTTCCTGAACGGCGGGGACAACGCGGAAAAGATTCGCATCCGGTACTACACGCCGGACACGTTCGAGGAAACGGTTTCGAACACGCCGGGCAATATCGTCGAGATCGCGGTGGAGAACTTTCAATGGGGGTGGATGCTGCCGCTGATGCGGACCGCCACTCCGCTAAACATGACCGCGAGGGCGACGGACGTGATGGAGGGGCTGCCGGGAGGCTCGGCGCCACCCGCGCGATGACCCGCCTTCGCCCTCATCCTCGAAGCTTGCGGCGGGAAGGACGCCGAGGCAACGCGCTGATCGAGTTCGCGCTGTGCATGTCGTTCCTAACGCCGCTGCTGCTCGGTACGTTCAACGTCGGCATGAATCTGGGCCGCAATCTGCAAGTGACGCAGCTCGCGCGAAACGCGGGCCACATGTACGTGCGCTGGGTGGACTTCTCGCAGCCGGGCAGCCAAGATATCGTGGTGCGCCTGGCGACCGGTTTGAACATGACGCGCACCGGCGGCGACGGCGTCGTGATTCTGTCGCAAGTGACCGTGCCGAGCGAGGCGGACTGCACGGCGGCGGGACTTACGGGAGGGGCGTGCGCGAATCGCGACGTGCCGGTGATTATCCATCGCGTCGCGTTCGGCAACACCGGCCTCAAGGAAAGCTCGTTCGGAACGCCGCCCGGCGACTACCTGCAATCCGACGGGTCGATCGCGACGAATACCTACCTGACGCAGAGCGCCGCGCGGGCGACGAACTGGTCGAGCGTGATGACGCTGGCTCCGGGCGAGGTGGCGTACGTATCGGAAGTGTATGTGCGGTCGCCCAACTGGGACTTGCCGACCAAATACATGGGAACGGGGGTGTACGCCCGTGCGATTTACTAAGCGGCGTGTGGCGGGTCCGGTCCGAATGGTACGCGAGTGGGGGCGAATGTCGAACCGGGAGCGGGGAATCGCGGTGGCGATTACGGCCGCGATGCTGACGTTCGTGGTCCCGGCGGTCGGGCTCGCCGTGGACGCGAGCATGTTGTACGGCGTGCGGGCGCGGCTTTCGATGGCGGTGGACGCGGCGGCGCTGGGCGCGGCGCGGTCGCTGGCCAACGGGTTGACACTGGGCGAACAGGAATCGGCGGCGATCGACACGGCGAATCGATTTTTCACGGCGAACTTTCCCGAAGGCTATCTGTACTCGACCGACCGAACCATCGCCGCATCGGTGGCCGAAACCTCGACCCGGACGCGGACGGTGACGGTGGACGTGTCGCTCAAATCTCCGTCGTACTTCCTGCGCTACCTCGGGAAAAACTACACCAACCTGCGCGCGATCGGCAAAGCGTCGCGCCGCGACGTGAACGTGATGATGGTGCTGGACCGCTCGGGTTCGCTCGCCACGGCGGGCGCGTGCACGCCGATGAAGAGCGCGGCGACGTCGTTCGCCAAGAAGTTCGCCAACTACCGCGACCGCGTGGGCCTGTTGACCTACGGCGGCGACTACCGCGTGGACTTCGCGATGCAATCGACGCCGGGCGATTTCCTCTCGGGAACGGGCAAGATTCCGGACCTGATCTCGAAGATCAATTGCACGGGCGCCACCAATAGCGCGCAAGCTTTGTGGAACGCCTACGAGCAACTGAAGCTGATTAACGAACCCGGTTCGCTGAACGTGATCCTGTTCTTCACGGACGGTCAGCCGAACACGCTGACCTTCGACTTTACGACCGCGAACGCGATGCGCACGACGGCGCGCGGCTACACGAGTCCGCCGCCGACGTCGCCGCCCACCACGGCGAAAATCACCACGCTTAGCCGGACCCCGTGCTCGACGACGACGGGCAAGCTCGGCTGGGTACAGTTTCACGATTCGAGCGGCCGGACGATCGGCATCTACAACCACATCGCCACGGCGATGCCCGCGCCCTCGTCGTCGTTGATCTCGTCGAGGACCGGTTGCGTGTTCAACATGTCGGGCGGCACTAGCTACGTGTACGGCGACGTGGGGTTCATGCCCACCACCGATATCTACGGCAATAGCGTGGTCGACGCGGGATACAAAACGCTGCAATACATCACCACCGCCGGAAGCCCCGACATCGGCAAGATTCGCATCAACCACGCCACGACGATGGAGAACGCGGGGATCAACGCCGCCAACGACGCGGCGCGCCGAATTCGCAATAACGTCACCGCGCCGGGCGATCTGAACGTCGTGATCTATTCGATCGGTTTGGGCGGCGTGGGCGCGGCGGAGGACGAGTTCTTGAATCGCGTGTCGAATACGGCGACGAGCGCCGAATACGACGCGACCAAGGCGTCCGGCATTTACGTGTTCGCGCCGACCACGGCGGAGTTGAGTCAGGCG
>Ga0164290_1000900_pt1 | contig 67553 bp, 75 predicted proteins | sample Micstemetagenome_FD_108782 | JGI IMG/M metagenome (GOLD analysis project Ga0164290, IMG submission 108782) | Contaminated culture microbial community from soil near Moab, Utah, USA - Microcoleus steenstrupii SON62 (Illumina Assembly) | ecosystem: Environmental > Terrestrial > Soil > Soil crust...
ACGCGATCACGACGCCACATGGCGCCGCGTCGGCGACATCCTCGACATCGTCTCACCCTCCGAGTGCGCCAACTACCTCCGAAACGCCGGATACGCTTCCGTCTAAATACAGCATGCTCTAGCGTGCCGGTTTTGATGCAATCAAAACCGGCACTCCAGATTCTTGTTTTGCCGTGTTTTCCGAGTCGTCAGATGATCCCGCCCGACTTGAAAACACTCAAGCCTCGAAGCGGCGGATGCTTTCCAGGTCGGCGCGGTCGAGCGGCTGCGTCAGCCACAGCCCGCCGCGTCCCTCGCGCGACCAGCGCACGATCGCACGGCGGCGGACCCCGCTCGCCAGGATCAGGTCCAGTTCGCGGCCCACGTCGAAATGCCCGTCGTGGACGAAGCCGGCACCATGCTGCGAAAGGTCGACCAGTTCGATGCGGCTGACGGTGCCGTCCTTGGCGACAATCTGCGCCTGGCTGTGAACCGGCAGGCGCGGCTGGCGATAGCCCAATGCGCGCTGCTCCGCTGCCAGCTGCTTGAGCAGGTCGGCAACATCGACTTCGGTATCGAATGCCACGCCGCACCGGCCGTCATTGGCCCAGACGACCTTTCCGCGCAGCATCACCGTGTCCGACAAGGCGATATCCAGCGTTTCACCGACCGCGATCGGCACCTCGGCGGCAAGCATCATGCCACGGTTCGACATATTGCGTACGCGCCACAAACCCGCGTCGCCGTTGCGTATCACCTTGGCGATGCGCCAGACGGTGCGATAGCGGTCGCCGCCCCGGCGATCGCCCGCTGCGGCATATTCCGGGCCCCCTGCCGGATCCGTAAAGCGACGTGGGTTCATGTCTTCCACCTTGCCGGATCAGCACCGCACCGAGCGTAAGGCACTGTAGATGCTGTAAAATAATCGCGGACGCCCGTTTTCATTATCTCATTTTTCGTTAAGATTCAATGACGTTGCAGTTTATAGTTAACATCGCTTCTTTCACGCTCCGCACGGCTGTCGGCCGGGTTACCGGTGGCAATCCTTCGTATTTTATCTGTTTTACGGCCCGGCGCGTCGCCCATTAAGCGGATTTTTCCGCTTTTTTCGTCGTGCGACAATCATTGCCGTGGATCAGTATCGCCCCGACAGCAGGACGCCGGCGCCGGGCACTTCCGTGCGCAGGCCAAGGCGAACGAGCATTTGATAGGCAGTGCAGATCGCCGCCGAAACAACGGGCAGGCCGATCCGGTCCTCGATCTGCTGCACCGCGGGAAGCGACGGCATCTGGACGCACGCCGACACGACAAGCGCGTCGACGCCCGACAGATCCAGACGCCTGTAATGGTCGAGAAGTCTGGCCGGATCCTGGGCGGCGACCTCCAGATTGTCGGGGATTTCGAGCGCCAGCCAGTCGGAGACCGCCACCCCCTCGCCCTCGATATAGCCCACGACCATTTCGGTGAGCGGTTTCATATAAGGCGCAACGAGCGCGATGCGCCTGGCTCCCAGAGCGTTCAGCCCCTCGATGAGCGCACCCGCGCTGGTCACGACCGGAGCGGCATGGCCGTTGTCGACCGTGCGCTGGTGCAGCCGCGCTTCCGACACGCGATGATAGCCCGCGCCCATGCTCATGATCGCAACGAGGCAGGCATAGCCGAGCACGTCGACCGCGGCGTCGGAAAGTTCGAGCGCACAGCGATCGGAATCGGCGTCCATCGCCGCCAATTCTTCCTTGGTCACCTTCTTCATCCGCATCCGCGACGCGTGGAAGGTGAAGCGTTCGGGCGCGACGCCCTCGCGCGCGCGCAGCAACGCCGGGATTTCCGTCTCCATCGTGACGTTCGAGCTGGGCACGATCTGCCCGATGCGGATGGGTCTCGTCATGGCGCGTTCAGACCGCGACGATCGGGTTGCGGAGCGTGCCGATGCCCTCGACCGTCGATTCGACGACGTCGCCGGGCCACAGAAACTCCTGCGGATCGCGCCCCGCCCCCACCCCCGCCGGAGTGCCCGTCGCGATGATGTCGCCGGGTTCGAGCGTCATCACGCTGGAGATGTCGGCGATGAGCTGGGGCACGTTGAACAACATGAAGCGCGTGTTGCCGTTCTGCTTCTCGACCCCGTTCACATGCGTCAGGATATTGAGGTTGTGCGGATCGCCGATTTCGTCGGCGGTGACGATGCACGGCCCCATCGGCGCGAAGCTGTCCTGTCCCTTCGACACGATCCACTGCCCCGCGCGCCGACAGTCGCGCGCCGACACATCGTTGATGACGGTGTAACCGAACACATGGCCCAGCGCGTCGGCTTCGGCCACGCCGCGCGCGGTGCTGCCGATGATCACCGCCAGCTCGGTTTCCCAGTCGAGCTGCTGCGTCACCTTCGCATTGTGGCGAATGGGGTCGTTCCACGCGATCACCGCCGTGGGGGGTTTCGAGAAGATCACCGGCTGCTGCGGCAACTCGTGCGACGTGTCGAGCGCGCGTGCCGATTCAGCGACATGCTCGGTATAGTTGAGCCCGATGCCGAAGATATTCTTGCGCGGGCGCGGGATCGGCGCGAGCAGGGTGGCGTTGCCCTCGGGAAGCGACGTGCCCACCAGATCGGCGGTCGTCGCGCTTTCGACCGCTTCGCGAAGGAAGCGCACGCCAATCGGCCCCAGGTCGATGAAGTCGAGCATTGTCGAAGGCAGATCATGTCCGATCGCATCGCCGAAACAGGCAACGTCGATTATCAGCCCGTCGTGAAGAAGGCCGAGGCGCGGTTCGGTTTCGACCGTGCGATACGTCACAAGGCGCATAATCTGTCCTGTCTGGTCAGGCGGGCTGGTGGCCGCCGTGGTCGGGATAGGCTTCCTCGATCCGGACGCCGAGCGCCTCCATCACGGGAAAGTCGTTGAACGAGAAAAGGAAGGCCTCTTCGTCCGGGTCGAGATTGACATGCTCGTGCCAAACCCAGGCGGGCACACAGAAAATATCGTGCGTTTCCCAGTCGAAGCGTGCGCCGCCGATGATCGAATAGCCGCGCCCGCCCGCGACATTATAGACGACATTGCCCGTGTGGCGGTGCGCTTTCCCGCGAAAACCGCCTTTGAGCATCTGCATGTGCGCGCCCATCGTCTGGAGCGCCCAGCCGCCCGTGAGCGGGTTCGAGTAGCGCAGCATATGCCCGTCGAAGGGCGACCCGTCGGACACTTTGGCGAGGTTCCACAGCGCGTCGCGCGTCGCGTCCCAGCGATAGACCATGACCGGCGAATAGGGCTTCTCCCACGCCGCGACGCCTTCGGGCCGCAGCGCGGCGCCGCCAAAGGTGTGCGGCAGGTCGTCTATCGGAAACGCCGCGGCCTGCGTCGGCTGGTCATAGACCGCGTAGAAATTGGTCTCGAGGCTGTTCATCAGCGGAATGTCGAGCCCGTCCTGCCAGATTGACACCTCGCCGTCCGCCACAACCCCATGGTCGTGCCAGCAGCCGCCCGGCGTCAGCACATAATCATTGGCGCCCAGCGTGATGTGGTGGCCGTCAACGACGGTATAGGCCCCCTTCCCCTCCATGATGAAGCGGTGCGCCGAGGCGGTGTGCTTGTGCGCGGGGGTAATCTCGCCGGGGCGCATCGCCTGCATTCCACTGAACAGCCAGCCGCAGACCGCGACATTCTCGCGCCCTGCGTCGCTGTCGTTGAGCAGCGTCACGACGCGGCGCCCCGCCTCTTCGGGCCTTACGAGGTCGAGCGCGCGGAGGCACATGGCGCGCATGTCGGCGTAGCGCCAGAGCGTCGGGCGATAGCGTGTTTCGGGCTCCCACGGCTCGATCGCATTGGCGCGTTTCCAGAAGGCGCCGGCGTTGCGCGCTGCAAGCTCCTGATAAAAGGCCTCCAGTTCGGGCGTGTCGGTGACCCGCGACCGGCCGAGCACATCGTCGCGCGGGTCGATGGTTGTGGGATTATCTGCCATCATGGCGCCTCCTCGCCGGGATCGACGGGCGGCACCTCGTCGACGAACAGGGCCGACGCGCGCGGCGTGCGGTCGACCGTCAGGTTGAAGATGTCGAAGCGGTTATAGCCGCCGATGATGTCGTGCATCAGCTTGGGCCGGACGCACTCGCCAAGGTCGATGTCGGCGTAGACGATGCCTTCTTCGTCGATCAGCGGCTCGCCGACCGGATGGCCGTGCGGGTCGATCACGCCCGACCAGGCACTGTTCGGGCGCGATAACAGGTCGCGGTTCTGCGGGCGGTCGGCGCTCATCGCCGCGACGATCTCCTCGCTTATCGCCGAGCAGGCGACGATGGTGAAGACCTTGCCCTCGAAGCTGTGGGCGGTTGCACGGATCTTGATGGCTTCCGCCATATTGTAGGATGCGGGCGCGACGGGCAGCGCGATATAATTGGCGACGTGAACCAGCTCGCCCTGCGACAGCAGCGCGAAGCGCGCGAGCGTGTTGGTATTTTCCCCGCACGCCAGCGTGCCGAGCGGCCCGACGGGCGTGTCATAAACGCGGATCGAGCTGCCGTCGCCACCCGCCCAGGTCAGTTTCTCGGCCCAGGTCGGCACCAGCTTGCGGTGCCGCCCGAGCAGGCGGCCGCCGGCGCCGATGATGAGGTTCGTGTTATAGAGCGTGCCGACGCTGACCGGATCGCGTTCGTTGATGCCGATGACGACGGTGCAGCCATAATCGCGCGCGGCGTCGCAAAGCGCCGCGACTTCGGGACCATCGACAAGCACCGACGCGCGATAAAGCCGCTCGTGCCATTCGGCCCCTTCGATCGGCGTCATCAGCCAGTTCCAATAGGGATAGGCGGAAACAAACACTTCGGGGAAGGCGACGAGCTGCGCGCCGTTTCCGGCCGCCTCGGCGATCAGCGCGCAGGCCTTGTCGACGGTGCGCGCGGTGTCGAGGAACACCGGCGCGGCCTGCACCGTGGCGACGCGCGATTTGGGCAGGACGGGCGCCGAGACGTCGCTCATGTCACCGCCGCGCGCTGATGATACTGCGGCTTGTCCCATGCCCGCATCGCGCAGACGATTTCGAGCCGCCGGGCCGTCTCAACGATGTCGCGATAGCGCAGATACAGCGGCGTCAGCCCGAAGCGCAAAATGTCGGGGGTGCGGAAGTCGGCGATGACATCCAGTTCCTTGAGTGCCTGGACGATCTGATATCCCTGCGGGTGCGCATAGGCGACCTGGCTGCCGCGCAGCGCATGATCCTGCGGGCTCGCCAACGCGAAGCCATAGGTGTCGCAGAGCGGCCGCATAAGCTCGATAAACAGGTCGCCGAGCGCGAGCGACTTGCGGCGCACCTCGCGCATGTCGGCTTCGAGCATCAGATCGACACCGACTTCGAGCGCCGCGAGGCCGAGCACCGGCGGCGTGCCGCATTGGAAGCGCTCGATCCCCGCGGCGGGATCGTAATCTTCTTCGAAATCGAACGGCCGCGCATGGCCGAACCAGCCCGACAAGATCGGCGTGGCGCCATGGTGCCGCGCGGCGGCGAAGAGATAGGCGGGCGCGCCCGGACCGCCGTTCAGGAACTTGTAGCCGCAACCGATCGCAAAATCGGCGTTCGCGCCGTTGAGGTCGACCGGAATCGCGCCCGCGCTGTGGCTCAGATCCCAGACGATAAGCGCACCGGCGTCGTGCGCCGCGCGCGTGATCGCCGCCATGTCGCGCACGCGGCCCGACTTGTAGTGAACCTGCGTGAGCAGGAGCACCGCAACATCGTCATTCAGCGCATCGACCACCTCCTCGGGCGCGACGGTCAGCGCCTTGACGCGCCCGCCCGAAAAGGCCTCGATGCCCTGCATCATATAGACGTCGGTGGGGAAGTTGGTTGCTTCCGACAGGATCACCGTGCGTTCGCGTCGCAAGGAAAGCGCGGCAGTCAAGGTCTTGAAGATATTGACCGAAGTGGAGTCGGTTGCGACGATCTCCCCAGCCTTGGCGCCGAGCAGCCGGGCGATCTTGTCGCCGATCCGCCGCGGCGCCGTCGACCATTCGGCGGCGAGCCACGAGGTAATCAGCCCCTCGCCCCATTCTTCGCCAATAACCCCCGCCAGCCGCTCGCCCGTCGCCCTGGGCAGCGCGCCGAGCGAATTGCCGTCAAGGTAGATCAAGCCTTCGCGCAGCTGGAAGCGCCTGCGAAAATGCGCGAGCGGATCGGCGGCGTCGAGCGCCGACACATCGGGGGCGGTCATCGTGCCGGTCATGCCATCTCCCTCAATATCGCGCGCACCGGGCTGGCGTCGGCGCCGACGATGCGCAGCGGCAGCGCAACGAGTTCGTATCGGCCGGGCGGCGCGTCATCGAGCACCAGCCCCTCCAATATCCGCATATCGGCCGCCTTCACCGCCTGATGCGCGTCGAGCGTTTTCGACTGTTCGGGGTCGAGCGAGGCCGCGTCGGTGCCGATCAGGCGCACACCCATGCGGCCCATTTTTTCGACCACTTCGGCCGCGATCGCGGTGAAATCGCTGTCCCATTCATCGTGCGGAAAACGCGCATAGGTGCGCAGCAGCACGCGCTCGGCGCCCTCGACCGCACCCCAATCGACATCGCCGACCTCGACCCGCCCGCGCGCGTGGCGCACGTCGAGCAGCACGCACGGTCCGATATAGGGTTCAAGCTCGCAGTCGGCCGACGAAGCGCCGTCATTGGCATAGTGGAGCGGCGCGTCGCCATGCGTTCCCGCGTGCAGCGGCGTGAACATGCCGCCGACATTGACCGGGCAGCCATCGCCGATCACCGCATGGCTGTGCAGCGCGAAGGCGGGCTCGCCCGGCCATACCGGCACCGCGGCGTGGAGCGGCTGCGAAATGTCCCAGATGCGGCTCATTGGCGCTCCCCCGTCGCATAGTCGCCACCCTCGCGCGGCGCGACCATCTCGGTGCGCATCGACCAGAGTTCGGGAAAGAAGCTGAGACCCAGCGCCTTGACGAGATAATTGACCCCCGACGAGCCGCCGGTGCCGGGCTTGTGCCCGATCACGCGCGCGACGGTCTTCATGTGCTTGAAGCGCCATTCCTGGAAATAATACTCCAGCGCGGTGATCTTTTCGGCGAGCATATAGAGGTCCCAATGATGCTCGGGGTCGGTGTAGATGGCGAGCCACGCCTGCTCGACCGCTTCCGACGCTTCATAGGGCTGCGTCCAGTCGCGCTCCAGATGATCGGCGGGAATGGCAAAGCCGCGCCGCGCGAGCAGCCGCAGCAGCTCGTCATAGAGCGACGGCGCCTCGAACGCCGCGCGCAGCCGCGCGGTGGCTGCGGCATCATCCTTGTGGACGATCATCATGTCGCCGCGCTTGTTGCCGAGCAGATATTCGAGCTCGCGATATTGCTGCGACTGAAAGCCCGAGGCGCGACGCAGGAAACCGCGAAAGGTCAGGAAATCATGCGGAGTCAGCGTCGCGAGCACTTCCCAGCTGTGGATCATGTGACGCTGGATCGTCGCGATGCGGTCAAGCCCCTTGCCCGCGACCGCCAGCCGGTCGGCCTTGATCGCGTCGTAAACGATCCGCCCCTCGTGCAGCACGAGTTTCAGCCACAGCTCCATCGTCTGGTGCATGATGATGAACAGCATCTCGTCGGGCTTGTCCGACACCGGCACCTGCGCCGACAGCAATTGCGCCGTCTGGATGTGCCGCGCATAGGTCAGCCCATTGTCCCACTGGATCGTCTCGCCGTCGATCTCGGTTTCAAAAACCTCGGTATCGCCGTCGCGCGTCTGCCTGATCATATGCCCGCCTCTCCGTCGCCCGACCACGGCGCCGCGGTCGGCAGGCGTCCTTCATAGGCGACATCGCCGCGCCACGCATCACCCGGCGCGATGGCCGGTTCGCTCGCGATCTTGCGATAGAGGCTGGCGAAATCGGCCTCCTCGGTCGCGCGCAGCAATTGCTCGAACCCCGCGACGACGAAATAGGTCTGCTGAAAGGCGTCGAAATGATAGCGCGTCCGCATCACGCGCTCGACGTCGAGCCAGACGCGCCGCGGTTCGGGCGCGGTCAGCGCAAAGGCCGTTTCGGCGAGGCTCGACAGCAGCCCGCCGCCGAAGGCGCGCAATTCGCCCTCCTCCACCACCAGCCCGAACTCGACCGTATAGAGCCAGAGCCGCCCGAGATAATCCGACGCCCCCAGCTTTTCGGCGCGCAATCCCGCCTCGCCATAAGCGACCAGAAAATCGCCGAAGGCCGGATCGGCCAGCATCGGCACATGCCCGAAAATGTCGTGAAACATGTCGGGCTCTTCGCTGTAGGCGATCTGTTCGGGCGGGCGCAGGAAATTGGCGGCGGGAAAGCGCCGGTTCGCCAGATGCTCGAAAAAGGGGGCGTTGGGAATCCAGCCGGGGACCGCGACGACTTCCCAGCCCGATGCGAGTTTCAGCCGCGCGTTAAGCTCGGCAAAGTCGGGAACGCCGGGTTTCAGCCCGCGCAACAGGTCGAGCCCGTCGAGGAAGGCGCGGCAGGCATAGCCGCCCAGCGCCGCCGATTGCCGGTCGAACAGGGTCTCCCACGTTCGATGCTGTTCCGGTGTGAAGGCCTGCCAATCCTGCCGCATCGTCCAGTCGGCCGCGACGCCTTCGGGCGGGGTGTCGAAAATGTGCGTCGCGGCCAAGCCTTCCTCCCAAGCTCTCGTTTCGCAGCGTAGCGCGGACCCGAGCGAACATTGTTCGGATTATCGGCCGTTGAGCCACGAGAGCCGAACAAACGTCCTTTCAATTCGACGTTTGCCGGAACATAATTCCGCCAAGCGGCGCGATGACCGCGCCATTTGACTACACAACGATTCGGGACGGAACGCATGGACAGGCTCGACTGGAAGATCATCGCCAACCTCGAACGCGACGGGCGGCTCTCCTATGCCGAGCTTGGCGAGCAAGTCGGCCTGTCCAAATCGCCCTGCTGGTCGCGGGTCAAGGCGCTGGAGGCGGACGGCGTGATCGCGGGCTATGCCGCGCGGATCGACCCCGAGACGATCGGTCTCGCGGTGCAGAGCTTTGTCGAGGTGCAGATCCGCTTCGACGCGCATGGCGAGTTCGAGGCGGCCGTGCTCGCGCACCCGGCCGTCGTCGAATGCCACACCACCGCCGGCGAAAGCGACTATCTGCTCAAGGTTTTCGCGCGCTCGGCCGACCATCTCGACGAGCTGCTGCGGCACAATCTGTCGAAACTGCCCGGTGTGCAGCGGCTCAAAACGGTCGTCTGCCTCAAGACGATCAAGCGCCACGGCGACCTGGCTGAATGGGCGCGCATCACCGAAGATCAGGGCAGAACACGCTAAATCGCTGTTTTGCCGATCGGATTGTCGCTACCGTCCACAGCCGCCCGAACCGCGCGGAAATAATCGCACCGAAACGGCGCAAATCCCCCTTAAATCCGGCATCATGCGCTCGTTAAAGCTCGCATGACCACCAAAGCGACAGCATCGAACGAGCCGGTAGGGCGGCTCATGGGTTGGCTGGGGCTTCGCCGCGCGCGCCGCGGCACCTCCGATGGCGGATATCCGCCCCCCGACCCCGGCGGCCCGCGCGACCTCGCGCGCGAGGCGCGTTACGAGCTCGCCGCCTCGATCACCTCCTTCCTCGTCGACAATGATCTCGAAGTTTCGCCCGCGAACCTGCTGATCGCGCATGGCGCCTTTTCGGGCAGCAATCCCCGGCTGGCGCGGCGCGTCGTGGCGCAGGCACAAAGTCCGCAGGGCATCACCCAGAAATGGCTGGACGAACTCGGCGAAGAGGAAAGCGGTCAGCCCGACCGCGTCGAACTCGACAAGCTGATGACGCGGCTCGAGGCGAATCTCGACGCCTTTCACACCAATACAAGGCAAGCGCGCTCCGCCACGAGCGATTACGGGATCGAACTCGAACAACATGTTTCCGACCTCGAGCAATTGCAAAAGACCGGCCGCATCGTTTCCAGCCTCGCCGATCTCGCCAAGGTCATGCTCGAACGGACGCGCAAGGCCGAAGAGGATATGCGCAAGAGCGAGGATGAGGCAAAGGCGCTGCGCCGCAGCCTCGACCGCGCCAAACGCGATGCCGAACTCGACTATCTGACCGGCCTGCCCAACCGCCGCGCGTTCGAAAACCTGCTCGACCGCCATTACAGGGAAGCGCGCGCCGCGCTCGAACCGCTGAGCGTCGCCTTTTGCGACATCGACGAGTTCAAGAAGGTCAACGACACGCACGGCCATGAAGCGGGCGATCGCGTCATCAAGGCGATCGCCGATACGCTGGCCCGCATCTCAAACGACAAATGCCACGTCGCGCGGCACGGCGGCGAGGAGTTTGTCATGCTGTTCCGCGGACTGACGCCGACCGAAGCGGCCGAAAAGCTCGACGACGCGCGCGAGGCGCTCGCCGACCGGCGCCTTATCAACCGCAAGACCGACGAGCCGTTCGGGCAGATCACCTTTTCGGGCGGCGTGGCCGATGTCTTCGGCTATGGCGACGCGCGCGCCGCGTTGAAAGCAGCCGATGAAGCGCTTTACCGGGCGAAAGCGGGCGGCCGCAACTGCATCCGCATCGCCGATCCGGCCTGATGGCCGACCTGCCGCGAGGGCGCGGGAGCCGCGGGCAACGCGCCTGATCGCCCGTTGCCCGCGGCCTTGCCGTCAGGCGACCGGACGCCGCGCGTAATAGCCGAATCCGGCGATCACGGCGTAGCACAGAGCGGGAAGCAGCAGCGCGGTTGCGAGGCTGCCCGTCAGATCGGCGATGACGCCTGTGGCCAGCGGAACGACCGCGCCGCCAAAGATCGCCACGTTGATGATACCCGATCCGTCGGCCGCGCGCGGCCCGAGCTTTTCCGACGCAAGGCTGAAGATCGTCGGAAACATGATCGCGTTCATCAGGCCGATCGCCAGCAGGCTGTAGCCCGAGACGACGCCGGTGGTGTTGGTCGAAATCAGGATCAAACTGATCGCGCCGATCGCGACGCAGGCCAGCAGCTTGCCGGGACTGACAACGCGCATCAGGCCCGATCCGATAAAGCGGCCGACCATCGCGCCGCCCCAATAATAGCCGATCAGCTTGCCCGCATCCTGCTCGGCCAATGCCATGACGCCTGGCTGCATCAGATAGTTGACGATGAGCGAGCCGATCGACACCTCGGCGCCGACATAGAGGAAAATGCAGAGCGCGCCGAAGCCGAAGCGCGGCCGTCGCAGCAGATCCAGACCCGCAAGGCCCGTACTCGCTTCATGCTTTTCGCCTTGCAAGCGGTTGCGGAACAGCCACACGGCGCCCGCGACGACCGCGAGCGCGGCGGCGATGCCCAGATAGCCGTGGACGATCGCCTGGCTTTCGGCGGTGCGATAGGCGTCGAGTTCGGCACCCGACAGTTGGTCGGCGCTGACGGTCGCAAGGCTGCCAAGGATCAGGATCGACCCGACGATGGGAAAGATGGTGGTCCCCAGCGAATTGAACGCCTGTGCAAAGGTCAGGCGGCTGTGCGCCGTTTCGGGCTTGCCGAGCAGCGAAATGAGCGGATTGGCGACGACCTGCACGATCACCACGCCGCTCGCGAGCACGAACAGCGCGAGCAGGAAGAGGCCATAGACCGCCTGCTGCGACGCGGGGATGAAGAGCAGGCAGCCGGCAAGCATCGTCAGCAGCCCCGCCACGGCACCGCGCATATAGCCGATCCTCTTGACCAGCTTGGCGCCCGGAATGCCGATCACCAGATAGGCGGTGAAGAAGCAGAACTGGATCAGCATCGCCTGCGTGTAATTGAGCGTGAACAGCTCCTTCAGCTTCGGGATCAGCACATCGTTCAGCGACGTGATACCCCCAAAGATGAAGAACAGCCCCATCACGAACAGCCGCAGCTCGGGCGCGTCGACATGCGTGCCCTCCGCTTCGATCGCGACCGGGTCGGTGCTCGATGAAATATCCGGCGCTAAAGCCATGTCACTCTCCCCAATTTGGTCTTGGCGAACCTGGTGCTGGTCTTGTCGCTTTGCGGGCAGCGGGCAAGCCCGCGCGCGGTCCAGGCATTCGTATTCAACGGCTCCAGCGCGCAAAGATCGCGGTCGGCAACAGCAGCCCGCGCGCCTCCTCGCGCACCGCCAGCTCGCCGCATTCGACGCGGCCCGGCAGGTCGGCGAAAAGCTGTGCAAGCAGCTCCCCGATCGCGAGCGCCGACATGCGCACCGCATAGACGGTGAGGAACAGCGCGCGGCTGTCGGCGTCGAGCAAGCGGCGGCAATCGGCAAGCAACGGCGCCAGCCCCTCTTCGATCTGCCAGCGCTCATTATTGGGTCCGCGGCCGAACTTGGGCGGGTCGAGCAGGATCGCGTCATAGCGCCGCCCGCGCCGCACCTCGCGCGCGGTGAACTTGCCCGCATCATCGACGATCCAGCGTATCGGCTTGTCGGCCATCTCGCCAAGCGCCGCATTTTCGCGCGCCTGCGCCACCGACTTTTTCGACGCATCGACATGGGTGACCGACGCCCCAGCGGCCGCAAGCGCCTGGCTGCCGACCCCGGTATAGCCGAAGAGGTTGAGGAAGGCCGGGTCCGCCTTGTCGGCGATGCGCTCGCGCAGCCAGTCCCACACCGGCGCCATGTCAGGAAAGAAGCCCAGATGGCGGAACGGCGTGCAGGAGGCGGTGAAGCGCGCCTCGCGCCAGCCAAGCGGCCAGCCCTCGGCGGGCACGGGCCTATTGTAATACCAGCGGCCGCCGCCATCGTCGTCCGACGCGGGAATGAACTCGCCGTCGGCTTGGTCCCATTCGCTTGTCGGCAGCGCGGGCGCCCACATCGCCTGCGGTTCGGGCCGGATGAAGCGATAGGGGCCATAGCGTTCGAGCTTGCGGCCGCCCCCGCTGTCGACCAGCCCATAATCGTCCCATGCCTCGCCGACGAGCGTGACGAGGGGCAGAAGATCAGCCACGCGCGGCTTCCGCGAGGATAAACGCCTTCACCGCGTCATAATCGCCGGGAAGCTTGGTATAGCGTTCCTCGCGCTCGAACAGATTGCCCAGCCGCGCGGGGAGCGGCGGGCGCACGCCGGTCGCGCGCTCGACCGCCTCGCGGAACTTCGCCGGATGCGCGGTAGCGAGCGTGACGACCGGAACATCGGCGTCGATCTCCAGCGTGCGCGCCGCGGCAAGCCCGACCGCGCTGTGCGGGTCGATCAACTGCCCGCCCCGCTCCTGCGCCCAGCGCAGCGCAAGCGCCATCGCGTCGCCGTCGATGCGCGCGCTCGAAAACAGGTCGCGCGCGCCGCCGAGCATGTCGGCGGGGATCGTCATCGCGCGCTTCGCATCGAACTCGCCCATCATGCCGGTGATCGCCGCGCCGTCGCGGCCCGCGAGGTCGAACAGCAATCGCTCGAAATTGCTGCTGACCTGGATGTCCATGCTCGGCGTTGCGGTCGGGGTTACCGTCCCCGCGCTATAGTCGCCGCTGGTCAGCGCACGATGCAGGATGTCGTTGACATTGGTTGCGACGACCAGCCTTGCGACGGGCAAACCCATCTGCGCCGCGACATAGCCCGCGAACACGTCGCCGAAATTGCCCGTCGGCACGCTGAACGCCACCGGGCGGTCGGGACCGCCAAGGCGCACCGCGGCGTAGAAATAATAGACGATCTGCGCCATCAGCCGGGCCCAGTTGATGCTGTTGACCGCCGACAGATTGACCTTGCCCCGCGCCTCTTCGTCGCCGAACAGCCGCTTCACCATCGCCTGCGCATCGTCGAAACTGCCGTCGATCGCGATATTGTGGACGTTGGGCGCCAGCACCGTCGTCATCTGGCGCCGCTGCACGTCGCTGACGCGGCCTTCGGGGTGGAGCATGAAGATGCGGATATGCTCGCGCCCGGCGACCGCCTCGATCGCCGCCGATCCCGTGTCGCCCGACGTTGCGCCGACGATGGTGATGGCGGTGTCGCCGCCCGCGAGGAACGTCTCGAACAATTCGCCGAGCAATTGCAGCGCGACGTCCTTGAACGCCAGCGTCGGCCCATGGAAGAGTTCGAGCAGCCAGTGGCGATGATCGAGCTGGACCAGCGGCGTCACCGCATCGTGGCTGAACCGGCCATAGGCAGCCTTGCACAGCCTGCGCAGCTCGTCCTCCGCCAGCACGCCCGCGACAAACGGCAGCATGATGCGCACTGCGGTTTCGGTGTAGTCGAGCCCCGCCAGTGCCCTGATCTCGTCTTTCGACATCTGCGGCCATCTGGTCGGCACATAGAGCCCGCCATCGCTGGCAAGGCCCGCGAGCGTGGCGGCACGAAAGTCGAGGGTCGGCGCAGCGCCGCGGGTGCTGATATAGTCCATGACGCAGATGCGCCTAGCGGCGACGGCTTACGGTCGCAAGCGGCGACGCACGGCCAGGATATAGATGACCAGCGCCGCGGCGGCGAAAAGGAACCATTGCACCGCATAGGCCAGATGATTGTTCGGCGTGTCGTCGGCCGACGGCACCGCGCTCGGCCGCAGCCCCGCGACCGGCGTGTCGGCGACCAGCATCGCGCGCGGGGGGGACGCCTTGCCCGACGCCCGCGCGATCATGCTCGGCTGTTGGGGGCCGGGCACGATCGTCCCCTGCACGATCCCGCCGCGCCATTTCGGCGGCGTGAAATCGTCGCCGATCCCGACATCGACCAGCACGCCCGGTCCTTCGGCCCCGGTGCGGCAGTCGGCGATCATGCGAAAGCCGGTGCGGCCCTTGCGGTCGGTGCCGCTGCGCGGATCCCAGCGCACGGGTTCGAGGCAGACGACGCTGCTCTTGCGATAGAGCATCGCGTCGGGAACGGGCGGTAGTTCGGGGTAGGTGACGAGCGACGACATCGCCATATTGCGCTCGTAAAGCGCGATCAGCGCTTCCTTGTCGGCCTTGCGCTGGAGTTGCCAGATGCCGAGGCCGATCATCACCGCGACCGCGATGAGCACGAGCAGCGTCGGGATCAGCGGCCAGCGCGGCGTCGGCGACGCCGCGGGCGGGGTCGGTGCGGCGGGGTCAGTCATGCGGATCGTCCAGCTTGCGCCCCTCGGCCGCCTGCCGCTGATGTTCGATCGCGAGCAGCGCCGCCTTGCCGACGCGCAGGCCATAGACGACCGCCGCGGCGGTGAGCGGCACCCACAGCAGGACATGCACCCAGAAGGGCGGACGCACCATGGCGTCGAGCGCGAGCGCGGCCACAACCAGCAGCGCGCCGATGAAGAGGGTTAGGAACGCCGCGGGCCCGTCGCCGACATTATAGGCCGAAAAATCGAGCGCACACATGCGGCAGTGCGATGCGAACTTCACCGGCCCGTCGAACAGCGTCTGCGCGCCGCAGCGCGGGCAAAGGCCAAAAAGGGCAGCGCGCGCGACTGGCGGCTGCCCTTTTTGATCTGGCTTTTCGCCGGGCAATTTAGTGCGCAGCGACCGGCGCGCCCCAGCCGCCCCAGACATAGACGATGATGAAGAGGAACAGCCACACGACGTCGACGAAGTGCCAGTACCAGGCGGCCGCCTCGAACCCGAAATGCTGCTGCGGGGTGAAATGCCCCTTATAGGCGCGCACCAGGCAGACGATCAGAAAGATCGTGCCGACAAGAACGTGGAAACCGTGGAACCCCGTCGCCATGTAAAAGGCCGAGCTGTAATTGCTCTGGCCGAAACCCCACGGCGCGTGGGCATATTCATAGGCCTGGATCGACGAGAAGACGATCCCGAGGATGATCGTCGCCCACAGGCCTTTTTTCAGGCCCTCGCGGTCGCCGTGGATCAGCGCGTGGTGCGCCCAGGTGATCGTCGTGCCCGAGCAGAGCAGGATCAGCGTGTTGAGCAGCGGCAACGAAAAGGGATCGATGACCTCGATGCCCTTGGGCGGCCACATGGTGATCGCATCGGCGCCCTCCTGCCCGAAGAGCGAGGTCACCGCGCCGTCGGCATATTCGATCGGCACCGGGAACAGCGAAAAGTCGAACCAGGCCCAGAACCAGCCGACGAAGAACATGACTTCGGACGCGATGAACAGGATCATGCCATAGCGCAGGTGGAGCTGGACGACCGGGGTATGGTCGCCCGCATGGGCTTCGTTGATGACGTCCGCCCACCAGCTGAAGAAGGTCGCGATCACGCCCATGAAGCCGAGGCCGAGCACCCATTTGCCCGCGGCGCCGAAATAATCGTCGTGCATGAACATGACGAGGCCGAAGAACATCACGAGCGCCGCGAACGAGCCGATGAGCGGCCAGACGCTGGGGTTTACGAGGTGATAGTCATGATGTTTGGCACCGGCCATGTCACAATTCCCGTTTTTGCTGCCCCAGCATCGCGATTCCCCACCGCCTGCCGGTCCTTGTTAGACTCTTGGATGCGGCCTTAGCTCGCCTTTTTGCCCCCGTCTACAGGGTGGAAGGTATAGCTTAGCGTGATTTCCTGTACGTCGCGCGCGTCGGGATCGTCCATGATCGCGGGGTCGACGAAGAAGAGCACCGGCATCCGCATCTGCTGCCCCGGTTCCAGCCGTTGCTCGGTAAAACAGAAGCACTGGATCTTGGTGAAATATTTGCCCGCCTGCGTCGGCGTGACGTTGAAGCTGGCGGTGCCGACGACCGGCGTCGCCGAATTATTCTCGGCGATGAAGATCGCCATGTCACGCGCGCCGATGCTGACCGTATCGCGCGGATGTTCGGGATAGAATCTCCACGGCAGTTCGGGCGACACATTGGCATCGAAGCGCACCGACATCGTCTGGCTGAGGATTTGGGGTTCGGCCGCCGACGCCGCCGCATCGTAACGCTGCGTCGTGCCGCCAAAGCCGGTCACGCGGCAGAAAAGGTCATAGAGCGGCACCGCGGCAAAGCCCAGGCCGGTCATCGCGAGGGCGAGGATGCCGGCGAGACCGGCCGTTCTGGCTTTGGGGGACAGGCTCTGGATCATGCGAATATCTGCATTTTGGCGATGGTAATGAAGAAGAACAGCACCGCGAGCGCGCCGAGCAGCCACGCCATCATATTCGCGCGGCTGCGCTGGCGGCGGCGATATTCGGTCTCGTCGAAGGGCGGCTGGTCAGGTTCATTCGTCATAGCGGCCACCAATGATCGACGACGACCGCGCCGAACAGAATGAAAAGATAAGCGATCGAAAAGGCGAACAGCCGCTTTTCGGGCTGCATCCGGTCGCCCTCGCCCGTCGTCCTTGTGCCGACCTGCACCGACAACAGGAGAAAGATTGCCGAGAGCAAAATCGCCGTCCAGCCATAAAGCGCACCAGTAAAGCCCAGCGGCCAGGGCGCGACCGCCGCCGCCGCCATGATCAGCGCATAAAAAAGGATCTGGCGCCGCGTCGATTTCTCGCCCGCGACGACGGGCATCATCGGGATGCCCGCGGCGGCATAGTCCGATCGCACGAACAGCGCGAGCGCCCAGAAATGCGGCGGGGTCCAGAGGAAGATGAGCAGGAAGAGCAGCACGGGGAGCGGCGCGATCGATCCCGTCGCCGCGACCCAGCCGATCAGCGGCGGAAAGGCGCCCGCCGCGCCGCCGATGACGATATTCTGCGGCGTCCGCGGCTTCAGCCACATCGTATAGATGAAAACGTAAAAGAGGATCGATGCGGCAAGCAGCAAGGTCGCCTGCCAGTTCGACGCGAACAGCATCAGGAACAGCGAAAAGGCGGCAAGGCCGATACCGAATTGCAGCGCGGTCTGCGGATCGAGCCGCCCGGCGGGCAGCGGTCGCCCCGCCGTGCGCTTCATCTTGGCGTCGAGCCCCGCCTCATACCATTGGTTGAGCGCGCCCGACGCCCCGGCGCCCAGCGCGATCGCGAGGATCGACGAAAAGCCGAGCACCGGATGCACGTCGCCCGGCGCCGCGAGCAGGCCGCACAGCGCGGTGAACACCACCAGCGACATGACGCGCGGCTTGGTCAGCGCGAACAGGTCGCGCCAGTCGGCGGGCAGCGTCATCGCATCATGGGTCAGGCTTTGCGCCATGTTAACTCCAGGCCGGGTTCGACCATCTCATATCCCGTCTCAATTTTTACCGTCATGCTGAACTTGTTTCAGCATCCATGGTCCGCCCATTCCTTCAACGCAGCGCCGCTGGAGAGGACTGGCCATGGATGCTGAAACAAGTTCAGCATGACGAAGGGAAAGAGACAGGCATTCTTTCCCTGATCGCCGCCCCCGGCACGCCGGAGGCGGCGAAACCGATCAGGCAATACGCGGCAGTTCATTGAACTGGTGGAACGGCGGCGGGCTCGACAGCGTCCATTCGAGCGTCGTCGCGCCTTCGCCCCACGGATTGTCCGCCGCCTTCTTGCCCGCGACCAGCGACCAGAGGATGTTCGCAAAGAAGATCAACACGCCCACGCCCATGATGACATAGCCCCAGGACGAGATGAGGTGCCAGAAGGCATAGGCGTCGGGATAGTCGGGGTAACGGCGCGGCATTCCCTGCTGGCCCAGGAAGTGCTGGGGGAAGAACAGGACGTTCACGCCGATGAAGAAGATCCAGAAGTGCAGCTGGCCCAGAAACTCATTGTACATCCGGCCCGACATCTTCGGGAACCAGTAATAGAAACCGGCGAAGAGCGAGAAGACCGCGCCGAGCGAAAGCACATAGTGGAAGTGCGCGACGACATAATAGGTGTCGTGGAGCGCCGTATCGACGCCGCCGTTCGCGAGCACCACGCCGGTCACGCCGCCGACGGTGAACATGAAGATGAAGCCCAGCGACCAGACCATCGGGGTCTTGAAGCTCATCGAGCCACCCCACATCGTCGCGATCCAGCTGAAGATCTTGATGCCCGTCGGGACCGCGATCACCATCGTTGCGGCGGTGAAATACATCTTCAGGTTCACGCTCATGCCGACGGTGAACATGTGGTGCGCCCACACGATGAAGCCGACGACGCCGATCGCGACCATGGCATAGGCCATGCCGAGATAGCCGAACACCGGCTTGCGGCTGAAGGTCGAGATTATCTGGCTGACGATGCCGAATCCCGGCAGGATCATGATGTAAACTTCGGGGTGGCCGAAGAACCAGAAAAGATGCTGGTAGAGGACGGGATCGCCGCCGCCCGCCGCATCATAGAAGGTGGTGCCGAAGTTGCGGTCGGTCAGCAGCATCGTGATCGCCGCGGCGAGCACGGGCAGCGCGAGCAGCAGCAGGAAGGCGGTGACGAGCACCGACCACACGAACAGCGGCATCTTGTGCAGCGTCATGCCCGGCGCGCGCATGTTGAAGATGGTGGTGATGAAGTTGATCGCACCCAGGATCGACGCCGCGCCCGCAAGGTGGAGCGAGAAGATCGCCATGTCGACCGCGGGCCCTGCCGAACCGCTGGTCGACAGCGGCGCATAGACCGTCCAGCCGGTGCCGGCGCCAAGACCGCTGCCGCCCGGCACGAACATCGACCCGACCAGCATGACGAACGCCACGAAGGTCAGCCAGAAGCTGACATTGTTCATGCGCGGGAAGGCCATGTCGGGCGCGCCGATCATCAGCGGCACGAACCAGTTGCCGAAACCGCCGATCATCGCGGGCATGACCATGAAGAACACCATGATCAGGCCGTGCGCGGTGATCATCACGTTCCAGAAATGCTTGCCCGCGACCTCATCGCCCGCGCCGCCGAGCATCTCTGCCCAGCCGCCCAGATATTGCACGCCGGGTTCGGCGAGTTCGAGGCGCATCATGCCCGACAGCACGCCGCCGACGATCCCCGCGACGATCGCGAAGATCAGATAGAGGGTGCCGATGTCCTTGTGGTTCGTCGACATGAACCAGCGGACGAAGAAGCCCGGAGTGTCGTGATCATGGTCGTGCGCGTGATCGGCGTGGCCGTGCGCGGGTGCAGTCGCTGCGATATCGGTCATCTGTCGGACCCCTTGTTAATTCTTGGCGGCGGGGACGGCGGCGGGAGCCGCGGCCGGCGCGATTTCGGTCGGTGCCGCGGCGGTCTCGACCACCGGACCCGCCGGGTTGCCCCCCTTCGAGCGCACCCAGGCTTCCCACTTGTCGACCGGCAGCACCTCGACCGCAATCGGCATATAGCCGTGATCGACGCCGCACAGTTCCGAGCACTGACCGTAATAGACGCCGACCTTGTTCGCGGTGAAGGTCGTCTCGTTCGCGCGGCCGGGAACCGCGTCCATCTTGGTCCAGAAGGCGGGAACGGCGAAGCTGTGGATGACATCGGCGCCGGTAACGATCAGCTTCACCTGTCGCCCGACGGGCACCACCATGCGGTTGTCGACCGCCAGCTGATAGGGCTCGCCCGCAGCCTTCGCCTGATCTTCGGGCAGCATCTTCGACACATATTCGCCGATGCCCTGGTCGGGATAGGCATAGCCCCAATACCATTGATAGCCGGTGACCTTGATCGTCAGCGCGTCCTTCTTGGGCGGTTCATATTGCGCCGCGAGCAGGCGGATCGACGGCACCGCGATCACCGCGAGGATCAGCACGGGGATCGCGGTCCAGATGATTTCGATGAAGGTGTTGTGCGTCGTCTTCGACGGCACCGGATTCGCCTTGGCGCGGTAGCGCACGATCACCCAGAGCAGCAGGCCGAGAACGAAGAGCGAGATGATCGTGATGATCGGCAGCAGCATCACATGGTTGAACCAATAGGCCTGTTCGCCGATCGGGCTGACCTGCGGCTGGAAGTCGATCCCGCGGTCGATCGGCTGGCCCACGCCCGGCGTGGGCTTCATTGGCACATAGGTCGCGTCCCCCGCAGGCGCGGCGGCGTCGCCAGCGGCCGGAGCGGTGGCTGGCGTCGCGGCCGGAGCTTCGACCGGCGCGACCACCGGAGCCGGATTCGCCGCGACCGTGGCCGCGGGTGCTTCGGCCGGAGCCGTCGCCGCCGTCTGCGCCTGACCGGCGCCTACCGCGCCGAGCGACAGGACTGCCGCGATTAACACCTTGATTACAGGGGTTTTCAAGCTCTTCATAAGGATAGTGCCGCCCGTTGCCTGTTGTTCTTATGATCCCCCAGCCTGCCCTTCCCCGCTGCCGGACAAACGCCCGCGCAGCCAATCGGACAGGCTGAATCTCGCGGGCGCTATAGACCCGCTTGCCGCTTGCCTCAAGCATCTCTAACACTATTTTGCGGCAGGCAAATCTGCGCCGCCAAAACCCGGTCGCCCGCCGTGGGCGATGTTATGGACAAAAGACCAATCTTGCATGACCGACGATGAAATCCTGGCCGAGTTCCGCGCCGCCGACGCGCTGCTCCAGGGGCATTTTCTGCTCTCCTCCGGCCGCCACAGCGAATATTATCTGCAATGCGCGCGCGTTCTGATGGATACCACGCGCGCCGGACGGCTCGCCGCGGCGCTCGCCGCAAAGCTGCCGCGCGAGCTCAAGCAGGCGATCGACCTCGTCGTCTCGCCCGCGATGGGCGGCGTCATCATCGGGCATGAAATGGGCCGCGCGCTCGGCAAGCCCGCGATCTTCGTCGAACGTCCGACCGGCACGTTCGAGCTGCGCCGCGGCTTTTCGATCGACGCGGGCGCCAGGGTGCTGATGGTCGAGGATGTCGTGACCACCGGCCTCTCCTCGCGCGAAGCGATGGAGGCGGTGCGCGCCGCGGGGGGCGAGGTGATTGCCGAAGCCGCGCTCGTCGATCGCTCGGCGGGGAGCGTCGACCTGGGCGTGCCCTTCTATCCGCTCGTTGCGATCAACTTCCCGACCTATGCCGCCGACGACCTGCCCCCCGAACTCGCGGGCACCGAGGCGGTCAAGCCCGGTAGCCGGAGCGTGGCGGCTTGAACGCCCCCCCTGCCCCGCGCCGCCTGCGTCTTGGCGTCAACATCGACCATGTCGCGACGATCCGCAACGCGCGCGGCGGCGAGCACCCCGACCCGGTGCGCGCGGCGGAGATCGTCGCCTCCGTCGGCGGCGACGGCATCACCGCGCATCTGCGCGAGGACCGGCGGCATATCCGCGACGCCGACCTGGCGCGCATCCAGGCGGCGACCGACCTGCCGCTCAATCTCGAAATGGCGGCGACCGACGAGATGGTCGAAATCGCGCTGCGCCACAAACCGCATGCGGCGTGCATCGTCCCCGAAAAGCGCGAGGAGCGCACGACCGAGGGCGGGCTGGATGCGGCGGGGCAGCATAATCACCTCGCCCCCATCGTCGCGCGGTTGGCCGACGCGGGCATCCGCGTCAGCCTGTTCATCGAACCCGACGCGCGCCAGATCGAGGCGGCGATGCGCCTCAAGGCACCGGTCGTCGAGTTCCACACCGGCCGCTATGCGCATTCGGATGGCGAAGACCGCGCCGCCGAACTCCGCCGGATCGCCGACGCCGCCGCGCTCGCGTGGAAGAACGGCATCGAGCCGCATGCGGGGCATGGCCTGACCTATGAGAATGTCGTCCCCGTCGCGGCGATCCCGCAACTCGCCGAGCTCAACATCGGCCATTATCTGATCGGCGAGGCGATCTTCACCGGGCTGGAGGACGCGGTGCGGAAGATGCGCAACCTGATGGACGAGGCGCGGGGATGAAGAAATCGGATTTCATCGAGAAGCAATGGCGCATCTCTGTGCGCTTCTTGAAGATTTTTCCCTTTTTCATCCTGCTGATCGTCGCGATCAACATCTTGCAGGACGCACGGGCGGGACAGCCCTTCGATTGGATGCATCTGGCTTATGGTGCCGGATTTATTGTCTTTACGGGCGTCATGTACATATTCATGCGGATGATATTTGATTTTGTGCGCGCCATTTCCGATTATCACGAACGGTCCCGATGATCATCGGCCTCGGCTCCGACCTCTGCAATATCGAGCGCATCCAGGCGTCGCTCGACCGTTTCGGCGAGCGGTTCGAGCAGCGCGTCTTTACCGACATCGAGCGCGCCAAGGCGGCGCGGCGGCCGTTCACCCGCGCGGGCACCTATGCCAAGCGCTTCGCCGCAAAAGAGGCCTTCTCCAAGGCTATCGGCACCGGCTTCAAGCGCGGCGTGTTCATGAAGGATATCGGCGTCGTCAACGCGCCATCGGGTGCGCCGACGCTGGCGCTGACCGGCGGCGCGGCCGAACGGCTGGCCGCGATGATCCCACCCGGCCACACGGCGCATATTCATCTGACACTGACCGACGATCATCCCTGGGCGCAGGCGTTCGTCATCATCGAAGCGATCAAGGACTGACCTGTAACCATGGCGAAGAGAAAATCACAGGATGACGGAAGCTGGGGCAAGCTGATCCGCGACATAGCGGTGATATTGCTGCTCGTGCTCGGCATCCACAGCTGCGTCGCCAAGCCCTTCTATATCCCGTCCGATTCGATGATGCCGATCCTGCGCAACGGCGACCGGCTGATCGTCAGCAAATATCCCTATGGCTGGTCCTATGCTTCGGTCAGTTTTCACCTCGCGCCCAGGATGAAGGGTCGCCTGTTCGGCAAGCTGCCCGCGCGCGGCGACATCGTCGTCCTCGAACATCCGATAACGCGCGTCGATTATATCAAGCGCGTGATCGGCCTGCCCGGCGATACGATCCGGTTGGTGAACGGCGAGCTCAGCATCAACGGCAAGCCGGTGAAACGCGAGGTGCAGCCGATGCTGGCGATCCCCGTCGACCGCAACACCCCCGGCCCCGACTCCAGCCTGTCGCGCTTCGTCACCCGCGGCGCCGACGGCACGGAGACGCTGGAAATCCCGATCGTCCGCGAAACCCTGCCCGGCGGCGCCAGTTTCGACACGATCGACATGGGCCCCGGCTATGCGACCGACGATTATGGCCCCTATGTTGTGCCGGCAAACCATCTGTTCCTGATGGGCGACAATCGCGACGGCAGCGCCGACAGCCGCGTTGCCGCCGAGATGAAGGGTCTGGGCGGCGCGGTGCCGTTCGACGCGATCGCCGGGCGCGCGGAGATCATCAGCTTTTCAACCGACGGAACCGCCATATGGTATAATCCGCTGAGCTGGTTCACCGCGCTGCGTTCGGGGCGCGCGGGAACCGACCTTCGGCCCGTGCGTCCAGGCGAATAGCACGGAGGGAAGCGGCGATGGCGGAGACGAGGAAAGCAAGCCGGATACGTACCTCGGCCGCCTATGACGCGACGAGCGAAGCCCCCGGCCCCACCGAAATCCGCAGCCAGCTCGTCCGCACCGAACTGCTGAAGGCGGGCGTATGGCTGGGCCTCGCGCTGCTGATCGGCGTCTGCATCATCCTGATCCAGCCGATCCTGCTGATCTTCGCCGGCATCGTGCTCGCGTCGATGCTCGATGGCGGCGCGCGCCTGCTCGGCCGCGTGCTGCCGATCGCGCGCGGCTGGCGGCTGCTGATCGTCTGCCTGACCCTGCTCGCGTTCCTCGCGTGGACGATCCTGTTCGCGGGGTCGCAGATCGCCGATCAGGCCGCGACGCTGCAAAGCGTGGTCATGGGACAGGTCGAACGCATCGCCGCCTGGGCGAGCGATCATGGCATGGGCAGTTTCCAGCTCGATACCAAGACGATCGCCGACAATATCGCCGGCACCGTCGGCCGCGTCACCGCCGCGGTCGGCACCGTGCTCGGCGCGCTCACCAGCCTGGTGATGATCGTCGTCCTCGGCATCTTCATCGCGATCGAGCCGCGCCTCTATGAACGCGGCGTCGCCTGGATGCTGCCGATGAAGGCGCGCGAAAACTTTTATATCACCACCGCGCGCATGGGCTTCACGCTCCGCCGCCTGATGGCGGGACGGCTGCTCGGCATGTTCGTCGAGGGGATCGGGACGTGGCTCGCCTGTCTCGCCGTCGGCATTCCGATGGCGGCGCTGATGGGGCTGCTCACCGGCCTGCTTGCCTTCATCCCCAATATCGGCGCGATCCTGTCGGGCGTGCTGCTCGTGCTCGTCGGCTTTTCGGCGGGGACCGATACGGGGCTGTGGGCGATCGCCATCTATCTGATCGTCCAGACGGTCGACGGCTATCTGATCGTGCCGATGGTCGCGAAAAAGACCGTCGACCTCGCCCCCGCGCTCGTGCTCGGCGCACAGATTTTGTTCGGTGCGCTGCTCGGCCTGATGGGCCTCTTCCTCGCCGACCCGATCGTCGCGATGATCAAGGTCGCGCTGGAGCGCGAGGCCGAGCGCAACGCGGGCAACGCGGACGGGAAGGCGGCGACTTCGAGCTAATGCCGCCCGCCTTATTGGATCGTCATCCCGGCTAAGGTCGGGATGACGGAGTTTTGGCCTTACGGTTGTTGCGGCGCTCCGGGCGCAGGTGCGCCACCGGGACCACCCTGCATCTGTTGCTGCTGCATCTGTTGCATTTGCTGCATCTGCTGCTGCATCGCGCGGACCTCGGCCTCCGAGCGGAAGTCAAGCAAGGTGACGGTGAAGTGCAGCGTGCTGTTCGCCGGGATCGGTCCGACCGCGCGGTCGCCATAGCCGAGCTGCGGCGGAATGGTGACCTTATATTCGCCGCCCTTCCGCATCCGCGTCAACGCTTCGGAAAAGCCGGGCACGACCCCGGCGACCTGCATCGGCGCCTGTTCGTTCGCGTCGAACACAGTGCCGTCGGCGAGCTTGCCTTCATATTTGACGAGCACGACGTCGGCCTTGGTCGGGCTGGGGCCGCTGCCTTCCTTGACGACCTCGAACCCGATGCGCGGGGTCATGTGCCAGGCGAACGCCGCCCCTGCGACGATCAGCGCGATCACGCCCAGCCACATCAGCCACAGCCCGCCCTTGTTCACCGGGCGCAATGGAACCGTCGTCACGCTCATCTCAGATGATCCTTCCGCACGCGCCACCGGCGCAAACTATCGGCGAGGCCTATAGGCGGAGCACCCACGCACGGTCCAGAGGCAAATGCGTACGCGGCCCCACCCTTCCCCCTTGCCCTCCCCCGTCGAGCGCGCCACGATGGGGCGATACTTCAGGGGAGATTCCATGCGCAAATTCGGATTGGTCGCCGCCGCAACGCTCGCTCTGCTCGGTACCGCGGCGCACGCCAAGACCACGATCGTCTATGCCGGCCGCGTCATTACCGACGCCGCCAAGCCTGCGTCGGGGCCTTCGACGATCACCATCACCGACGACCGCATCACTGCCATTGCGCCGGGACGCATCGCTGCGCCCGCTGGCGCAGAGGTCGTCGACCTTGGCGACAAGACGCTGCTTCCCGGCCTCATCGACCTGCACGTCCATCTGACCGGCGACCCCGGAGGCGATTTTCGCAACCAGGCGGTCGATCCCGACGAATGGGGCGTGGTCGTCGGCGCCAAAAATGCGGCGCTGACGCTCCGCGCGGGCTTTACGACGGTGCGCGAGGCGGGATCGGCGCAATATACCGCCTATGCGCTGCGCCGTGGCACGGCGAACGGCTTTATCGAGGGGCCGCGGATCATCGCTGCGGGCCCGTCGCTGTCGATCATCGGCGGCCATGGCGACGTCACGGGCTTTCGCGAAGACGTGCACAGCGTCCTCGACGAAGGCTATACCTGCACCGGCCCGCTCGAATGCGCGGAAAAGGTGCGCAAGGCGTCGCGCGCCGGCGCCGACGTCATCAAGATCACCGCGACGGGCGGCGTACTGTCGCAGCAGGCGCGCGGGCTCGAGGGCCATTTCACCAGCGCCGAGCTCCAGAGCATCGCCGACACGGCGCATTCGCTGGGGCTGAAAGTGATGGCGCACGCGCATGGCGCGGGCGGCATCGCCGCGTCGGCCGCGGCGGGAATCGACAGCATCGAGCATGGCACCTTCGCCGACGACGCCGCGCTCAAGGTGATGAAGGCCAAGGGCACCTATCTGGTCCCCACGCTGATGGCGTTCGAGGGTATCCGCGAACGGCTGGGCAAGGGCATCTATACGCCGGCGGTCGAGGACAAGGTGCGCATGACGCTGGGCGACGTCGGCAAGGCGGTGAGCCGCGCCAGGGCGCTCGGCGTTCCCGTCGCCTTCGGCACCGACGCCGGCGTGTTCGAGCATGGCCGCAACGGCCAGGAGTTCGCGCTGCTCGTCCAATATGGGCTGACCCCTGCGGAGGCGCTGGCGAGCGCAACCACCGTCGCCGCGAAGCTGCTTGCAATGGAGAATGAGATCGGCCGCATCGCGCCGGGCATGTCCGCCGATATGATCGCGGTGGCGGGCGATCCGCTCAGCGACGTGCGCGCGCTGGAGAAGGTCGACTGGGTGATGGTCCGCGGGCGGATCGCGGACTGACGCCGCCCGCCGCGCGGCGCCTTGCCGCGTTCGCCTTTTGTCCCTAGCGTGGCGGCGTGACTCCCGATCCGCTCTCCCTGCCCGCGATCCACGCGAGCCATGTCGGCATCTGGATCGCCGATGCCAAAGGCCGCGTGCAGCGCGTCGGGCGCGGCGAGGCGATCGCGGCGGTCGCCGCGACGCCGCACCTGCTGCTCAACGCGACGCTGACCGGCGACCGGCTCGGCTATCCCGAACTCTCCGGGCTCGACCTGCTCGAACTGTTCGCTTTCCTTTATCCCGCGCGCTTCGCGGTGCCGACACCAGCGGGGATCGGCGCCGCCTTGGGGCTGAAGCCGCCAGCGACCGAGGACGAGATCGCGGCATTCCTGCCGCGCGCGACGGTCGCAATGTTGGCGAGCCTGGGCGATCCCGACTGGCCCGAGCGCGAGGGGGCCTGGCACGGCATCCAGGCGCTGGCGCGTCAGCGTTGGCCGTGGGCGCCGCTGGTCCAGCCGCTACTGGCAAAGCCCGATGGCAACGAGCGCTGGCTCTTCGCACGCCTTCCCGAATGGGAGGAAACATCACCCCGCCCCGCCCCGCGACAGGTGACGATCGCCGAGGCCGATGTCACGGCGCGGCTCGACCGGCTGACCGGCGACGGCGCCGAACGGCGGCCGGGCCAGCGGGATTACGCCCGCGCCTCCGCCGCGATCTTTGCGCCGCGCGAACGCAAGGACGCGCCGCAGATGCTCGTTGCCGAAGCGGGCACCGGCATCGGCAAGACGCTGGGCTATCTCGCCCCCGCAAAGCAGTGGATCGACCAGTCGGCCGGCAGCGTCTGCATCTCGACCTTCACCAAGGCGCTGCAACGCCAATTGGCGCGCGAGACCGAAAAACTCTACCCCGACCCCGCGACGCACCGCGAAAAGGTCGTCGTGCGCAAGGGGCGCGAAAATTATCTCTGCCTGCTCAACCTGGAGGACGCGCTACAGGGCGGTTTTGCGGGGCGTGCGGCGATCCTGGCGCAACTTGTCGCGCGCTGGGCCGCCTATACGCGCGACGGCGACATGATCGGCGGCGACCTGCCCGGCTGGCTCCCCGCCCTCTTCCGCCGCAACGGCACGACCGCGCTCACCGACCGGCGCGGCGAGTGCATCTATGCGGGCTGCCCGCATTTCCGAAAATGCTTCATCGAACGCTCGGCGCGCGCCGCGACACAGGCCGATATCGTCATCGCCAACCATGCGCTGACGATGGTGCAGGCGGCACGGCCGCGCGAGGGCGTCGGCGCGGCGCCGAGCCGCCTGATCTTCGACGAAGGCCATCACCTGTGGGACGCCGCCGATTCGATGTTCGCCGCGGCGCTGACCGGGCAGGAAGCGGTCGAGATCCGCCGCTGGGTGCTGGGGCCCGAGGGCAAGTCGCGCGGACGGCGGCGCGGGCTCGCGGCGCGGCTCGCCGATGTCGCCAGCTATGACGAAGCGGGCGACCGCGCGATCCAGGCAGCGATCGCCGCCGCCGCCGAGCTGCCCGGTGACGGCTGGCTCGGCCGACTCGCCGAGAATGCCCCCTGGGGCGCGATCGAGCGGCTGCTCGCCGCCGCGCGCGCCATGGTCTATGCGCGCGCGGTCGATACGCGCACCGCCGACAGCGGCTATGGCCTCGAAACCGAGCTCGCCGATCCCGACCCCGAGCTGGTCGCCGCCGCTGCCAGCGCGAGCGACGCGATCGAGTCGCTGCTCCGCCCGCTGATGGCGCTCGGCAAACGGCTCGAGTCGCTCATCGAAGACCCGCCCGACTGGCTCGACGGACAGGCGCGCGCGCGCGTCGACGGCGCGCGGCACAGCCTTGGCACGCGCATCGACACATTGGGCGGCTGGCTATCGCTGCTCGGCCGCGTCGGCGGCCCGGCGGACCCCGATTTCGTCGACTGGCTTGGCGTCGATCGCTACGACGGGCGCGAGTTCGACTGCGGCCTCCACCGCCACTGGCTCGACCCCGCGCGGCCGGTCGCCGACATCGTCTACGCGCAAGCGCACGGCGTTCTCGTCACCTCGGCAACGTTGCGCAGCGGTGGTCATGGCGGTGGCGGCTGGACCGAGGCCGACATCCGCACCGGCGCGCGCCATATGGACGGCGGCGTCCGCCATTTCGCGGTGCCGAGCCCGTTCGACTATGCGCGCCAGGCCGAGGTGCTGATCGTGACCGACATCGCGCGCGGCGACCTGTCCGCGCTCGCCGGCGCCTACAGCCGACTTATCGAGGCGGCAGGCGGCGGCGCGCTGGGGCTGTTCAGCGCGATCCGGCGGCTGCGCATCGTTCACGCGCGTATCGCCGACCGGCTCGCGCGCGCCGGCCTGCCGCTCTTCGCGCAGCATGTCGATCCGCTCGACACCGGCACGCTGATCGACATCTTCCGCGCCGATCCGCACACCTCGCTGCTCGGCACCGATGCGCTGCGCGACGGGGTCGACGTGCCGGGCGATTCGCTGCGGCTCGTGGTGATGGAGGGCGTGCCCTGGCCGCGCCCGACGATCCTGCACGCGGCGCGGCGCGCGGCGCAGGGGGGCAGCGCCTATGACGATATGGTCATCCGCGGCCGCATCGCGCAGGCCTTCGGCCGCCTGATCCGCCGCGGCGACGATTTCGGCCAGTTCGTGATGCTGTCGCCGAGCGTCCCTTCACGGCTGCTCAGCGCCTTTCCCGAAGGCACGCCGATCCGCCGCCTGTCGCTCGACGAGGCGGTGAACCATGTCGCCGCGGCGAACACCGAACAGCGAAAAAGGGCATATCCCGCCTTTTCACCGTAATGAGATTGCGGCACAGAGCGTTCAACTGAGGGGATCTAAGGCAGTTCGGGGAGCGGTTTTGAAAACTCTGACCATTTTGCGCCACGCCAAATCGGGTTGGGACGTCGCCGTCGAGCGCGATTTCGACCGCCCGATCAACAAGCGCGGTGCGCGCGGCGCCGAAATCATCGGTCAGTGGCTGAAACGGCAGAAGCTGCCCGTCGACCGCATCATTGCCTCGCCCGCGGTGCGCGTCACCGAAACGCTCGACATCTTCCAGCCCGCCGCCGGACTCGACGCGATCGAGCCGCATTGGGACCGCCGCATCTATCTCGCCTCGGCGGCGACCTTGATCGACGTCATCCGCGACACCGGCCGCGACGCCGACAACCTTCTGATTTCGGGCCATAATCCTGGTCTGGAGGATCTGATCCTGATGCTCGTCCCTGAATCGGACAGGGACGCGCTGCGCGCGAAGGTCGAAGAAAAACTGCCTACGTCGGCGCTCGCGCGTCTCGAACTCGACATCGCCGACTGGCACGACCTCGACGTTAACATGGCGCGTTTTGCCGATTTCATCCGCCCCCGCGACCTCGACCCCGCGCTGGCGCCCGCGATGGACGAGGATTAAGAACCTCCCGCGCGACCGCTTTCGACCGGTTGCGGACGTTGATGATCCTCCCCATCGACTTGCGATGGGGAGGTGGCAGCCCGTAGGGCTGACGGAGGGGTCGAGCGCGCAGCGCTCGCTGACGCTCGCGGCCCCTCCACCACGCCCTTCGGGCGCGGTCCCGCTGGCGCTGCGCGCCGTCTGCGACTCCCCCATCGCAAGTCGATGGGGAGGATTTGATGACCGCTTCCCACCCCGAAGCCGCCACCAAAAAACGCTGTCCTACATCGCCCGGCTGTGCCAGCCTTCATCCCGGCTCTTTCAAATGTGGAAAATAGCGCTCGCAACCCGGCGTGAAAACAGGGGCGTCAATCGCGCGCGACCCGCGCGCCGGGCGCGGCCAATCGGCGGCCGCACAAGGCTGACCTTTCCTGACTTTTGGATGGATTGCGCCGGGGCCGCGCCGTCCGCTCCCCACCCCGAAGCCGACATCGCTGCTCGGCGAGCGTGCGGGTTCAACCCAGCGCTGCCGCCAATCGCGCGCGAAGCGCAACCAGCGCTTCCACCGGAACACCCGTGGCTTCGCGCGCCACGCCATTGCCGGTCGCGGGCGCGGCAACCTCGACGCTCGTGTCGGACAATGCCTTGCGCGCGCCATCGATGGTGAAGCCCTGCACATGCAGCAGATGATGGATGCGCTCGGCGAGCGCGACATCCTCGGCACGGTAATAGCGGCGGCGGCCCGACCGCTGGAGCGGCTTCAGCTGCGGAAAGCGCGTTTCCCAATAGCGCAGGACGTGCGTGGGCACCCCGATCCGCTCTGCCAGTTCGCCGATGGCGAGCATGGCGCCGCTCGCCTTGCCGCCATCGTGGGAACCGTCCAATGCCGCCATGCGTCAGGACCGGCCTATTTGCCCGCGACGCGGGCGCGCATCGACTGGCTGGCGCGAAAGGTCATCACGCGCCGCGGCAGGATCGGCACCTCGATCCCCGTCTTTGGATTGCGGCCGATTCGCTGCGCCTTGTCGCGCAGGACAAAAGTGCCGAAGCCCGAAATCTTCACATTTTGTCCCGCGGCAAGCGCATCGGACATATGGTCCAGAATCGATTCGACGATGGCGGCTGATTCGTTGCGCGACAGCCCGACCTGCTGATTGATCCGGCTCGCAATATCGGCGCGCGTGAGCGTTCCTGCTGACATATTGATCCCTTCCCCCTCCTGAAGCGATTGATGCGATCAATCCCCCGACAGCCCCCACCGTCGCGAGTCTCGCAACCTATATGTAACAAATCCGAATAAATCCGCCAAACTGAAACGGATGGACGGAGAAGTTGACGCGACGAGCGCCCTTGCGCGAACGCGAGCCGGTCAGGCGATCAGACGCGCAGGACGGCTGCACCCCAGGTGAAGCCGCCGCCCATCGCTTCGAGCACCACGAGGTCACCGCGCCTGATGCGACCGTCACGGACGGCAAGGTCGAGCGCGAGCGGCACCGACGCCGCCGATGTGTTCGCGTGCCGATCGACGGTGAGCACGACGCGATCGGCGGGCAGGCCCAGCTTTTTCGCGGTTGCGTCGATGATGCGCTTGTTCGCCTGGTGCGGCACCACCCAGTCGATGTCGTCGGCCGAAAGCCCGACCTCGGCCATCACTTCGCCCAGCACCGCCGCGAGGTTGGTGACGGCATGACGGAAGACTTCGCGCCCCTGCATCCGCACATGACCCACCGTGCCGGTGGTCGAGGGGCCACCGTCGACATAGAGCATGTCGCTATATTGCCCCTCGGCATGAAGCCGTGTCGCGAGGATGCCGCGGTCGTCCGCGACATCCTCGACCGACAGCACCACCGCGCCCGCGCCATCGCCGAACAATACGCAGGTCGTGCGGTCGTTCCAGTCGAGGATGCGGCTGAACGTCTCGCTGCCGATCACCAGCGCGTGCTGCGCCGCGCCGGTGCGGAGCATCGCGTCGGCGACCGACACGGCATAGAGGAATCCCGAACAGACCGCCGCGACGTCGAAGGCAATGCAATCGGGCGCGCCGAGCAGCGCCTGCACCTTGGTCGCGCTCGCCGGGAAAGTGTTGTCGGGCGTCGCCGTCGCGACGATAATCAGCCCGATGTCGGCGGGCTGGAGTCCCGCGGCTTCAAGCGCCTGCCGCGCGGCGTCAGCGCCGAGCGTCGCGGTCGTCTCGTCGGGTTCGGCGATATGGCGGAAGCGAATGCCGGTGCGTTCGACGATCCATTCGTCGCTTGTATCGACGCGTTCAGCGAGCTCGGCGTTGGAGACGCGCGTGCGCGGCAAGGCCGAGCCGGTGCCCTTCAGGATCGCGCGGCGCGTCATGCGGCGTCGCCGCGGCGGAAATTTGCGAGATCCTCGGTCACCTGGCGCGTAATATCCTTTTCGATCAGCTCGGCGCACAGGTGGACGCAGTTGGCGACCCCCTTGGCATCGGCGCTGCCATGGCTTTTGAGCACCACGCCGTTGAGGCCGAGGAACACCGCGCCGTTGTGGTTGTTGGGGTCGAGATGGTGGCGCAGCAACTCGGTCGCGGGGCGCGAGATGAGGAAGCCGATCTTCGAACGCGTCGACGAGGTAAAGGCGCGGCGGAGGAGGTCCGTCACAAAGCGCGCCGTGCCCTCGATCGTCTTCAATGCGATATTGCCCGAAAAACCGTCATGGACGATCACATCGACATCGCCGCGCGACAATTTGTCGCCCTCGATAAAGCCGGTGAACTGCATCGGCAGCCCTTCCGCCCCGCGCAGCAGCGCCGCGGCTTCGCGGATTTCGTCGGTGCCCTTCAACTCCTCGGTGCCGATGTTGAGCAGGGCCACGCGCGGGCGTTCCAGCCCCATCGCGGTGCGCGCATAGGCCGCGCCCATGACGGCGAACTGAACCAGGTTGGTCGCGTCGCACTCGGTATTGGCGCCAAGGTCGAGCATCACGACGTCATTGTCGCCAAGCGACGGCAACAGCGCCGCGAGCGCGGGCCGGTCGATCCCCGGCATCGTGCGCAACGCAAGCTTCGCCATCGCCATCAGCGCGCCGGTGTTGCCCGCCGACACGGCGCCCCCGGCGTCGCCGCGCTTCACCGCGTCGATCGCGAGCCCCATCGAGGTGCTTTTTGCCTTGCGCAGCGCCTGGCTCGGCTTGTCTTCGCCCGACACCACGCCGTCGGTGTGGATGATGTCCGACGCCGCGCGCAGGTTGGGGTGGCTGCCCAGTGCCGCCTTGATCCGCTGCTCGTCACCGACGAGGATGAAACGGAGGCCGTCATGCTTGTGGCGCGCCATCGCGGCGCCGGCGAGCATCACGCGCACACCGACGTCACCGCCCATCGCATCGATTGCGATTCGCGGTGTCAGTGCCATCTAAACCCCTCCGGCCGAATGGTTACGCGCCGACCGACACCACTTCACGGCCGTTATAGTGGCCGCAGGCGTTGCAAAGATTGTGCGGGCGCTTCAGTTCGCCGCAGTTGGGGCATTCCTGAAAGGCTTCGACCTTCAGGCTGTCGTGGCTGCGACGCATGCCGCGCTTCGAGGGCGAGGTTTTTCGCTTGGGAACGGCCATGATTTTTCCTGCATTCTCAAATAGTGTGTCACGAATCGGCTGCCCGGATTTGTCGCGCCCGTCGCCGGGAATGACTGGCCCGCCCGCCAAGCCGAAGCCCGATCCCGCCCTGGTGGAACGGGACAAATCTTCTGCCGGAGGGTGCCTCAACGCCAGAAGGTGTCGGGTGCCGGATCGGGCGCGGCTATAGCGTTTTCGCCCGCAAAGGCAAGCCCATTGCGCCCGCGAAGAGCTGCGGCGTCATTCTCGTCGTCATGCCGGACCTGATCCGGCATCCACCGTGGCGATGAAGTCCTGGACCCGGATCAGGTCGGGGTGACGACAAGGATGATGTCGCAGATGCTTGTCCTGTCCTGCCGACAATGCCACACCATGCTCCATCGCCGGACCAACCGGCGCATAAGGGGGAAGCCAAATGATGATCTTACCGATCAGCCTGACGATTGCCGCCGGGGCGGCGCTGCTCAACCTGTGGCTTGCGGTTCGCGTCGGCCGTGTGCGGACCAGAGAGAAGGTCTTTATCGGCGATGGCGGCAACGAGCCGCTGACGCGGCGGATGCGCGCGCACAGCAATTTTGTCGAGAATACGGCGTTCGTGCTGATCCTGCTCGCGCTCGTCGAACTCGGCCTCGGCTCGTCGATGTGGCTGTGGGGCGTCGGCGCGCTCTATCTCGTCGGCCGCATCCTGCACGCGATCGGCATGGACGGAATGATGTGGGGCCGCATGGTCGGCACGATCATCACCATGCTGACCCAGCTCGGCCTCGCGCTCGGCGCGCTGGCGATCGTCTATCTGACGCCCACCAGCATCACGACGACCGAAATCGAGGAAACGGTCGAAATCGCGCAATAGCCCATCCCGTTCCACCCTTCCCGCGAAGGCGGGGATGACGGAATACTGGTCAGAAAAAGCCCAGAAAAAAGGCGCCGGACCGTCGATCCGGCGCCTCTCTTTTCGCTCCTGATGGATCAGAAACGATAGCTCAGCGTCCCGCGTACGCTGTGGGTGCGGAAATGCGGGTCGCTGCGACGGATGTCGGTGCCACCGCCGTTCAGCAGGAACGGGTTGGTCGCAGGCGCGGTCCCCGGCCCGACGTTGACAACATAGTCATTGTCCTTGACGTCGGTGTAGAGATATTCGAGTCCGAGGCCGATATTGTTCGTCAGCATCAGCTCGGCGCCGCCACCGACGGTGTAACCCCACGCATTCGTCTTGCCATTGTCGGCAAAGCTGTTCGCGGTGTTCGTCGTGGTGAACTTGTTGTCGAGCCGCGCATAAGCGCCGCCGCCGGTGACATAGAAGAGCGCGCCGCCGCCCGGCGTATAGCCCGCGCGCAGGCGGGCATTCGCCTGATAATCGGCCTCGCGGCTCATCGTGTAGCTTGCCGGCGTGGTCGAAAAGCCGCTCACGCTGTCGCGCGCGACGCTGTGACCGCCCTCGACCACCGCGCCGAGGACGAAATTGCCCATACGCTTGTCATAGCCGAGGCGCCCGAAAAACTCCGGACCGTCCTTGTCATTGCGGCAGCCGATATTGGCGGAGCTTGTGGCCGCGCCGTTACAGAAGCCCGGCGAGAAAGCGTCGGTTCCGCCCACTGTGGTGACGGTGTCGCCATAGCTGCCGTCGCGGTTGGTGTCGAACACCAGCGTTTCGCCGCGGTCGCTTCCCTGAAGCGTCGCGCCACCGCCGATCGAGATATAGGGGCCGTCGAAGTCCTGCGACGGGTCGCGGTTGTCCTGCGCAACGGCAGGAACAGCCAGCACGGATGCCGCCGTGGCGGCGAGGAGAGCTGCGAGTTTCATTGTTTTACTCCACTTTTTGATGACCTTACAGTCGCCCTCCCAACCCTTGTGGTCTGTCAAAGGTTCCGCCGATCCGTCGTAATGCGGTGAAGCGAGCCCGCCGCGGGCCGGATGATGCGCGCCAAAACCGCGCTTGCCAGCGGCCTTCCCCGACCCCTATAGCCACGCCATGAGTCACGATTTGTTCGACGCCGCGATCCCCGCTTCCGACAGCTATAATGCGTCGCAGATCGAGGTGCTGGAGGGGCTCGAACCCGTCCGCCGCCGCCCCGGCATGTATATCGGCGGCACGGACGAGCGCGCGCTGCACCACCTCGCCGCCGAAGTGATCGACAACAGCATGGACGAAGCCGTCGCGGGCCACGCGACGCGCATCGAGGTGACGCTCGACATCGGCAACCGGCTGACCATTATCGACAATGGGCGCGGGATGCCCGTCGATCCGCATCCCAGGTTTCCGGACAAGTCAGCGCTCGAGGTCATCATGACCATGCTTCATTCGGGCGGCAAGTTCGAGGGCAAGGCCTATGCGACATCGGGCGGCCTCCACGGCGTCGGCGTCAGCGTCGTCAACGCGCTGTCGGTCGAAACCGAGATCGAGGTCGCGCGGGCGAAGCAGCTTTACCGCCAGCGCTTCGCGCGCGGTGTGCCGCTCGGCCCGCTCGAAGAACTCGGCCCGACCCCCAATCGCCGCGGCACCAGCGTGTCCTTCATCCCCGACCCCGAAATCTTCGGCGAGCATGGCCGCTTCAAGCCGCAGCGGCTTTACCGCATGGCGCGATCAAAGGCCTATCTGTTCGCGGGCGTCGAAATCCGCTGGAAATGCGCACCCGAACTGATCGGCGACGACACGCCCGCGGACGCGGTGTTCCAGTTCCCCGGCGGCCTGGCCGACCATTTGAAGGAGCAGATCGGCACGCGCGAATGCGCGACCGCCGAGCCTTTCGTGGGGCGCCAGGACTTCCCCGGCGACCAGGGCCGCGCCGAATGGGCGATCGCCTGGCCGCTGTGGTCGGACGGCTCGTACAGCTGGTATTGCAACACGATTCCGACCCCCGCGGGCGGGACGCACGAGGCAGGGCTGCGCGCCGCGCTCACCAAGGGCCTGCGCGCGTTCGGCGAGCTGATCGGACAGAAGAAGGCGGCGCAGATCACCGCCGAAGACGTGTTCAACGGCGGCGAAATGATGCTGTCGGTGTTCATCCGCGATCCGCAGTTTCAGAGCCAGACCAAGGACCGCCTGTCGAGTCCCGAGGCCGCGCGCCTGACCGAAAATGCCGTGCGCGATCATTTCGACCATTTTTTGTCAGACAATATGGACCGCGGCCGCGCGCTCCTCGGCCTCGTTCTCGACCGCATGGACGAGCGGCTGAAGCGCAAGGCGGAGCGCGAGGTCAAGCGCAAGACCGCGACGAGCGGCCGCAAGCTCCGCCTGCCTGGCAAGCTTACCGACTGCGCGAACGACGGCCCCGAAGGCACGGAATTATTTATCGTCGAAGGCGACAGCGCGGGCGGCAGCGCCAAACAGGCGCGCGACCGCAAGACGCAGGCGATCCTGCCGATCCGCGGCAAGATATTGAACGTCGCGAGCGCCAGCGCCGACAAGATCCGCGCCAATCAGGAAATCGCCGACCTCGCGCTCGCGCTGGGTTGCGGGATGCGCAAGGATTGCGACGCCGACCGGCTGCGCTACGAGAAAATCGTCATTATGACCGACGCCGATGTCGACGGCGCGCATATCGCGACCTTGCTGATGACCTTCTTCTTTCAGGAAATGCCCGACATCGTGCGGAACGGGCATGTCTATCTGGCGCAGCCGCCGCTCTACCGCCTGACCGCGGGCGCGACGTCGGCCTATGCGCGCGACGACGCGCATCGCGCCGAGCTGGAGGCCACGCTGTTCAAGGGCAAGAAGGTCGAGGTCGGACGTTTCAAGGGCCTGGGCGAGATGAACCCCAACCAACTCAAGGAAACGACGATGGACCCCGCCACGCGCAGCCTGCTGCGCGTGACGCTGCCGCAGGAATATGAGGAGCGCCATCAGGTCAAGGATCTGGTCGATCGACTGATGGGCAAGCATCCCGAACATCGCTTCCAGTTCATCCAGGCCAACGCCGCCAGCCTCGACGAGGCCGCGATCGACGCTTGATGTCGCGGCGGTTCATCGAACCAGGGGGAATCATGATCCGCAAACCCGTTCTTGCCGCGCTCCTGCTGTCGCTTTCGACCGCTCCCGTCGCCGCGCAGTCGCCCGAAATGCAGGCCGCGACCACGACCGCATTCGAACAGCGCGCGGCGCAGCTCGTCGCGCTCCTCAACGGCGAAATCGCCTTTGCCGACTATTTCGACCCGACCTTCCAGGCGGCGATCCCCGAGGCGCAGTTCAAGGCGATGACCGCCAACCTGATCGCCCAATATGGCCAGCCGTTTGCGGTTGAAAAGGCGACTTCCAGCGACGGCCGCTCGGGATCGCTGTCGCTGCGGTTCGAAAAAGGCGTCGCGGCGGTGCTGCTCGACGTCGGCGCGGGTGCCGACACGCGGGTGATCGGCCTGCGCCTGACCGGCTTTGAAATGGCGAACGACAGCCTCGACAAGGTGACCGCGGAAATCGCCACACTCCCCGGAATGACTGGCTTCCTTGTCGCCGAACTCGACGGTGACGGCATCCGCCCGCTCGCCTCGACAAATGCCGACCAGCAATTCGCCGTCGGTTCGACGTTCAAGCTCTATATCCTCGACGAACTGGCGGCACAGGTCGCGGCGGGCGAACGCCAATGGTCTGACGTCGTGCCGCTGTCGCACCCCAGCTTTTCGTCGGCGGGCACCGCAAACTGGCCAAAGGATACGCCGGTGACGCTGCAAAGCCTCGCCAACTGGATGATTTCGGTCAGCGACAACAGCGCGACCGATACGCTGATCCACCTGCTCGGCCGCGACAGGATCGAAGCGCGGATGCGCGCCGCGGGGCACAGTGCGCCGTCGCGCAACATTCCCTTCCTCACCACGGTCGAAGCCTTCGCGCTCAAGGGCAATAATTTTGCAGCCGAACGCGCGGCCTTCGTTGCGGGCGACGATGCGGCGCAGCGCCGGCTGCTCGACGCCAATCGCGACCGGCTCACCCTCGCCAATGTCGACGGCGTCAGCTTTGCCGGCGTGCCGCGCTTTATCGACAGCCTCGAATGGTTCGCCAGCCCCAATGACGTCGCCAGGGTGATGATCGACCTGCGCAAGCGGCAGTCGCCGGAAGCGATGGCGACGATGGCGATCAATCCCGGCGTGAACCCCGGCGCGGTCAGGGACTGGTCGTGGCTCGGCTACAAGGGAGGGTCCGAACTCGGGGTGATTTCGATGAGCCTGCTGGGGCGGCGCAAATCGGACGGCAAATGGTTCGTCGTCACGGCGAGCTGGAACAATCCCGACGCGCCGGTCGCCACCGAAACGCTGGTCGGGCTGGTCACGCGGCTGCTTGCACTCGCTGCGAGATAGGCGTCAGGCGGTCAACGCCGCGACGAGCGCCTTGACCTTCGCCTGCCGCCATTGCGGCGTCGGCGCGACGAGCCAGTAACCGCGCTTGACCTCTACCGGCTCACCCACCTGCCGCACGCGGCCCGCGGCAATGTCGGCCTCGGCCAGCATCGCGGGAACATTGGCATGGCCGAGGCCGTTCGCCGCGGCATCGATCGCGAGTCCCGCGTCGCCCAGCCGCAGCGCCGGCTCGCCGTCGGCGACCGGACAGCCGGGCCAGGCGATGCGCGTATCGCTGCCCGCGCCAGGCCCCGCGACGGTGACCATCAGCGGCTCCGACAGCGCCACGCCCTCATGCTCGCCCGCGCTGTCGGTCCAGAAGATCGCGAGGTCGAGGTTCGCTTCGGTGAAATCGATCCCCGTATCGGCCGAAACGAGCGTAAAGCGCACGTCGGGCGCCTGCTGGCTGTAGCGGGCAAGCCGCGGCGCGAGCCATTTGGCGGTCAGGTCGCGCGGCGCGGCGATCGTCAGCGATTGCGACGACTGCCCCGCCTGCATCGCGCGCACCGATTCCTCGAACTGCAAAAAGCCCTGCCGCAGCGCATCGAGCCCCGCCTGCGCCTCGCCCGTCAGCTCCAGCCCCTTGGGCGTGCGGCGGAACAGCACGACGCCCAGCATATCCTCGAGCGCGCGAATCTGTTGCCCCACCGCCGCGGGCGTCACCGCCAGCTCGTCGGCGGCGCGCGTGAAGCTCAGATGCCGGGCCGCGGCGTCGAAGACGCGGAGCGCGTTGAGGGGCAGGTGCGTGCGCTTCATAAGGCCGTCGCGGGCGCCACGAGCGGGAAGTGCGGGATCGCGACGAGCATCTGCGACCCGTCGCTCATTTCCATCGTATAGCTGCCGACCATCGACCCTTCGGGGGTCGGCAACGGGCAGCCCGATACATAGTCATAGGCGCCGCCCGCGCCGATCAACGGCTGTTCGCCGACGACACCCTCACCCTCGACCTCGCTCACCTGGCCGCGCGCGTCGCTGATCCGCCAGTGGCGCGAGAGCAGCTGCACCGCGCTGTCGCCGTGATTTTCGACGCGCACATGATAGGCCCAGAACCAGCGGCCGAGCGCCGGGTGCGATTGTTCGGGCAGATAGCTTACCGCCACGCGCACGGTCACGGGTCCGGTGGTCGCGGAGAAGGGGAAGAAGGAGTCGATCATCGCGGCGCCAGATTCCCCTAAAGCCCGACCCTGGTCAATGCCTGGTCCAGATCGGCGATGATGTCGCGCGGGTCTTCCAGCCCGATGTTGATGCGCAGCATTCCCTCGACCACCCCCATGTCGGCGCGCGCCTCGGCGCTGACGCCATAGTGGGTGGTCGACGCGGGGTGGCAGCAAAGGCTGCGTGAATCGCCGATATTGTTGGATATATCGACGAGTTCGAGCGCGTTGAGCAGCGCCATCGCCTGTTCGCGCCCGTCGAGGATGAAGGAGAAGATCGGCCCGCAATCGTCCATCTGGCTTTTCGCCAGATCATGCTGCGGATGGCTCGCGAGGCCCGGATGCAGGATGCGCGGCACGCGGCTCTCGACGAACTTGCCGACGGCAAGCGCATTTTCCGACTGGCGCCGCGCGCGCAGAGCGAGCGTCTCCAGCCCTTTCAGCACGACCCACGCATTGAAGGGCGACAGATTCGGCCCGGTGTTGCGCTGGAACGGCAGCAGCACCTCGTTGATGAACTTTTCGCTCCCGCACACCGCCCCCGCGAGCACGCGCCCCTGCCCCTCCATCAGCTTGGTCGCCGAATAGGCGACGACGTCGGCGCCGAAATCCATCGGCCGCTGGAGCGCGCTCGTCGCAAAGGCGTTGTCGACGACGGTGGTGATGCCATGCGCCTTCGCCAGCGCGCACACATGCCGCATGTCGACAATGTCCATCGTCGGATTGGCGGGGGTTTCAAAGAAGAATACCTTGGTGTTCGCCTTGATCGCGCGTTCCCACGCATCATTGTCGCGGCCATCGACGACCGTCGTCTCGATGCCGAAGCGCGGGCAGAGATGGTCGATCAGCCAGCGGCACGACCCGAACGCCGCCTTGGCCGCGACGATATGGTCGCCCGCCGACAATTGGCAGAGCAGCGCGGTGGTCATCGCCGCCATGCCGGTCGCCTGCGTCCGGCACGCCTCGGCGCCCTCCATCAGCGCGATGCGTTCTTCCAGCATCGCCACGGTCGGGTTCTGGAGCCGCGAATAGGTCATGCCCTGCGCCTCGCCGGCAAAGCGCGCGGCGACCTCCTCGGCGCTGTCATAGGTATAGCCCGAGGTCAGGAAGAGCGCCTCCGACGTCTCGCCATGTTCGCTGCGCCAGGTGCCGCCGCGCACCGCCTGCGTCGCGGGATGCCAGCTCTTCGTCTTGCTGCGGTCCAGACCCGTCGTTTTCTTCATCTGCCCTATCCGTTCAAAGCCGTCACAACCGCATCGCCCAATGCCGCCGTGCCCATCGTTCCGCCCAGATCGGCGCCGCGGCAGCCGTCGGCGAGCACGCGCGCCACCGCCGCCTCGATCCGCGCCGCATGGGCCTCGTCGTCCGCCGAATGGCGCAGCAGCATCGCGAGCGACAGGATCATCGCCAGCGGATTGGCGACGCCCTTGCCCGCGATGTCGGGGGCGCTGCCGTGGATCGGCTCGTACAGCCCCCGCGTGCCGTCGCCCAGCGACGCCGAGGCGAGCAGCCCGATCGAGCCCACGCACATCGATGCCTGATCCGAAAGAATGTCGCCGAACAGATTGCCGGTGACGACGACGTCGAACTGCCCCGGATTGCGCACCAGCTGCATCGCGGCATTGTCGACATACATATGGGTCAACGCCACGTCGGGATAGTCGGCGGCCACCCCGACCATCACGTCGCGCCACAGCTGCGAGGTTTCGAGGACATTCGCCTTGTCGACCGAGCAGAGCCGTCCTTTACGTCCCTGCGCCGCCTTGAACGCGACATGCGCGATGCGCCGCACCTCGCTTTCGCTGTACGACATGACGTCATAGCCTTCGCGCTCGCCACGGGCCGTCGTGCGCGTGCCTTTCTCGCCGAAATAGACGTCGCCATTGAGTTCACGGACGATCAGCAGGTCGATGGCCGACGCGACTTCGGGGCGCAGCGCCGAACTGTCCTCCAACCCCGAAAACAGCCTTGCCGGGCGGAGGTTGGCGAACAGGCCCAGTTCGGACCGCAGCCCGAGGATCGCCTGTTCGGGGCGCAAATGCCGCTCGACATTGTCGAACCGCGGATCGCCGACCGCGCCGAACAAGATCGCATCGGCAGCCTTCGCTTTCGCCAGCGTTTCGGGCGGCAGCGGATGCCCTGTGGCTTCATACGCCGCGCCGCCGACGAGCGCGCGATCGAGTTCGACAGGCAGCGCAAGCGCAGCAACGACCTTCTCGGCCTCCGCCATGATCTCCGGACCGATACCGTCGCCAGCCAGCAGCAGGATTCTCAACGCTTCACCCTTTCGTGTCTCGCCCGCCGCTTAGACAGCGGCATCGGTTCACGCAACCGCCCTGCCCAGCCGGTCGATCAATCTTTGCCTCACGCCCGCCAAGGCACGATTGCGCCCGTCGAGCAGGTCGCGGTCGATGAAATAGCCGGTGAGCGACAGGAGATCGAGCGCGTCGGCCATGGAGGAACTGGCCGCCACGTTGGGCCTGCTTTCCAACCCGAACCCCAGTTCGGCGAGCAGCAGCAGCTCGTAACGGCCAAGCGCGAGCGCCCATTGCCGCGCCGAGGGTGCGACGCCAATCGCCTCCAGCACCGCCGACAACACCATATAAAGCGCAGGATAAGGCTGTTCTTCGGGTAAGGTGGCCGCGGTCAGGCTGGTCACCCAGTCGATCGCCGCCGCCGCCAGCGGTTCGCCGAGCAAGGGCGCGCGGCTTTCCAGCAGCTCGACGGTCGCGCCGCCAAGCTGCGCCTCGGTGCGCGAACGCAGTTCCAGCGCGACGCGATTGCCGGGCACCAGGATCGGCCGCAGCCGCCGCGACCGCCCGCCGCGGACATAGCCCGCGACCAGCCCCGCCTCGTGCGTCAGCGCGCGCAGGATCGCGCCATGCTCGCCATGCGCGCGCACCGCGCAGACGATGGCATCGGCGCTCAGGCTGGCCAAAGCACCAGCTGCGTCTGCGTCACCAGCGCGACGTCGGCGCCTTCTTCGGTGCGGATGCGCGTCTGCCACACCGACAGGCGCTTGCCGATCTTTACCGGGGTTGCTTCACCGACCAGCACCGCGCCCACCGGCCCGCCGCCGAGAAAACTGGTTTTGCTCTCGATCGTCGTCGTGCCGCTCGCGCCATCGGGCAGCGACAGGAAGGCGCCGACCGCACCCAGGCAATCGGCAAAGGCCATGATCGCGCCGCCGTGGACGATATTTCCCGCAGTGCAGATTTCGGGGCGCACAGGGAGCTTGCCCGCGACGCGATCCTTGCTGCCCTCGTCGATCGTCACGCCGAGCGTGCCCGCAAGCGGCATGGTGGCGGCGAAATCCATATATATTCTCCTATTCCGTCAACCCGGCGAAGGCCGGGGTCTCGCCGTTGCATCCGGGCGACAAGGTGAGATCCCGGCCTTCGCCGGGATGACGAACGATCGCATAACTACCCCCCCGGATTGTAGAAATCATACACCGCCTGCGCCACCGCGGCGCTCACCCCCGGCGCCTTCTGCAAATCCTCCAGACTTGCCCCCTTGATCGCGCGCGCGGTGCCGAAGTGCATGAGCAGCGCCTTCTTGCGCGCCGGGCCGATGCCGGGAACCTCGTCGAGCGGCGACGATCCCATCGCCTTCGCCCGCTTCGCACGGTGCGCGCCGATCGCAAAGCGGTGCGCCTCGTCGCGCAGCCGCTGGATATAGAAAAGCACCGCATTGTTCGTCGGCAGCGTGAATTCGCGCCCGTCGGGCAAATAGAAGGTCTCGCGCCCGGCATTGCGGTCGGGCCCCTTGGCGACGCCGACATAGGGAATATCGTCGATCCCCAGCTCGGCGAGCACCGCGCCCGCCGCCGACACCTGCCCCTTGCCGCCGTCGATCAGCACCAGGTCGGGCCATTCGCCCTTCGTCCGCTCGGGATCCTCCTCGATCGCGCGCGCGAAGCGGCGCTGGAACACCTCGCGCATCATCGCGAAATCGTCGCCCGGCTGCGTCTCGGCGCGCTTGATGTTGAACTTGCGATAGGCACCCTTGATCCAGCCTTCCGGCCCCGCGACGACCATCGCGCCGAGCGCATTTGTCCCCTGGATATGGCTGTTGTCATAGATTTCGATCCGCTGCGGCGGCGCATCGAGGTCGAAAAGGTCGGCGAGTTCGCGGCCGAGCTTCGCCTGACTGCTGCTTTCGGCAAGCCGGCGGTCAAGCTCCTCGCCCGCGTTGCGCACCGCCTGTTCGAGCAGCCGCTTGCGGTTGCCACGCTGCGGCACGCTGATCTCGACCTTGCGCCCCGCCGTCTCGCCCAGCGCCTCGGCGAGCAGCGCACTCTCGCCAGGGTCGCGGTCGACGAGGATCAGCTTCGGCGGCGGCACGCCTTCGTAAAATTGCATCAGGAAGCTCGCCATCACCTCCGTCTCGGGCACGCCGGCTACATGCGCGGGGAAAAAGCTGCGGTGCCCCCAATTCTGGCCGCCGCGGATGAAGAAGCCCGCGATGCAAAGCTGCCCGCCCTTCGCCGCGAGCGCGAACACGTCGGCGTCGCCCAGCCCGTCAGCGTGGACCGACTGGCTGCCCTGGATGAAGGTCAGCGCCTTCAGCCGGTCGCGCAGCACCGCCGCCTGCTCGAAATCCATCGCATCGGCGGCTTTCGTCATGGCTTCGCCCAAGCGCTTCTGCACGGCGGTCGACCGCCCTTCGAGGAAGTCCTGCGCGTCGCTCACCAACGCGGCATAATCCTCCCTGGAAATGCGGTCGACGCACGGCGCCGAACAGCGGCGGATCTGATAGAGCAGGCACGGGCGCGAGCGGTTGGCAAAGAAGCTGTCGGTGCAGCTGCGCAAGAGGAAGGTCTTTTGCAGCGCGTTGAGCGTGCGCGCGACCGACCCCGCGCTCGCGAAGGGGCCATAATAGCGCCCCTTGGCGCGCCGCGCGCCGCGATGCTTCTGCACGCGCGGAAAATCATGGTCGGTGCGCAGCAGGATGAAGGGAAAGCTCTTGTCGTCGCGCAGCAGCACATTGTACGGCGGGCGGTATCGCTTGATGAGCTGCGCTTCGAGCAACAACGCCTCGGCCTCGCTCGTCGTCGTGACGATCTCCATCGCGCGCGTCTGCGCGACCATGCGCTGCAACCGCTGCGGCAGCCGCGCGACCTGCGTATAGTTGGTCACGCGATTCCTGAGCGCGCGCGCCTTTCCCACATAGAGCACATCGCCGCGCGCATCGAGCATCCGGTATACGCCCGGACGCGCGGGCAGCTTGCGCACCACGCTGCGGATCGCCTCGGCCCCGCGTTCGAGGTCGGGCTTGTCGCCCCCATCGCCGCCGCCGCGGACGACATAGGTGGCCTTCTCTTCGTTGAATCGGTCGGGAGCGTTGGGGCGAACCATGATTTTGCATGTAGGCGAAGGCGATGCGAGCCGCCATAGTGTGCGCGGTAAAAGCTATGGGAGGGGTCGCATGGATTTACGTGGAAAACTCGCGCTGGTCACCGGCGGCAGCGCCGGCATCGGGCGCGAAATCGCGCTGCAATTGCAAGCCGCGGGCGCCGATGTGATCATCACCGGCCGCGCGCCCGACAAGCTGCAAGCGATGGCCGCGCTCGGCTTCGGAACGATCGCAGGCGACCTGTCGACAGCCGACGGGATCGACGCGGTGGTGCAGGGCGTCGCCGACAGGCCGCTCGCGCTGCTCGTCAACAACGCGGGGGTCGGCAGCGATTACGATCTCGACCGGCCCGAAACGCTGGACAGCGCGGCGCATTGCATCCGCACCAATCTCGACGCCCCTATCGCGCTCTGCACGCGCCTGCTCCCCCTGCTCCGCGCGCAGGACGAAGCGGCGATCGTCAATGTGACGTCGGGCCTCGCCATCGCGCCGCGCGCGGGCGGCGCGATCTATTGCGCGACGAAGGCGGGGCTGCGCAGCTATACGCAGGCCATCCGTCACCTGCTCAAGAACAGCAATGTCCGCGTGATCGAGGCGCTGCCGCCCGTCGTCGACACCAATATGACCGCCGCGCGGGGTGGCAGGAAGATGAGCGCCCACGCCTGCGCCGCCGAAATCGTCCACGGCATCCGTACCGGAAAAAGCGAGGTCAATGTCGGCATGGTGAAGATGCTGCAGCTCGTCAACAGCATTTCACCCGCGCTGGCGCGGCGGATCATGATCCGGTTTTGACGGGCTGTGCGCGCGATTCGGTTGGCGCATGGCTATGGAAATACTCAAAGGTCAGGAAAGGTCAGCCTTGTGCGGCCGCCAGTCTGCCGCTTCGGCCGGACTTGCGGCACCAGACTCCGCCGCACGTCGACAGGGCGGGCGATGACAGGGTTTATCCACATGTTGAAACAGCTGAAACGAAAGCTGGCACAGCCGGGCCATGAGGACAGCTTTTTGTGGCGGATGGCGGTTTTGGGGTGGGGAGTGGACGTTCGCCTTATTGTTGTACCCCGGCGAAAGCCGGGGTCCAGGGCGCCCAGGAGCGGACGTTGGCTCATCCCGCTCTGGACCCCGGCTTTCGCCGGGGTACGGCAACGATCGGTCGCTTCCAGCCATAGCACCCCGGCGAAATCGCCCACGGCAAAACGCCCGCGGAAATCCGCGGGCGCCTTGTTCTCAGCCATGCCGGAACGATCAACCCTTGGCGACGCTCGCGATTGCCTGGTCGACCAGCGCCTTGTCGGCGGCGGCGTCATGTTTGTCGGCGATCAGCTTCGCCGCGGCTTCGGTCGCCGCCTTCGCGGCGGCGGTGCGGACTTCGGCGAGCGCATTGGCTTCGGCGGCGGCGATCCGTTCCTCGGCTATCTGCTTGCGGCGCGCGATCAGCGCGGTCGCGTCGGCCTTCGCCTTGGCGACGAGCGCCTCGGCCTCGGCATCGGCGCGGGCGCGCATCTCCTCGGCTTCCTTTGCCGCGTCGGCGAGCTTCGCTTCATATTCGGCCTTGAGCGATTCGGCGTCGAGGCGCAGCTGTTCGGCTTCGTTCAGCTGCCTGGAAATCTCGGCGATCCGCTTGTCGAGCATCGCCGCGATCGCGCCGGGCACGCCCTTCCAGACCAGGATGCCCAGGAACACGAGCATCGCGATCGAGACCCACACGGTCGCGTTGAGGCCGAACGCCGTCGGTTCGGCCGCGCCTTCGGCGAGGATCAGCGTCAAATCAGTCATTTCAGAACCGCCTTCACCGCCGCCTTGGCGTCCGCCGCGGCAATTTTCACGCCCGACAGCTTGGCGACGAGGTCACCCGCCGCTTCGGCCGCCACGGCTTCGATCTCGGCCATCGCCGAGCCGCGCGCCGCCGCGACATCGGCCTCAGCCGCTGCCAGCCTGGCAGCGAGTTCGGCGTCGATCTTGGCCAGACGCTTCTCGGCGTCCTTCGCGGCCTTGTCCCTGGCTTCAGCCACCGCTTTCTGCGCGGCGGCGCGACTTGCCTCGCCTTGCTGGCGATAGCTCTCCTCCAGCGCATCGGCGGCGGCATGCGCCGCTTTCGCGGCCGCCAGATCGTCGGCGACCTTGCGGTCGCGTGCGTCCACCGTCGCTTCGATCCTGGGCAGCATGCCGCGGCCGATCACGACATAAATGCCGACAAACACGACCAGCAGCCAGAACAGCTGCGAAGCAAGATACCAATTGTCAGCGGTGAGCTGGGCTATCTGGGGCATGAAAGGCGAACCTTGAAATCTTGGAAAGCTGCTGTCGGCGACGCCGACCCTTAAGGACCGGCATCACCGATCGCCCTGAATCAGACGACGAAGAGCAGGATCATTGCCACGACGAACGCCAGCAGGCCGAGAAGCTCGGCAGCGGCGAAGCCGATGAACAGGCGGCCCTGCTGGCCGTCGGCCGCAGCCGGGTTGCGCAGCGCGCTTTCGAGGAAGCTGCCGAACACATTACCCACGCCGATGGCGGCCATGCCGGCGCCAATCGCCGCGAGACCGGCACCGATCAGCTTTGCTGCTTCTGCGTCCATTATCGTAACTCCTTGGTGTAAACGTTTGTTATAAACGGGATTAGTGAAGGTTGACCGCGTCGTTGATATAAAGCGAGGTCAACAGGGCGAAAACATAGGCCTGGATACCGGCGACCAGCAGCTCGAGCGCGCTGATGCCGATCATCAGCGTGAAGCTGAGCACCGACACGATCGAACCGAGCCACAAGGTTTCGGCGTTGAAGCCGTTGATGACAAAGCCCGACAGCACCTTGAGCAGCACATGGCCCGCGGTCATCGCGACGAAAAGGCGCAGGCCGAGGCTGAACGGGCGGACCATGAACGACACGAACTCGATCGGCGCGATGATCGGGATCATCGGCAGCGGCGTGCCGTGCGGCACGAAGAGCGAGAAGAAATGGAGGCCATGGCGCCAGAAGCCGACGACGAGGACGATCGCGAAGCTGATCAGCGCGAGGACGCCGGTAATCGCGATATGGCTGGTGACGGTGAAGGGGTGCAGCCCCAGCACGCCCAGCGGCAACATGCCGAGCAGGTTGCAGAAGAGGATGAACATGAAGAGCGAAAAGACATAGGGCGTATATTTGCGGCCTTCGCTGCCGATGTTCGCCATCATCATGCTGGAGATGAAGCCGGTGAAGCCTTCCACCGCGGCCTGCCAGCGGCCGGGGACGAGCTGACGACGCATCCCGCCCCACATGAACAGGCCGAGCGCGATCGCGGCGACCACCATCCACAGCGCGCTGTTGGTGAACAGAACCTCCTGCCCGGCGAGGTTGAAACCGCCGCCGAGCGGGGTCACCTCGAACTGGTGCATCGGGTCGATCTTGCCGGATTCCGCCGCCACTCTTCACTCCACGCGCAATGCGGGGCGGCGCATCCGGCCGTCCCGCCAATAATATCCTTTGCGTCCCGCTATTTGCGGGGCGCTGTTGTCAGGCGGATGATGTTGCGGAACGCCACGACGATCCCCATCAACAACATGCCCAACAGCCCCCAGGGTTCGGTGCCTGCGACCCGGTCGATCAGCCAGCCGAACAGACCGCCGCCGATCAATCCGCCCAGCAGTTCGGCCAGCACCCGGTTGCCGAGCCGGTAATTGGCATCGGATTCCGGTCCGGCGTTCACTGCGGTCCGTTTTGCCTCTGCGGCTTCGGCCCGGTCCAATCGCTCTTCGAGCGAGACCAGGCGCGAATCCTCCGAGCCAAGTTCCGGATCGCTGCCCTTGCCCGTCATTCCCTCGCCATCCTTCTGAAACGAAACCGGAAAGCCCCGATTCCGCCTGCGAAAAAAGGCCCGAAAAATCGGGGCACCCCTAAGGCGCGGTCCGTTTAGGAATGACGCCCGATGAAGTCAATGCTTGTGCTTGCGCCCGCAAAAATGCCGCCGCGTTTAGGGGCGCGGCGGCATCTGGAGGCCCCGCAGGACCCCGTTATGCGTCATATGGCTTACGGACAGCGCGCATCGCGCTCGGGCGGGCTCGCATCGCGCGTTTTCCACGCCCCGCCGGGGGTCAGATATTTCTCGCCCGGCTTCGTGCTCGCGATCAGGTTGCATCCGCTGGTGAAGGCGAACTGCTCGACGGTGCTGCCCGTCGCCTGGGCGCGCTCGGTATAGGCGGCCTTGCGCTTGATGTTGATGTCCTGCACCAGCGCGCGGATCGCCGGGGTCGGCGCGGTGACGAAACCCAGATAGCCGTCGGGCTGTTCGCCGATCTGCCCCGCAGCGCGCGCGGCGGCATAGGCCGGGTCGCGCTGCGCCATCGCCGACGGCACGGCGAGCGCAACCGCCGCCGTCGCGGCAATAGCCGCCAGCGCCAGCCCGGTCGGTGTTTCCATTTTCAAACGCATCATATGCTTCCCTGTCATCAGAATATCTCGCTATTCTGCTCGATGAGCTTTTTGGCATCGCCATCAAGCCTGTACACCACTTCCTGACGGATATTGATATTCAGGTTGATTTCGATCGGCTTGTCGGGCGTTTCGATCTGAACGCAGCCCGTCAGCGCGGGGATCGCGATCATTATCGCCAGACAGCGCGCCGTGATAGCCAGCCTCCTTGCTCCGATGTTGGACGTCGTCATTGCACAGGCTCGCTTTCTGGGGGCTGAACGGGGGTGGCGGCGCCGCGCGCGGCGGCCTCGGCGTCCTGCTGCGCGCGCATCAGCGCCGGCAGATTCTGTTCGATCAGCAGCGACGGGTCGTAAAAGCCCTTCGCCGAGGTAAGCAGCTGGCGGAACGGCGCGGTGATCTTCACGTTGAAGACGAGCGGCAGCTTCGCAATCTGATTGGTCAGAAAATTGCGCGTCGCACCCTCGCCCTGCCCCACGCCGCCAAAGCGGATATCGGTCACCATTTCGCCGTCGAGATCCCCGTTCAGAATGATCGTCAGATCGTCATATTTCAGGCTGCGCAGCGCGCCAAAGGCAAAATTGGCCATCACGCCAAGGTTGCGGTTCGACAGTTCGCCGACATAGGCGAGCGTGCCGCCGCCCTCGCGCGAATCGATCCGCCCGCCGACGATCCGTCCGCCCAGCCCGTCGAACTCGACCGGCAGCGTGCCGTCGAACTTGCCCGTTGCGTTGATATTCTCGAACCCGAAGCTCTGGAGAAACACCGCCGCATCGACCCCCACAACGTCGAAGGTCATCCGCCGCGGCTGGTCGGCGGCAAAGTTCAGCGTCGTGGGATGGAGCAGCAGCTCGCCGCCCGCAAAGGGCCAGCGCCCGCCTTCGATCCGCACGCGATTGTCGCCGAGCAGCCGATACTCGATCTCGCCCTCGCGCACCGGAATGCCGGGGTTGACCTCGTCGATCCGCGCAATCTGCCCCGGCGCCGAGCGCAGGCCGATCAGGTCGTCGAAGCGGAGCGTCGCGGTCAGGCCGGTTACCGGACCAAAAGCGGCGGCAAGGTCGGTGCCGGCGGTCGCGAAGGTGCCGTTGCTGGTGACGCCCGCGGCGTCCCATTCGATCCGGCCGTCGCCGACGACCGATCCCCGCACATTGGCGACGACACCCTTGGCGAGATAGGTGAGCTGGTCGGGCTGGAAGGCATCGTCGAAGCGCAATTCGCGCACCTTCAGATCGGCCGCGCCTTTGCCGTCGGCGAAGCGGTGGCGGATGACGGTGTCGAGGATGTTCGTTCCCGTCGTCCGCTCGGCAAAGCCCGCAGTCGCCTCGATCGCGCCATCGGCGAAGCGCAGCACGGCATCGCGGCTGACGAGCGGATAGAAGCGCGCGTCGGGCGCCGCACCGTCGGTGAGCGTGAGGCCGCCCTCCAATGTCAGCGCGCCATCCGCCCAGCGCCACGCGCCTGCGATTTCGCTCATGTCGAGGGGAACCGCGCCGATCTTGCCCGCTGCTCCGACGAGCTCGCCCGCCATGCCCCGGCCCGCCGCGCGTCCGGTGAGCCGCTCGGCGCCGAAGCGCGTCACGCTCTCGCCCTCGCCCAGCCGGACGTCGGCGCCCGACAGCGACCAGCGCAGCGTCGCCAGGTCGATGCTCGCGGGACCGCTTGCGATTCGCAGCGGCGAGTCGCCGCTAGTTCCGGCGAGCGCAATGCGCGGCACGCGAATCGCACCGCGCAGGCCGCCCGGCCCGACGCTGAACAGCGGCGTGCCTGCACGGCTGCACAGGTTGAGCGCACTCCGGGCGAGCCGGACGCCGCCGACCTCGATCCGGTCGCCGCCGACGCGGTGGCATCCCCCGTCGAGCGCGAGCGTACCGGTCGGACTCAGCACCCCGGCGAGCGGAACACGCAGCCCTTCGACCCGCCCATCGCCCAGCGGCCCCGACAGCAGAGCCGCGGTGGCAAAGCGCAACCTGCCGCCGGGGCCGCCCGAAAAACGCACGGGATCGAGCGCGAGTCGGCTGGCGCGCGCTTCATAGGCAGCGAATCGCGCCTCACCGCGCAGCGTTCCATCGGCGCGCCGGTCGAGGCGGAGCGTCGCCGCGGGCAGGTCGCCGCCACCCAGACGCCATTCGCCCGCCGCCAGCCACGTCGGCCGTTCCGCGCCGTAAAGATAGCCGATGCGACTCTCGGCGCTGCCGGTGAAGCGCGCACCGCTTGCGCTCGTCAGGCGCGGCGCGATCAGGTCGACGCGCGCCAACGGCCCCTCGCCCGCGAGCTGGAAAGCGGCGGCGCCGTTCGCGCTCGCCAGCGCGCGCGCAATGGCCGCCGCCGCTTTTGTCGCGAGCGGGCCCAGCGGCGTCGCTTCGATCCCCCGCGCGCGGTCGACGATCGCGCGTCGCGCCGCCGCACTCAGGCTGGCGCGCGCAAAATCTATCGTCCCGTCAAACCGCGGCGCCGCGCTGCCGACGCTGCCCGCCGCCGCCAGTCGCACCGTATCGGCGGTGAAATCGGCGCCGTGCAGCCGCGCCATTGCCGCATCAAGTTCGATTCTGGTTTGCGCCGCGCCGCCATCGAAGCGCGCGAGCACGCCGAGGCGGTCGGCGCGCAGCGACGCGGCGACAAGCGACGCGATGCGCGCGTCGGCGCTGCCGCGCCACTGGCGCAGATCCTCCGACAGTGTGAGGTCGACGGCGACTTCGGGGGACGCGGCTCGCACCGCGCCATTATCGCAAGCCAGCGATTGCCCGCGCAGCGGCCCCGCCAGCGCGGGGCGCACCCCGCGCACGCGCAGATCGCCGTAAAAGCTGACCCCGCGCGCGCTACACCCTTCGACCGCCAGCTCGGGGGCGAAGAGCGCAAGCTTGCCCGCAAAATTGTCGCGCAAATTGCCCGAACCGTTGAGCGCGGCGCCGACATCGCCCCACGGCGTCTCGACGCGCGCGCGGGCATCGCGCAGCATCACCGCCAGATCGGGCAAGGCAAAGGGATCGGTGCTTTCAGGATCGCGGAACCTGTCGAGCGCGCCGAACGACAGGCGACCATCGACGAAACGGCCATAGAGGCGCACGCCTTCGGCGCGGATTTCCGATACAAAGGGGCCGGTGAAGCCATAGCCGAGCAAGACCTCGACCTTTTTGGCAGTCAGGTCAGGCCGCGCAGGGTCGCCGATGACGATGTTCGACAGTCGTTCGCTGCGAAAGCCGATCGCGTCGATGCGATATTGCGCGGGCACGCCGCGGCTTTCGAGCTGGCCGCGAATGAACTCGTCGGCGATCGGCTCGCGCGCCAGCCATGTCCCCGCCACCAGCGCGGCGACCGCACCCGCGGTCATCCAGCGCTTCCGGAAGAGCAGTTTTCGGGGACGCCATCCCCGCCCTATCGCGCCGCCGTCCTCGGTCACGCCGTCGCTCTCAAAAAATCGGGCGCTTGCCGGATCGAAAAGGCGTCGAATGCCGTCATGGCGTGCGAAACATCGTCCCTCGGCCCCAGCCTGTGCAGGACACCAACGCTGGAAATCGCGTTTCGCTCCAGCAAATTGGTCCGCTTTGCCATGCTTCCGTCCTATTGCCGTTGAGCGTACCGAACAAGGCGGTTATTCCGGGCGCCATGGGGGACAGGGACACACCCGACCATCTGGGCCACCGCGGCCGGTTGCGCAGCCGTTTGCTCGACGATCCCGACGGGCTCGCCGATTACGAGCTGGTCGAATATCTCCTCGCGCTCGCGGTGCCGCGCCGCGACACCAAGCCGCTTGCCAAGGCGCTGCTCCGTGAATTCGGTTCGCTGGCGCAGCTCGTCAGCGCCGACCCCGAATCGCTGCGCCGCGTCGACGGGCTGGGCGACACCGGCATCGCCGCGCTGAAAATCGTCCAGGCCGCCAGCCTGCGTTTGCTCAAAGGCGAGTTTCGCGACAAGCCGCTGCTTTCCAGCTGGGATGCGCTGCTCGACTGGCTGCGCGCCGACATGGGGCCGATCGACGTCGAGCGCGTGCGCGTCCTGTATCTCAACGCACGCAACATGCTGATCCGCGACGAACTGGCGAGCGAAGGATCGGTCGACCAGTCAGCCATCTATGTCCGCGAGGTGATCCGACGCGCGCTCGAGCTCGGCGCCTCGGCGATCATCATCGTTCATAACCATCCCAGCGGCAGCCCCGAACCGAGCCGACAGGACATTGCGATCACGCGCGAGATCGCCGAGGCGGGAACGCGGCTCGGCATCGTGCTGCACGACCATATCATCGTCGCCGGATCGGACTATCGCAGCTTCCGCGCCCTGGGGCTGTTGTAACCGCGGCAATCCCCTTCGATCCGTGGCACGAAACAAGGCAGCCGCCGGATCGCTCCGGCGGCTGCTCCTTGCTCTGCGCGGGCGACAACCCGCGCGAGGGGATTAATTACCGCGCGACAGGAAGGCGGTCAGCTCCGCCTTGTTCACCCCTCCCGACTTGTCGCTGTCGGCGGCGGCATAGGCCTGTCCGATCCACGCCTTCACTTCGGCCGATTCGGAATTGACGCTCGGGTCGGTCGCGGCGCGCAGCTTTTTCATCCACGCTGCGAACTCGGTATCGCTCAACTCGCCATTGCCGTCGCCGTCATAGGTCGGGAACTCCTGATCGACGATCCGGGCGACCTGCGCGGGAGTCGCCGCCGTCCCCGACGGCGCGGGCTCGCTCGCGGCCGACGGCGCCGAGGCATCGGGTGCCGGGGCCGGGCTGGTCGTATCGGGCACCGGTGCGGGGGTCGTCGGCTCCATGCTCGTCGACGGGTTGGCGGGATCGCTGGCCGGCGGGGTCGCCTGCGCGAACGCCGGAACGGCGACAGCGGCGGCACCGATCAAAAGCAGTTGTTTCAGCACAATCATTCTCCTCTGCGGCGACGTTGAACGGTTTGCGACCTGTCGCCTTGATGATGGGGGCACCCAAGCAACCCACCGCATTTCGCCAGGTTGCGGCGTCGCGGCATTTGGCGAAACGCCCCGTCCCTGCTAGGGGGCGCCCCGTCGCGGCTCCGCCGGGATTTTGCGACAAGGCGCCCGATAAGGAAGGAAATTCAATGGTTCCGCGTTATGCACGGCCGGAAATGACGGCGATCTGGTCGGCCGAGAATCGCTTTTCCATCTGGTTCGAGATTGAAGCGCATGCGACCGACGCGCTCGCCGAACTGGGCATTGTTCCGCAATCGGCGGCGAAGGCGCTGTGGGACTGGTGGGCGACGCGGCCCGTCATCGACGTCGCCGCAATCGACGCGATCGAAGCGGTGACCAAGCATGACGTGATCGCCTTCCTCACCTGGGTCGCCGAAAATGTCGGCGACGAAGCGCGCTTCATGCACCAGGGGATGACGTCGAGCGACGTGCTCGACACCTGCCTTGCGGTGCAACTGGCGCAGGCCGCCGACATATTGCTCGCGGACCTCGACGCCCTGCTCGCCGCGATCAAACGCCGCGCTTTCGAGCACAAGTTCACGCCGACGATCGGGCGCAGCCACGGCATCCACGCCGAACCCGTCACCTTCGGACTGAAAATGGCCGAAGCCTATGCCGAGTTTTCGCGCTGCAAGGCACGGCTCCAGGCGGCGCGCGCCGAAATCGCGACCTGCGCCATTTCGGGTGCGGTCGGCACCTTCGCGAATATCGACCCGCGCGTCGAGGCGCATGTCGCGGCCAAGCTCGGCCTTGCGGTCGAGCCCGTCTCGACGCAGGTGATCCCGCGCGACCGTCACGCGATGTTCTTTGCGACGCTCGGCGTCATCGCCTCGTCGATCGAGCGGCTGGCGGTCGAGGTCCGCCACCTTCAGCGCACCGAAGTGCTGGAGGCCGAGGAGTATTTCTCGCCGGGGCTGAAGGGGTCGTCGGCGATGCCGCACAAGCGCAACCCCGTGCTGACTGAAAATCTGACCGGCCTCGCCCGCATGGTGCGCAGCGCCGCCATTCCCGCGATGGAGAATGTCGCGCTGTGGCACGAGCGCGACATCAGCCATTCGTCGGTCGAGCGCTTCATCGGCCCCGACGCGACGATCACGCTCGACTTCGCGCTGGCGCGGCTCACCGGCGTGATCGACAAGCTGCTCGTCTATCCGGCGCGGATGCAGAAGAATCTCGACCGCATGGGCGGGCTGGTCCATTCGCAGCGCGTCCTGCTCGCGCTGACGCAGGCGGGCGCCAGCCGCGAGGATAGCTATGCGCTCGTCCAGCGCAACGCGATGAAAGTATGGGAAAGCGACGGCCAGCTGTCGCTGCTCGAACTGCTCAAGGCCGACGCCGACGTCACCGCGCGCCTGTCGGCCGATCAGCTTACGGAACTTTTCGACCTCGACTATCATATGAAGCATGTGGACACGATCTTCGACCGGGTGTTCGGCGCGGCCTAGCGACAGGCTGGAATCGCCGGGCAATCTGTCATACTGTCCACGCCGGGCCGACAGAGGGAGCAAGACGACGTGGGCATCCTGCGAACGATCATCTGGGTGGTGCTGACCGCGGTTCTGGTCATCTTTGCGATGGCGAACTGGCAGGTCGTCACCGTCACCATCTGGCCGGGCTGGGAGGCCGAGACCAAGCTTCCCGTCGTCATCCTCGCCGCCTTTCTGATCGGCGCGCTGCCCATGTGGATCGCGCTGCGCACGACGCGCTGGTCGCTGAAGCGCCGCCTCGACGCCAGCGAGCGGCAGGCCGCCGACCTGCGCGCGCTCGCGCATCGCCCCGTCGAACCGACTCCCGCTCCCGCGCCCGTCAACGACGCGCCCCCTGCCCCCACGGACCTTTTCGCCCCGGACAAGCCATGACGTCGCCCATTTATCTCGCCATCGACACCCCGCATCTCGACGCCGCGCTGACGCTCGCGCAAAAGGTCCGGCACCATGTTGGCGGGTTGAAGCTGGGGCTCGAGTTTTTCTGCGCCAACGGCCATCATGGCGTGCACGAAATGGCCAGGCTCGGCTTGCCGATCTTCCTCGATCTGAAGCTTCACGATATTCCGAACACGGTGGCAAAGGCGATCCAGGCGCTGCGCCCGCTCGAACCCGCGATCCTGACCGTTCACGCCGCGGGCGGCCGTGCGATGCTGGAGGAGGCAAAGGCGGTTGCGGGCAAGAACACCAGGGTGATCGCCGTCACCGTGCTCACCAGCCTCGACGCGCCCGACCTTGACGACATCGGCGTCGCGGGCACCCCGCACGACCAGGTCGTCCGCCTCGCCGCGCTCGCGCGCGAAGCCGGGCTCGACGGCATCGTCTGCTCGGGACAGGAAGTGAAATCGGCGCGCAAGGCGTGGCCCGGCGGCTTCTTCGTCGTCCCCGGCGTGCGCCCCGCGAACGGCCGGACCGGCGATCAGAAACGCATCGTCACGCCCGCGCAGGCGATGTCCGACGGCGCTTCGATCCTCGTCGTCGGCCGCCCGATCAGCCAGTCGCCCGATCCCGACCTTGCCGCGCGCGAGATCGAAGCGACGCTCTGATCTACTCGTCTAAATAGCCATCGTCATTGCGAGGAGCCAAAGGCGACGAAGCAATCTCCAGCTAACGAGATTGCGCTACGCTAATAGCTGGAGATTGCTTCGCTCCGCTCGCAATGACGTCAAATGAGACCAACCATGCCCCCACTCGTCAAAATCTGCGGTATCTCGACGCCCGAAGGTGTAGACGCCGCCATCCGCCTCGGCGCGACGCACATCGGTCTTGTCCATTACGAGCCGAGCCAGCGGCACGTCGACCTCAGGACCGCGGCCGAACTTCGCAAGCGCGCAGGGTCGCACGTCAAGGTCGCGTTGCTGCTCGTCAACGCCTCGCAGAAGCTGACCGGCGAGGCGCTCGGCATGGTGCGCCCCGACATCGTCCAGTTTCATGGCAGCGAGACACCCGAATGGCTCGCGGTCGTCAAGAGGCTCGTCCCTGCCGAAATCTGGAAGGCGATCGGGCTGAAGGATGCCGGCACGCTCACCCGGATGCAGAAATATCACGGGATCGCCGACCGCATTTTGTTCGATGCGCCCGCCGCCGCGCTGCCCGGCGGGACGGGCACGCGCTTCGACTGGTCGCTCCTCAAAAATCACCGGCATACAATGGACTGGGGTATCGCCGGCGGGCTGACCCCCGACAATGTCGCAGAGGCGATCGCCGCAACGGGCGCGCCGCTCGTCGATGTCTCGTCGGGCGTCGAAAGCGCGCCGGGCGTCAAGGATATGGACAAGATCGCCGCTTTCCTTAAAGCGGTCGGCCGATGACCACGCTGCGACCCCTCGTCCTGCGCATCGGGAAACGATGGCGCTGATCGCTTGAGACCTGCTCTTCAAGTGAATGCCCACCCGTAACCGATGGATATGACGATGACCGACGCCCCGACCCTGCCCAACAGCCTTCGCTCCGGCCCCGACGATCGCGGCCATTTCGGCCCGTTCGGCGGCCGCTATGTCGCCGAAACGCTGATGCCGCTGATCCTCGACCTCGAACGCCATTATCGCGCCGCGCAGGCCGACCCGGCGTTCAAGGCCGAGTTCGATTACCTGCTCAAAAACTATGTCGGCCGCCCCAGCCCGCTCTGGCTCGCCGAGCGCCTCACCGACCATCTTGGCGGCGCGAAAATCTACCTCAAGCGCGAGGATCTGAACCACACCGGCGCGCACAAGATCAACAATTGCATCGGCCAGATCCTGCTCGCCAAACGCATGGGCAAGACCAGGATCATCGCCGAGACCGGTGCGGGCCAGCATGGCGTCGCGACCGCGACCGTTGCCGCGCTCTTCGGCCTGCCCTGCACCATCTTCATGGGCGCGGTCGACGTCGCGCGGCAACAGCCCAATGTGTTCCGCATGAAGCTGCTCGGCGCCGAAGTCGTCGCGGTCGAGAGCGGCGCGAAGACGCTGAAGGACGCGATGAACGAGGCGCTGCGCCACTGGGTCGCGAACGTCCACGATACTTTCTACATCATCGGCACCGTCGCCGGGCCGCACCCTTATCCGCAGCTCGTGCGCGATTTCCAGTCGGTGATCGGTGACGAGGCGCGCGCGCAGATACTGGAGGCCGAAGGCCGCCTTCCCGACATGCTGATCGCCCCCGTCGGCGGCGGATCGAACGCGATCGGCCTGTTCCACCCCTTCCTCGATGATAGCGAGGTCGAGATCGTCGGCGTCGAAGCCGCGGGCGAAGGGCTGGACGGCAAGCATGCCGCCAGCCTCGCGGGCGGAAAGCCCGGCATCCTCCACGGCAACAAGACCTATCTGTTGCAGGACGAGGACGGCCAGATCACCGAGGCGCACAGCATCTCGGCAGGCCTCGACTATCCGGGCATCGGCCCCGAGCATAGCTGGCTCCACGACATCGGCCGCGTCCGCTACGAACCCGTCACCGACGCCGAGGCGCTCGCGAGCTTCCAGAAGCTCACCAAGCTCGAAGGCATCATTCCCGCGCTGGAGTCTGCCCACGCGATCGCCGCCGCCGAACGCATCGCGCCGACGCTGGACAAGGACAAGATCATCATCGTCAACTGCTCGGGCCGGGGGGATAAGGATATATTCACGGTGGCCGATGCGTTGGGGGTAGCGCTTTGATGGAATCCTGGCGCAACATGGCAGTCATCGTCATCCCGGACTTGATCCGGGATCCATTCAGGCAGCGTCGGATCAATGGATCCCGGATCAAGTCCGGGATGACGAAGCAAGGACACCGGCCGAAGTTTGCAAGAGAGAGGGCCATATGACCCGCTTCGCCGCCGCCTTCGCCAAAACCCACCCCGCCCTCGTCGCCTTCATCACCGCGGGCGATGGTGACACCGCCGCGAACCTCGACGCGCTCGTTGCCGGGGGCGCCGATGTCATCGAGCTGGGTATGCCCTTCACCGATCCGATGGCCGACGGCCCCGCGATCCAGCAGGCGAATCTGCGCAGCCTGGCCAAGGGCACGACCACCGCCGACATTTTTGCGGTCGCCGCCGCCTTCCGCCAGCGCCATCCCGACACTCCGCTCGTCCTGATGGGCTATGCCAACCCGATGACGATCCGCGGCGGTGACTGGTTCGCCGCCGAATGCGTGCGTGCCGGCGTCGATGGCGTCATCTGCGTCGATGTTCCCGCCGAGGAAGACCCCGAGCTCGGCCCCGCGCTCCGCGCCGCGGGCATCGACCTCATTCGCCTCGCGACGCCGACGACCGACGCCGCGCGCCTGCCCGACGTGCTGAACGGCGCGGGCGGCTTCCTCTATTATGTCTCGGTCGCCGGGATCACCGGGCTGCAACGGGCCGCGCAGGCGAGCATCGACGAAGCCGTTGCGCGGCTCAAGGCCGCGACCGACCTGCCCGTCGCGGTCGGCTTCGGCGTCCGCACCGCCGAACAGGCCGCGCAGATCGCGCACGTTGCCGATGGCGTCGTCGTCGGATCGGCGCTGGTCGACATCATCGCCGAGCATGGCGACGCCGCCGCGCCGCACCTCGAATCCTTCACCCGCACCCTCGCCGATGCTATCCACGGCGCAAAGGAGATCGCCGCATGAGCTGGCTCGACCGCGTTCGCAACGCCCTGCCCTTTGGCGCCAAGCGCGATACCGCCGACAATCTGTGGCACAAATGCCGCCAGTGTCAGCAGATGGTGTTCGTCAAGGAATGGGAGGACAATCTCAACGTCTGCCCGCGCTGCGACCATCACGACCGCATCGGTGCCAAGGAACGCTTCGCGCAGCTGTTCGACGGCGGGCTGCACGAGCTGATCGCCGCGCCCGCCGCGCCCGAAGACCCGCTCAAGTTCCGCGATACCAAGAAATATGTCGACCGCATCAAGGCGGCGCGCGCGCAGACCGGCGACCGCGACGCCTATCAGAACGCCTTTGGCCGCATTTCGGGCCAGGGCGTCGTGATCGGCGTGCAGGATTTCGCCTTCATGGGCGGGTCGATGGGCGTCGCAGTCGGCGAAGCCTTCGTCGCGGGCGTCGAAAATGCGATAAAGCGCGGCGTCCCCTATATCGCGATCACCGCCGCGGGCGGCGCGCGGATGCAGGAAGGCACGCTGTCGCTGATGCAGATGCCGCGCGCCACGGTGGCGCTCGCGCGGCTGCGTCGTGCCGGGCTGCCCTATATCGTGCTGCTGACCGACCCGACTACCGGCGGCGTTACCGCCAGCTATGCGATGCTCGGCGACGTGCAGATCAGCGAGCCCAAGGCGCTGATCGGCTTCGCGGGCCAGCGCGTGATCGAAAATACGATCCGCGAAAAGCTGCCCGAGGGCTTCCAGCGCGCCGAATATCTGCTCGATCACGGGATGATCGACATGGTGGTGCATCGCAAGGACTTGCCGGAGACGCTGGGCAGGCTGATCGGTTATCTGGCGCCGGAGAAAGCGGCCTGACTTCCATCCCGCGTCATTGCGAGGAGCCGCAGGCGACGAAGCAATCTCCAGCCGTCGTCCACATGGCGCCGATAGCTGGAGATTGCTTCGCTGCGCTCGCAATGACGAAATAGAGGCGTGAACCAAATGCCCGACCACGCCCGCAGCACCGACCCCGCCGTCCAGGCCCAGCTCGATCGCCTGACCGCGCTGTCGCCGGGCCGCGACATCCTCGGCCTCGAACGCATCGCCGAACTGTGCCGCCGCCTCGGCGATCCGCAGCACCGCCTGCCACCCGTGTTCCACGTCGCGGGAACCAACGGCAAGGGATCGACCTGCGCCTTCCTGCGCGCTGCCATCGAGGCGCAGGGCCTGACCGCGCATGTCTATTCCAGCCCGCACCTCGTCCGCTTCAACGAACGCATCCGCCTCGCCGGGACGCTGATCGACGACGCGCTGCTCGCGGCGCTGCTCGCCGAGGTGCTCGACGTCGCGCACGATCTGCAAGCGAGCTTCTTCGAGGTGACGACCGCCGCCGCCTTCCTCGCCTTTGCGCGCATTCCCGCCGACACCTGCATCGTCGAGGTCGGGCTGGGCGGGCGGCTCGACGCGACCAACATCATCGCTGCACCGGCGGTGTGCGGCATCGCCTCGCTCGGCATCGACCACGAGGCCTTCCTGCTCGCGCCCGAGGCCGATGTGCCCGCGCCGCCGCACGACCGCATCGCCTTTGAAAAGGCCGGGATCGCCAAGCCAGGCGCGCCGCTGGTGACACAGGCCTATCCGGCGTCGATGCGCGCGGTGATCGCCGCGCGCGCCGCTGCAGCCGGCGCGCCGCTCGTCGAACGCGGCGCGGCGTGGGACGCCGCAATCGCCGACGGGCGCCTTACCTATCGCGACGCGCGCGGCACACTCGACCTGCCGCTGCCCGCGATGGCGGGCGCGCATCAGGTCGACAACGCCGTGCTGGCGGTCGCGATGCTCCGCCATCAGGCGACCATTCCCATCGAAGACGCCGCGCTCGCCGCCGCCATGACGCGGGCGACCTGGCCCGCGCGGATGCAGCGGCTCGGCGCGGGACCGCTCACCGCCCTGCTATCGTCGGGAACGGCGGTTTGGCTTGACGGCGGCCACAACCCCGACGCGGGCGTGGCGCTCGCCGCAGCGCTGCGCGATATGCCGCCGCTCCACATCGTCTGCGGGCTGCTCGCAAACAAGAATGCGATGGGCTTCCTGCGCCCCTTCGCCGACCGCATCGTCTCGTTCAGCGCCGTGCCGATCCCCGGTCACGACCACCATGACCCCAAGGATCTGTGCCGGTGGGTGCAGGACGAACTCGGCATCGCCGATGCCCGCCCGTGCGACAATGTGCCCGCCGCGCTGCGCCTGCTCGCGGATGCGCCCGGCGACGTCCTCATCTGCGGCTCGCTCTATCTCGCGGGCGAGGTGCTCGCCGCGAACGGCGAGCTTCCTGACTAGACCCTGTTTCAGTGAGATTGAAGCGACGAGATCGTCCAGCGAGCCGCGCTGGGCGCGTCGCTTCAATCTCACTGAAACAGGTCTAAGTTCGCGCCGGCGCGGGCCGGTCCTCATCGCGGTGTGCGAGTTCGTGCCCGTCATCCTCTGTGCTCGGCTGTCTGACGGTCTGAACCACGAAACCCTTGCGCCAGAGCATCCAAAGCAGCAGCATTCCGGGCGCCGCGATTACCACGGTCACGATCCAGAAACCGACCCAACCCAGCCCTTCGGCAATATAACCGCCGGGCGTTGCCAGCCAGGTACGCCCCACGGCGGCAAAGGAAGACAGCAGCGCGAACTGCGTTGCGGTGTAGGCCAGGCTTGAGAGTCCCGACAAGTAGGTAACGAAAACGGTCAGACCGATCCCGCTGGTGAAGTTCTCGGTCCCAACCGCGATCGCGAGCATCAGCGGCGAATGGCCGACCGCCGCCAGAACGGCGAACAGAAAATTGCTGAACATCATCAGCAGTCCCGATATGAGCAACGCGCGGCCCATTCCAAGCCATGCGATGAAGGGCGCACCGCAGGCCGAACCGACAATCAGCGCCACAAAACCGACGCCCTTGTTGATCGCGACGAACTCGGTATCGGTGAAGCCCAGCTCGACAATCATCGGATTGAGCATCCCCTGCCCCATGGCATCGCCGACCTTGTAGACGAGCACGAACAGAAGGATCAGCACGGCGCCATTGCGGCCCAGAAACTCGCGGAACGGATTGACAACCGTGTCCTTCAGCCACGCGGCGAAACCTCCAGCCAGCGCATTGGCGCGCGTGGGATCGAAACGCCCCGATCCGGCGTAAAGCGCACCGAGGAGGGCCGGGAGAACAGCCAGTCCGGTAAAACCATATGCGGCTGCCCACCCAAGATTGAAACCCTCCGGCGACGCCAGCGCGATGGTGCCGACACCCGCAATCAGATTGCCGGTGCGATAACCGAACTGGTTCATCGCGGTGCCATGCGGCAATTCGGCATCCGAGAGGATTTCGATGCGATAGGCGTCGATGACGATGTCCTGCGTCGCCGACAGAAAGGCGACGGCGATCGCCCAGAAGGCGAAGGGCGCCAGATTGTCGTTCGTCGGGTTGCTTGTGCCGAGGTTCCAGATCGCGATCACAAGCAGCGCCTGAATGAAGAACAGCCAGCCACGTCGCTGTCCGAAGGCTTTGGTCAAAAAGGGCAGTGGCAGGCGATCGACAAGCGGTGCCCACAGAAACTTGAGCGTGTAGGGCGTCGTAAGCCCGATCGCGAAGCCGATGGTCGATTTCTCGATCCCGACCTTTGACAGCCAGAATGTCATCGTTCCGAGCAGCAGGGTCAGCGGAAAGCCGCTCGAAATGCCGAGAAGGAACGCAACGATCGGCATCGGCCTGCGATAGGGCGAAAAGCTGGGGATCACGAACGCCAGGCCAATCACCAGCGCGATCACTGCGATCAGCACCGCCGTGTCCAGCCCGAGTTGCATATGATGTCCTTTCCCCGCCCGCGGCGCTTATCGCACAGGGCCTAAAGCCTCCCTGCCAAAATGGAAGCGGGTAATTGACCGGCGCGCCGGTCCGCCGTGCTCAGGCCGCGGCGGGGCGCCAATATGTCGTCAGGCCCGCGACCTTGCGCGGCGCCTGGTTCTTGCAGATCATCGTTTCGAGCGCCTTCAGTGCGGCGACCAGCGCCGAGGGGCTGTGCGGCTTGTCGAGGCAGGCCATGGCGATGTCGCTCGCATCCTCAGGGCATTGGCCGGTCACCAGCAGCACGGCGATGCCGCGGTCACGCGCCAGCCGCGCGACTTCGCGCCCGGTCATATCGCCAGCGAGGCCGAGGTCCAGCACCAGCGCATCGATCGGTTCCGCCGCGATATAGCGCACCGCCGCCTCGCCCGAATCGACCGTCGCAATGACGTCGTAGCCCGCGTGCTTCAAAGTATGCTCATTGTCGAACGCCGTCAGCGGGTCATCCTCGATAACCAGCAGGCGTTTGATGCAGGAAGGACGCGGACCGAAGAGCATGACATCTCCCTTTCAATGCGCCATGACTCGCCCGGCGCTTTCCTGCAATATCGCTTCTGCTTGCCATCGACGAAGCGACACTTTTCCGGCTATGAGCGTGGCACGCACGCAACAGCATTTTCCCGAATAACGACAAGAAAGCCGCATCCGTTCCGATGACGACCCGCCGCCCGCCCCGCTCCGCCCCGCGCTCCGGCGCCGACCGCTCTGCCGCAGCGGCCCCGCGCGGCCGCCGCGCCGCGCGCGCCGACGCGCCGCCGCGCAAGCTTCCGGCCGAGGCCGAACGCGAGGATGGCCCGCAACGCATCGCCAAGCTGCTCGCACGCGCCGGGGTCGGCTCGCGCCGCGACGTCGAGCGCATGATCGAGGAGGGCCGCATCGCGCTGAACGGCGCGGTCATCGCTCAGCCCGCGCCGCTTCTCACCTCGCTCGACGGCCTGACCGTCGACGGTAACCCTGTTGCAAAGCCCGTCTCGACCCGCCTCTATCGTTTCCACAAGCCCGCGGACTGCCTCACCGCCGCGCGCGATCCCAGGGGACGCAAGACGATCTATGACGTGCTGCCCAAGGGGTTGCCGCGGCTGATGCCCGTCGGCCGCCTCGACTATAATACCGAGGGGCTGCTGCTTCTCACCAACGACGGCGCCTTCAAGCGCCAGCTCGAACTGCCCGCGAGCGGGGTCGAGCGCACCTATCGCGCGCGCGCCTTTGGCGACATCAGCCAGGCGCAGCTCGAGGAGCTGGTGATGGGGATCGAAATCGACGGGATCCGCTATGGCAAGATCGACGCCAATCTCGAACGCCGCACTGGGCGCAACCAGTGGATCGAAATGACGCTGACCGAGGGCAAGAATCGGGAGGTGCGGCGCGTGCTCGAACATCTGGGGCTTCAGGTCAGCCGCCTGATCCGCACCCGCTATGGCGAGTTCACCCTCGCCGGGCTCGACATGGGGGCGGTCGAGGTCGTGCCGCGCGATGAATTGTTCAAGTTCCGGCGGCATCTCGGCTGATGCGCGTGATCGCCGGCGAATGGCGCGGCCGCAAGCTGCTCGCGCCCAAAAACGACGCCACCCGCCCGACCGCCGACCGCACGCGCGAAACGCTCTTTTCGATGCTCGCCAGCCGTCTCGGCAGCTTCGAGGGACTGTATGTCGCCGACCTGTTCGCCGGGTCGGGCGCGCTGGGGATCGAGGCCCTGTCGCGCGGCGCCGAACAATGCCTCTTCGCCGAGCAGGATCGCGACGCGCTCGATGCGCTCCGCAGGAATCTCGACGCGCTGGGAGCAACCCCACGCGCCGACATCCGCGCCGGGTCGGTGCTCGCGCTCGGCCCTGCGCGGCGGACCTGTGACCTGCTGCTGTTCGACGCGCCCTATGCCACTGGCGCGGGCAGCGTCGCGCTCGACAAGCTCGCCCGCCTCGGCTGGATCGCCCCCGACGGCTGGATCTCGATCGAAACGGGCGAGCGCGAAACGGTCGAGGTCGCGGGCTTCGAGATCGACGCCGAGCGCAAGGTCGGCAAGGCGAAACTCACGCTTCTGCGCCCGGTTTAGCGCAATCGCGCGCGCAGCCGCTGCAATTCGTCCACAGGCACCGGCGCCAGCGCCGCCGCGGCCCTGCCCTCGCGCAGCCGCTTGCGGTCCTTTTCCGACGGTTCGACGCGGCGCACGCGCACCGGCACATGGCCCTGCGCGCGCATCCCCAGCGCCTCGGCCGCGCCGCGCGACAGGTCGATGATCCGCCCGCGCGCAAAGGGGCCGCGATCGTTGACGCGCACGATGATCCGCCGCCCGGTGTCGAGCGCGGTCACCTCAACATAGGTCGGCAGCGGCAGCGTCGTATGCGCGGCGGTGATCCAGCCGGGCCGGAACTTCTCGCCATTCGCGGTCCGGTTGCCCGACTCGCTCCCGTACCAGCTCGCATAACCGACGGCGTCATAGGCGGGCGCGGCGGCGGGGACATAGGTGGTGCCGCGGATCGTATAGGCGGGCCCGATCCGCACCGGGGTGTCGGCGACCGGGCGGTAATTGCCCCCGGCGCAGGCGGAGAGCGCCAGAACCGCCATCGCAGGCCCGGCCGCTCGCATCGCTGAATCCCATTGCATGACCCATGCCCTAAAGGGCCGGAAGGAGGAGATAAAGTCTGGAGTTGGTTGGGGTGTTCACTGCCATCAAACCTCGTCATGCTGAACTTGTTTCAGCATCCATGGCCTGACCTCTCATCCGGCGCCGCGCCAAAGGAAACGACCGGGCCATGGACCCTGAAGCAAGTTGGCGATTATCCCCTTACCATAGGGAGACCCGACTCGTCATTGCGAGGACCCCGGACTTGATCCGGGGGACGAAGCAATCTCCAGCCATCGTTCGGGTGCTACGCAAGCTGGAGATTGCTTCGCTGCGCTCGCAATGACGCCTACGGATGCGAGC